>Ga0137373_10000579_pt1 | contig 36422 bp, 32 predicted proteins | sample SagtaG_5_FD_104912 | JGI IMG/M metagenome (GOLD analysis project Ga0137373, IMG submission 104912) | Vadose zone soil microbial communities from Sagehorn Ranch, Mendocino, California, USA - Sage1_R_80_16 metaG | ecosystem: Environmental > Terrestrial > Soil > Vadose zone | place: USA... | reverse complement strand
GGCGCGGGCCGCCGTCGACGAGGTGGGGGGATCACTGCGAAAGGCCTTCGCCTAGGACGGACTATGCGCGAACAGGCCGCCACCCTCACCCCGACCCTCTCCCTCTCCGAGGCAGAGGGAGTCAGCTCGATCCCCTCGCCCCTGGAGGGGGAGAGGGACAGGGTGAGGGGGAGCGTAGGAGGTGGAACACGTGTTCGGAATAGCGTGGCCTAGGATCGAGCCTCCGAGGAGTGCCACTCACCGCGAGGGCGGGATCGCCCTTGACAGCACCCGGAGCGGGCCCTACAGTCACGCAATCTTGTTCCCCGCCCTCACGCCGGCTCGACGGCACCACCAGCGGGCAGCCCTTCCATGCTCTCCGCTTCGCGGCCGCCGTCGTAGCCGGTACTGGGCCGATTTGCTTCGCCATACTTCATTCTCGGTCGGCAGCAACCCTCAACGTACACCTACGTACGCCTCGGGCTGCTGCCTCCCTCGGGCCTCGTCTGGCTCGCAACTTGGCCCAGTACCTCGTAGCCGATTGCCGTGTCACGACGCGCGCCCCCACCGGAGAATGCCGGGGAGCCGCTCGCAGCGAACCCCACTCCCGAGAGGACAAGCCCGATGACCAAGACGACTGTCGTCGAGAAGTGGGTGGACGAGGCAGCGGCGCTGACCAAGCCGAGCACAGTCGTCTGGGCGGATGGGTCCAAGCAGGAGTACGACCGGCTCGTCGAGGAGATGCTCCGTGACGGCACGCTCCTCGAGCTGAACCAGAAGACCTATCCGGGCTGCTTCCTGCATCGCAGCCACCCGCAGGACGTCGCGCGCACCGAGCAGCTTACCTTCATCTGCACGCGCGAGCAGGACGAGGCGGGGCCCACCAATAACTGGATGGCCCCCGCCGAGGCCAAGTCGAAGGCCGGCGCCTACTTCAAGAACAGCATGAAGGACCGGCGCATGTGGGTCATCCCGTACCTCATGGGGCCGGCCGGCTCGGCGGTCAGCCGCACGGGGGTCATGGTCACCGACAGCGCCTACGTGGTGGCGAGCATGCACATCATGACGCGCGTGGGACAGGTCGCCATCGACCACATGCGCGCCGCCGACGACTTCATCGCGGGCCTGCACGGGATGGGTGACCTCTCGCCGGAGCGGCGACTCATCCTGCACTTCCCGGAAGAGAAGCTCATCTGGAGCGTGGGCTCCGGCTATGGCGGCAATGCCCTCCTCGGCAAGAAGTGCCACGCGCTCCGCATCGGCTCCTATCAGGCGCGGCAGGAAGGCTGGATGGCCGAGCACATGTTCATCCTCGGGGTCGAGGACCCCGAGGGGCGCATCACCTACTTCGGCGGAGCCATGCCGAGCGCCTCCGGAAAGACCAATCTCGCCATGGTCGTCTCGAAGCTGCCTGGTTACCGCGCGTGGACGCTCGGCGACGACATCGCCTGGATCTACGTCGACGCCGAAGGCCAGCTCCGCGCCATCAACCCCGAGCGCGGCTTCTTCGGCGTCGCTCCCAATACGAGCGCCGCCACCAACCCGAACGGCATCCAGATGGTGCGCTCCAACACCATCTTCACCAACGTGGCGATGACGCCCGCGAAGGAGCCCTGGTGGGAGGGGATCGGCACCGAGGCACCCGTGGGCACGGTCGACTGGCAGGGCAAGCCGTGGACGCCGGGCGGATCGCCCGCTGCGCATCCCAACTCCCGCTTCACCGTGCCGTGCAGCCAGTGTCCCTCCATCGCGCCCAACTGGGAGGAGCCGCAGGGCGTGCCGATCTCGGGGTTCATCTTCGGCTCCCGGCGGACGAACGTCATCCCCATGGTGTTCGAGAGCTTCGGGTGGCAGCACGGCGTCTTCCTCGGCGCGGCCATGAGCACCGAGACCACCGCGGCCATCACGGGCCAGGTGGGTGTGGTCCGCCGCGATCCCATGGCCATGATCCCGTTCTGCGGCTACCACATGGGAAGCTACTTCGCGCACTGGCTCGCGACCGGCCCGCGGCTCGCCAACCCGCCGAAGATCTTCCGTGTGAACTGGTTCCGGCGCGATGCCGAGGGACGCTTCCTGTGGCCGGGCTACGGCGACAACACGCGCATCCTCAAGTGGATGGTCGATCGCATCCACGGCCGCGGCAAGGCCGTCGAGACCCCGCTCGGCTTCATCCCCTCAGCCGACGCCCTCGATCTCAGCGGCCTCGACATCGACCGGCGGCGCGTGGAGCGGGCCCTGGCCTGGGATCGGGACGAGTGGCTGGATGCCTTGGCGGACCTCGACACCTTCTTCGGGCCCTTCGGCCGGCGTCTGCCCGGGCAAATCCGGCAGGAGCTGGACCTGATGGTCCATCGCCTCAGGAGCGGCCGATAGCAGGCTCCTGAACGGAGATCCGTTCCATGGAACTCGACCCCCGTACGATCGGTTCCACCGCCTCGCTCACGCTCCTGATCGGCTGCGCGCGCCCGCGGACAAGGAGCCCTCGATGATCGTGAAGAGCGAGAGCCCAGACGTGCGCATCCCCGACGTGCCGATCACCGAGTACGTGCTGCGGCACGCGGGCAGGCTCGGCGACAAGCCGGCGCTCATCGACGGGCCGTCCGGGCGGACCGTGACGTACCGCCAGCTCTCGGAGGGCGCGCGGCGCGCGGCCGCGGGCCTGGCCCGGCGGGGATTCACGAAGGGTGACGTCTTCGCGATCTACAGCCCCAACCTGCCCGAGTATGCGGTGATCTTCCTCGCCGTCGCGTCCCTGGGCGGCATCAACACCACCGCCAACCCGCTGTACACGGCCGACGAGCTCGGCAAGCAGCTCGCGGATTCGCGCGCCCGCTTCCTGGTGACGGTGCCGCCCTTCCTCGACAAGGCGCAGGAAGCGGCGCGGAAGAGCGGGATCGAGGAGGTGTTCGTGTTCGGATCGGCGGAAGGCGCCACGTCCTTCTCCGAGCTCCTCGGGGCCGGGGCGGAACCGCCGGCCGTGCGCATCGACCCGCGGGAAGACCTCGTCGTCCTCCCGTATTCGAGCGGGACCACCGGCCTCCCGAAGGGCGTCATGCTGACTCACCGGAACCTGGTGGCGAATCTCTGCCAGTGCGAGGGGATGGAGAACTTCGAGGGCTTTGCCGAAGACGACGTCACGATGGCCGTCCTGCCCTTCTTCCACATCTACGGCATGGTCGTCATCATGATGCTGGGGCTGGCCGGGGGCGGCACCATCCTGTCGATGCCCCGCTTCGACCTCCTGGAGTTCCTGGGCTTGATCCAGAAGTATCGGATCACGATCCTCCCACTTGTCCCGCCGATCGTCCTCGCCATGGTGAAGCACCCGGCCGTCGCCCAGTTCGACCTCTCGAGCGTCCGGCTGGTCTTCTCGGGCGCAGCCCCGCTCGGCGAGGACATGGCGCGCGAGCTCCACCGCAAGCTCGGCTGCCCGGTGGTGCAGGGCTACGGCATGACGGAGGCGAGCCCGGTCACCCACCTGAGCCCCACCAGGAACGCCCCGATGAAGCCAGGATCCGCCGGGCGCGTCGTGCCGAACACGCAGGTGAAGATCGTTGATGTTGCCACCGGCGCGGAAGCGCCCCAGGGCAAGGAGGGAGAGCTCCTGATCCGCGGCCCCCAGATCATGAAGGGGTACCTCAATCAGCCCGAGGAGACCGCGGCGTGTCTGGACCGCGAGGGCTGGTACCACACGGGCGACGTGGGCTACGTGGACGGCGACGGCTACTTCTTCATAGTGGACAGGACAAAGGAGCTCATCAAGTACAAGGGTCTCCAGGTCGCCCCGGCGGAGCTCGAAGCGCTCCTGGTGACGCATCCGGCCGTCCTGGATGCGGCGGTGGTGCGTAGGCCCGACGAGGAAGCGGGCGAAGTGCCCAAGGCCTTCATTGTGCTGAAGCCGGACGAGGCGTCGCGGGCGACCTCGGCCGAGGCCATCATGGGCTGGGTGGCGGAGCGCGTGGCTCCGCACAAGCGCATCCGTCACCTCGAGTTCATAGACCAGATCCCGAAGTCGGCCTCCGGCAAGATCCTGCGACGCGTGCTCATGGACAAGGACAAGGCGCACTAGCGGACGATCGTCCCCCACAGCATTCCGCCGTATTCTCGGGCCCGGATTGTTGGCGTTTCTGGCGGCACCCGCTATGCTGAGATGTGGGGCCGAGGGAGCGCGGGACCCGGCCCGGCGCCGCCTGACCTTCACGACCCCGCCAAGGAGCGGATTCCGAGCATGATGTTCACAGTGGCCAGCTACAACATTCACAAGTGCGCTGGCCTGGACCGGCGCGTCGACCTCGAGCGGATCGCCGATGTGCTGAAGGAGATCGACGCCGACCTCGTCGGCGTACAGGAAGTGCTGCGCCCCCAGGCCGATGCCCTGGCCGAGCGCCTGGGGCTGCAGGTGGCCATGGGCCCGACCCGGAGCCAGGCGGGCTTACCCTACGGCAACGCGGTGCTCACCCGCCTCGCCATTCACGGCAGTCAGATCTTCGACCTCTCGTGGGCCACGCGCGAGCCGCGGGGCGGGATCCGGCTCGATCTCGCCATGGCGGAAGGACTGCTGCACGTCTTCAACGTGCACTTCGGCCTCAAGGTTCGCGAGCGTGCCCAGCAGGTCAAGACGCTGGTCCGCGAGCACATCCTGCACGGCGATCTCACGGGCCCTCGCGTGGTGATCGGCGACCTCAACGAGTGGTTCCCCGGCCCTGTCGGGCGGGCCCTCCGCCGAGAGCTGCACGGTCCCCGCATCCGCCGCACGCATCCGTCCCCGATGCCGATCTTTCCGCTCGATCGGATCTACTGGGACCGCCACCTCTCTTCCGAGGGCTATCACGTGCACCGAAGCCGGCTGGCCCGGGTGGCGTCGGACCATCTTCCCGTGGTCGCCCGGCTGCGGATCAAGGATCTGCCCGTCCCGCTCGGCTGAGCTTACAGATCCTGGGCCAGCCGCTTGATCTCCCGGCGGAGAGGTTCCCACTGAGCCAAGAGCGCCCGGACGATCTCGGGCGCGCTCCCGGCGCGAAGGTGCTTGATTTCGCCGCCCAGGATGTTCCGGTAGCGCGTCGTCTTGCTCAGCATCGTATACAGTCGCCTATTCCGCTCCTCCAGGACCCCGAGGAGATCGGTGTCGAGCTCGTCAATGGAACGGCGCGCTGTCATCCCGGATGTGATGCGCTTCATGGCTGGCATGGCTCCCCCTCCAATTCTTTCGACACTTGTCCCATCCGTGCTGCTCAGCAAGCATCCTTCGTGCCGGAGGTGACAAGGCTGGAATGACCGGTGATTGCGCGCGGTCTCCGACGGAGGTGCGCACGGATCGTAAACTTTGGCTACGCTTCCGGTCCCGACCAGACGTTCGAGGCGAACGCGCACAGGACCGCCGGCGAGACCGACCCCGGTCCCGGCCATGATATGATCCGCGACGTCCACACAGAGCGGCGTCGACGGACATGACGGGTTCGCGGACGAGGCGCTCGGGGAGGGGCGATCATGACGACAGCGCCGCCGGTTTCGTTCAGCCACTTCGGGATCCACGTCACCGACGTCGCCCGCATGGAGGATTTCTACACGCGTGTGCTCGGCCTTCTCGTGAGCGACCGCGGGAGCCTGCCGGGCGGGCCCACGTTGGTGTTCCTCTCGCGCGATCCGGACGAGCACCATCAGATGGTGCTGGTCACGGGGCGGCCGCCCGGCGTCGACTACAACGTCGTGAACCAGATCTCCTTCAAGCTGCCGACGCTGGCCGCTCTCAAGGCCATGCACGGCCGCGTGCGCGAGGAGGGGATCAAGGAGTTCCGGATCGTCACCCACGGCAATGCCTGGTCGGTCTACTTCGCCGATCCGGAAGGCAACCGGGTCGAGCTCTTCGTCGACACGCCGTGGCACACGCCCCAGCCCTACGCGGAGCCGTTCGACATCGACGCGCCGGTCGAGGCCATCATCGAGCAGACCGAGGCGCTCTGTCGGAGCCGTCCGGGATTCGTGTCGCGCGCCGAGTGGCGGACGGCGCAAGTGGCACGGATGGGCGCCGCAGGATAACCGGAGGAACCCGTCAGCCGGCTCATGAGCAGCGGATCATTCGCACAGGAGGACGTCATGGCCAAGATCAAGCACATCGCCCTCTCGACCCAGGATGTCGACAAGACCGCCAGGTTCTACATCGACGTGTTCGGCATGAAGGAGATCGCCAAGATCGACAGCCCCACCGCCCGGGGCTACTACCTCAGCGACGGCGATCTCAATCTGGCCATCCTCAATTTCAAGAACGACGCCGTGGCCGGCGTGGAGCGCGGCAAGGGCTTCAGCGGCCTCCACCACATCGGGTTTCAGGTCGAAAGCCTGGAGGAGATCGCCGAGCGTCTGGCCGCCGCGGGCTCCGAGCCCCGCCATGACGTCAACGAGGCCCTCGGCGTGGGCCAGGGGCGCCAGCAGCACGGCAATGTCGAGGTCAAGTACAACGGCCCCGACGGCGTGATGGTCGACGTCTCCGAGACGGGCTGGGTGGGTACCTCGGGATTCAGCGTTTAACGGTCGCGATCGCGCACGCCCCACCGGCGCCCCGTGGCCAGCCGCGAGGATTGACGTGGTCCCAGCACCTCTCGAGGCTGCACGGAAGCTGGCGCCCCTGATCCGATCGAGCGCCGACGAGATCGACGCCGCGCGCGAGCTGCCGCGGCCGCTCTTCGAGGCGCTGGCCGACGCCGGCCTGTTCCACCTGGGGGTGCCGCGCGCCATCGGCGGGGCCGAGCTCGACCTGCCGACGTACGTCCAGGTGATCGAGGAGATTGGCAAGGCTGACGCCAGCACCGGCTGGGCCGTCAATCAGGGCGCCATCTTCGCCACCTACTCGGCCCGGATGCCGCGGGAGGTCGCCCGCGCGATCTGGATCGACGTCCCGCGCAGCGTTGTCGCGAATACGCCGGCAGCGACCGCGCAGGCCGTGGTCGTCCCCGGCGGCTATCGGGTCACCGGTCGGCAGGGCTTCAGCACCGGATGCCGCCACGCGGCCTGGGTGGCGGCGCACGCGCAGGTCATCGAGAACGGCCAGATCAGGCTCGACGACGGACAGCCGGAGGCGCGCTACTTCTTCGTGCCAGTCGCGGAGGCCGAGCTTCTCGACACGTGGCACGTGCGGGGCATGCGCGGCACGGGCACGCACCACTTCGCCGTCACGGACGTCTTCGTGCCGGCGGAGCGCACCGTGCTGTCCGCCACGGCGCCGCTCCTCGAGCCCGGTCCGCTCTACAAGGTCCCGCGCACTCTGGCCTTTGCCTCGGGAGACGCCGGCGTGGCGCTGGGAATGGCCCGCACGTGCCTGGACACCTTCGTCGAGCTGGCGGGTGCCAAGACGCCGCGCGCCATGCAGGCCCTCCTTCGGGATCAGTCCATGGTCCAGGTCAATGTCGGCCAGGCCGAGGCTGCCCTGCGCGCCGGTCGGGCTTTCCTGATGGAATCAGTCCGCGAGATCTGGAGCGAGGCCACGGCCGGCGTGGTCAGCCTGGAGCAGCGCGCGGTCCTGCGCCTCGCCACGACGCACGGCATCCGGCTGGCGGCCCAGGTCATCGATACCGTCTACAATGCCGCCGGCGCGACGGCCGCCTACGAAGGGCAGCTCATCCAGCGGCACTTCCAGGATATCCACGTGATCACCCAGCACCTGCAGGGCCGGGTCGCCCACTACGAGCTCGTGGGCCGCCACTGGCTGGGCCTGCCGATCGACGAGGCGAGGCTCTAGCAGCCTGCGAAGGCGGGCATGACCTCGCGGGCGAAGAGCTCCATCGAGCGCAGCACGCGCGCGTGCTCGAGGTCGCCGAACCAGAAGCTGCAGTTGAAGTGCGAGATGCCCACGAGCTCCTGGATGCGCTTGATCTGTCGGATGCACGTGTCCGGCGTGCCGATGACGAGGAAGCGGTCGAGCAGGTCGTCGATGTCGGGCTCCTTCGCCGCGGGCACCGGGATGGCACGCCCGCGCTCCACGCGCTCGGTATGGTTGCGCAGGCTCAGCGTCACCCGCATGTTCCAGCGGGCTTCCTCGGCCGCGGCCCGCGCATCGGCCAGGTCGTGCGTCACGTAGACCGCGCGCTGGACACCGACCTGCAGCGGGTGTGGCGGTCGAACCTCGGCTGCCACCCGATCGAAGAGCCGGCGGAACTCGGCCATGCGCTCGATCGGAACGCCGAAGCCGCCCGTGAGCACGTTGAATCCACGGCGCACGGCGGCCTCCACGGATTCCGGGCTCTGCGCCGTGACCCAGATGGGCGGGTGCGGGCGCTGGAGCGGCTGCGGGAACACCGACGTCTCGGGGAACTTGAAGAACTTCCCCTCGTAGCTGAACGGCTCCCCGCGGAAGGCCTTAAGCAGAACGTCGATCGATTCTTCCCACCGCCCGCGGGCGCTGTCGAGCTCGAGGCCGAGGCGCTCGAACTCGTAGTGCTGGTACCCGCGCCCAAGGCCGATGTCGACGCGACCGCCGGCCAGGAGGTCGAGGGTCGCGATCTCCTCGGCTATCACGAGCGGGTGATGCAGCGGGACCACGATGACGGCCGTGCCGACCCGCAGCCGAGTGGTCTTCGCCGCGATGTACGTGGCGAGCTGCGCCGGCCGAGACAGATAGCCGTAGGTCGAGAAGTGGTGCTCCGCGAGCCAGACATTGCGATAGTCGAGCGCCTCGGCCGCCTGGGCGATCTCGATCGCCCTCGCGTAGATCTCCTGGGACGAGCGCGCGGACGGGGATTGCATCAGCAGGAACGTCCCAAAGGTGATGGTCATCCCCGTCACCTCGCCCGGAGCGGATGTTCGCCCGGCGCTCGCCTCGCGGCTTCGCCCTTCGGCGCGAAGAGCGGGTGCGGCTGTCCCGGGACCTTGACCCGGAGCGTGTACACCGAGGTGCGGGCGGTGAAGAAAAGCGTCCTGAGATCCGGACCGCCAAAGGCGAGGTTCGCCGGAACCTCCGGCGTCCGGATGATGCCGAGCCGCGTACCGTCGGGCGCGAAGACCCACGTGCCTCCCGGGCCCGTGCAGTAGACGCGGCCCTCGACGTCCACCTTGAGGCCGTCGGGCACGCCGTCGGTCTCGTCGGAGGACATGTCGGCGAAGATGCGCCGCCGCACCATCGTGCCGCGGGCGTCGAGCTCCAGCACGTGGATGTACTGCGCCCAGCGCGTGTTCGCCACGTAGAGCAGGCGCTCGTCGGGCGAGAAGGCCAGGCCGTTCGGATACTCGAAGTCCGCCACGAGGCTCTGCGCCCCGTCGGGCGCGATGCGATAGACGCCGGCGTAGGTCAGCTCGCGCTCCGCCAGGGGCACCCGCAAGCCGGGATCGGTGAAGTAGATGCTCCCGTCTGATGCACACACCACGTCGTTGGGTCGGTTCAGGCGCGTGCCCTCGAACCGGTCCATGAGGACCTCGATGCGGCCGTTGGCGGCCGTTCGCGTGACGCGCCGATTCTCCCCCTCGCAGAGCACGAGACGACCCAGGAGGTCAAAGGTCGTGCCATTGCCCCCTCCGGTCTTGTCGCGCACGACCTCGGGCGAGCCTCCTTGTGTCAGCCGGTAGAGCACGCTCGCGCGGACATCCACGAAATAGTAGAAGCCGTCGGGGTGCCACAGCGGCCCCTCGGTGAAGACGAACCCCGTGGCGAGGCGTTCCGCCTCTCTCGTCTCGAGGATCATCGCGAGCGCATCAGCCATCACGGGCTCTCCTCACGCGGGTCACGGCTTCTTGAGGCGCACTTCTTCGAGGGGCGCCGACCAGGGGTAGGGGTTGATCAGCATGAGCGCGGGCTCGGCCACGCGCGGGCCCACCCCGCTGGGCCAGATGTACTCGAAGATCGGGCCATACCGGACGCGCTCGTGCACGAGCCGCTGGATCTGGTGGAGCATCGCCTCCCGCTTCTTGCGATCCATCTCCACGGCCTGCTGCTTGAAGAGCGCGTCGATGTCGGGATAGCCGCCGTAGGCGTACGCCCCGTCGCTCGGGATCACTTCCGACATGCGCGAGGCGGCATTCCCATAGAGGGCGGTCGAGCAGACGCACAGGCCCTTCGCCTTCTTCGACGCGATCAACGAGATGTAGGCTCCGCGCTCCATCGGCCGCATCTTCAGCCGGATCCCTACCGCCTGCATGTACTGGACGATCGCCTCGCCCAGCGAGAAGTACGGGGGAAGCTGGTGCAGCTCGCCGGCGTCGAAGCCATTGGGATAGCCGGCCTCGGCGAGAAGCTGCTTGGCCTTCGCGGGATCGTACGGGTAGGGCTCGAGCGGTAAGGCGAACTCGAAGCTCCGCGGGACGTGGTTGCCCGCCGGTTTGGACGCCCCCAGCGTCTCCGCGTCGCTCAGGGCCTGACGATCGATGGCGTAGTTCGCGGCGAGCCGCACGCGCCGGTCGTGCCACGGGGACTTCGGGTCCCACTGGTCGAGGAAGTCGAGGTAGAAAATGGCGATGCCGCCGGAGAAGGCCAGCTTGAGATTTGGATCGCGCTTGACCTCCTGAGCCTGGGGGACGTCGAGGAGATAGGCGATGTCGACTTCGCCCCGCTTCAGCATGGCCAGCCGCGTCGTGCTCTCCGGCACGCTCTTGAACACCAGCCGCTTCACCGAGGGCACTTTTCGCCAGTAGCTTTCGTTTGCCTCCATCACGAGCTCGATGCCGGGGGTGTGGCTCACGAACTTGTAGGGCCCGAGCCCGACGGGCGCCCTCTTGAAGCCGTCGTCGCCCACCCGCTCGACGTACTTCTTGGGCACGATCCAGCCCGCCCCGGACACGATCGAGCCGTAGAAGGTCATGAAGTCGGGCCAGGGGTCGTGCAGGTGGAAGCGCACGCGGCCGGGCCCGACGACCGCCACCTCCCGGACCTTGTCGTGGAGCGTCTTGGAGCCCTTGGCGCGATAGAAGCTGAACTTCACGTCCTCGGCGGTGAACGGATCGCCGTTGTGGAACTTGAGGCCTTCGCGCAGCTTGAACTCGTAGACGCGCTGGTCGGCGCTGACCGTCCAGGACTCGGCCAGACTGGGGCTCATCAGATTCCCGGGCATCGGCTTCACGAGCGCGTCGTGCAGGGCATAGAGGACCCAGAACGGCGTGAGCTGGCCCGACACCTCGCCCGGATCGAACCAGACGGGGGACAGGGTGACGTAGAGAGCCCAGCGCATCTCGCCTTCCGGCTTCGTCGTCTGGGCCGCCGCGTCGTCACCGGGCGCCCCCGCGAGCATCGCGCACGCGAGCGCCACCGCCGCAGCGAAGCCGTGTCTTCGATTCATCCGGTCGTCTCCATGTGCCGGACCCATCGCCGAGGACCCGGAAGAACACGTGCTCGTGTCGGGTTTCTCCGCCCGAGGGGTGCCTGGGCTTGGCTGCGCGCGTCTAGAAGTACCACAGCCACGCCCTGTCAGTCGTGCGTGTGAACGGGAAGACCGTCGTGCGCGTGAGGCTCGATCCGGTGGTGTCCCTCTCCTCCCTGGCCATCGGGATCGATGTGCACGGTCACGCTGCCGAGATGCGGCAGATGGTGCAGGAGCTGATGGCGCACCTCCTTGCCCACGTCGTGCCCCTCGGCGACGGAGAGGCGACCGGGCACGGTCACGCTCATCTCCACATGGAGGCGATGGCCGATCCATCGCGCGCGCACGTCGCTCACTCCGTGCACCGATCGCGCATGCCGGGCGGCGTGCGCGATCTCGTCCAGGATGTGGGTCTCCACGCCGTCGAGCATGCGGGTCATGATCAGGCGGGCCGACTGCCACACGAGAGCGAAGATCGCGAGCGAGATGAGGATGCCCACGATGGGATCGGCGAGGGGGAACCCGGCCCATACGCCGAGCGCGCCCAGCAGGACCGACAGGCTCGTCCAGCCGTCCACCCGGGCATGCTGGCCATCCGCCACGAGGGCGGCGCTCCCGATCTGCCGCCCGACTCGGATGCGGAAGACGGCCACGGTCTCATTTCCCATGAACCCCACCACCGACGCCAGCACGACCGCCCAGAGCATGTGTACCGATTGAGGGTGGACGACACGGAACAGGGCCTCGTACAGGGCCGCGCAGGCGCTGGCGAATATGGTCGCGACGATGGCGAGCCCCGCAAAGTCCTCCGCCCGTCCGAGGCCATAGGTGAAGCCGCGGCCTGCTCCCCGTCGCGTCAGCCAGAAGGCGAGGCCCAGCGGGATCGCCGTGGCGGCGTCGGCGAAGTTGTGGATGGTATCGGCCAGCAGGGCCACGCTGCCTGACACGATCACGACGACCACCTGGATGACCGCCGTCGTCATGAGTCCCGCGAAGGACCATTTGAGCGTCCAGAGCCCCCGGGTCGTCGACACGATGGACGGGTCGACCAGCCCGTGGCCATGACGATGGCCGCCCGGGCGAGCCTGCTGCGCCGGGTCACCGTGAGGCCCGTCAGCGTGACCGTGCGCGCCGTGATGGTCGTGGTCCATCGCCATGCCTGTCTCCCTCCGCCATGCCTGTTTTCCTCAGGCCGTCGGCCCGCCCCGCGCTCGACGTCCCGCAGAGGCCAAGCATAACTCACCGTACGAGGGTGTACCGCTCGTGGAGGCTGCACCGAGGCCTGCGGGTGAGATTTCGCCCGACGCCAATCATGCGACCTGTAAGGCCGTCGGTCGGTTCGAGGCCTGGCGGGGCCCTCGTCATGCGGGTGAATGTTCACCCAGCCCGATGCGCCGACCCTGCGGAAGCTCGGCCGTGGCCGTGAATTGATCTGGAGGAGATCTGGCGCCGCTCTTGCTTTCATCTCGTGTACTGGAAGCTCCAAGACGGTTGTCAGCGAGACACTCCTCCTGAGCCGGTAGGAGGCCGGGCGCCGAGACCACAATGCGCTACCGACGCTTGAGTTACCGCCACGCCCTGGTGATGCGCTCCGGCCAGACGTGGCCGTTCGGCGACCTCTGGCAGAGCGACCGCCTGCGCCTGCTCGTGGAGGCCCGCTGGCGGCCCGACGCGGACACGTATGAGACGGCGACCACGGTCGAGATCGTCGTGGACCTTGCCGGCATCGATGAGGACGACTTCGAGGTACAGCTCTTCGAGGATGCGCTGGTCGTCGAGGGCCGCCGCCAGCTCTCGCCGAGCGAAGAGGCGGCGATGTACCACGCGGCCAGTATCCGCCAGGGCCCCTTCCAGGTGGAGCTGCCGTTGCCGGCTCCGGTGGACCCCGAGCGAGTCGAGGCTCGCTACGATCGCGGCCTGCTCCGCATCACGCTGACGAAGCGCGGCAAGGCAGGCTGATGGCAGACCAGCCAGCCAGCGGCGGCGCGGGCGAATTCGTCATTCCCGACACGCTCCCGGTCCTGCCGCTCCGGGACGCGGTTGTCTTCCCGCTGACGGCCGTGCCGCTCTCCGTGGGACAGGCGCGCTCCATCCGGCTCGTCGACGACGTCATGCGCGGCAACCGGCTGCTGGCCCTGGTCGCGCAGCGCGACCCGAAGGTGGAGGCGGCCACACAAGAGGACCTCCACCGGATGGGCACCGCGGGGGTGATCCACCAGCTCGCTCGGGCAGCCGACGGGAGCATCCGCCTGATGGTCCAGGGCATCGAGCGGGTGCGGCTGCTCGACTGGATCGGGACGGAGCCATACCTGGTCGCGAGGCTCCAGGTGGCCAAGGACCAGGTCGTCGAAGCGACGGAGGTGGACGCCCTGCGGCGCGCCGTCGTGGATATCTTCCGCCGGGTCGTGGAGGCCTCCCCCGAGCTACCCGACGAGCTCGCGGTGGCGGCGGAGAGCGTCATCGACCCGCTGCGCGTGGTCTATTTTGTCGCCTCCGTGGTGCCCCTCGACATGGCCGTGCGGCAGGAGCTCCTCGAGATGGATCCAGTCGCGGCCAAGCTCCGCCGGCTGGTCGACCTGTTGCAGCGTGAGCTCGCCGTGCGAGAGCTGGGCCGGAAGATCACGACCGATACCGAGGAGCGGCTCACCAAGAAGCAGCGCGACTACTACCTGCGCGAGCAGCTCCGGTCCATTCAGCGGGAGCTCGGGGAGGACGAGGACGGCAACACTGACGTCGCCGAGCTCCGCGGCCGGCTGGACGAGGCCCACCTCCCCGAAGAGGCGAAGCGCGAGGCGGAGCGTGAGATCGGCCGGCTCGCGGGCATCTCGCCGGCCTCGCCCGAGCACGGCATGATCCACACGTATCTCGAGTGGATGGCGAGCCTGCCGTGGACGAGGGTGGACGGGGGGACCATCGATATCCATCGGGCCCGCACGGTGCTGGACGAGGACCATTTCGACCTGGAGAAAATCAAGGACCGGATCCTCGAGTACCTGGCCGTCAAGAAGCTCAGGCAGGAGCGCCAGGGCCTGACGGTCCAGCCTGGCGCCGGGCCGCTTCCCGCCGAACCGCCGCGCGTGACGGGCGACACCCCAGCCAGGGAGCCGATCCTCTGCTTCGTGGGCCCCCCCGGCGTGGGCAAGACGAGCCTCGGCCAGAGCATTGCGCGCGCCCTGGGGCGGAAGTTCGTCAGGATGTCCCTTGGGGGGGTGCGGGACGAGGCGGAGATCCGCGGTCACCGGCGGACCTATATCGGCGCGCTGCCCGGGCGCGTCATCCAGGGGTTGCGTCGGGCCGAGACCCGCGACCCGGTCTTCATGCTCGACGAGATCGATAAGATCGGAGCGGACTGGCGCGGCGATCCCTCGTCGGCCCTGCTGGAGGTACTGGACCCCGCCCAGAACCATACCTTCGTCGACAACTATCTGGGCGTGCCCTTCGACCTCTCCCAGGTCCTGTTCATCGCCACGGCCAACACGCTCGACACGATCCCCGGACCGCTGCGCGACCGGATGGAGATCCTCGTGCTATCCGGGTACACGGACGAGGAGAAGGTCGGCATCGCGAAGGAGTACCTGATCCCGAAGCAGCTCGCGGCCCATGGTCTCGCCACGGAGGAGCTCGCCTTCGAGCCCGAGGCGATCCGCCAGATCGTGCGCGGGTACACGCGGGAGGCGGGTGTGAGGAGCCTCGAGCGGGAGATCGCCGCCGTGGCCCGGAAGATCGCCCGCCGGCTGGCAGAAGGGCAGGCCGAGCCTGTCCGGGTCACCGCCGCCAACCTGAGCGAGTATCTCGGCCGTCCCCGGTTCTTCGACGAGGTCGCGGAGCGGACCACTCAGCCGGGTGTCGCGACGGGCCTGGCTTGGACGCCGACCGGCGGTGACGTGCTCTTCGTGGAGGTGACCATGATGCCGAGCGCCGAAGAGCGGCTCGTCCTGACCGGCATGCTCGGCGATGTCATGCGCGAGAGCGCGCAGGCCGCCGTCTCCTACGTGCGTGCCAACGCCGAGGCGCTCGACATCGATCCTGGTCTCTTCGAGGGCAAGACCATCCACGTGCATGTGCCGGCCGGGGCCATCCCCAAGGACGGACCCTCCGCCGGCGTGACCATCATGACGGCACTGGCCTCCCTGGCCACCCGGCGGCCGGTCCGGAGCGAGGTGGCCATGACCGGGGAGATCACGCTGCGGGGCAAGGTCTTGCCCGTCGGGGGGATCAAGGAGAAGGTGCTGGCCGCCCACCGGGCCGGGATCCGCGAGGTGATCCTGCCACGCCGGAACGAGCGTGATATCGAAGACGTGCCGGAGGAGCTCAGGCGGCAACTCGGCTTTCTCTTCGTCGACGACGCCGGGGAAGTCCTTCGACATGCCCTCACGTCCGCCTCGGTCGAGGTCCGCCGCGCGGCGCGCTGAGGCAGTGATGTGTGCGGTCATTCAGGGTGACTGGCCGGCTGCGCGGCGGTAGCAAGGGAGCTGATCCGCGCCAGTTCCGTCCTCTCCGCAGCATCCACGTAGAAGTCCGCAACTTCCGCTAGCGCCGCGCTCGCTGCGGGCCTACACTGCGTGCCTCTCGGGAGATGGTGAGCATGGCGACAGCATTGAGAAAGGCGGGGATCGACGTCGTGGGCGAGATGCCCTGGGGAACCCATTTCTGTCACTTCTACGAGACCAAGCAGGATCTGCTCGACACGCTGATCCCGTATGTCAAGACCGGGCTGGAGGCCAAGGAGTTCTGCATCTGGGTGGTGTCCGAGCCGCTCACGGAGGACGAAGCCTGGACGGCGCTGCGAGAAGCCGTACCGGAGCTGGATCGATACGTCTCTGACCGGAGTATCGAGTTGGTGCTGGCCCGGGAATGGTACCTGGGGAGCGGCACGTTCGATCTGCAGAGAGTCATCGCCGCCTGGAATGGCAAGCTCGACGTGGCACTGGCTAGAGGCTATCCGGGCATGAGGGTGAGCGGGAACGCCGCCTGGCTCGACAAGAAGGACCGGCGAGACTTCCTCGAATACGAAGAGCAGCTCAACGGGTCGATCATCCATCGGCGGATGACCGTGTTGTGCACCTACCCCCTCATGACGAGCGGCGCGACGGAGCTCCTGGATGTGACGCGTACCCACCAGTTTGCGATCGCCACGCGACAGGGGAGCTGGGAAGTCGTCGAGACGCCGCAACACAAGCAGGCCAAGGTGGAGATCTTCAAGCTGAACCAAGAGCTCGAGCAGCGGGTCCTCGAGCGCACGAGGCAGCTCGAAGACGCCAACGACGAGCTGAGGAAGAGCGAGGCGCGCCTCCGCCTGCTGGCAGAGGTCATCCCGCACCAGGTGTGGGGCTACGGCCCGGACGATCTGTTGAATTACTGCAACCAGCAGTGGGTCGAGTACAGTGGCCTCACGTTCGATGACGCGCAACGCGAGGGCTGGGCGAAACGGGTGCATCCCGAGGACCTCGAGCGCGCCCAGGAGGCCTGGGAGCAGGCCAGGTCACAACCCAGGCCGTACGAGATCGAGCTGCGCCTGCGTGGGGCCGACGGCAGCTATCGACGCTTCATGACGCGGGTCGCTCCGCTGTACGATGAGCGCGGGCAGGTGGCGCAATGGTTCGGGACGAACACCGATGTGGAAGGCCGCCGGCAGGTCGAAGAGGCCCTGAAGAAGGTGCAGGCGGAGCTCGCGCACGTCACGCGGTTGACCACCATGGGAGAGCTGGCGGCCTCGCTGGCGCACGAGCTGAATCAGCCGCTCGCCGCGATCGTCACGAACGGCAGCGCCTGCCTGCGCTGGCTCGACCGCGAGGTGCCCGATCTGGGCGAAGCGATCCAGTCCGTGCACCGGATGGTCCGGGACGCGAACCGGGCGGGCGAGGTCATCGCGCACACGCGCGCGCTCATGAAGAAGTCGGGGGGAGAGAAGTCGGCGCTCGACGTCACGCGGATGATCCGGGAGATCTTGCCCGTGATCGAGCTGGAGGTGAGGAGGCAGGAGGTCGTGGTCCGAGAGTCGCTCGCGGAGGATTTGCCGCCGGTCCTGGGCGCGCGCGTCGAGCTCCAGCAGGTGGTCCTCAACCTGGTCATGAACGGCATCGAAGCGATGGCCGATGTGTCGGGGCGGGCGCGAGAGCTCGTGATCACATCCGAGCGTCACCAGCTCGAGGATGGCCCGGCCGTGCTGGTCTCGGTGCAGGACGCGGGCATAGGCGTCGCGCAGGAGAACCTCGGCCGGCTGTTCGAGGCGTTCTACACGACCAAGCCCCACGGTCTGGGGATGGGGCTGCCGATCAGCCGGTCGATCGCGCAGGCGCACGGCGGACGGCTCTGGGCCACGAGAAACCCGGGGCACGGCCTCACGTTCCAGCTGGCCCTGCCGGCCTGGAGCCCTCCGGGCTCGTGAGCACCGAGGACCCCGTTGTCTTCGTCGTCGACGACGATCAGGCCATCCGGGAAGCGACGCGGAGCCTGCTCTCCTCGGTCGGGCTCCGGGTAGAGACGTTCCGCACAGCGCAGGAGTTCCTGCGCAGCCAGCGGCCAGATGCGCCGGCGTGCCTCGTGCTCGACGTGCGGCTGCCCGGGTTGAGCGGCCTCGACCTCCAGCGCGACCTTGCCCAGCTCGGAGCCTCGATCCCGATCGTGTTCATGACGGGGCATGGCGATATCCCCATGTCGGTGCAGGCCATGAAGGCCGGAGCGGTGGAGTTTCTCACCAAGCCCTTCCGTGACCAGCAGCTCCTGGACGCCGTCCAGCAGGCGATCGATCGGGACCGCGTGGAGCGGAGGCGGCGGATGGAGATTGGAGACCTGCGCAGGCGCGAGGAGTCCCTGACGCCGCGCGAGCGGGAGGTGATGGCGCTGGTCGTGACCGGCCGTCTCAACAAGCAGATCGCGGCCGTGCTCGGCACTAGCGAGATCACCATCAAGGTCCACCGCGCCCAGGTCATGCAGAAGATGCGCGCGGACTCCGTGGCGGAGCTGGTGAGGATCGCCGAGAGACTCGGGGTGCCCGCGCCCGGGGAGTAGGCGACCTATACCAACGTATATCTAGGCAGCCCGCCGCCCCCGCGCCAGGCTACCCGCGATGAGCGGCGGACGTCTGGTCTCGATCGTCGACGACGACGAATCCGTCCGGCAGGCGATCCACGGGCTCCTGCGGTCGGTCGCGCTCCCCGTGGTGGCCTTCGCCTCGGCGGAGGACTTCCTTCGGTCGGATCACCTCGAGTCCACCGGATGCCTGATCCTCGACCTGAGGATGCCCGGCATGGACGGCCTGGAGCTTTACAAGCGATTGGCCCGCGAGGGGCGTCGCATTCCGATCATCATTCTCACGGCACACGGCGACGACGCAGCGCGCGCGTCGGCCCTGGAAGCGGGCGCGGTGGCGTTCCTTCGGAAGCCCGCCGACCCTGAGGCTCTCCTCGCAGCGGTGGAATCGTCCCTGGGGAGGCGCTAGCGTGGCGGGGGTGTCGGCATCCCGGCCAGGGAGGAGTCGACCTATACCAAGGTATAGCTAGGAGGCTCACCGCTCGCGCTCTACCGTGGTGTTCGTGAGGGCCAGCGATCGCATCTCTCCGTTCGAATCGCGTGACCCGCAACACGCGTCACGCGCAGGAGGCATCGATGGGTGACCTTCTTATCAGTGATCGCTTCTCGGACGACGAGGTCATGGCCGGGCTCGTGGGGGAGGCCCTGGCCTTGCGAGAGATCCTCTCCCGAATTCCAATGCTGGCGAAGGCTGAGGGACCCGTGTTGATCAGCGGGGAGACGGGCACGGGGAAAGAGCTCGTGGCTCGCGCCATCCACCGCTTGAGCCGGCGGGCCTCGTGTCCCTTCGTCGCGGTGAACTGCGGGTCGCTCGTCGACACGCTGTTCGAGAGCGAGGTCTTCGGCCACGAGCGCGGGGCGTTCACCGACGCGCACACCCGCCGGCAGGGGCTGGTGGCCCAGGCGGCCGGGGGAACGCTGTTTCTCGACGAGACCGACACCCTGACGCCACGGGCCCAGGTCGCGCTCCTGCGTGTCCTGCAGGATCGGACCTTCCGCCTGCTGGGGTCCAACTCGGAACAGCGCGTCGACGTGCGGTTCCTGGCGGCGACGAACGCCCGGCTGGACGGCATGGTCCAGGCCGGAGCCTTCAGGGCGGACCTCTACTATCGCCTGTGTGTCTTCTCGGTCAGCTTGCCGCCGCTTCGGGAGCGGAGGGAAGACATCCTGCCGCTGGCGGAGCACTTCATCGCGAAGTACTCCCAGGGCTCCGGGCCCGTGCCCCGGCTTTCAGGGGCCGCCGCGGAGGCACTCCTCGCGTGCGAGTGGCCGGGCAATGTTCGGGAGCTGGAGAACGCGATCATCCGGGCCCTGCCTGTGGCGGAGGGAGGCAGCATCGAAGTGGACGATCTCGGCCTGCCAGGAGTGGTGGCTCGCGGGCTCGGGGCGGCAACGATGCCGCCGGAAGCGCTGCGCTCCTACAAGACCCAGAAGCGACGGGTGCTGGATGCCTTCGACCGCCAGTATCTGCTTCGGCTCATGAGCAGTCACAGGGGCAACGTGAGCCGCGCGGCTCGCGAGGCAGGCAAGGAGCGGCGTGACCTGGGCAAGCTGTTGAAGCGTCACGGGCTCGATCCGAGGCAGTTCGCCGTGTAGCGATGGGCGAGATAGGGGGGTTGCCATGGACGTGTCGCGTCGCGACTTCCTCCGAGTGGCTGCAGCGCTGGTGAAGAAGACTCGCGACGAGACATTCATCGAGCGGCTCCCGAACGGCAAGCTCGTCAACATGACCCCAGCGATCTTTTCCGTCGGCGGCGCCACCCTCGATGTCGAGTGGAACCACATCCAGCAAAAGCTGATGCGGGGGCTCGACAACGGGTACCGCCGTCCGGCCGACCCAGGGCGGGCGCTGGCGGCCCGCATCGTCGCCGCCCCATGAGCCGGCCCGCGGGTGAGCTCCGCCGGACCCCTCCGACGATCGGGTGTGACGAGGCGGACGGTCAGAACTCCACGCGAGCCCCCAGCTCCACGATGCGATCGGGCGGAATGCTGAAGAAGTCGGCGGCCGAGCTGGCGTTGCGCGCCATGAGGGCGAACAGGCGCTTGCGCCACCGCATCATCGGCGCCCGCCCGGTGGGCAAGAGCCTCATCCGCCCCAGGTAGTAGGTCGTCTCGTCCTCCTCGGCGCGCATGCCGGCAGCGCGGCAGTGGGCCAGGATCTCCTCCACGTCGGCTCGCTCCATGAAGCCGTAGTGGGCCCACACCCTGTACAGGCCTTGCGGAAGCGCCTCCGCCCTGACCCGCCGGCTGTCCTCCACTTCCGGCACCTCCTCGGTCACGATGGCGAGGAGGATCACTTCCTCCTGGAGAGCCTTGTTGTGCCGGAGATGATGCTGCAGGACGAGGGGCGCTCCTTCGATGTGAGTCGTGAGAAAGACGGCCGTGCCGGGCACGCGCGGCGGCCTGAGCCGCTCCACTTCCTCAAGGAAGCCCTCGAGCGGCACCATGGCATCGGTGAGCCACCGGCCGAGCAGGTCGGATCCGCGGTTCCAGGTCGTCATGAGCAAAAAGAGGCCCGCGGCGATGGCGAGCGGCACCCATCCGCCCTGGCGGAACTTGGTGAGGTTCGCCGTGGCGAAAGCAAGGTCGATGACGAGGAATCCCCCCGCCACCAGGGCGGTCCGCCAGAGCGGCCAGTGCCAGCGGTGGTGCGCGATGACGCCGAAGAGGACGGTGGTGATCGCCATCGTGCCCGTGACGGCGATGCCGTACGCCGCGCCCAGGGCGGTCGACGAGCGGAACGCGACCACCAGCAGCAGGCAGCCGATCATCAGCGCAGTGTTGACCGCCGGGATGTAGATCTGGCCGGCCTCCGAGCGCGAGGTGTGCACGATCGACACGCGGGGGCTGTAGCGGAGCTGCACGCACTGATGGGTCAGCGAGAAGGCGCCCGAGATGAGCGCCTGGGAGGCGACGATGGTGGCGAGGGCGGCTAGGGCGAGCAGCGGGTAGAGGAGGGCGCGCGGCGCCAGGAGATAGAACGGGTTCTCGATCGCCTCCGGCGCCCTCAGGACGAGGGCGCCCTGGCCGAAGTAGTTGAGCAGCAGGGCCGGCAGCACCACGGCGAACCACGCGAGCCGGATCGGCCCGCGCCCGAAGTGGCCCATGTCGGCGTACAGGGCCTCCGCTCCGGTGATCGCGAGCACGACCGCTCCAAGGACGAGGAAGCCCGCGACCCCGTGATGCGCGAGCACCTGTGCGCCGTACCGTGGATCGAGGGCGAGCATGATCTCCGGAGCCCGCGCGATCTCGACGCCGCCCAGGATGCCGATGGTCGCGAACCACACGAGCATGACCGGCCCGAAGATCCCGCCGACCAGCGCCGTCCCGTAGCGCTGGCCGACGAACAGCAGGAAGAGGATGACCAGGGTGGCGGGCACGACGACGTAGCGGAGCTCGGGCACGGCGATCTCGAGCCCTTCGACGGCGCTCAGCACGGAGATGGCAGGCGTAATGATGCCGTCGCCATAGAGCAGCGCGGCGCCGAAGAGCCCGAGCGCGATCAGGAAGCCGCGACGCTGCCGCTGGAGCACCAGGGCGAGCAGCGCCAGGATGCCGCCTTCCCCTCGGTTGTCCAGGCGCATGACGACCACGATGTACTTGACCGTGACGATCAGGATCAGCGACCAGACGATGAGGGAGAGCACGCCGTACACCGTGGCCGGATCGCGCGGAAGCCCGAGCTCCCGGCTGAAGCAGGCTCTGAAAGCGTAGAGCGGGCTGGTGCCGATGTCGCCGTAGACCACGCCAAGGGCGGTCAGCGAGAGAATGCCCAGGCGCCGGCCGGCCGGGCGGGGCACTGCCGTGGAGGGCGACCGGCGCCCTGGTTTCTTCTCGTAGACCTGCCGCGCCATGCCTTGGTCGATTGCCACGGTTCGGCCTTGCGGCGTGGCAGAGCATGAGCTATGCCATCGGGTCAGCACGCCCACGTGCTCCCCGCCGCCGCGGCGAGAGCCGGGGAACAACTTACCGGAAAATCCTGCCCGACATCGCTGAACAATCCGGTACGCCTCGCGGAGCAAGTGAGCCGGGGCGCAGCCGGCACCCAGGCCGGCGGGTGGGATTTCACCCGACCCAAATCCCGCGAGGCGCAAGCTCATCAGCCTGCCGCTGGACCGATGCGTCCTCATCGTTCGGGTGTGTCTTCACCCGATGCCGGCCATGCCCACCCTGAATTCGCCGGTAGATGGCCGCGCGTGAAGCCTGGCGCCGCTCTTGCAGCCGCCCGCCACGTTGAAAGCATCCAAGAGGGATGGCTGGACGTGGAGGAGGGGTGAAGCCGTGGGTCGCGCTGACGCGCGCAGTCTTCGCAGAGCGGCCGAACAGCAAGCGGTGGACCGGCCGACCCGCTGGGAGGTCGAGCGGGTCGGCGGGTCAGGATGCGGCGTCAAAAGACGCGACGGCCATGCCTGATGCGCGGTTGATTCGTTGCCCCGCGTGCGGCGTGACCAACCGCGTGCCGCGGGACAAGATCGACAGGGGGCTCGAGCCCGTCTGCGGACGGTGCAAGAGGCCGTTGTCCCTCGACACCAGGCCGATGACGGTCACGGACGCCTCATTTTCGGCCGATGTCGAGCAGTCGCCCCTGCCGGTCCTCGTGGACGCGTGGGCGGCGTGGTGCGGCCCATGCAAGATGATCGCGCCGCTGGTCGACGAGCTGGCGGCCGAGATGGCGGGGCGCGTGCGGGTCGCGAAGCTCAACGTGGACGAGAACCCGGCGACGGCGGCCCGGTTCAACGTCCGCAGCATCCCGACGCTCCTGATCCTCAAGGGAGGCCGGGAGGTGGATCGCATCGTCGGCGTACAGCCCAAAGCGGAGATCGCGCGGCGGCTGGAACGGCTCATAGCCTGAGTGACCCGGAGGACAGGCGTGGAACGGCGTCGGTTCGGATCGACCAAGCACGAGGTCCCGGTGGTCGGTCAGGGGACCTGGCATCTCGAGGACGACGATGCCGCCACGGCGATCGCCGCGCTTCGCCTGGGCCTCGATCTCGGCATGACGCACATCGACACGGCGGAGCTGTACGGATCGGGCAGAGTCGAGGAGCTGGTCGGCGAGGCGATCGCCGGGCGGCGGGACGAGGTCTTTCTGGTCTCCAAGGTCCTGCCCGAGCACGCCTCGCGCGCCGGGACGCGGGCGGCCTGCGAGAAGTCGCTCGCCCGCCTCCGGACGGACCGGCTGGACTCCTATCTCCTGCACTGGCCCGGGAAGCATCCGCTCGAAGGCACGATCGCGGCCTTCGAGCAGCTGGAGCGCGAGGGGAAGATCCTGTCCTGGGGCGTGAGCAACTTCGATGTGGCCGACCTCGAAGCCGCCTGGGAGATCGCCGGTCCGGGCTGTCTCGTCTGCAATCAGGTGCTCTACCATCTGCACGAGCGCGCGATCGAGCACGCGATCATCCCCTGGTGCGAGCAGCACGGCGTCGCTGTGACCGCCTACAGCCCGTTCGGGTCCGGGCGATTTCCCGGCCCGCGCACGAAGGGAGGCCGCGTGCTCCACGACATCGCCGCCGCGCACCACGCAACACCCCGGCAGATCGCGCTCCGCTTCCTGGTGCGGCGACCCTCGGTGTTCGCGATCCCTAAGGCTTCCCAGCCCGAGCACGCCGCCGAGAACGCGGGGGCCAGGGACCTCCAGCTGACCCGAGCCGAGCTGGCCCGGATCGACCGAGCCTTTCCGCGCGGCCCCCGCCCGCGCGAGCTCCCGGTGCTGTAGGCCGGCTCCCGCATGATCACGAGGCGAAGGACTCGCCAGGGGCGGAGCTGATGCGTGTCGCCACCCCCACCCAGGGCGGCGGGTGAAATCTCACCCGGCGCCAATCATGCGAAGGGCAAGAGCATCGGCGAGGTCATGCGGGTAGGGGCCGGATCATTCGGGTGCGGCTTCACCCACTTTCGTGCCGCCGACCCCCCAAATGCTTGATTTCGCCAGGAGATAGACGAGCGAGGAGGCTGGCGCTGCTCTTGCTACGGACCTGGGGGAAAAGCAGGCGGGACAGCTTCAGGAAGGCTCGATTGGCATCACTTCGTGGAGCACGAACGGGCCGAGAGGCAGGCAGGGGCAGAGCAGGGGCAACGGTCACGGCAACGGAAGGTCGAACGGACCAGCAGATCCAGCGGGATGTGCTGGCGGAGATAAAGTCACGCTCATGGGCACGGTCGATTCTCGTACTAGGCCGTCGTCCGATCCTGGCCCAGGGATCGGTGCTCCGGCGTACCCAAACCAGTAGAAGGAGGCAGTCATCATGCACGCACAATCGATGTCGCACCCGTGGCAAGAGATGCGGCGGCTGCAGCGCGAGATGGAGCATCTCTTCGGCGATCTCGCCCCGGCCGCGCGCTGGTCGCTCACCGGCGAATACCCGCCGCTCAATCTCAGACGCGACGACGAGGCCATCACCCTCGACGCCCTGTGCCCGGGCGTGGATCGCACGAGCCTCGACATCACGGTTGTCGGCGACGCGGTGACCATCCGCGGCGACCGCAAAGCTCCGCCCGACGCCACCGAGGAGCGCTATTACAGGCGGGAGCGTCCGCTCGGCCCATTCACCCGTACCATCGCCGTCGGTGAGCGGCTCGACGCCGACCGGACCCAGGCCAACTACACGAACGGCATCCTCCGGGTGCGGCTTGCCCACGCGCCGGAGGCGACGCCGAAGAAGATCGCCATCCAGAGCTGATGCGCAAAGGAGATTCGAGCATGGCAACCATGACGACGACGCCAACAACCACGTCGACCCATCGCGAGGAAGCCAAGCGCGCGGCGGCCACGGTCTCGCCGCGGGTGGACATCTACGAAACCGACAAGGCGTACGTGCTGCTGGCGGACATGCCCGGCGTGGCGCCCGACGGCCTCGACGTGGTGGCCGAGCGCGACGAGCTCATCATCCGCGGGCGGGTCGACCGCCCGGCCGCCGCTCCCGATTACCAGGAGTTCGAGCTGGCCAACTACCACCGGGCCTTTACCCTGACCGAGGATCTCGACCCCGCGGGCATCACCGCCGCGCTGCGGGATGGCGTGCTGCGGGTCGAGATTCCCAAGTCCCCGCGGGTGCAGCCGAAGAAGATTCCCGTGCGCGCTGAGTGAGCCAGGGTGAGACGCAGGACGTCGCGGGGCTGGGGCCCCGCCGTCCGAGGCGAGCAAGATGACTCCACCGGGATAAAAGGAGAACACGTCATGGGCATCGTCGACAAGGTCACCGCGCTCCTTCCATGGCAACGCTCTCGACCGGAGCCGCCGTCGGGACGCGTCGACGCTCTCGCCTTTCGCAATGACCTCGATCGCTGGCTGCAGCGCGTGCTCGAGGATCCCTGGGGCCCGTCGGCATTCGGTGAGCTCCGGGGGTTGCCATCCGTCGAGGTCAGGGAAACCGAGGATGAGCTGGTCGTGACCGCGGAAGTCCCAGGGCTCGACCGTGAGGATCTGGACCTGACCATCACGCCCGGAGGCCTGACCATCCGCGGCCAGAAGCGCGAGGAGCGAGAGGAGCGGCAGAAGAACTTCTACACCGCCGAGACTCGCTACGGGAGCTTCGTCCGGACCGTGCCGCTGCCTCCGGGGCTCGACGTCGACCGGGCCGCCGCGCGTGTCACGCGTGGCGTGCTGACTGTCAGGTTGCCGAAGGTGGCTTTGGGGCCCGGCACGCATCGCATCCCGATCACGAGATGAGGCAGGGCGAGACGCAGGACGTCGCGGGGCTGGGGCCCCGCCGTTCGAGGCGAGCGAGGCAGGGCGAGACGCAGGACGTCGCGGGGCTGGGGCCCCGCCGTCCGAGGCGAGCGAGGCAGGGCGAGACGCAGGACGTCGCGGGGCTGGGGCCCCGCCGTCCGAGGCGAGCGAGATGATTGTCCACGGCGCGTGAAGGCCCACCGGGCCGCGAGCCTTAGGAGGACAGCATGGGGAAGGTGATCGGCATCGATCTCGGTACCACGAACTCGGTCGTCGGGGTGATGGAGGGGGGCAGCCCCCTCGTCATTCCCAACCAGGAAGGGAGCCGCCTGACCCCTTCGGTGGTGGCCTTCACGAAGGACGGCGAGGTCCTGGTCGGCCAGGTCGCGAAGCGGCAGGCCATCACCAACCCGGAGAACACCGTCTTCTCGATCAAGCGGTTCATGGGCCGGCGCTTCGACGAGGTCCAGCAGGAGACCAAGCTCGTGCCCTACAAGGTGGTCAAGGCCCCCAACGGCGACGTCCGGATCGAGATCCGGGGAAAGCAGTACTCGCCGCCCGAGATCTCGGCGATGATCCTGCGAAAGCTCAAGGAGGCGGCCGAGGCCCACCTCGGTGAGAAGGTCACCCAGGCCGTCATCACCGTGCCCGCCTACTTCAACGACAGCCAGCGCCAGGCGACCAAGGACGCCGGCAAGATCGCGGGCCTCGAAGTCCTCCGCATCATCAACGAGCCCACCGCCGCCGCCCTGGCCTATGGCCTGGACAAGAAGAAGGACGAGCAGGTCGCCGTGTACGACCTCGGGGGCGGGACCTTCGACGTCTCGATCCTGGAGCTCGGCCAGGGCGTCTTCGAGGTCAAGGCGACCAACGGCGACACGCATCTCGGCGGCGACGACTTCGACCAGCGCGTGATCGACTGGATCGCCGAGGAGTTCAGGAAGGAGCACGGCATCGACCTGCGCCGCGACCGGATGGCGCTGCAGCGCCTGAAAGAGTCCGCCGAGAAGGCGAAGATCGAGCTCAGCTCGACGCTGCAGACCGAGATCAATCTCCCGTTCATCACCGCGGATGCGACTGGCCCCAAGCACCTCGTGATGACCCTCAGCCGCGCGAAGCTCGAGGCGCTCGTGGCCGACCTGGTCGAGCGGACGGTCGAGCCCTGCCGGCAGGCGATGAAGGACGCGGGCGTCACCGCGGCCGACATCGACGAGGCGATCCTGGTCGGCGGTCAGACGCGGATGTCGAAGGTGCAGGAGGTAACCAAGCAGCTCTTCGGCCGGGAGCCCCACAAGGGCGTGAATCCCGACGAGGTGGTGGCTGTCGGCGCCGCCATCCAGGGCGGGATCCTGGCGGGCGAGGTCAAGGATGTGGTGCTCCTGGATGTCACGCCGCTGTCACTGGGCGTCGAGACCCTCGGCGGCGTCATGACGGTCCTGATCCCGCGCAACACGACCATCCCGACACGGAAGAGCGAGATCTTTAGCACGGCGGCGGACAACCAGCCCTCGGTGGACATCCCCGTGCTGCAGGGCGAGCGGCCGCTGGCGCGCGACAACCGGACGCTCGGCCGATTCCGCCTGGACGGCATCGCTCCGGCGCCGCGAGGTCTGCCGCAGGTCGAGGTGGCCTTCGATATCGACGCCAACGGCATCCTCAACGTGTCCGCCAAGGACATGGCCACGGGCAAGCAGCAGCAGATCACCATCACCGCGTCGTCGGGCCTGGCCAAGGAAGAGGTCGAGCGGATGGTGAAGGAGGCGGAGGCGAACGCGGCCGAGGACGCGAAGCGGCGGCAGGAGATCGAGCTGCGCAACCAGACGGACTCGCTCGTGTACTCGACCGAGCGCACCCTGGCGGAGCACGGCGCGAAGCTCTCCGAGGCCGACCGGCAGGCGGTCGAGCAGGCTCTCAATGAAGCGCGGGAGGCGCTGAAGGGAGAGGACACCGAACGCATCAGGCGGGCCCAGGACAACCTGACGCGCGCCTCGCGCACACTGGCCGAGGCCATGTATCGCGAGACCACGAGCGGCGCCAACGGAAGCCCGCGGACTCCGGGCGAGCCGTCGGCGGGCGACGTCGTGGACGCCGAGTTCAAGGACGCAGACGAGCCGAAGCGCTGACACCGTGCCGGGAGCGCCGCAGGCTCTTGCAGCAGCCTGTCTAGGGAAGGAGGGGACACCATGAGTGCCGGGTTGCTGATCGCTCGCCTCATGCTGGGCCTCGCGCTCGGCATGCCGGTGATCGGATGGACGTGAGCAGGGCGGACGCCGGTGACGAGGCCCTGAGGGCCGACGAGGTCGAGCGTCTGCGGCAGGCTCTCGAGGAAGAGCAGCAGCGCAATCTCCGGTTGCTCGCCGACTTCGACAACTTGCGCCGCCGCGTGGCCCGCGAGAGCGAGGCGGCGCGCGGGGAGGCCCGTCGCGCCGCGCTGCTGCCGCTGCTCCCCGTGCTCGATTCGCTCGAGCGGGCCCTCGCCGCCGGATCCACGGACACGGACTTCTACGAGGGCGTGGCCGCCACGAGGCGCCTGTTCGAGCGCGCCCTGCGCGAAGCCGGTGCCGAGCCTCTCGAGAGCGTCGGGCAGCCCTTCGACCCGAGTGTCCACGAGGCCCTCGCCACCGTTGCCTCGGACGGTGTCGAGCCGGGGACCGTGGCGCACGAGGTGCGGCGTGGCTGGCGGCTCGAGGACGGGCTGCTGCGCCCCGCGCAGGTCGTGGTCGCGAAGCCCAAGGAGTCCGCCAGCCCGTGGCGGTGAAATTCCGCGACTACTACGAGGTGCTGGGCGTACCGCGCACGGCGACTGCCGAGGAGATCAAGCGGGTCTACCGCCAGCTCGCGCGAAAGCACCATCCCGACCTGCATCCTCAGGCCGAGCGGGCGAAGGCCGCCGAGCGGTTCAAGGAGATCAACGAGGCCTACGAGGTCCTGAGCGACGCCGACAAGCGCGCCAAGTATGACGCCCTCGGCGCGAACTGGAAGAACGGGATGGACTTCACCCCGCCGCCCGGGGCCGGAGGAAGGAGCGCCGAGTCGGTATCGTTCGAGGATCTTGGCGACTTCAGCGACTTCTTCGCCTCGATCTTCGGACGGCCCACGGGGCGTGCCGGCCGCGGCGGCGGCCGGGTCACGTTCCCGGGCAGCGACGTCGAGGCGGAGCTGCCGGTGACGTTGGAGGAGATGCTCCGGGGTGGCCGGCGCCGGATCCAGCTCGCGGAGGGCCGGAGCCTCGACGTCGACATCCCGCTCGGGGTGCGTGACGGCACCGTGCTGCGCCTGGCGGGCCAGGGGGAGCGCGGGGTGAATGGAGGGTCGCCGGGCGACCTCTATCTTCACGTGCGTCCGGTCTCGCATTCGCGCTACCGGGCGGTCGGCGACGACCTGGAGATGGATCTGCCGCTCTGGCCGTGGCAGGCGGTCCTCGGGACCGAGGTGCGCATCGACACGCCAGAGGGGGCGGTGACGCTCAAGGTGCCGGCGGGCACGCAGAACGGACGGCGCCTCCGCCTGCGCGGTCGCGGGCTGCCCCGTGGGGACGGCAGCCGAGGCGATCTCTACGCGACGGTCCGGATCGTGGTTCCCGAGCGACCGAGCGCGACGGAGCGCGAGGCGTACGAGACCCTGAAGCGGAGCGCCCCGGTCCCGGCCGACCGGCCGGCGGGAGGGTAAGCGGGCATGCGCAGCCCATCACGGATACGACTGAAGGCTTTTATCGTGGATGCGCCTCTGCGAGGCGAGGTGTGGCTCTCCCGTGAGGAGCTCGCGGCGGCCGCCGGCATCAGCCCGGCCAGGCTCGACCGGCTGGTGCGCCTGGGGTTGGTCGAGCCGACCGCGCCGGAGCCGGGCGAGTTCGCGGCGGCCATGGCGGCGCGGCTCAGGCGGATGCTCCGCCTGCACGGTGACCTCGGTGTGGATCTCGTCGGCGCCGCGATCATCACGGACCTTCTGGAACGGCTGGAGCGGCTGGAGACGGAGCTGCGGCGTTTGCGCGGCGGCTCATGAGCCTGCGGACCCCGACCGACAAGGAGGCAGGAGCATGGATCCCAACCGGCTGACCGAGAAGGCCCAGGATGCGATGCGCCAGGCCCAGAGCCTGGCCCAGCGGCAGGGCAACACCCAGATCGAGGCCGAGCATCTGGCCGTGGCGCTGCTCGAGCAGGAGGGCGGCGTGGCGGCGCGCGTCGTCGAGAAGGCGGGTGCCAGCCCGGCGACCCTGGTGCAGCGGCTCCAGCAGGCGCTCTCGCGCATGCCCCGCGTCTCGGGGCCCGGCGCGCAGGGGGGCCAGGTCTACATCTCGCCGCGTGTGAACGAGGTCTTGACGGGTGCCGAGACGCAGGCGCAGCGGATGAAGGACGAGTACGTGAGCGTCGAGCACCTGCTGCTGGCGCTCGCCGACCTCAAGGACGGCGCGGTGGCCGAGGCGTTCCGCGCCGCCGGCCTCACCCCCGCCAAGCTGCTCGAGGCCGCCGCGGCCGTCCGGGGCGGCCAGCGCGTGACGAGCCCCACGCCGGAGGGGACGTACGAGGCCCTCGAGAAGTACGGGCGGGACCTCACCGCGCTCGCCCAGCAGGGCAAGCTCGACCCCGTCATCGGCCGCGACGAGGAGATCCGCCGCGTCATCCAGATCCTCTCGCGCCGCACCAAGAACAATCCGGTGCTGATCGGCCCACCGGGCGTCGGCAAGACGGCGATCGTGGAGGGGCTGGCCCAGCGGATCGTGCGGGGTGACGTGCCCGAGGGGCTCAAGGGCAAGCGGGTCGTGACCCTCGACATGGGCGCGCTGGTCGCGGGGGCGAAGTATCGCGGCGAATTCGAGGAGCGCCTCAAGGCGGTGCTCAAGGCCGTCCGCGACGCGCAGGGCGAGGTGATTCTCTTCATCGACGAGCTGCACACCGTCGTGGGCGCCGGCGCGGCCGAAGGGGCCATGGATGCGAGCAACCTGCTCAAGCCCGCGCTGGCCCGCGGGGAGCTCCACTGTATCGGGGCCACGACCCTCGACGAGTACAAGAAGCACATCGAGAAGGACGCGGTGCTGGAGCGGCGGTTTCAGCCCGTCATGGTGAACGAGCGCACGGTGGAGGACCCTATCTCCATCCCGCGCGGGCTCAAGGAGCGCTACGAGATCCATCACGGCGTCCGCATCAAGGATGCGGCGCTGGTGGCGGCGGCCGTGCTGTCCGACCGTTACATCACCGATCGCTTCCTGCCCGACAAGGCCATCGACCTCGTGGACGAGGCGGCGGCTCGGCTCCGGGTCGAGATCGACTCCATGCCGGCGGAACTGGACGAGATCACCCGTCGGGTCATGCAGCTCGAGATCGAGCGCGAGGCCCTGAAGAAGGAGAGCGACCCCGCGTCCCGGGACCGGCTGGAGAAGCTCGAAAAGGAGCTGACGGGTCTGCAGGCCCAGGCCACGACGCTCCGCGAGCAGTGGGAGCGCGAGAAGGCGGCGATCGAGCGGCCGCGGCAGCTGCGCAAGCGCATCGAGGAGGTGAAGGTCGAGATCGAGAAGGCCACGCGGGCCTACGATCTCAATCGCGTCGCCGAGCTGCAGTACGGAACCCTGGCCGGGCTCGAGCGCGAGCTCAAGGAGGAGGAGGCACGGGCGCAGGCGGCCGGCGGGCGGCGGCTCATCAAGGAGGAAGTGGACGAGGAGGACATCGCCGAGATCGTCTCCCGGTGGACGGGCATCCCGCTCTCCAAACTGATGGAAGGGGAGATGCAGAAGCTCCTCCGGCTGGAGGAGGAGCTGCACCAGCGAGTCGTGGGACAGGACGAAGCCGTGCGCGCGGTGGCGGACGCCGTCGTCCGGGCCCGGGCGGGCATCAAGGATCCCAAGCGCCCCATCGGCTCCTTCCTTTTCCTCGGCCCGACCGGCGTGGGAAAGACCGAGCTGGCGCGCGCGCTTGCCGCGACGCTCTTCGACAGCGAGGACAACATGGTCCGGCTGGACATGTCCGAGTACATGGAGAAGCACACGGTGGCGAGGCTCATCGGCGCCCCGCCCGGATACGTGGGCTACGAGGAGGGCGGACAGCTCACCGAGGCGGTCCGCCGGAAGCCGTACTCGGTCCTGCTGCTCGACGAGATCGAGAAGGCGCACCCGGACGTCTTCAACGTGCTCCTCCAGGTGCTCGATGACGGCCGGCTCACCGACGGCCAGGGCCGCACGGTGAACTTCAAGAACACCGTGATCATCATGACCTCGAACATCGGCAGCCAGCTCATCCTCGAGGTGCGCGGCGCCGATGAGCGGAGCTACCAGCGGATGAAGGAGCAGGTGATGGAGGCGCTCCGGCGTCACTTCCGGCCGGAGTTCCTGAACCGCGTGGACGAGGTTGTGGTGTTCCGGGCGCTCACGGAGACGGAGCTCGCGAAGATCGTGGAGATCCAGCTCGAAGGGTTGCGGCGGCGGCTCGCCGAGCGACGCATCACGATCGAGGTCGGCGAGGCGGCACGGGCACACCTGGCCCACATCGGCTACGACCCCGTCTTCGGAGCGCGGCCGCTCAAGCGCGTGATCCAGCGGGAGGTCGAGACGCCGGTCGCGCGGATGATCGTCGCGGGCAAGCTTCGCGACGCCGGGACGGTGCGCGTGGACCTCGTCGGTGACGCGCTACGCGTGGAGCCCGCGGCGTGACGATGCACGAGGGGAGGGGAGTCGCGTGAGGCCCTTCGAGGACCAGGTGGTGTCCGAGCTGGCGTGGGTGCTGCGCGCGGGAGTGCCGGCGCACGGCGTTCGTCTCACGGTCCGCGAGCTCATGGTGGGGCGGATCGGGCGAGGACCGCTCGGCGCCCGGGAAGTGAGCGAGGCCGTGGAGGAGGCGGTGCGCGCGGCCTGCCGCCTGGCGCGCGAGCTGGACGCCTCGGACGAGCTGGTCGAGACGGTGTGCCGCGCGGCGCTGGAAGCGGTGCGGGGACATGGCGGGGAAAGCGCCCGCTGGCTTCCCGAGGCGACGAGCGCGGCCCTGGCCGTCCTGGACGAGCTGGCGCGCGAGCGCGTCGAGGGGACGAGCCTGCGCTGGATCGCGGGGCGGCTCTCGCGATGGTAGCGCGCGGGATGAGCAGCGGGCGCGGCCGAGGCTGGCGTGCATTCTCCGGGGCCGGGGCGGACGCGCTCCAGTGACTGAGCGCGCCGGGCCCTCGGCACCCGCGATTGACTGATGGCGCCGTCGCCGTACAGTGAAGGGAGGAGGAGAGCACGATGAGCATTCAGTCCGTCAATCCCGCGACCGGGGCGGTGCTCCAGACTTTCAGCGCGACGTCGCCGGCGGAGGTGGATCGGATCATGACGCGGGCGCACGCGGCATTCGTCGAGTGGCGTGGCGTGCCGTTCGCGACGCGAGCCGAGCGGATGCGCGCCGCGGCGCGGCTGCTCCGCAAGGACAAGGCCGAGCACGCCCGCACCATGACGCTCGAGATGGGCAAGCCGATCGTCCAGGCCGAGGCGGAGGTGGACAAGTGCGCCTTGGGCTGTGACTACTACGCGGACCATGCCGAGGCCTTCCTCGCCGAGCAACCGCGCGAGACGGACGCCTCGAAGAGCTACGTCCGCTTCGATCCGCTGGGGCCCATCCTGGCGGTGATGCCGTGGAACTTTCCGTTCTGGCAGGTGTTCCGGTTCGCGGCACCCGCTCTGATGGCCGGCAATGCCGGGGTCCTGAAGCACGCCTCGAACGTGTCGCGATGCGCGCTGGCGATCGAGGCAATCTTCCGGGACGCGGGCTTCCCGCAGGGACTCTTTTCCGCCGTGCTGCTCGAGTCGGCGGCGGTCGCTCCCCTCATCGCGGACCCGCGCATCGTGGCCGTGACGCTCACGGGCAGCGACCGCGCCGGCAGCGCCGTGGCGGGGCAGGCCGGCCGCGAGCTCAAGAAGACGGTGCTCGAGCTCGGCGGGAGCGACCCCTTCGTGGTCATGGAGGACGCCGATCTCGCCATTGCGGCGAAGGCGGCGGCGGACGCGCGGCTCGTCAACAGCGGCCAGAGCTGCATCGCCGCCAAGCGCTTCATCGTCGTCGAGGCGGTGGCGGACCGGTTCCTGGAGCGATTCGGCGACGAGCTCCGGTCGCGCCGGATGGGAGATCCGCTCTCGCGCGAGACCCAGGTCGGTCCCCAGGCGCGGATCGATCTCCGGGACTCCCTCCACCAGCAGGTGGAGGAGTCCATCAGGCTCGGGGCCAAGCGCCTCCTGGGCGGCGAGATCCCGCCCGGCAAGGGCGCCTTCTATCCGCCCACCCTCCTGGCCGGGGTGGACAGGGGCATGCCGGCCTTCGACCAGGAGACGTTCGGGCCGGTGGCGGCCGTCGTCCGCGCGAAGGACGAGGGCGATGCCGTGCGCCTGGCCAACGACTCGTCGTTCGGGCTCGGCGCATCCATCTGGACGCAGGACCGCGCCCGCGCGGAGCGGATGGCGGCGCAGATCGAGGCCGGCGCCATCTTCGTCAACGGGATCGTGAAGTCCGACCCGCGGCTGCCCTTCGGGGGCATCAAGCGCTCCGGCTACGGGCGGGAGCTCTCGGAGTACGGCATTCGCGAGTTCGTCAACATCAAGTCCGTCTGGATCGCCTAGGTCATGCCGGGAGCGGGATGGTGATGAAGGCCTCTGACCTGATCGTCCAGTGTCTCGAGAACGAGGGTGTCCGCCATGTCTTCGGCCTGCCGGGAGAGGAGATCATGGACATCCTGGATTCGTTCCTGGACTCGCCCATCACCTTCATCCCGACGCGGCACGAGCAGGGGGCGGCCTTCATGGCCGACGCCTACGGCCGTCTGACGGGGCACGCGGGCGTGTGCCTCTCCACGCTCGGACCCGGCGCGACGAACCTCGCCACCGGCGTCGCCGACGCCAATCTCGACCGCGCCCCCCTCGTCGCGATCACCGGGCAGGCGGGCCGCGATCGGGTCCACAAGGAGTCCCACCAGCACGTCGACATCGTCGAGCACCTGCGGCCGCTCACGAAGTGGAACACGCGCGTCGAGACCTCCGCCGTGATCCCCGAGGTGATCCGGAAGGCCTTCAAGCTCGCCGAGTCGGAGAAGCCCGGGGCCTGTCACATCGAAGTGCCCGAGGATGTCGCGGACGAGATGGCGGAGGGCGCCCCGCTCTCGACGGTGCGGACGCGGCGCCCGTCCCCGGACCGTCCGGCGCTCCAGACGGCGGCGCGGCTCATCGAGGGCGCCTCCTTCCCGCTGATCTTCGCCGGGAACGGCGTGGTACGCGGCGTGGCGTCCAGGGAGCTCCGCGAGCTGGCGCGGAGCCACGGCATCCCGGTCGTCCACACCTTCATGGCCAAGGGCACGATGCCCTACGACGACGAGCTCTGCCTGCTGTCGGCCGGCCTCCAGGCGCGGGACTACATCTCGTGCGGCTTCGACAAGGCCGACCTGATCATCGCCGTCGGCTACGACCCGGTCGAGTACGCTCCGAAGTTCTGGAATCCTGACCGGAAGAAGCCGATCATCCACATCGACTTCACTCCGGCGGAGGTGGACAGCTTCTACCAGCCGGCCGTCGAGGTCGTGGCGGACGTGCGGGAATGCCTCGAGCTCCTGAACGGCCTCGTCAAGGGGCAGAAGGACCCGACTCCCTATCGCACGCTGCGACGCTTCATTCTCGAGCAGCTCGAGGAGGGCGCGACCGATGACACCTTCCCCCTCAAGCCGCAGCGCATCCTGCGGGATATCCGGGCGCAGATGGCTCGCGACGACATCCTGATCTCCGACGTGGGCACGCACAAGCTCTGGATCGCCCGGACCTACCCCGCGTACGAGCCGAACACGGTGCTGATCTCCAACGGTTTTGCGGCCATGGGCTTCGCCCTGCCGGCGGCCGTCTCGGCCAAGCTCGTCCATCCGGAGCGAAAAGTGGTGGCGGTGAGTGGGGACGGCGGCTTTCTCATGAACTGCCAGGAGCTCGAGACTGCGCGGCGGCTCGGGCTCGCGATCGTCAACGTGATCTTCCGCGACGGCGGATATAACCTGATCCAGTGGAAGCAGCAGACGCAGCACGGCAGGGAATCGGGCGTCACGTTCGGCAACCCGGACTTCGTCGCGCTGGCCGGCGCCTTCGGGGCGAAGGGCTACCGGGTGGAGTCGGCCCGGCAGCTGAGCCCCATCCTGGCGGAAGCCCTCGCCCAGCCCGGCCCGTCGATCATCGACGTGCCGGTCGACTATGGGGAGAACGCCAAGTTGACCGCGCGTCTGGGCCGGCTCGTCTGCCCGATCTAGGCTTCCCAGAGACGATCTAGCCCGGATTATGGGCGAACACCTGACCCCCTCACCCTGCCCTCTCTCCCAGTGGGGAGAGGGATCAGAATGAAGAGAGCAGCGTGCCGAGAATGTTATCTTCCCTCTCCCCCGCCGTGGGGAGAGACTTCCTATGGGGTGTCAAGTGAAAAGTTTAGGCCGCCGTCTGGTGTAGGTGTTGGCGTGCCATGGTGGCCAGGTGATGCGTTTCGCTGTAGGGC
>Ga0137373_10000575_pt1 | contig 36604 bp, 37 predicted proteins | sample SagtaG_5_FD_104912 | JGI IMG/M metagenome (GOLD analysis project Ga0137373, IMG submission 104912) | Vadose zone soil microbial communities from Sagehorn Ranch, Mendocino, California, USA - Sage1_R_80_16 metaG | ecosystem: Environmental > Terrestrial > Soil > Vadose zone | place: USA... | reverse complement strand
GAGGCCCCTTTGATTCACATCGATTGCAGCTTCGCCAACCAATTATTTTCAGATCAGGGTTAAATACATCGGTGTGTGAAACGGCTCGCTGCGAGGACCGCCCCGATGAGCGCCACCGTCGCCGCAGCGAGGAACATCACGGGAAAGCTTGTCCGGGCGAGCACGGCGCCGAAGCCTATGGCTCCCGACGCGATGCCGAGCTCGAACGCGGCGTAGAAGGTGCCCATGGCCTTGCCCCGCTCCTCGGGCCCGACGAGGTCCACGGCCCAGGCCATGAGAGCGGGCTGGCTCGTGCCTATCCCGACGCCGTAGAGAGCGCCGGCCGCGGCAAGCGCGGCCATCCCGCCTCCCGAGGCCAGCACGAGGAGCGCCGCGGCGGCGGTCGCCAGTCCCGCGGCGGCCACGGGCGCACGCCCGACGCGGTCCGAGATCAGGCCCGCGTAACCCCTCGCGAGCGCGATCACGACGGCCATCACGAGGAAGAAGATGCCGGGGTTCGTGCCGCGCGCCCGCGCATAGATCGCCAGGAACGCGACCTGAGCGCCGTAGGTCGTCATGAGGCAGAAGACGACGAGAGACGGAAAGGCGGCGGCGCGGCTCAGCAAGGAGGCCACGGCGAAAGGGGCGGAGACACCCCGCGCGAGCGTCTCGCGCTGCATGACCGTGATGAGCATGGCCGCCAGTGCGATGCCGGCGCAGACACGGAAGAGGGTCGTGAAGCCCCATCGATCCACTATCCAGATCGCGCAGAGCGGCCCCACGGCCAGCGCCACGCTGCCCGCGGCGCCCCAGAAGCCCATGGCCTCGCCGCGCCGAGCGGGCGGCGACAGGTCCGCCACCATGGCCGCGCCGGCCGCAGGATACAGGCCCATGCCCGATCCATGGAGGAGTCGCACGCCGAGCAGCGCGCCCACGGTGTGGCTCACGCCGTAGAGGACGGGCGAGGCCGAGAAGAGCACCGCGCCCGCGAGCATGATCGGCTTGCGGCCCATGCGGTCGGCCGCCCAGCCGGCCAGCGGCTTCATCACCATGGAGGAGACGGCGAAGAAGCCGATGATGAGACCGATCTGGCCCTCGGCGATCCCGAGCGTGCGCGCGTAGAGCGGGAGCGCCGGCAGCAGGAGATAGAACGACAGGTAGAACGCGAGGGACCCCGACCACAGGAGGACGAACTGCACAGAGGCGATGCGCGCCCGGGGCACCAGGTTCAGGCGGCTCGCGCGAGTGCATAGAGCCGCCACTCGCCGGGGACGCCCTTGAGCGTGTGCGCGCCGCGCTCCTCGAAGGCGAGGCCGGACCCGGCCACGAGATCCTTGACGGTGTTGGAGACCAAAACCTCGCCCGGCTTGGCCAGCCCGGCTACCCGGGCGCCGATGTGCACGGTGATGCCGCCGACCTTGTCGCCGATCACTTCACACTCGCCCGTGTGCAGCCCCGCACGCACCTCGATGCCGAGCGGTCGTACGCCCTCCGCGATCGCCGCCGCGCACCGAATCCCACGGGCCGGGCCGTCGAACGTGGCGAAGAACCCGTCGCCGGCCGTGTCCACCTCGCGCCCGCGGAAGCGGGCCACCTCGCGCCGCGCGAGCGCGTAGTAGCCCTGGAGGAGGTCGCGCCACGTGCGGTCGCCGAGGGCGGCCGCGCGTTCCGTGGAGCCCACGATGTCGGTAAAGAGCACCGTGGCAAGAACGCGGTCGGTCTCTGCGGCGTGTCTGGCGCCCGTCAGGAACTCCTCTACCTCATCCAGGATCGCATCCATGTTCCCGACCCAGGGCGCGTGGTCGACACCGGCGAGCTCCACGAGTCGCGCGCCGGGAACATGCTCTGCCAAGTAACGGCCCTGTTCCGTCCGGATCACGCGATCACCGGTACGATGCACAACGAGGGTGGGTACCCGGATGGCGGACAGGACGGAACGGACGTCGATCTCCTTGTTCATCTGCATCACGGCCACCGCGGCGCCAGGGCTCGCCGCCAGGCGCTGGTAGGTGGCCCACCACTGTTGGTAACTTTCGTCTCCGCTGGCGCTGGGCGCGCGCACATTGAGGTCCGCACGCGCGCCCCATCCCCCCTCGATGGTATCGATCATCGCCTGCCATTCCTCCTCCGTGTGTCCCCACGGATGATCCGGGGCCCAGGAGCGGCGGGCATAGGAGCCGTACAGCACAAGAGCCGAGATACGCGTGGGATAGCTCGCGGCGAACAGGAGCGACATTGGTCCACCCTCGGAGCCCCCGAAGAGCGCAGCTCGCTGCGAGCCCACGGCGTCCATCACGGCCCGCACGTCATCCATGCGTTGCTCGAGCGTCGGGATGCCGCCAACGCGATCGGAGAGTCCCGTGCCGCGTTTGTCAAAGCGGATGAGCCGTGAGAAGGAGCCCAGGCGCTCGAAGAAGCGGGCCGACCATGGATGCTCCCACTGATACTCCAGGTGTGACACGAAGCCGGGGACGAAGACGAGGTCGAGCGGCCCGCTCCCCGTCACCTGGTAGGCGATGTGGAGATCGCCGCTCTTCGTGTACTGGGTCTTGGGTGGCGAGGGCATGGCGGTGCCAAGAATATGGACGGGCAAGGGAAAGCGGTCAAGCGGGTGGTGAGGGGGGAGGGCGCGGAAGGAAGGTCGTTGCAAAGTTCCTGTGCGGCCTGTAGATTCTGCTGCATACCGGAGCCGCCAAGGAGGCGTTCATGGCCACACACGCGATCACCGATGTCGCCATCGTCCTCAATGCCGCCGACGATGTGGCGATAGCCAAGAAGGAGATCCCCGCGGGCAGCGTCCTCGAGGATGCCGGCGGGCGCATCGAGGTCCGCCAGGACATTCGCCCGGGCCACAAGGTGGCACGGCGCGCGCGGAGCACGGGTGACGAGGTGCGCCGCTACGGCCAGGTGATAGGTTTCGCCACGGCCGACATCGCCGTGGGTGACCACGTCCACACGCAGAACCTGGCGGTGGGCGATCTGCAGCGTGAGTACGAGATCAGCACCGACGTGCGCCCCGTGGACTTCTACCCGCCCGACCAGATGCGCCACTTCGACGGCTATCTCCGAGACGACGGCCGCGTCGGCACTCGCAACTACGTGGCGATCATCTCGGGCGTCAACTGCTCGGCCAGCGTGAGCCAGTTCGTGAAGGACAAGTTCCGCGACGTGTCCAAGGATTATCCGAACATCGACGGCGTGCTCGCCGTCACGCACAAGTCGGGCTGCGGCACCGAGCTCTTCGGCGAGGATCACATGGCGCTCCAGCGGGTGCTGGCCGGCTATGCCAAGCACCCCAACGTGGCGGCGTACATCCTGATCGGCCTCGGATGCGAGGTGAACCAGGCCGCCGTCATGGTCGACAAGCAGCGCATGGCCGCCCCCGGATACCCGGAGCGCAAGCCCGTGGTCATCAACATCCAGGAGGCCGGCGGGATCAGAAAAACCGTGGACAAGACCGCCGTCGAGGTCGCCAAGCTCCTGCCCATGGCGAATGCCGCCAGGCGGACGAGGCAGCCGATCTCCGAGATCACGCTGGCGACCAATTGCGGCGGCTCCGACAGCAACTCGGGGATCACCGCCAATCCCGCGCTCGGGTGGGCCGTGGACGAGCTGGTGCGATACGGCGGCACGGGCGTGCTCGCGGAGACCCCCGAGATCTACGGCGCGGAGCATCTGCTGATCCGTCGGGCTGCCAGCGAAGCCGTCGCCAAGAAGCTCATCGACCGCTACAAGTGGTGGGAGTGGTACTGCCGCGGCATCGAGCGCATGGACAACAATCCGGCGCCGGGTAACAAGGCAGGCGGCATCACGACGGTCTTCGAGAAGAGCCTGGGCGGCGTCACCAAGGGCGGCACCACCCCGATGATGGACGTCTTCATGTACGGCGAGCCCATCACGACCCGCGGCTTCGTCTTCATGGACACCCCCGGCCATGACCCGGTGTCCATCACGGGGCTCGTGGCGGGCGGTTGCAACCTGATCTGCTTCACGACAGGCCGCGGCTCGGTGTTCGGCTGCAAGCCCGTGCCGTCGATCAAGCTCGCGACCAACTCGCTCATGTACCGCCACATGCAGGAGGACATGGACATCAACTGCGGCGTCATCCTCGAGGGCACGCCGCTTGCGGAAGTCGGCCGGCAGATCTTCGAGGAGATCGTGGCCGTCGCGTCGGGCAAGCGGTCCAGGAGCGAGCTGTCCGGGGTGGGCGAGGAAGAGTTCGCCCCGTGGATCATCGGCCCGGTGATGTAGCGTCCGCCCGTCGGGCCTACAATTGTGCGCGGCCACGGCGGGCCCCGGTTATCATGATCGGCGAAAAGGCGGCGGACCTGTTCCGCCCAGAGGTTGAGCGCGCGAAAGGGGCATGATGGCAGGACGTCCTGGGATGTATCGGGGAGACCGCCGGCGCAAGGAAGACGCCCGCAAGGCCAAGCAGGAGGCCAAGAAGGCGCGCCGGGCCGAGCGCAAGGAGACCGGGACCTCGGGTCCCGAGATGGGAGAGGCCGCGGTGGGCCAGGAGAGCGTCGACTATGTGTGGTTCTCGCCCAGCAACGGGCGGACCCTCACGACGACTTCGGCCGAGCCTCCGGCGGTTCCTGGTGTGGATGACTGGACGCTGGTGAGCGGGCCTCCGGCAGGGCAGGCGTAGTCGCAGTCAGGCCGCGCAGCACGCGCTGGGCCAGCGCCGGCCGGTGCACCGTGTGGATGTGCGGGTTCCGCAAGCGCGATCCACGAAAGAAGGCCACCCAGAAGCCCTCGTGAAGCCGCGCCAGCGGTTTCTGCTCGATCATCTCCGAACTGAGAAAGCTTCGCCGCCAGCGATACGCGAAGCTGTAGAAGGGCACCAGGCTCGTGCCGGTGAAGCGTCCGTTGAAGATCACGTCGAGCGGCAGGTGCAGCGCCATCCCCAGCACATAACCCCAGAGCAGGGTGGACCTCGTCAGGGAGGCCACGAGTGCCAGCAGGATCAGGAGCTCCCAGGAGTGGAGCAGCAGCACGAGGCGCTTCGCCCGGCCCTCGAGGTAGTAGCGCAGGAAGGCGCCCGGGGAGAGCCTCCGGTGGCGCTCGAAGAGGACGTAGTCGACGACGTGATCCACGTCGATGAGAAAACCGCCCGCCGCCAGGCCGGCGGTCAGTGAGGGTGAGCCCGTCACACCGTAAACGGCCCCACAGGCCAGGACTGTGGTAACCAGGTGTCCGCCGGGGCTCATGGGATGACTCGGCGGGATTAAAACCTGCGGTCGCGACGCACGGCCACGCGGGCCAGAGCCATGCGGCTCAGCGGCAGCAGCCAGAAGAACGGCACGAAGATCACGCCCATCCACATCCAGAAGTCCTGCCGCCGGTACCACGGATCCCGAGTCATCCCTATCCCCCTTGTTGTCGATCGCCTGTGGCGGGCCGATGCGCCCGGTTCCTGTTATCCCTCTCGGGACCCGCAGGAGGAGAGAGCAAGCGCGATGCCAGGGGTCAGCCATCGCCGAAGCAATGAGAATTCCCGGCGCTTGGCCAGGTGTTTCAGGGCTGACGGTGGAAACGCGACGAATTTCGGAAGGCGGAGCGACGCAAAGCGTGGCCCGCGCCGGCTTCAGGACTGCGTGACGGTGACGATGAGGCCGATGGCGGCCAGAATATTGCCGGTCCGGACGCACTCGGTTTCGGGACCGACCTTGACCACGGCCTTGCCGGTATTGTGGACCTCCCAGGCTATCTCCCAGGCTCGGTCCTCGGAGCAGCTAATGGCCTTGATGAGCTGTTTCACCACGTCCTCGAAGGTGTGGCACTCGCAGTTGTGGAGGATGGTGATCCAGGGCGGCGCCAGGAGGACGTCGGTGCTCTCGATCTCCTCGAGGTCAGGAGCCGTCTCGGGGGCGGAGGGGGCCCGGGGATCGCTCACCCCTTGATCTCCTTGAGCACCTCGCGCGCGATCAGGAACTTCATGATCTCGTCCGAGCCCGCGCCTATCCTCAAGAGCCGCGCATTGCGGAAGATGCCCTGGATGGGGAAGTCCGTCGTGTACCCGATCCCGCCCAGGACCTGCATGGCGTGGTCCACGATCTTCCACACGGACTCCGCGACGAAGAGCTTGGTGACCGCCGACTCGCGCTGGGCCGGGATGCCGGCCTCCACCATCTTGGCGGTGCGGTAGACGAGCTGGCGGGCGGCGTCGAGCGCCGTGTACATCTCCGCGATCTTGAACGAGACCCCCTCGAACATGGCGATCGGCTGCTTGAACTGGACGCGCTTCGTCGAGTACTCGGCCGCGATCTCGAGGGCGCGGCGGGCCGAGCCCAGCGCCGCCATGCAGTAGGTGACGCGTTCCGTGTCGAGCTCATCCATCAGCACCTGGTAGCCGCTGTTGAGCGGCCCCAGCAGGTTGGCCTCCGGGATGTCCACGTCATGGAAGTCTATCCAGACATTGTCCATCCAGTCCGCCATGATGACCTCGTCGAGCTGGCGGCGGACGGTGACGCCGGGGTGGTCCATGGGCACGATGAAGGTGGACATGCCCTTGTGCGGGTGGGCGCCCTCCTCGGTGATGGCGAAGAGCGTCAGGTAGTCGGCGAGACCGCCGCCGGTGATGAAGCGCTTCTGGCCATTGATGACCCAGCGGTCCCCCTTGAACACGGCCTTCGTTTGCATGCGCGAGGTGTCGGAGCCGATCTGGGGCTCGGTGATGGCCAGGGCTGCCAGCTCCTCGCCGCGCAGCCGAGGGGGGATGTGGCGCTGCTTCTGCTCAGGCGTGCCGTACCGGAGGATGGAGATGGTGCCGAGGGTGAGGGAGACCGATCGGATGGTATCGCCGGGATGTCCGACGGCGCCCAGCTCCTCGTCGATGATGCACTCGGCCACGACGCCGCGGCCATTGCCGCCGTATTCCTCGGGAAAGAGCGCGCCCGTGATGCCTGCCTCCCCGAGCTGCGTGAGATAGGCCTTGGCCAGGGCGCGGAGCTTGGCCCGCCGTTCCGGGCCCTCGGCGCCCGCCTTGATCTGCTTGACCTCGCGGTGGGCCGCGGCGGCATGCGGGAGGATGGCCTTCTGCGCGAAGGCGCGCGCCTGGTGCATGATCTGCCGCTCGGTGGGCGTGTAGAGGAAGGTCTGCCCGTCCGAAACCGACCAGCCGCCGGGCATGGTCATGTCGTCCATGCCGATAGCCTTGAAGCGCTCGTCGCTCATTTGCCTGTGACCCCTTCCGCCCGAAGCCGGGCGATGGTCTGGCTGCCATAGCCCAGGATTTCGCCGAGTATAGCCTCGGTATGCTCGCCCAGGGCCGGGGCCGGCGCCGGCTGGCGAATGACGCCGTCGGTCTTGATGGGCGTCGCCACCTCGCGGATGGTGCCCCAGTGCGGGTGCCGCACCTCGAGGATCATCTCGCGGGCGCGCACCTGCTCGTCCTCGAGCGCCTGGGTCAGCGTGTTCACGGGGGCGCAGGGGACATGGCCGCGCAGGAGGCCAAGCCACTCTGTCGTGGTCTTCTCCTGGAAGCGGGCCGCGAGGATGCGGACCAGCTCGGGCTTGTTCGCCAGGCGATCGGGGAAGCTGGCGAAGCGCGGATCGCGCAGGAGCTCCGGCAGCCCCATCTTCTCGGCGAGGCTCTGCCAGAACTTGTCCTTGTTGCAAAAGATCACGATCCAGCCATCGCGAGTCGGGAAGTTCTGCGCTGGCACGAGGGCCTGATGTCCGGAGTCGGCCACGCGCTGGGGCTCCCAGCCACGGTTGAGCGCCCAGATCGCAAAATAGGAGAGCATGCTCACGGCCGTGTCGAGGAGCGAGACGTCCACGTCGCGCCCGACGCCCGTGCGCTGGGCGTCGTAGAGGCCGACCATGAGGCCGACCATGGCGGCATAGCCGCCCGCGAAGTCGATCACGGAGACCCCGCACTTGCCCGGCGGCCCGTCAGGCTCGCCCGTCAGGGCCATATAGCCCGCGTGGCCCTGGATCAGATAGTCGAAGCCGGGCTCGGCGGCGCGGGGTCCCGTCGTGCCGAAGCCGGTCAGCGAGCAGCAGACCACACGGGGATTGACGGCCTTGAGCGCCTCGTAGGTCAAGCCGAGCCTGCCGGGCAGGTCGCCGCGGACATTGTTGAAGACGGCGTCGGAGACCTTGACGAGGTCGTGAAGCACAGCCTGTCCCGCCGGGTGCTGGAGGTTGAGCGTCAGCGACTTCTTGCCGCGGTTGAAGGACTGGAAATAGAGCGAATCCTGCTCGTGCTGGTACGGCGGCACGTAGCGGGAGATGTCACCCCCCACATGGGGGTCCTCGATCTTGATGATCTCGGCGCCCATGTCGGCGAGGACCTGGGTGCCGAAGGGGCCGGCCCCGAACTGGGAGACGGCGAGAACGCGCAGGCCTTCGAGCGGTGGTCTCGCCATGTCAGTAGGGGAGCTTCCCTTCTCCGAGCGTGGCATGGTTCTTCTTTGGCACGAGGACCTTTCTCACGTACGAGCAGACCTGCTCGCCGCGCTGGCTGACGGCCGTGGTCTCGACGGTGACGATGCCGCGGTCGCCCTGCCGGGACGGGAGGAGCTCGAGGACGCGGCTCTCCGCATAGAGCGTATCGCCGATGAAGGTGGGCTTCTCGTGCTTGAGCGCGTTGACCTCGAGGTTGGCGATGGCGCGCCCCGAGATATCGGCCACGCTCATGCCGATGACCACGCTGAAGACGAGCGGCCCCAGCACCACGCGCTGCTTGTGCTGGGTATAGGTCTCGGCGTAGTGGGCATCCGAGTGGAGCGGGTGCTGGTTCATCGTGAGCAGCGCGAACCACGTGCAGTCGGCCTCGGTGATCGTGCGACCCGGCCAGTGCTTGAAGACCTGCCCGACCGCGAACTCCTCGAAGTAGCGCCCATAGCTCATCCCGGCACTCCTGCGAGATGCCTGGCCAGCTGGCGGCGATCGGCGTCGAGCTCGGCCGCCGCCGTCAGGAAACGCGAGGCGTCCCTGTAGTAGCGCTCGACGGGGAACTCCGTCGTGTAGCCGTAGCCGCCGTGAATGCGCATGGCCTCGAGCGTGACCGCGTACGCGGTGTCCGCGGTGTCGAGCAGAGCCATGATACTCCCGCCATCATCTTCGGGATCCGCGTCGAGGCGCTCGGCGGCCCGGTAGGTCAGCAGGCGGGCCGCGGTGATCCGCGTCGCCATGTCGGCCAGCTTGAGCTGTATGGCCTGGTGCTGGCAGATGGGCACGCCGAAGGCCGAGCGCTGCTGCGCATAGCGGAGGGCGACCTCGAAGGCGGCCTGAGCCAGACCCAACGCTGTGGCCGCGTCGCCGATCCTGACCAGAGCCCGCGTGATGGTGCCCATGCCGGAACCGCCCTGGGCGCGCACCTGGTCGAGCCTCACGCGACCGAGCGAGAGGCCGCGGCCGCCCAGCGTCTCGCCGAGCTCATCGAAGGAGAGCCCCGGGGCGCCACGCTCGACGACGAAGGCCGCCAGGCGATGATCGCCGCGCTGCGCCAGGACGACGACAGCGTCGGCGCGGTCGGCGCAGTCCCAGACCCAGCCGGTCCCGCGGAGAGACCAACCGTCCTGTCCCTTCGACGCCGTCACGATCCCGGCGGGGACGAGGCATCCCCGCAGGTCGCCACGCGTGAGAGCCGGAAGCCACCGCTCCCGCAGATCCCGCGCATCCATGCGAGCGATGGCGTGAGCCGCGACGGCATGGCCGGCGATCACTCCGGCGACGGTTGTCCAGCCGCGGGCCAGCTCCTCCACGATCATGGCGTAGGTCACGATGTCGACCCCGAGGCCACCGTACTCCTGCGGCACCAGCATGCCGAGGATCCCGAGCTGTCCGAGCCTGCCGATGATCGACGCGGGATAGGCGCCCGCTGGCTCGTACTCGTGGACGACGGGGATGACGTCCTTCTCGACGGCCTGGCGAACCGCCAGGACCATCTGCTTCCGCTCGATGTCGAGGCCGTCCCTCGAGACGAGGGCGCCCGGCCGCTCGCCGTGACGCTGGAGCAGGTTCTTGCAGATGATGGTCCGCTGGATCTCGTTGGTGCCCTCCCCGATGATCATGAGCGGCGTGTCGCGGTAGAGACGCTCGGCGATCCTGCTCGGAGCCTGCGCGGCCGGCCCCAGGAGCTTCATGGTCTCCACGGTCACGTCCTGGGCGGTCTCGGAGGCGTAGAGCTTGGCCATGCCGGCCTCCAGATCGCAGCGCTCGCCTCTATCCTTCATGCCGGCGGCCCAGTAGGTGACGAGCCGCGCCGCCTCGACCCGCGTGGCGATGCTGGCCAGCGCGGGCGGCGCCTCGGCCAGCCCCGCGGCCTCCCGCACGGCCAGGTCGAGCGCGGCCTGCGCCACGCCGACCGCGCGCGCGGCGATATTGATCCGGCCCGCCTCGAGCCCCGACATGACGTGCTTGAAGCCGCGCCCGGGGACGCCGCCGACGAGGTTGGCCGCGGGGACGGGGGAGTCCTCGAAGAGGAGCTCGGCGGTGTCTACGCCCTTGTAGCCGAGCTTGGCTATCGACTTGACGACGTGCAGGCCCGGCGCTCCCTTCTCGACGATGAAGCAGGACATGCCGTTGTGGCGGGGTCTGGCGGCGGGATCCGTGAGCGCGAGAAGGGCGAACGTGTTCCCCTCGCGGCCGTTCGTCACGAACATCTTGGCGCCGGAGATCAGGTAGCGATCGCCGTCCGGACGGGCCACCGTGCGGATGGCCTGGACGTCGGAGCCCGCGTGCGGCTCGGTGAGGCAGAGCCCGCCGCGCGCCTCGCCGCGGGCGAAGCGCGGCAGGAGCCTCGCGCGCTGCTCGTCGGTGCCGTGATGGAGCACGATGAGCGCCGCCATCGTGTGGCTGTTGATCACGCCCGCCAGGGACATGAAACCCCGGCAGATCTCCTCGATGATGCGCGCGTAGGTGGTGACGTCGAGCCCGAGCCCGCCATGCTCGAGGGGAATGAGCGCCCCGAAGAGCCCGAGCTCGCGCATGCGCGCGACGAGCTCGTGGGGGTAGGCGTCCGCGTGCTCGAGCGCCGAGGCGGCGGGGACGACCTCCGTGTCCACGAACTGCCGCACGGCGGCGATGAGCGGGTGCGCGTCGCGGGGCCGCGCCGGCATTGGCATCAGGCGGCGCCCGCCAGGCGCGTGGCTGCGAGCAGGAGGGTGTTCGCGCCGTGCTCGATGTCGTCCATCGGCGTGAACTCTTCCTCGCAGTGGCTGCGGCCGTTCCTCGAGGGGACGAAGATCATGCCGGTCGGGCAGATGGCGGCCATGTACTGGGCGTCGTGGCCGGCGCCCGAGAGGATGCGCCGGTAGCCGGCGGCCGTCTCCTTGGCCGCCTGCTCGATCGTGTCCACCACCTCGAGGTCGAAGTGCGTGCGCGGCACGCGCCAGTAGTGATCGAGCTCGTACGTGACGCCGTCGGCCCGGGCGGTGTCCTTGACGAGCCGGTCGAGCAGGCCGATGGCCCGCGTCACGTGATGCTCGTCCGGCGCCCGGAGGTCGATGGACATCACGACCCGGCCCGGGATCGCGTTGGGGATGTTGGGTGTCACGTCGAGCCGCCCCACCGTCGCGACCATGTCGCCGCCGATCCTGCGCGGGATCTCGCGCACGCCGCGGACGATGTCGGCCGCCGCGACGAGGGCGTCCTTGCGGATGCGCATGGGCGTCGGGCCCGCATGGTCCTGCACCCCCGTCAGCACGAGCCTGGACCAGGAGATCGCCACGATGCCCTCGACCACGCCCACGGAGAGGTGCTGCTCCTCAAGGATGGGCCCCTGCTCGATGTGGAGCTCGAGGTACGCGCGCAGGGGGCGTGGGATGCAGGGCTCGGGCCCGAGATAGCCGATCCGCTCGAGGGCATCGCCCAGCCGGATGCCGTCCCGGTCGCGGGCATTGTAGGCGTCCTCGAGCGCGATCTTGCCGGCAAGGACGCCCGAGCCGATCATCGCGGGCTGGAAGCGGGCACCCTCCTCGTTGGTGAAGATGGCCACGGTCACGGGATGGCGCGTGGTGGTCTTGTGGTCGTTGAGCGAGCGGACGGTCTCGAGCGCGCAGAGGACGCCGAGCTGGCCGTCGTATTTCCCGCCTGTCGGCACCGAATCCGCGTGCGAGCCCATCATGACCGGCGGCAGCGACTCGCTGCCGTCGCGCTGGCCAAAGATGTTGCCCATCCGATCCACCGTCACGGTGAGCCCTGCCGCGCGCATCCACTCGACGAGCACATCGCGCCCGCGCCGGTCCTCGTCGGTCAGGGCGAGGCGGGAGAGCCCGCCTGCGGGCGTCTCGCCGATTCGCCCCAGCGCGGTCATGCTCTCCTCGAGCCGCTGCCGGTTGATCCGCATCGTGTCCTCCTGGCAGGCGGCTCGGAAAGGCCCATCTGCGCCCGATGAGCGCTTGCGCGAAGAGGCCTTACTCTCCACCGCGTCAGCAACATTCAAGCAAGATAGATGTTATCGCCCTCGGCCGCACGCTCAACGTACAGAGAGTACGCCTCGCGTGCGCCCGTCGGGCGTCGCCTCGCATCTGGGCCTTTTTGAGCCTCCTGCCGAACGTGTCAGCGGCGGCCTAGAGGCCCAGGTACGCCTTCTTGAGCCTCTCGTCCGTCACGAGATCCCGGGCGGGCCCGGCCAGCACGAGACGGCCATTTTCCAGCACGCAGGCCCGATGGGCAAGGGCCAGCGCCCGGCGCACGTTCTGCTCGACGAGGAGCACCGTCACGCCGGCGCGGTTGATGGCGGCGACGGTCTCGAAGATGCGCTGGACGAGCACGGGGGCGATGCCGAGGGTCGGCTCGTCGAGCATGAGAAGTCGTGGCTTGGCCATCAGCGCCCGGCCGATTGCGCACATCTGCTGCTCGCCGCCCGACAGCGACCCGGCGAGCTGCCGCGACCGGTCGCGGAGGATGGGGAAGAGGTCCAGGACGTACGCGAGCGTCGTGTCCTGCTCGGGGCGCGCCTTGGCCGGGTGCGCGCCCAGCAGCAGGTTTTCCCGCACGGTCATGAAAGGGAAGAGCCGGCGGCCCTCGGGCACCTGGACGATGCCGCGGTCCACGCGCTCGTGGGGCGGCACGCGCGCCAGATCCTCGCCACCGAAGACCACGCGCCCCCGCCGCGCCCCGAGCGTCCCGGAGATCACGCGCAAGGTGGTGGTCTTGCCCGCGGCATTGGCGCCGACCAGCGCCACGATCTCGCCCTCCTGGACGTCCAGGCTCACGCCTTGCAGGGCCTGCAGGTCTCCATAGAAGGCATCGATGCCCTCAAGCGTCAGCAAGGACGAACTCCTCGCCCAGGTAGGCATCCACCACGCGCGGGTCCCGCGTGATGGCCTCGGGCGTGCCTTCGGCGATCTTCTCGCCGTGGTGGAGGACGACGATGCGCTGGGCCAGGCGCATCATCGCCGCCATGATGTGCTCGATGATGATGAGGCCGAGGCCCTCGCCGTGCAGGCGCCGGAGAAGCGTCACCATCTCGCCGAGCTCGGTAGCGTTGAGGCCCGCCATGACCTCGTCGAGCAGGAGGAGGCGCGGCTTCGTGGCCAGGGCACGGGCGACCTCGAGACGCTTGCGGAGCCCGATGGGGAGCGAGCGCGCGGGCGCGCCGGCGAAGGCCTCGAGCCGGCAGAGCGCGATGACGCGCCGAGCCTCGTTGCGCGCGGCGGCGACCGACGTGAGGCGCGTCAGGGCCCCGATCATCACGTTGTCCTCGGCGGACAGATTACCGAAGGGCTTCACGAGCTGGAACGTGCGGCAGAGCCCGAGCGCGCAGATCCGGTGGGCCGGGACATGCGACACATCGCGGCCGTCGAGGAGCACGCGCCCCTCGTCCGGGGGGTAGAAGCCCGAGATGACGTTGAAGAGCGTGGTCTTGCCGGCGCCGTTCGGGCCGATGATGCCCAGGATCTCCCCCGGGGAGGCCCGGAGCGAGACCTTGCCCACCGCGGTGAGCCCGCCGAAGCGCTTCGTGACCGCGTCAAGCTCGAGCATGAAGGCCCATGGCGCGAAAGCGCTCGCCGAACCAGCCGACCAGGCCCCGCGGGATGAAGCGCACGACCAGGATCAGCAGGCAGCCATAGATGATCAGGTAGATGCCGACGAGGCCGCCCCTGACATCGCTGAAGGTCGCGCGGAGGAAGGTTTCGAGCGAGGTGATGAGGATGGATCCCACGAACGGGCCCATGGCCGTGCCGATGCCGCCGATGATCGTGTTGAGCGCGAAACGGATCGAGAGGTCCACCGAGAAGACGTAGAAGGGATCGACGAAGCCCACGTACTGCGCCCAGAGCGTTCCGCAGCCCGAGGTGAGCGCGGCGCTTGCCGCCACCGCCACGACCTTGAGCCTGCGGCTCGGGATGCCCAGCGCCTGCGCGGCGTCCTCGTCCTCGCGCACGCCGGCCAGCTGGTAGCCGACGCGCGAGCGCTCGAGGTAGACCTGCACGGCGTAGACCGCGAGAGCCAGGCCGAGTACCAGGTAGACCCACGAGACCTTGCTCGCGAAGCCGAGCGTCCAGAGGCCTGGCCGGAACGGGACGGGCACGCCCTCCGAGCCCGCGGTAAAGGCGCGCCAGCGGCTCGCCACGATGAGGAGCACCTGAGAGAAGGCGATGGTCGCGAGCGCGAAGTAGGGACCTTTCAGCCGGTTGGCGAGATAGCCGATGATGAGGCCCGCGCCTGTCGCCACGACGGCGCCCACCAGCATGCCGAGCCAGGGCGACGCGTTCCAGCGCGTGGCCATGAGTGCGGCCGAGTAGGCGCCGATGCCGAAGAAGGCCGAATGCCCGAGCGAGACCTGGCCCGCGTAGCCTCCGGCCACGTTCCAGGCCCCGGAGACGGCGCCCCACATGAGGATGAGGATCAGGCTGTCGAGAAAGAAGCCGTCGTGAAGGACCAGGGGTGTGAGCGCGGCGGCGCCGAAGACGACGAGAGCCAGGGCGTGACCGCGCATCGGGACGCGCGCGTCAGACGCCGAGGGCTTCGGCGCCGCGCTGCCCGAAGAGCCCGGCGGGCCGGAGGACCAGGACCGCGATAAAGAGGACGAAGTAGATGACTTCCTTCCAGGCGGAGCCGAAGAGGTAGGAGCCGATGACCTCGACGGCGGCGACGATGAGGCTGCCGAGCAGCGCGCCCACCATGTCGCCAAGGCCTCCGAGCACGACGACCACGTAGGCGAGCAGGACGAACTGCAGCCCCGCCGTCGGGTACACCGAATAGAGCGGCGAGATGAGCACGCCGGCCACGCCGACGCAGGCGATGCCGATGGCGAAGGCCAGGCGATAGACGCGGTCGGTGTTGATGCCCACGAGCGTGGCGGCCTCGCCGTCCTGGGCGGTCGCGCGCATGACGCGGCCCGCGTGCGTCCACTTCATGAAGGCGAAGAGCGACAGGGTGAACAGCACCGCCACCGCGAAGGCCACGACCTGCGAGAGGTTGAAGGCGCCCCCGCCGATCCGCAGCACGACCCCCGAGTGCCAGGGCCTGACGAAGCGAAAGTCACCGGTCCAGAAGACGAGCGCCAGGTTCTGAAGCGCCGTCGAGAGGCCCACAGTGGTGAAGATCTGAACGTTGTGGCTGGCGTGGATGACACCCCGCATGACGAGGGCGTAGACGCCGAGACCGACCGCGAAGAAGAGCGGGACCGCGACCACGAGGATGAAGTACGGGTCGATGTGCCAGAGCGTGAAGGCCCAGAAGGCCAGGTACATCCCCAGCATCAGGAACTCGCCGTGGGCAAAGTTCACGACGCGCATGATGCCGAAGATCAGCGTCAGCCCCACCGCGATGAGGGCGTAGATGCCGCCCAGCAGCACGGTGGAGACGAGCAGCTGCGGGACCGCTGACACCGGGGTCGCGGGCCCTTACTTGCGCTGGTCCCAGGCGCCCAGCGGGATCCACTTGGCCCGGGCCGTCGTGAACTCCTCGGGCCACACGGTCATCAGCCGCCCGTTCTGCCACTGCAGCATGTAGTGCTGGACCCGCTCGTTGGCATTCTGGCCGTTCTCGGCGAACTTGACGCCCCAGCCATTCAGCGTGGAGCCGACCGGCATGTCGATGGCGAGGACAGCGGCGCGGAACTTCTCGAGCTCGTCGGTCCTGGCCTGGTCGAGGACGACCTTGAGCAGCCACAGGCCCGCGCCCGCCAGCCGGTGACTCGCCAGCGGCTCGTCCCCGGTCTTCTTCTTGATCGCCTCGCTGAAATCCGCCTCGAGCTTGCGGGCCTCGGGCCGGAAAGCCTCCAGCCGGAGACCCGGACCCGGCTCCGCCAGCACGAAGGGCCCGTTGCCGTCGACGCCCAGCGCCTTGCCGAAATCAATGGACCCATAACCCGTGGCGCCGGCGTGGACGAGCGCCTTGAACATGAAGTTCTGCTCCTTCGACTGACGCCAGAAGAGCACGGCATCGTTGCCCCGGGCGATGTGGTGGACCACGTCCGGGTTGAGCTGCTTGAACTTGGCGATGATCGGCGAGAAGTCATTCGTCGAGGCGAACGCGTAGTACTCGGCCGCCACCTCCTGCATCCCGAACTCCTGCTTGGCGCGCTGGCGGGCGGCCTCGGTCACGCCCTGACCGTAGGAGGAGTCCTCGGAGAGGAAGGCGACCTTGATCTGGTTCGGCTTGAGATTGAAGCGGGGGGCCAGGTGCTTGGCGATGAACTCGATGTTGTACCAGCCGAACCCCGTGCCGTCGATCTCGGTGCGAAAGACGTTCCTGAGGCCGCGCTTGTTGAAGCGCGGATCCACGCAGGAGGACTCCCAGTAGATGACGTTCTGGCGCGAGGCCGCCTCGCTCGCAGCGCCGCAGAGCGTCGAGGAGTAGGTGCCGGTGATGATCTTCACGCCCTCGCGCGTGATGAGACGGTTGGCCTCGCTCCCGGCGGCCGTGGGATCGACGGCGTCGCCCACGACGAGCACGAGCTTCTTGCCCATCACGCCGCCACGCTCGTTGATCATGTCGCGCATGACCTCGTAGCCGTCGAGGTGCCGCTTGCCCTCGAACGCCAGGGGCCCCGTCAGAGGTTCCAGGAGTCCGATCTTGTATTCGCCCTGGAGAGCCTGGCCTTCGCTGCCCCCGAGCAGGGCAGAGCCGACGAGAGCGAGCGCGGTAACCAGGGCGGATGCAGACAGCGCGAGCGTGCGAGGCCGCATGAAGGCTCCTCCTCCGGGAGGGTGAGTGGGGTATCGGGGCGGTGTTGCCCGTCGGTGTTGTAGCACCCCGGCCGCTCGGGTGTCAACGGGCGGTACCGGGCCACTGGGCTTCGCCAGATCTGCTCAGCGCTCGCGCCAGACCGATGCGCGACCTGATAGACTGGAGCCCGCCATGAGCGATGCGCACGACCATCACGGACGCCTCTCGCCCTCGAGCGCTCGCTTCTGCCCGCTTTGCGGCGCGCCGCTCGAGCGCCAACCGGTCCCGCCCGAGGGCAGGCAGGAGATGGTCTGCGGCGGCTGCGACTTTGTCTACTACATGAACCACAAGGTGGTGGCCGCAACCATTTCCGAGGTCGACGGCCGCGTCCTCCTCACCCGCCGGGCGATCCACCCCTCGCATGGCAAGTGGACCTTTCCCGGTGGCTTCGTGGACTGGGGCGAGCCGGTCGAAGCGGCGGCGGTGCGCGAGACGTGGGAGGAGACCGGGCTCAAGGTGGATCTGGACGGTCTCATCGGCGTCTACTCGTACCCGGGCACGCCCATCGTCATCGTGGTCTACCGCGCGCGCGTGGTCGGCGGCGAGCTGCGGACCTGCTGGGAGAACGACCGCGTGGAGTGGGTGGCGCCGGCCGAGATTCCCTGGGAGGAGCTCGCGTTTCCTTCCACGACCGAGGCGCTGCGCGCCTTTCTGAACGGACTGGATCCGCAGCGCTAGATGGTCCGAGCCGCGTGTAGGGGAAGACCGGTCATGAAGGAACCCCGGTGAGACGCAGCGCGATGAGCCGCCTGACAGCCCAGGCGGCTATGCGCGTGAGGCGAGGGTCGCCGTCGCCTTGCCGCTGATGACCTGCTCGCCCTTCTGATTCTCGGCCCACAGCTCGAGGTCCACGAGGGCGGGGCCCTCGCCGTCCTTGGGCGGGCGAATGGCGACGACGCGGCCCCGGCAGGTGACGACGTCGCCCAGGCGGACCAGCGCCGCGAAGCGGACGCCGATCTTGCGCACGGTCCCCACGCCCAGCCAGTCGGTGACGGACTGCGCGAGGAAGCCCATCGAGAGCATGCCGTGGGCGAAGACATCGCCCATGCCCGCGGCCCTGGCGAAGACCGCGTCCTGATGGATGGGGTTGAAGTCTCCCGATGCGCCCGCGTAGCGCGTGAGCTGGATCTGCTGGATGGCGGGCTTGACCAGCGGCGGCAGCTCGGCGCCGAGCTGCACCTCGTCCGCGTACACCTTGGCGTATTTCATCCCGGCCTAGAGCCGCACCACGGTGATCTGACGCATCACGCAGACGATGTCATTGTCGCTGTCCGTCACGGTGGTCTCGCGGACCACGAAGGCCATGGGACCGGTCTTGCCGCTCTTCTCGTAGATATCGGTGATGCGGGCGCGGCAGAGATAGGTCTGCCCAGGCTGTATGGGCTTGCGGTGCTCGAACTCCTGCTCGCCGTGGAGCAGGCGCGAGATGTCGGTGCCGAGGTCGCGCAGGAGCGCGCCCGTGTCGGCCTGCTCGTCGCGGAAGGTGACGGGGAAGGTGAGCGGCGCGATGATGTCGCCCCACTCGGAGGCGCGGCCGATCTGATCGTCGAGGTAGAAGGGTGAGAGGTCGCCGATGGCGCGAGCAAACTCCTTGATCTTGCCCCGCTCCACGGTGACGGCGTAGGGGGGATATGTCTTGCCCTTGACCGCGTAGTTGATCTGGAGCGGCATCAGCCCTTGCCCTTGGCCATGGCCCGTGCCAGGAACTTCTCGAGGTTCGGCACGATGAAGCGCTCGTGGCGGCCCTCGGCGATCTTCTCGACCTCGTCCCAGATGTCGATCTCGAAGAGACAGCGCTTGCCGTCGGTCTCGACGAGCGTCGCCTTGGCCCGTACCGTCATGCCGACCGGTGTCGCGGCCAGGTGCTTCATCTCCACAGAGGTGCCGACGGTGCCCGCTCCCGGCGGCACGTGGGGGAGCAGGGCCGCCTGCGCCGCGTTCTCCATGAGGCAGACCGCGTAGGGCGTCGCGAGGACCTTGACGCCCGTGTTGCCCAGGGCGTCGGCGGTCAGCTCCTGGGTGACGACCTGCTCGATCTCCGCGGTGAGCCCGACCTGGATGGGCATGGTGACCCTTCTTCTACCTGATTGACGGCGCGGGGTCAACCCGTCGAGGGGACTCAGCGCTGGGCCAAGTTGCGAGCCAGACGAGGCCCGAGGGAGCCAGCGACACGAGGCGTACGTGCTGTACGTTGAGCGTCGCTGGCGACCGAGAACGAAGTATGGCGAAGCAAATTGACCCAGTGCCAGGGACTCAGCGCGAGGGCCAGAGGAGCAGCCGGAGCCCGAAGATCACGAGCAGGCCCTCGATGACGCGAAGGAAGGTCCGTTCGTTCATGCGATCGATGAGCCGCCTGCCGAGCCAGGCGCCGCCTATCATCACGATGCCGATGAACAGGCCGATCCCGATGACCGAGCCCGTCAGGAGCTCGTTGCGCCTGAAGATGATGGCGCGGGTGACGTAGGCGCCGACGGTGCAGAGCGCGTCCGTCGCCAGGTAGCGCCCCTTCCGGAGGCCGTGGCTCAGGAAGAACGGAGTCATGATGGGGCCCACCGAGCCCACGATGGCCGAGAGGAAGCCGAAGCCCGCGCCCACCAGCGGGAAGTGCCGGAGCCGCACGGTGACGCCGCTGTGCTCGAGCCGGCGGCGGAGTGGCACGGCCAGCAGCATGAAGGTCCCGAGGATGCGGGAGAGCCAGCGGCTCTCGATGTGGGCATAGAGCGTGGCGCCGAGTATCGTCATCGGCACGGCGCCCAGCAGGAACGCCCCGACCACGCGCCACTCGATCTCGCTGCGGCTGAACCAGACGCGGGCGGAATTGCCCAGCAGCATGCAGACGGTCAGCACGGGCACCGTGGCCTTGACGCCGACGATCCACGCGATGGCCGGGATCATGATGACGCCCGTGCCGAACCCTGCGACGCCGCCTATCGTGGATGCCACGATGGCCGTCGCGGCGAGCACCAGCCATCCGGCGAGATCGGACATCGCCGCACAGTATACTCGGTCGCATGCCCGTCCTCCTGGCAGCGGCAGGTTTCCTGCTGGTCGGGCTCGATGGATCGGTCAATATCTCCTTTCCCGCGATGGTCGCCGCATTTCACGTGCACCCCACCACGGTGCGCTGGGTGATCATCTGCTACGTCGGAACGTACGCGTTCACGGCCTTCGCCGCCGGCGTCCTGGCCGATCGTCTGGGCCCGGGCCGCGTCGTGCGCGCGGGCCTCCTGCTCTCCTTCGTGTGCTTCATCGCCTACGCCATGGTGCCGTCCTTCGGCGCGCTGCTGGCTCTCCGTGTGGTGCAGGGCGTGGGCGGAGGCCTCATCTACGGCGCAGCTCCCGCGCTCGTGACGCTGTCCCTGCCGCCCGGCCGCCATGGCTGGGGGCTCGGCTGGGCGAGCTTCGGGCTCGGCCTGGGGCTCGGCGTGAGCCCGCTGATCGGCGGCGTCCTCGTGAACGCCTTCGGCTGGAAGGGGACCTTTCTCTATCGGGCTCCCGTGGCTCTGCTGATGATGGCGCTGGCCGCGCGGAGGGTCGGGCCGCGCGACGGCGGGCACGGCGCCTGGCGCATGGTTGCTCCCGCCGACATCTTTCGCCGCCCCGTGCTCCACGCAGGCCTTCTCGCTTTCCTCGCCAGCTCCGCGCAGTTCGCCGTGTGGCTGCTCGCGCCCTTCTACCTCGTGAGCGAGCGCGGGCTGTCGCCCGGCATGGGCGGGTCTCTCTTCATGCTGACCCCGCTCGGCACGGCGGTGGCCGCTCCGCTGGGCGGGCGCGCGACCGACCGCTGGGGGCCGCGCGGACCGATGGTCCTGGGCCTGGCCGCCGAGGCGGCGGGGCTCCTGCTGGTCGCGCGGTGCGGCGCCTCGACGCCACTGCCGCTGGTCGGGGCCGCCCTCGGGCTCGCGGGCTTCGGCCTCGGCGTCTTCCAGGTGCCCAATATCGCGCAGGGGATGGCGGCCTTTCCGGCGCGCCAGCAGGGCGCGGCCGGCGGCTTCGCCTTCCTCTCGCGCACGCTCGGCGTCGTCGTGGGCGTCCAGAGCTCGGCCTGGCTTTTCGGCTCGCGAGCTGGCGTGCTGGGCTTCCTGCCGGCCTTCCGCTTCACCTTCGACGTGGCGGCGGCCGTCTGCGCGGCCGCGGCATTCCTCGCGCTCGTCCCGGCGAGCCGCCGGCCTCCGCACGCCGCAGAGCCTCGCGCATGAGCCGCGCCCGCTGGGTCGTGCTCGGCGTCTGCCTGCTCGGCTTCTCGGCGACCGGCTGGCCCGCCGCGCATGATGCTGGCCTTTCATCGGAAGCTTGCTCATCCCGGTCATCATCGGCAAGATGCTCGACATGACCGGCAGCTTCCCGGCCGCCTTCGTCGCCCGCGGAGCCTTCGAGGCCCTGGCGCTCGTGAGTGCGGCCTTCACCCGTGAGACGCGGCGGATCGCATGCCCCGTCGTGGGGACCTGACATGGACATGGTCGATCCCGCCGGTTCCTCGGCTGCCTCGGCGCGGAGCCTGGCCGCGCGCCCCGTGTCGCTCCAGGGCGTGTCGGTCGCGCTCCTGGACAATGCCAAGCCCAACGCGCGAGTGCTCCTCGAGCGCCTGGGCGACCTGCTCGCGGCCATGGGCGGCGCCCGCGTCGTCAGGACCTGGAGCAAGCCCGGCTCGTCGGCGGGCGCCTCGCCGGCCGTGATCGAGGAGATCGCGGCCGCCGCGCGCGTCGCCCTGACCGCTTCTGCCGACCGAGGGTCGTGCACGTCGTGGAGTATCCACGACGCCGCGGAGCTGGAGGCCAGGGGCGTAGCCTGCGTGGTGCTCGGCACGGACGAGTTCCTGCCGCTGGCTCGCGCTCAGTTGGCGGCGCACGGGCTGCCCGGCCTGCCGGTGGTCACGGTGCCTCATCCGATAGGCGGCATAGCGGCCGCAGCGGCGGCAGCCAAGGCCGATCCGGTGATGGCGAGCGTGATGCGCGGCCTGACCTCTCAGCCGGAGGCCGCCGCGGCACGGGCTTCAGCCCGTGGGGTGGACATCCACGAGGCACCGGCCGATCTCGACAAGTTCCAGGGCTGGCTCATGGAGCGGGGCTGGGGCGATGGACTGCCCGTCATTCCGCCGACACGAGAGCGCGTGGCGATGATGCTGGGCGGCGCGAGGCGAAAGCCCGACGAGGTCGTGGCGGTGCTCGTGCCCAGGCTCGGCAGGGCAACGGTCGAGGCCATCGCCGCCAATGCGGTCCTGGCAGGCGCACTGCCCGAGCACATGCCCGTGATCCTGGCGGCCCTCGAGGCCCTGGCGGATCCGTCCTTCAATCTCCAGGCCATTCAGACGACCACACACCCGTGCTCGCCGCTTCTCATTGTCAACGGGCCGATCGCGCGGAGGCTCGGGATCAACGCGGCCGGCAATGTCTTTGGCCAGGGGGCGCGCGCCAATGCGGCGATAGGCCGGGCAGTCAGGCTCACGCTCCAGAACGTGGGCGGCGCGCGGCCGGGCAAGGAGGACCGCGCCACTCACGGTCATCCGGGCAAGTACGCGTACTGCGTCGCCGAGAACGAGGCGGCCTCGCCCTGGGAAGCGCTCTCGATCGAGCGCGGGTTCTCCCCGGTGGACAGCACCGTGACCGTCTGCGGGTCCGAGGCGCCCCACAACATCAATGACCACGGCACGACCACGCCGGAGGGCATCGTCATGACGGTGGCGGGCACCGCCTCCACGACGGGATCGAACAATGTCTATCTGGGCGGGGAGCCCCTCGTCGCGCTGGGGCCCGAGCACGCGTCGACGGCCGCGTCCACCGGATGGACGAAGGACGACTTCAAACGCGCGGTGTGGGAGGCCGCGCGCGTGCCGCTCGAGCGCTTCACGGCGGAGAACATTGAGCGCTTCGCAGGGATCTACCCCGAGGGTTTCAACAACAGGCCGGCCGGCGCTGTGGCGCGCATCGCGCGCGACTGGCGGGACCTGATGGTCATCGTGACGGGCGGGGCGGGCAAGCACTCGGCCTTCATCCCGACCTTCGGCGCCACGCGGTCGGTCACCCGGAAGATCACGGCGTAACGGCGCGTCTGCGCCGACGTCTCACGGCCACTCCTCCGGCGGTCGGTCGAGGGCGGCACGATCCCAGCGAGCCAGGTCGGCCCCCGCGTTGTACGTGCTCTGATAGAAATTCAGGATCGCCTCATCTGGTGAGGATGCCGTGCGCACCGCGTCGTACGGGAGGATGAAGTCGGCCAGTTCTCGCCTGTAGTAGGCGGCGGCTGGCCGGATCGAGGTCGAAGCCAGGCCCGGAGGCTCGGGGCGCGTGTACGCATAGAACGCGGGCTCTGCCACGGCACCGCTTCCTGGCCAGAACCCGACGCTGATCTCCTCGTGTGAATTCGCCTCGCGGAGCACCCACCACTCGCTGCTCGTGGGTTCGGGAGCGCGCCGCCCGCTGAATCGCGTGAGTGCCAGATCGAAGGAACCCCAGAAGAAATGCACCGGGCTGCTCTTCCCGAGGAATCGCCCTTGGAACCGCTTCGTGATTCTGTCGGCCTGCGACAACACCCGAAAGAAGCGATGGGCATGGGCGGCGTCGTAGGCCGCGTGGAGGCGATCCTCGAGGAAGGGGATTGGATTGTCGATTTCTACGGGCACCGGCCACACCTTCACGACGATCCCGAGACTGGCGAGGATGCCCAGATACTCCCGATAGAAATCCGCGACGGCCTGCGGTCGCAGCGCGGTCTCCCGGATCGCCCCCTCGCTCGTCCCCACGATGAGCCGATGGTCCAGGAAATCAAACTCGATCTCGAATGAACGGGAGCCGTACGGAATCGGCGTCGTCGTCAACCCGCGCGAGCTCAGGTACAGCGGAACGTGCCACCAGTGGTTCTGCTTTGGCGCGAGGGCCAGACGCGTCTTTCCCACGATCTGCATCCACATGTGAAGCGTGTCGCGGGTATCCTGCCAGTCCGCGAGCGGCAGACTGGGCCAGAGGCCCTGATCGTCCGCGGGGCCTTCGTTGCTGGGTGTGGCCATGGGTTTCTCCATCAGGGCGAGGCGGCCGCGATCGCCCGCTACCCGGCGGCCTCGAGCATCCTGACCTCGTGGGCAATCGCCGGGACGCCGACGTGGCGCGTGCGAAAGGTCTCGACCAGCGCCTGATACAGCTCGGCCTCGGCCGGCACCACGTCGACGACGCGCACCCAGGGCTCGACGGCGACCTTGATACCGTCCGCCTCGACCGCGCTGATCCCGAGGCTCGGCGCCGGGTCCTTCAGGACCCTGACATTCGCATGGGTGACCTGGTGCGCGGCCTCGAGCACCTGACCGAGGTCGGCGTGGTGGGGCACCTTCACGGCGAGGCGCAGCTGCCGCATGGTCCCGAAGTTGTGCAGGATCTCACCGACGATCTTCCGGTTCGGGATGATCACTCTCGAGCGATCAGGGTGGGTGAGGATGGTCGAGGAGAGCGCGATGGACGTCACGTCGCCCTTCTCGTTGCCGATCTCGATGTACTCGCCGACGCGGAAGGGCTTGGTGAAGATGATGGTCAGGCCCGCCATGAGGTTGCCCAGCACGCCCTGGAGCGCGAAGCCCACGCCGAGGCCCGCCACGCCGATGCCCGCCACGAGCGGCGCGATGGAGAAGCCGAACTTGTCGAGCGCCACCACGACGGCCATGACGAGGACGAGGACCCTGATGACGCGGACGAACAGGATCCGCATCGGCGGCTCCATCTGATGCTTCTGGAAGCGCTGGTCGGCGAGGCCGCCGACCCACTTGGCCACGATGAAGCCCACCGCAAGGATGGCGAGGGCGCCCACCACCTGGAATCCGTAGCGGACGATGAGCTCGAGGGTCATGTCCTTGACGTTCACGTTCATGCGGATCTCCTTGTGAGGAATCTCGTGGCGGCTCAGGGCGCATCGTAGAGCGTGTCGAAGTACTGTCGCACCATGCGGTCGGAGGAGAAGCGCGTCACGCCCATGGCGATCGACGCGCGCATCATGCGAATCCAGGCGCCGGCGTCGGCCCAGACCGGCAGCACCTCCCCTTCGAGGGTGTCGTAGAGCGATCGCAGGTCCCGCTCGTCCTGATCCGGGCTCTCGTTGGCGTCGCCGATGGCCCAGCCTGTCACGCCGTGCTCGCACCCCTCGGGCCACCAGCCGTCAAGGATGGAGAGGTTGAGCGTGCCGTTCATCGCCGCCTTCATGCCGGAGGTCCCGGAGGCCTCCATGGGCCGCCTCGGCGTGTTGAGCCACAGGTCGCAGCCGCGGGTGAGGAGCCTCCCCAGGGCCATGTCGTAGTTCTCGAGGTAGACGATCGATTCCGGCCACTGGCGGATGGTCTCGATCAGGAGCGCGATCACGGCCTTGCCCGCCTGGTCGGCCGGGTGCGCCTTGCCCGCGAAGACCAGCTGGAGGCGGCGGTCCTTGAGGAGCGGCCCCAATCGCTCCGGATCGCGCAGCAGGAGATCCGGGCGCTTGTAGGTCGCCGCGCGGCGGGCGAAGCCGATGGTCAGCGCGTCCCTGTCGAGTCTCACGCCGGTGCGCGACTCGATTCCGGCGAGGAGCTCGTCCTTGAGAGCGCGTCGGGCGGCGCGCAGCGCCTCGTCCTCTGCATCCACGGCGGCGGCGACGCGCGGGTCCTGCCAGGTGCCGCGATGGACGCCGTTCGTGATCGCGAAGATGGGAGCCGCATTGTCCACGTGCGCCCACATGGCTCGGGCAGTCTGGCCGTGGAGCTGCGACACGGCATTGGCCCGGGAGGCCAGACGCAGCCCCGCGACGGTCATGTTGAACGGGTCGCCGCCGATCTCCCGCAGCTCGGCGCCCACCAGCTCGCAGCCGGCGCCGAGGCGCTGGAGGTCCTGGATCGCATGGACCTCGTTGCCCGCGGGCACGGGCGTGTGCGTGGTGAAGACGATGCGCGTGCGCGCCTCTCGCCAGGCCTCGTGGAAGTCCACGCCGGACTCCATCCGATCGACGATGAGCTCGACGCCGGCGAAGACCGCGTGGCCCTCGTTGAAGTGGTACAGCTCCACGGGCAGGTGAAGGGCCCGCAGGCCGCGCACGCCGCCGATGCCGAGCAGCATCTCCTGGGCGATGCGACAGTTGGGCGCGGTGTCGTAGAGGCGGCGCGTGATCCAGCGGTCGCGCTCGTCTACCGGCTCGAGGAGGAAGAGCGGCGCGATGGCATAGCGCCCGACGCGCCAGAGGCGGCACTCGACCTCGCGGGCAGCCACGCGCACGCGGACGCGCGCGCCCGTGTCCGTGAGGGCGTCGGGCGGATAGTCGTGCCACGTGTCGTACGGGTAGCCGTCGGGGCCGATGCGCTGGATGGTGTAGCCCTGGACCCACCGCAGGCCGATGCCGACAACCGGGAGGCCGAGATCGCCGGCCGACTTCATGAAGTCTCCGGCCAGGATGCCGAGCCCACCGGCATAGGAGGGGAACTCCTCGTGCAGGCCGAACTCCATCGAGAAGTAGGCGACGAGCGATCGAGCGGACGCGACCATGCCACGAGAGCATACGGCAAGATCCGCCTCTGCGCGAGGCCGGACCGGGCCCGGAGACGTCCCGGAGCAGGCGCCGGGGCTGGGGTATAATCCTCGCCATGACCACCAATCTCGAGTCCACGCGCCATCCCGTCCAGGATCTCAACCACGCCATCGAGTTCTGCTACCAGCAGGGCTGGACGGACGGTCTGCCGGTGGTGCCGCCGACAGAGCGCGCCGTCCGCGCCATGCTGGAGGCGGCCGCGCTCGAGCCCCAGCAGCAGGTCGCCTTCATCACCAATCGCCAGGTGGCGGTGACCGCCGAGAAGGTTGCGGTCAACGCCGTCATGGCGGGATGTCTGCCGGAATACCTGCCGGTGGTGGTGGCCGCGATCGAGGGCATCGCCGACCCCACGTGGGGCTATCATGGGCCCGCGACGTCCACGGGCGGCGCGGCCGTGCTCATGATCGTCAACGGCCCCATCGCGGCCCGGCTCGGCTTCAACTCGGGCGACAACCTCTTCGGCCCAGGATGGCGGGCCAACGCGACCGTCGGCCGCGCCGTGCGCCTCGTGATGCGCAACGTCATCGGCACGCTGCCGGGCGCGCTCGACCGCGGAACGGTGGGGCATCCCGGCAAGTACAGCTACGTCATCGCCGAGAACGAGACGGAGAGTCCCTGGCCGCCGCTCCACGTCCAGCGCGGCTTCGCGGCCCAGCAGAGTACGGTCACCGTGCTGGCGGCCGAGGGGCCGCACCAGTTCTACAACCAGCTCTCGAGCACGGCCACGGGCGTGCTGACCTCGCTCTGCGACGACATGAAGCATCATGGGAGCACCAATGGCCAGCCCCAGTACGTCGTCGTGCTGGCCGGTGAGCACATGCGCACGATCGCCAACGACGGGTGGTCCAAGGCGGATATCCAGAAGTTCGTGTTCGAGAACTCGCAGAACTCGCTGGCCCACTTGAAGCGCGTGGAGCGGCTGGCGGGAGCCGTGACGCTCGAGGACGAGACCACGATGCGGCCTATCGTGCCGAGCCCGGAGGACGTGCTGGTGGTCGCGGCGGGCGGGCGGGCGGGGGCCTTCTCCTGCTACATCCCCGCGTGGGCCGGCGGCAAGAAATCGAGTCAGGGCGTGACGAAACTCATACCGGACAGGAGGGTGTGATGGCAGCCATGGAGATCCTCGATCCGACGGTCGAGCCGCGCAAGCAGCCGCTGACGTTCGTGCCGCGGCCGGATTCGCTTACGGGCAAGCGCATCGGGCTCGTCGAGAACACCAAGTTCAACTCGGACAAGCTCCTCGCGAAGATCGGCGAGATCCTCAAGCAGGAGTACGGCGCCGCCGAGTGCACGATGTGGCGCAAGCACAACTCGAGCGTCCCCGCCCATCAGGAGATCATCGACGAGGCCAAGCGCGGCGTCGACGTCGTCGTCGCCGGCATCGGAGACTGAGGGTCCTGCTCGTCGGGCAGTGTGCTCGACGGAATCGTGTTCGAGAAGGTCGGCATCCCCGCGGCGTCGATCGTGACGGACGTCTTCGAGGGCACCGGGCGTGCGATGGCCGTGTCCTGGGGCGTGCCGAACTACAAGTTCCTCGCGCTCCCGCACCCGATCGCGAACCTGACCGACGCCCAGTTGGAGCAGCGGGCGCGAGAGATCACCCCTGAAGTCGTGAAGCTGCTCCTCCAGGGTCAGGACTAGCCACGGCGAAGAGCGCCAAGCCACGGACGACGGCCCCCGATTACCGCCCGCCCTGGTGGTGTCGGGGGCCGCACCTGCAAACCCTCTGGGGGCCGCTGTTCCGCCGGCTGAAGCGGCCCGAGCTCACGCGCGAGCGGCTCGCTACGCGGGACGGCGACGTTCTCGACCTCGACTGGCTGCCGGCCCGCGAGCGCGGCGTGCCGCTCGTGGTCATCCTCCACGGCCTCGAAGGCTCCTCGAGGTCTCACTATGCCGTCGGGCTCATGCGCGAGGCGCGGGCGCTCGGCTGGCGGGCCGTCGTCGTCCACTTCCGCGGGTGCGGGGGGGAGGTCAACCTGACGCCTCGCATGTACCACTCGGGGGACACCGAGGACCTCGACTGGGTCATCGGCCGCTTGACGGCCCGGGAGCCCACGCTCACGATCGGCATCGTCGGGATCTCGCTGGGCGGCAACGTCCTGCTCAAGTGGCTCGGCGAGAGGAGTAAGGACGCTCCCGCGCAGGTCCGGGCGGCGGCGGCGATCTCGACGCCATTCAACCTCGCCGCCTGCTCGCGTGTGCTCGACCGCGGCTTCAACCGCGCGGTGTATACGACCAACTTCCTCCGGACCATGAAGGCCAAGCTCAGGAAGAAGCAGCGTCACTACGCCGGCACGCTCGACCTGCCCTCGGCCCTCCGGGCCCGCACCTTCGCCCAGTACGACCGGCTCGTGACGGCGCCGCTCGGCGGCTTCACGGACGAGCGCGACTACTGGGACCGCTCGAGCAGCGCGCCGTACCTCGCGCAGATCCGCCGGCCCACGCTCCTGATCAATGCCCTCAATGATCCCTTCCTTCCGTCGACAGCCCTGCCGCGCGACGCCGTCGCGAGATCCACGTTCCTGCAGGCCGACTTCGTCCGCGAGGGCGGTCACGCGGGCTTCCTCGAGGGCGCCTCGGGCACGCGATCATGGGCGGAGGCCCGCGTGGTCGCGTTCTTCCGCCGCCATCTGCTAGGATGATGGCCGTGCCATTCCGCGACGCGTACGGCCTGCCGGTCTCGAGTTCCGTGCGCCACTGGATGGAGAGCCGGCATTGATCGACTGGGGAAAGCTGGGGACCGAAACGATCGAGCTGATGCGGGGCTATCTGAAGGTGAACACGACCAACCCGCCCGGCAACGAGACGGACGGTGCCCGGTTCCTGACCCAGGTGCTCGACGGCGACGGGATCCCGAGCGAGACTGTCGAGTCGGCGCCTGGCCGCGGCAACCTGATCGCGCGCCTCCCGGGCGACGGCTCGCTGGGCGGCATCGTGCTGCACCACCACATCGACGTGGTGTACGCCGACCTGCGGTACTGGACGGTCGATCCCTTCGGCGGCGTGCTCCGGGACGCGTACGTCTATGGACGGGGCGCCATCGACATGAAGTCGACCGGCATCCTCCAGCTCGCGGCCCTGCTCGCGATCACGCGCGCGAGGGTCCCGCTCACGCGCGACCTGATCTTCCTGGCCACGGCCGACGAGGAGGCGGGCAGCCGCTTCGGCGCCCAGTGGGTGGCGTCGGAGCGGCGCCAGTGGCTCGCGGGCGCCGAGTACGCGCTCTCCGAGCTCGGCGTGATCGAGGCGGCGCACGGCCGGAGCGCGCCCTTCGGCTCCATCGTCATCTCCGAGAAGACGGGGCTGGCGCTCCGCCTCACGGCCCGGAGCGAGCCGGGGCACGGCTCCATGCCCTGGCCCGACACGGCCCCGCACCGGCTCATCCGGGCGCTCACCCGACTGCTCGAGGCCGACCGGGCACCGCGCGTCCTGCCGGAGATCCAGGAGTACTTCACCAGGATGGCCTCGGTCATGCCGGCGGGACAGGCGGAGGGCTATGACCGCCTGGATCGATCCCTGCGCGATCCCGCCTTCCGCAAGAGATTTTTCGTGAGCCGCCACAACGCCGCACTGGTCAGGACTACGTTTGCGGTCACCATGCTCAAGGGCAGCGAGAAGCGCAACGTGATCCCGCCGGAGGCGATCGCGGACATCGATTGCCGCATGCTGGCGGGCGAGGACCCCGAGGAGATCATGGGCTGGATCCGCGGCGTGATCGCCGACCCTCAGGTGGAGGTGAGCCTGACCGCGCCGGCCAAGGTGCCCAACCTGTCGCCGCCGGACACGGAGCTGTACAAGGCCCTGTCGGACGCGCTCCACAGGCGGGCGCCCGGTGTCGTCGTCGCGCCCGAGATCATGGTCGGCTTCACCGACAACTGGGTGTTCAGGGGCATGGGGCTGCACGCGTACGGTTTCGCGCCTTTCGTGCTCGACGAGGGCGAGTGGCGGCGCATCCACGGCAACGACGAGCGCATCTCGGTGGAGAATCTGACGGCCGGGGTCCGCTGCTACACGGAGCTCCTGCTGCAGATGGCCGCGGCCTGATGGCGGCGGCCGCGCTCCGCGTCCGGCGCGGCACGCGGCGCGACGTGCCGACCATCGTCGCCATGATCCGGGGTCTCGCCGAGTACGAGCGGCTGCTGCGCCATGTCGAGATCACGCCGGCGCGGGTGCGACGCCACGGCTTCGGCCGCCGGCCGTACTTCGAGACGCTGATCTGCCGGCACGGCCGCCGGCCGGTGGGCTTCGCGCTCTACTTCTTCACGTATTCGACCTTTCTCGGGCGCCCGAGCCTGTACCTCGAGGACCTCTTCGTCCTGCCCGACGCGCGGGGCCGGGGGGCGGGACAGGCGCTGCTGCGGGCGCTGGCAAGGATCGCCAGAGCCCGGGGCTGTGGCAGGATGGAATGGACGGTCCTGGACTGGAATGCCCCGGCCATCCGCTTCTACAAGCGGATCGGGGCGCGGCTCCACCAGGAGTGGATTCTCACGCGGCTCAAGGGCGCGCCGCTCACGCGGCTGGCGCGATCCCGCTGAGCTCCGGGGCAGGATCGGGCCAGCCTGGAAGCGGAGAGAGGGCTGTGTTCGGCGAGTACGACGCGACGAGCTTCTTCGACGAGGTGTTCGACTCCGACGGCACCCCCCGCCCGCACTACGCCGACATCGTCCACCGTCTCCAGTCGATGTCGCCGGTCGAATTCGGCCGGCGGCGGGCGCTCGCGGAGCTGACCTTCCGCAACCAGGGCATCACGTTCACCGTCTACGGCGACGAGTCCGGTACCGAGCGCACCTTTCCCTTCGATCTCTTTCCGCGCGTGATTCCCGCGGAGGAGTGGGTGCTGATCGAGGCGGGGCTGGTCCAGCGCGTGCGCGCGCTGAACCTCTTCCTGGGCGACGTCTACCACGAGGCGACGATCCTCGACGACGGCGTGGTGCCCAGGCAGCTCGTGCTGGGCAACCCGAGCTTCCGCCGGGAGGTGCACGGCATCACGCTGCCCCACGACGTCTACACGCACGTGAGCGGGATCGACATCATCCGCGGCGACGACGGCCGCTACATGGTGCTCGAGGACAACCTGCGCACGCCGAGCGGGGTCAGCTACATGCTGGCCAACCGCATGGTCATGACGCGCACCTTCCCCGGGCTGTTCGAGGGGCGCGGCGTGCGCCCGGTCCAGCACTACACGACGGCGCTGCTCGAAATGCTGCGGAGCCTCTCCCCGCGCGACCTCAGAGAGCCCACCATCGTCGTCCTCACGCCGGGTCAGTACAACAGCGCCTACTTCGAGCACGCCTTCCTCGCGCAGCAGATGGGCGTCGAGCTCTGCGAAGGCAGGGATCTGTACGTCGAGGACCGGCGCGTCTGGATGCGGACCACCCAGGGCCGCCAGCAGGTGGACGTGATCTACCGGCGTCTCGACGACGACTTCCTCGACCCCGCGGTGTTCCGGCCGGACTCGATGCTGGGCGTGCCCGGCCTGCTCCAGGTCTATCGCCAGGGGCGCGTGGCGCTGGCCAATGCCGTCGGCACGGGCGTGGCCGATGACAAGGCCACGTACAGCTACGTGCCGGCCATGATCCGCTACTACCTCCACCAGGAGCCGATCCTGCCCAACGTCCCGACGTACCTGGGCGCCGAGACGGACGGGCTCGCCTACATGCTCGACAACGCCGAGAAGCTCGTGATCAAGGCCGTGGGACAGTCGGGCGGCTACGGCATGCTGATCGGCCCGGAGTCGACAGCCGAGCAGCGCGAGATCTTCCTGGCCACGGTGCGCCGCGACCCGGCCAACTACATCGCCCAGCCCGTGGTCGCCCTGGCCCGGCACCCGTCCTTCTACGCCGACACGGGCTGCTTCGAACCCTGCCACATCGACCTGCGACCCTACGTGCTCGTGGGCGAGGACATCACCGTGGTCCCGGGCGGGCTCACGCGGGTGGCCCTGAAGCGCGGCTCCCTCGTGGTCAACTCCTCGCAGGGCGGGGGCTCCAAGGACACCTGGGTGCTGTCGGATTCGGGCCAAGCCTGATGCTGAGCCGCATCGCCGAGAACCTGTACTGGATAGGCCGCTACATCGAGCGCGCCGAGAACACGGCGCGCCTGCTCGACGTCAACTACCACGCGATCGTGGAGGCGCCCGTCGTGCCGGGCGCCAAGGGCATCGTCACCGAGCAGTGGGCTCCGCTGCTGGCGCTCACGGGCGATGAAGCGGCCTTCCGCGAGCACTTCGACCGCGCCGACGGCCAGACGGTTCCCCAGTGGCTGGCCTTCCACCTGCAGAACTCCTCGAGCATCCGGGCGAGCCTCGCGCGCGCCCGCGAGGACGCGCGGGGCCTGCGCGAGCGGATCAGCCTCGAGATGTGGGAGACGCTCAACCGCGCGTACCTGCAGCTGTGCTTCTCGACCGAGCGCGTCCTCGAGGAGGACGGGCTTCACGAGTACTGCGTGGCGGCGCGCGAGGCGAGCCACCTCTTCTTCGGCATCGCGCACGCGACCCTGCCGCGCGACCTCGGGTGGTACTTCTTGCTCGCGGGCCAGCACCTCGAGCGCGCCGACAACGTCCTGCGGCTCCTCCAGGTCCGCCAGCGGCAGGGCGCGGGCCAGGAGCCCGTCGCCCGCGGGCTCGAGAACCATCGCGGCATGGCGCTGCTCAAGTCCGTGTCGGCCTACGAGGCGTTCCGCAAGCGCCACCACGCCGCCCTCGAGGCGCGGCGGATCGCGGCCTTCCTCCTGCTCGACCCGGACTTCCCGCGGAGCGTGCGCCACAACCTGGCCGCCCTCCACGAGACCCTGCGGAGCGTCGAGCAGCGGAACCCCGGTGCCTCCGTTGCGGCGACGCGCCAGGCGGGGTGGCTCGCGGCTCGGTTCGAGTACATGCCGGGCGTCGCGCGGATCCTCGACGACAAGGACCCGAGCGTCGAGGCCCTGCTGGAGGAAGTCGCCGTGGTCTCCGACGCGATCAGCGGCGCCTACTTCGGGCTGCAGGGCGCGGATCAGCCGCGCGAGACGCGGGGCGAGACGCCGTCATGACTCCCCCCGCGGGCGCGCCCGTCCGCCTGGCCGTGGTCCACCTGACCGAGTATCGGTATCCGGAGCCCGCCTGGGACTCCTTCAACGAGGTGCGGGTCCATCCCACCGACGACCATAGCCAGACCCTGCTGTCGTTCACGCTCGAGCTGACGCCCGACGCGACCGTGCGGAGCCATCTCGATTATTTCGGCAATCGCGTGCACCAGTTCCACATCCCGGAGCCGCACCGGCGGCTGGCCATCGAGGCCCGCTCGAGCATGGTCATCTACCCGCGCCCGGCGCCGATTCCCGTGGCGATGGACAGCCTGATCGAGCTGCGGCCGCGCTTCTTCGAGTTCCTCGCGCCCACGCGCCGGGTGCCGCTCGATCAGGACTGGGCGGCCGCCATGGACGCGCCGTCGCTCCCGCCCGACGGGGACCTCATCGAGTATCTGGCCGGCCTCACGCGCCACCTCCACGGCTTCTTCACCTACCGGCCGGACGCGACCGAGATCGACACGCCCATCGCAGACTTCATTGGCGCGCGCGTGGGCGTCTGCCAGGACTACACGCACGCCATGCTGGCGCTCGCGCGCATGCTCGGCATTCCCGCGCGCTACGCCAGCGGGTATCTGCAGACGAGCCCGGGCCGCGTCCTGGGCTCGGATGCGTCGCATGCGTGGGTCGAGGCCTATCTGCCGGGCAGCGGCTGGCTGGGGTTCGATCCGACCAATGGCGTGCTGGTCGGTCAGAGCTACGTCAAGGTGGGGCATGGCCGCGACTACGACGACGTCGCGCCAGTCAAGGGGCTCAGGCGCGGCGGCGGGACCGAGAGCCTTCGGGTCGCGGTGAGCGTGTCGGCCGAGACGGCGCCGGGTGGCGCCGCGGCGGCCTCGACGGCCTAGCTCTTCGGGACGACGGCCGGGATCTTGTCCGCCCAGGGCGCTGCGGCTTCAAAGGCGGCGGCCGCGCGCAGGACCATGGCCTCCTGCCGCCGGCGACCCACGATCTGCAGCCCCACCGGCAGACCGCCCGCCGTGAAGCCGCATGGGACCGAGATGACGGGGAGCCCGGTGACCGTGATGCCGTAGGTGAGGAAGAACCACTGCGTGTAGTTGTCCAGCGGCCTGCCGTTGATCTCGGTCGGGTAGGGCATCTCGACGGGGAAGGGCGGGACCGCGACGGTGGGCAGGATCAGCAGATCCCGCGTCTCCATGAAGGCCCGCACGCGATGCCAGAGCATGGTCCGCAGAGCCTCGGCCCGCCCGATCTCCTCGGGGGAGAGCTTGAGGCCCTGCTCGATGTTCCACACCAGCCCCTTCTGCATCTGCTCCTTCCACTGCGAGAGCTTGTCGGCGTGGTTGGCGACCATGGCCAGCCCCCGCGTGCCGAGCACGATGTCGTTGACCTCGCTGAAGCTGCAGCAGGCAGACTCCAGCTTGGCGCCCAGGGAGCGAAAGACGCGGGTCGCGGCCTCGGCCACCCGGGCGACCTCGCCGTCTACCGGGATGAGGCCGTCGAGGTCGGGCGTCCACGCGACCCGCCAGCCCTTGACCGACGGGGTTCGGGTGGCGGCCACGAATGCCCGCGTGTCCACGTCGTAGGAGAGCGGGGAGCGGTCGTCGGGCCCTGCCACCACGGAGAGCATCAGCGCGGTGTCGCCCACCGTGCGCGCCATGGGCCCGGTGACGCCTATCGAGTCCCAGCCGAGCAGTTTCGGATAGTAGGGCACCAATCCCGGGGTCGTCCTGAAGCCGACCACGCCGCAGAAGGCCGCCGGCGTGCGCAGCGAGCCGCCGGTGTCCGAGCCCTGGGCGATAGGGCCCATGCCCGTGGCCAGCGCCACGGCCGCGCCGCCGCTCGAGCCGCCGCAGGTCAACGCCGGGTTCCACGGATTGCGCGTGGGGCCGAAGACCGCGTTGAAGGTGTTGCCGCCCGCGCCGAACTCGGGGGTATTCGTCTTGCCGAGGACGATGGCGCCCGCCGCCTTGAGCCGCTCAACGATGAGCGAGTCCTCCGTGGGCACGTGGTGCTCGAAGATCTTGGAGCCCCAGGTCGTCCGGATGCCCTTGGTCTGCGTCAGGTCCTTGATGGTCACCGGCACGCCGTGGAGCGCCCCGAGCTTCCTGCCCTTCTTCTTGAGCGCCGCCGTCGCCGCCTTCGCCTCCTTGAGCGCGGATTCCCGCGCGAGCGTCACGATCGCGTTGAGCCTGGGGTTGACGGCGTCCACGCGAGCGAGCACCGCTTGCATCACCTCGAGCGGTGAGGTCTTGCGGGCGCGGTAGAGTCGCTGGAGCTCTGTGGCGGGCGTGAGGCAGAGATCGCGGTCGGTCACGGGGAGCCTCCTGAGAGGGCGAGGTCTAGAGAACCTTCCGGGGATCGAGGGCGTCGCGCAGACCGTCGCCCAGGTAGTTGATGCTGAGCACGGTGAGGAAGATCGCGGTGCCGGGGAAGATCGCCCAGTGCGGGGCGAAGTCGAGGTTATCCTTGGCGTCGGAGAGGATGCGTCCCCAGGTCGGGATGTCGGGCGGGAAGCCCAGGCCCAGGAAGGACAGCGTAGATTCGGCCAGGATGGCCGCCGCCACGTCGAGCGATCCCGCGACGATCACGGGGCCGAGCGCGTTGGGTAGGATGTGGCGGATGACCTGTCGGAGCGGCCGCGCGCCCAGGCTTCTCGCGGCCTCAACGAACTCCTTTTCGCGCAGCGAGAGGAACTGCGCCCGGACGAGCCGCGCCACGGGCATCCAGCGGAGCCCTCCGATGACCACGACGATCAGGAAGAAGAGGCCCGCCTCGGGTCCCAGCGCCTTCCGGAGCGCGTCGCGAAAGAGGTAAACGATCAGCAAGAGGAGCGGCAGCTGGGGGAGCGCCAGGAAAAGATCCGTGACGCGCATGAGGGCGTTGTCCACGGCGCCGCCCGCCTGGCCCGACACGGCGCCGACGGCCGTGCCCACCG
>Ga0137373_10000572_pt1 | contig 36667 bp, 35 predicted proteins | sample SagtaG_5_FD_104912 | JGI IMG/M metagenome (GOLD analysis project Ga0137373, IMG submission 104912) | Vadose zone soil microbial communities from Sagehorn Ranch, Mendocino, California, USA - Sage1_R_80_16 metaG | ecosystem: Environmental > Terrestrial > Soil > Vadose zone | place: USA... | reverse complement strand
CCGAAGCACCGGGAAGACCGAGCTTTCCCGGCGTATTGCGAGGGCCCTGGAAGTCCCCGTCCTCGAACTGGGTGTGACCGACGGGGAGGGCCTTGCCCGCAAGATGCGGGAAACTGCGAACGAGGCTGGGACACCATTTCTGTTCGACGACGATGGTAGAGAACTTGCTCCGCCTATGCTTGTTTTCATCGATGAAGTACACAGCCTTTCCGGACCTGCACAGGACTCACTCCTGAAGGCGACCGAACCGACGGACAGAGTGCTGCTCTACAGCGGCGGTGAGATAAGCACGAGACAAGTAACCTTCGTGATCGCAACGACGGACCGGGGAAAGCTGCGACCAGCGTTTATCAGCCGCTTCATGGATGTTCAGCTGCAAGAGTACTCCCTCGAAGAGGTCGTTGAGATTCTGCGAGCGAAACGCGGGGCAAATGAAGTTCCACCTGCGGCTGATTCACTCAATGACGACGCGCTTGCGGTGGTTGCCATCGTAGGTCGACTTATGCCTCGGCAGGCCCTGCAGTACCTCCGTGAGGTGGGCATGGCAATCGCGCTAGGAGAGATCCAGCCGAACGTCGAGGACGTTCGCAGGTTCTTTACGGAGATACGGAGCACGGATGACAGGGGCCTCACCGATCAGGATCGCGGCTACCTGCGGCAGTTGTTTCCAGACAGAACGGTCGGGTTGCAGACGCTGGCCACTGCTCTAGGTGAGGACAAGAGCAACCTTGAGCAGGGACTTGAACCCTACCTCCTGAGACTTGGTTTGATCACCCGAGAACGTGGTGGGCGGAAATTGACGGACGTCGGTCGCCAGTATGTCGCGTCGCAAACGAGGATGTGATGGCGGCTGGGGATAGAAAGCGCCTTGTTTCGTCGCTCGAGGACTACGTACGTCACCGTGACGCAGGCAGCGCCTCAAAGCGGCATGTGATGCCAGTAATCCGATTTGCGATGGCCGAGCTTATTCAGCAGGGAGTACCCGCAGACCAGATACAACTGGAAGTAGTCGTAGAGCACTACTTCCCACGAAAGGCAGATATTGCGATTAAGCGGGATGGAGAAATAGCCACCGTACTGTTCGTGGTTACTCAGAGTGGGTCCGTTCGCAAGAACCTGAACAATCGAAAGCGAGAAATAGTCGGAGATGCCGTAAATCTGAGATTGGCTCAGCCGAAAGCCAGAATCGGCCTGATCTATTTGATTCGCGCCGACAAGGAGGCCACTCGGAAGGGGAATGCTGGAACCAGTCCTGTCGATGAGCTCGTAGCGTTTCTCAGCAGTCTTCAATTGGTTCGAGTTGGTGAGAAGTGGCCTTTGCTCGATGCGGCTGCGCTCATCGCGGCTGACCGAGAACCCGGTGGGAGGGTGAGAATCGAGCCGGTCGCGGCGGAGGTTGATCCGCTCGGCGACTTCTTTAAGCGCCTGGTTGGATTCTAAGGCGGGTACCCGCCTAGGTGGACGCCCGAGCAGCGGAAGGTGCCGCCGCGATCGCCTTGTTCGGAGCAATTGCCGGCTTATCTCTTCGGCAAGACAGCAAAGGACGAATAGTCGGGCACGATGAGTGACTCGGTTCACGCTGGCCTATTGAGCCAACGTTAGAGCGCCGCTTCGAGAGACTCGACCAATATGTTCGTGGAGCTCGACTCGGTTTTGGAGCGTGCCGACGTTGAACTACGAGGGCGGACCGGGGAGCCTCGGAACCGCACGGATGGATTCACGTCATTCGTCGCGTCAATCGAAACAGATGTCGGAGTGGTCGAAGTGGAGATCCTCGAGCCCCTTCTGATACTCGGGCGAAGACTCCAGCATGCGGCGGATGTAGACGCGGCAGCGTCGGCTCTGCGAGAAGCTGACGAGGCGCTTGACCTCTGGGAGGAGCCGCGGCGAGCCGGTCGAGAACGTCACGACGCGACCTGGCTTCCGTTCGGCGTCGAGTAGAGGTTGCCCGACGACCTCCAGCGAGGGTAAGACTCACGGGCTGAGGTGCAAGGAGACCGTTTCGGGGTTGAGGATTTCAAGTCCCCACTGAGAGGCAAAGGGCTCAGATTCAGGTAGAATCCCCTCTGGTTCGGACCGGAGGCTGGGAGGTAAACAACCAAGTCTGAATGGGCGAAATGGCTGGTTGGAGGTCGCGCGGCTAAGAAGAATGATTCATATTGAAAATCCCGGCCGGAGTGATTCCCCGATGGGAGCAGCAGTCGAGAATCCCCTTCCCGAGTCACCAGTAAGGGTGCTGACACCGCTTGCGTTGGCGGCCGGCGGTTTGGTGTTGGGTGGCTTCGTTGTGCTCGCCGGGTTCGCTGCGCTCAGCCCGCGTGGGGAGAACCTGCCAGGCTTGCTCGCCTTCCCAAGCGCCTACGTCGGTGACAGTGTGCTTCTTCCTCTCGCGATTCTGCTGCTTATCGCTGGCGCTCAGGCCCTGCCACCGGCCCGCACGGAGCGTGCGGTCACGTTGGTCGCGGGGTTGCTTGGGGCTGCTGGCGCTCTCCTGACGCAGTTGATGTGGTTGCACGACAACCACCCTCAGTTGAACTGGACGTTGCCGGAGCCGCACTATTTTACAGCGGCCGGCAAGTGGCATGCTGCGTATGCGGTGGTCACAGCGGGCATACTGACGGCAGCGCTCGCGGCGATGCTGATCCGCGTTGGGGGCGCCCGGGCACTACCCGACGTGCGGCAGCGACTTGTCCGGCTGCTCGCCGGACCGGGTAGCGCCGCGGTGTGCGGCTGTCTCCTGGGCTACGCTGTACTCGCGGTGCGGGATTCGATCTCCGCGACCCTCGCCTCGCAAAGTTCGATCGTCGCGCTCGCTACGGCAGCCCTCGCCTTGGTGATCATGACTGCTGCGGCCGCTGGAATGCAGATCAGGGCGTTGTGTCGCCCGGCGCTGTTCGGCGTCCTTGCGGCCATCGCTCTGGGGCTGGCCGCGCAAGCCCCCTGGTCTACCGAGTATGGCCGCGTCCTGAGTACAGTCGGCGTCGGCCTCGTTGGTGTCGGCGTAGCGCTGGCTCTGCTGATACGAGACCTCAATGGAAACGTGCCCTACCGTCCGGAATTAGCCTGGGCGGTATTGGTGGGCTTAGTGTCGCCCCTCTTCCTTACAGCGACCTGGACCTTGAGCGCCGACGCAATCGCGGGGCAGCACTGGCCGCAGGCCGCGGCTTGGTCCGGCGGTTTCGTGGTTGCGCTCATCTTATTGCCCTTGGTCGGCCGGGGCGGCCAGGGCATTCGGTGGCTGAATCAGGGCTGGGACGTGCTCGCCGTCTTTGCAGCGCTGGGGGGACTTGGGCTGCTTGCGGTTAGCGCGCCAAGGTGGCGCGAAGACAACGACCTCACCCGTGTCCTCGGCTTCCTGACTGCGGTCCTGATCGTGTGGAGGCTATTTCCGATCATGCGGCGCCGCTTCGACCTGGAAGTGAGAGAGGAGAAGGACCCGGCTGGGCCTGACGGCTCTTACACGCTACCCCCGGTGAGCCGGCGGGCGGCGCGCTTCGCGTTGCTGCTCGTGGTGGTCTCCGGTGCGGCCGCGATCTTCCTGACGCTGGCCGTCACGCTCGCCACCATGACCGATGTTCGTTACTTGGCCGGGTCGGGTATCCAACCAAAGTTAGCGTTGCTGGCCGGGGTGGGGCTGGTTGCCTGCGGCTTCGCGGCGCTGCTCGGTCTCGGACGAGCACGGGTGCTGCGCTGGGCGTCCGCACTGGTGGCGATGTCGTGGCCCGTGACCCTCGTCTTCGTTGGCACCTACCGGCTCAACCTGTTCGCTCTTCTCGGAGGATTGCTGCTGGCGCTGTGGACGCTTAACAGTGTCATTTGCAACTCAGCGCTGCTACGACTGCGCCGCGTTGACGCTCCGCTGTGGGTCGCAGCCGGCCTACTCACGGCGAGTGCAGGTTTGTCCGGCTATGCCGCCCTTACCTTCGTCCTCGCCGAGCCACCTCGATTGTACTCGTGGGCAGGCGGCGTCTGCGCCGGCGTTCTCATCCTCGCCGTGCAGGCGGCGCTGTCGGTCATTGTGGGACGGCTAGCTGCACCACCGGCGTCGGAGATGACCAGGCACGACCTCGGACATAATCTCATCCAGGACGCGACCCTCGTGTCACTGCTCTACGTCTGCGCAGGGCTGATCCCAAGCGTAGCCTGGGCGCATCTACCCACTGAGCTGGGCGACTGGGCCCGGTCGCTCGCGGTCGCCGCGCTCTGCCTGCCGTTCATGATGTTCTTCCTCTCTCCGTACCGCTGGTTGCTGGACAACAATCTCAGGCATCTGGATTCCGAAACCACCACCCGTGCCGACGATCCGGCTACGCTGCAGCGAGCGCTCGATGGGGAAAAGCGTATGTGGGCCCGCAACCAGCTGCTGTGGAGGGCGGCCACCCGAGGCCTCGACGGCGGCGAGCAGGAACGCTTCCTTCGGGTCCTTGCGGCGCACATCCGAAACCAGAATCTCATCGGGAGCCTGATTGTTATCCTGTCCGTTGCCGGTATGCTCGTCCTCATGAACAAGGATACGGTCCTCGGCTTCGCTCGGCGCGATAGCTGGCTTGACCGGACCGGCGGGACCGCCTGAGGCTGAGCGCAGACGGTGAAACGCCCCTCAAGGAAGAACTGGGTTGGATGCTGTCCGCGCGGCGCGCCAGCATCGTCATTCTCGGCTTGGTAAGAGGAGCGATATGCCTTCGCGACACTCGGTGCCGACGTTAGCCGAACTCGTCCAAGATCCCACTCGCGCATCCGACACCCCTCCTGGGATAATCCCAGCCTTTCTGAGCCAGATCGCGGCAGTTCAGGGGGCTCTCTCTGCTCAACTGATTCGTGCCTTCGCGCGGGAGCAAGCGGAGGAAGACACGAGAAGGGCAGATCGTCTTTTGACCGCCGCGGCGGCGGCGGCTCGCCTGGCCGTGACGAAGTATTGGCTGTACGAACACGCGCGGCAACTTCCGTTCACAGTTCGAATAGGTCGACGTGGGGTCCGGTTCAGCGAGAAGGGCATTGAGCGATATCTTCGGCAGAGACAGGGCGTCCAATGAGGGAGCCTGAAGTCGAGGCGTGTGTCCGTCAATACTTAGCCGACCACGGCTACGATGTGACGAGTCGGCCGGGACGGCACGGCCCAGACATCATCGCGAAAAAAGACCGTCGTGTGCTCGCCGTGGAAGTCAAGGGAGACCGGCCGGGGCACGAGAGCAGCCCTGGGACGATCAATGTGGAGGTGATGACTTTGCTTGGCCAGATCGTCCTCCGACGCGGCGAAGGAATTGCGGATGACCTTGCCGTCGCGATCCGGCCCATTCATCGGAGACTAGTCTTGCGTGCCCTGCCTGCTCTCCGAAGCCTCGGGGTATGGATCTTCATAGTCACGGAGAACGGGCTTGACGAAGTCGGATTCCCATAGCCAGCAGGCGCCAGGAAGTCGCGCTGGGGCGGTCGGGCACTTGCTGCGGGCATATCGGGCTGGTTCCTGGATTCGTCGAGCTGCGCGACTCCCCGAGGCGGATCTCGATGGGCGCTTCATCTTCTCTTGGATCGCCTTCAATGCTCTCTATGGCCAAGCACGATACCGACAGAGGCAGGACGCGTCGGGGCCGGATCAAGCTCGTGCTCCGTCAGCGTCCGAGCATCGAGAAATAGCAACGTTTCTCTCATGGGTAGCCCGAACCGATGCGGCCGGAGTGCTGGCGCGAGCCGTTGCCCGCATGAAGAACACTCCTGGCGAATTGTTAGCCGATCCGTTCCTTGACGATCGAAACTGGGAGAAGTGGGATCGGGAGGGCAGGGTCGTGAAGCCAGACAGGGAGCAAGCCGTCATCTGGAAGAATGAATCTGGAACAGTTTTACAGCGGCTATTTCTTCGACTCTATGTCCTGCGGAAGCAGATTTTCCACGGCTGCTCTACGGACGGCGGCAAGAGGAACCGGGATTCGTTACGGAGGGCCGTCGTGATTCTTGAAGCAACCGTCCCGCTGTTCCGAGACCTGGTGCAGGTGCACGGAGCAGGGGTGCCATTCCTGGAGAAGCCGCCGTACCAACCCTCGCAGAAGTGACGGAGCGCCAAGGTGAGATGTGAGGAACGACAACATGAATCCCCCGACGAGTCAGCGCTGCCGTCGGCCTATTCCCAATGATAAAGAGAGGGTGCTGCGTGGAAAGAAGCAGAGGGTTGAGGCGGCGTCGGCCTCCGAGCGCAGCGCCCAGTTCCAGATTACGCTCGGGGTGGTGTCGAGCCCGCGACTGACTCCGCGCTAACGACCCGTCGGCGGTCCGCCTTCCGTGGATCATTGCCCATCCCTCGGGCCTCCCGCCGCATCTTACGTCTTCAGGGTGCGCAGTCCGACCGGGAAGCACTCCATCGAGAGGATGTTGTCGAGTTGCCATGGTGGTTCCGACGACCAGCGGCGAACCTTCGGTTTGGAGCACACCACCACGCTTGCTGCTGGCAATGAGCCTCTCTTCCCAGGACAGTCAGCACATCGGCCTACCGAGACTGGGCCGTCGAATTAGGCGCGGTTTTCGTGCAGCCAATTGCCAGGCAGTTGGTATACAATCCGCTTATCAGCGGATTGGCTGTTATGCAATTCATCGCACAAAAGTAGTCAGGAGAGACACATGCCAACTTTTGGGGAAACGATCGCTGAGGCGAGGAAGCGGTCAGGAATGACCCAGAAGGAACTGGCCGCGAAGCTCAAGAAGGACGATGGGACGCCAATATCCCCTCAGTACTTGAACGACATCGAGCATGATCGACGAGGAGCACCGCCCGATGGCCTTCTAAAGCAGCTCGGCAAGACGTTGAATCTCGACTCAGATCTACTCGCCTACCTGGCTGGACGCCTGCCGGAAAATTTAGTCGATCATCGTACCGACCCTAGTCAGGTCGTCGAAGCATTTAAAGCCTTCCGACAGAAGATTCGTAAAGGCTGATGAGATGAGATGGGTCAAAGACCGAAGCGGCCGTTTTTCAGAGCGGCCCCACTATGATGCGAAAGAGCTAGATGAAGAGTGCGAAGAGATTATCTCGGAGTTCCTCAGGCGTCGCTATCGATGCGTGGGATACCCCGTGGCAACAGACGACCTGACCCGCCTGATCGAGGAGATTGCCGGCGACCTGGACATGTATGCAGATCTCTCGATGGAAGGCGCCGATGTCGAGGGGGTCACAGAGTTCGGGCGAGGGCAACGCCCCCGTGTCCGAATTTCCCGGGAAATCTCAGGGCGCCCCGAATTCGAGAATCGGTTGCGGACCACGCTGACGCATGAGTTCGGGCATGCGAAGTTCCATGACTTCATGTTCCAGATCAATGCTGGCAGTTCGCTGTTTGCTGGGACGGCTGTCCAGGTGAGCGCGAAGTGCAAGCGTACGAGTATCATCGGCGCCCCGGCGCAGGACTGGATGGAGTGGCAGGCGGGATATGTGTGCGGCGCGATCTTGATGCCCCGCCGTCCGCTTCAGGAGGCGCTACGGGACTACCGAACGGCGAGTGGCCTCGGAACGGCAGTGTTCCACGTCGGCTCCTGCGAAGGGGAGGCGCTTATTCGAGCGGTTGCCAACCAATTCGCTGTCTCTAAAGAGGCCGCAAAGGTCCGTCTCCTGAAGCTAAATCTCCTCGGCGAAGCGGGGCACGTTGGGCCGGGGTTGTTCCCCTGAAATTTTGGGCTTGTTTTTTTGTTGGACCCGCGCTACGCTAATCCGCGGATCGGCAGTATAGCGGATCGGGATTGGCCGACCGCTGGCGGGGTCAGCAGGGCCATTGCACAGTGCGGGAGGAAAGGAGTCTTCGATGAAGGACGACATGGACCTTCACGTCGTGGTTCACTACCCGGCAGCAGAGGAACCGTTCAAGGACGAGCACGCGAAACGAAACGAGACCGTGGGTCACTTCAAGGTGCGGGTCCTCCTTGCCTTTGCGCTCATCGAGGGCCAGGGCCCCAACAACACCGTCATTAGCTACACCCTCCATCACGGGAAAGCCACCCTCGAGAATATGGACCAGCCCCTTGGGGATGTCGCTGGCGACCAGAAAGCGCTGCAGCTCAAGCTAAGCCAGCAGATTACGCAAGGCACCTGCTGGTGAGCGACGACCTTTCAGCGCTCAATCTCGAGGACGACTTCGAGAAGGTCTTGACCTCGGAGGATGCCGCGAGGTGGGTGCTTAAGAAGGCGGGGCCGCTTGAGATCTGGGCCTCAATGTCGCCCGTCAGCGCGACTCAGGAAGTGTTTCAGGCACGATTACTTTGGGATATCTATCCGGGACAAGCCTCCTCCCTCAAGTTTCGCGATCCCGTAACCGGCCGGCTGGATATGCCGACAGCGTGGCCGTTGGTGCGAGGGTTCCGTCCGCAGAGCCTGGATGCCTGCGTCAACTGGTGTCTCGAGGGCTTTGGGCTCCATCCGGAGTGGAAAACCGATCCGCAGTACGCCTGGGATCCCCGTGGCAATGTATTCCTGAAGGTGCTGCGCATTCTCCAGGACGAACTGGATCACCATTTCCAGGGGCGATACCGATGACGTTCTTCCCACGTGTTGATTGCTGGTGCATTCCCGAGATCGCACTGGCTGATTCGCTTCGCGAGATGGCGCGCGATGGGGCGTATGGCAACGAGGGAATCGTGCTCTGGCTCGGGCGCCGTCGTGATGGAGAAGCGACCGTGACCCATCTCGTCGCCCTTCGCGGGCCCGGCATCGTGAAGCGGCCAGATCTGATCAACATCGAACCCTGGCTTCTCAACGAAGTGACCGATGTCACTATCGACCTTGGGGTCGCCCTGATTGGCCAAATTCATTCTCATGGTCGCCACCATGGGATTGGTCTGTCGATTACGGATCGAACGCGGGGCATTGCTGTTCCTTACTACCTGTCCGTCGTTGCCCCTAACTATGCGACCAAGCCGGGAACTCAAATCGAAGACTGCGGCGTCCACGTGTATGAGCCCAATATCGGTTATCGGCGGCTCGCTGGGGCCGAGGCCAGTCAGCGGCTGCACGTTGGGACAGGCTTCGAGGTACCGCTCATCCTCGTAGGCGAGGAATCGAGAGTGTGAACCTGCCGTATAGCCGCCCGGAAGCTACTGCTGCTCGACTGGGTGAACTCGCTCCCGATCGGCACCGCTTCACAAACAAGCACGTCCTCCTCACCGGAGAGCATGACGTGCTAAGGACTGAGAATGGGCGCGACTGCCTTCTGAGCAGTTTGAGGCTCCTGGTGAGGATCTGCTCAAACGTCTCGGTATTCCTGCCGACGGGATGCGAAGAACTTCGCACCGAGTGTCACGCGGTAGCAGCGAGGATCGCATTTCAGACGCCGGTCCAGATTCTCAGTGATGCTTTGGGTCTCGACCGCTATGAGGCGATCTTGTCCGTGGGCACTCACGCACGCTCTGATCTTCCATGGACCGTGATCAACTCGAATGGCTGGATGGCCAGAGTCTCGTCCGGTGCGACCGATCTGGCCGGTGAGTGCACGCAGGCCAACCCGGTCGCGGCCTTGGCGGCGGCTGGCCTCGGTGTGGCAGAGGCTTTCAAGCGCTTGATCCGACTGAACGAGGCTCGAGGTCACCTCGTCGATGGCCTCAGCTTCAGCCTCTATTCATATCGCAGCGACGAGGGCGACCCAGGTCGTCTGCTCCCCGATCGGCTCCTGATCGACCTCCTCATGGTCGGCGCGGGTGCTATCGGGAACGCTATCGCGTACTTATTGGGCCGGCTGCCGCTGGCTGGTCGTCTCACGATCGTGGACGGTCAAAAGTTCGGGCCTGAGAATCTCGGTACCTGCCTGCTGGTTGGGCCGTCCGACATCGGCAGGGACAAGGCGATCTTCGCAGCGGATTTCCTGCGACCACAACTTGACGTCAAGGGCTTCCCCGAGGAATTTGCCTCGTTTGTCGAGCGTATCGGTGCCAGAAACGTATGGCGCCCGGTTGTCCTTAATGCGCTTGACAACATCAACGCGCGCCACGCTGTGCAGGCCTTGTGGCCCGACCTCATCTTCGATGGTGCGATCGGCGACTTCGGCTGCCAGGTTAGTCGTCATCCGTGGGGTGAGGACACGGCATGCTTGTTATGTCTGTTTCGGCATCCAAGCGGCGAGTCGGCCGAATTGGTGGCCAGCCGAGCGACCGGGCTCCGGATTTCGCGTGTTCCGAGGGCCACCGAAGTCGTCACAGAAGAGGATGTTCGTGAGGCGCCATCGGACAAGAAGGAATGGCTGCGCACTCGACTCCGTCGATCTATTTGCTCGGTGATCCAAGAGGCCATGGTTCAACAGATTTCGGACGAAGCCCAGAGAGCCGACTTCCAGCCATCCGTGCCATTCGTTGCGTGCCTGAGCGCGAGCATGGTTGTTGCCGAGCTTGTCAAGTCGCTGGCCGGATGGCCGACTCCGATTGAGCCCCGCTTTCAATTCGATGTTCTCCGGGGGCCGGCGTTCGGGCAATTGCTGCCGCAGGGACGCCGCAAAGACTGTCTGTGCACCACACGCGCGAAGAATATCGAAAGGGTCCGCCTAACGAGACGGGCCGCATTCACCTCGCCTTGGGGAGCGAAATAGCGTGACACCAAAGCAGGCATACGACGACGTCTCCAGGCGGGCGCGGTTGCTGCTGAAGCTTCACGACGGACTGACCGATACTCGGAGACGTGGGATTCGCAACGACTGGCGTCGCTCATTTTGCAGATTCATGAGATGGAATCAGACGGCGGCGATCAGTCGCGTTGACACGAGGGATGCCCTCATTATTCTCCGCGACGGTGCCAGTTTGCGAAGCAACGATCTTTCCAGGGAAGCACTTGCGGATCTACTGAGATCTTCGCTAACGATAGGTGTTAGTGCCGTAGATCGCTATGTGCACGAGCGAGTGGTGAAGAACGTTGTTAAGGCACTCAAACGGTCAAATCTGAATAGCAGTCAGCGCGACTTCTCGATCCCTGCGGCCTTGACCATCCGGTTGGCTGGCACGATTGCACGTGGCAAGAATTCCGTGCAGCGCGGTCGGCGACGCCGGCAGGTGCGCCCAGCCAATGAAATTCGGAAAGCCATTCAGGAGCTGTTGCACAGGCGCCCCCTTCAAAATTGGCGGGAGATTCAGCAGGCGTTCGAGTTGATTGGGATTCAGGGTTTCGATGGCAAGCTCCAGACCAGATACCACGTCGGCAACATCAGCGCAATACGATCACTCTTGGGAAAAGTCGTCGAACGTCGAAACTACATTGTGCACGAAGGAGATCTTGTTCGCCATGAACGAGGAGGTCGAGTGAGGCACCGGCCTCTCGCCCGTAAGTATGTCGAGGACAGCCTTGACTTTCTTGACGCGTTCGTCGGACATTTGGATGCCATTAGCTGACGGTCACGCTAAAGTGTCCGGTCTCGGAACTCGGCGCGCATCTCACGGGTGCTTGCGCTGCTCGGCTCGGCCGCTGAGCGCGAGTATTGAGTGACAGTCAGTCATACGGACGAATGACGAGATCAAGGCGATCGTAGAGGCTGCATTCGGGCCTCTCCGGTGCGTCGCTGAAGCCTGGGACTACGACGAGAAGCTTCGGTTCAAGGTTTTTGGCGAGAAGGACAGGGGCATTGTGGAGGTATAGCATCTCGTCCTACGTAACGTCCGCGACGACGTTCAGCTACGGGACATCCTCACCGGGGTCCGGCAACAGGTAATCGAGAAGGGGTGTGCGGTCTCGACCCTTGGGAATTAAAATAGCACGGACCTCTGGGCCGATGGTGCGGGCCTATCCAAGAGAGCGCGTATAAGACAGAATCAGACATTCCCACATCAGAATATGCATTCTTGCAGCTTTTCCCACTGAAGCTAGTGGTCTTCTCAGAGCGTGCCTTGTAATCGCGGATAATACGGCGGACGCACTAGGCCCGGTCGGCAACCGTCGGAGAAACGCAGCGATCGTTGGGAGAGCCAGACTGGGGGCGACCGTGATATACAGAACAGCGCTATCGGATAATGCAGTTCAGGATAGATAGCTTTAGGCTCAGGAGGGACCGAGGGCGGCATGCGTCTCCTGCTGCGTGGGCCGGTTCGATGAAAGCGGCCTTACGTCGGATCGGTGCCCGGTACCCGGCAGTCCAGCAGACCGTAGAGGCTATTCTGCGCTTAGACGTGGAGGTCGACCGCTTGCCGACGATCCCGTTCTTCGAGCCGATCTCCCTGGTCGAGGTTGTCGATGGAAAGCGGAGGTTGATTGATATCTCTCCGGACCTTCTTAGCGCGTGGTGTCAGCATGCGGCCTACGGCTCCAGGGTTCGGATGCGTTCGGTTGAACGCGGGATCGTCAGCGAACTCGAAGCCGGTCAGCTCCTGTGTGCGATGGTGCTCCTGAGAGGCCACATGGAGGCCGCGGCTCAGGCGGCCTACTGCGAAGAGCTCCTCGTGGACGCGGCCAGCAGCGGAAAATGGGACGGTATGGGCGAGATCCTCCTTCGAACGATGCTCGGGACAAGCTTACGGATCGCCGCGAGGCGTGTTCCCGAGATTAATGAGTTCATCTCCCCTGCTGAGCATTTCCCGCTGGAGATCGGCGAGACTATCAAGGCGCTCGACCGCTTTGCTGCCGCGGGCCATTCTCCGGGACGCCATAGCCAGGTGCTGTATTCGTTCCTTTGCGAGTTCGCGCATCCAGCGCTCAGAGGCATCAGGGCGTCCTTCGAGGCGACTGAGGACGAGTTCCGGGGCTGGACGATTCGCTACCGGAGTGACAGCCGCGAGGTGATCTCGGAGGCGGATATTCCGACGGCCCTAGAGATCCTCGTGGAGAACATGCGGTACGGCTACGCCTGCTCCGAGCTTCTCCGGCGCAGCCGAGTGACTGGTGTCTTTCCCGCCCTCACGCTCGAGCCTCCATCGTCAGACGACGGGCATTTCATATGGTCCCAATTGCTCCAGCGCCCAGGGGCCGGCTAAGTGGAAGCGGGGGAGCCGAGCCTAACGAAGCGCTACGACGGGCTGCCTTCGCGCCGCAGCTCATAGCGGGCGTCAGACACACATCGGGGACCATATATGCCGCGAAAGCGCCAGCCGGAGCCACCGGAGGAGCCCGAGGTTGAGCCCGCGGTCGGCATTCGTCTGCTTAAGGGACAGATAGAGAAGGGACGCGAGCTGCTGGCGTCGCGACCGCTCAGCAAGGACGCGTATAGCCAGTGGGAACTACTGACGCGTAACTATCTCGAAAAGGCCTTCGGTCGCAGCTCGCCCAACGTTGGCAGCGTAAGGGATGTTGGTAAGTATGGCGGGTTCCCGGGGAATGCTGGCGAGCAGTGGTGGGAAAATCATCGCGCCGAGAGTCTTACTACCCAGCTGACGCAGCTTGAAGGGCTGGTCGAGTTGCTTCAGACCGAACTCCAGCTCCGTGGCGGCGCTGCGATCTCTCGGCCCGGGCCTGCGTCTACTGGGCATCGAATCTTCCTGGTCCACGGGCATGACCAAGCGGCTCTCCAGGAAGTGGCCGGTTTTCTCGAGCGACTGGACCAGCACGTCATCATCTTGCGCGAACAGCCGAACCGTGGCCGCACAATCATTGAGAAGTTCGAGGATTACAGCGACGTCGGCTTTGCGGTTATTTTACTGACTCCCGACGATCGCGGGGGACCGGCTCCGAGTTCCGCCGACGAGCAGCAGCCTCGCGCGCGCCAGAACGTGATACTCGAGCTCGGCTATTTCCTCGGCCGATTGGGCCGGAGCCGTGTGTGTGCGCTCTATCGAGAGGGTGTCGAGATTCCGTCGGACTATTCGGGCGTGCTTTACGTAAAGCTTGACCCGGAGGGTGGCTGGCGGCTTCAACTGGCGAAGGAATTGAAGGCGGCTGGGTTGCCGGTCGACATGAACAAGGCGCTTTGATGAAGGGGCGTCTAACTTCAGCTTTCAGCGGACGACACCTCGCCCTGCTCGGTGCCGCCACTGAAGCTGCGCGTTAGACGGCGACCAATCGAGGATTTCGCACCATGGCGAAAAAGCCGAGGGGTTCACGTCGCTTGGTCCCGATCCCGATCTGGGTTGCGTTGATCGGGCTTCTTGGCACACTTGGGACGGCCGTCGTCACGAAGCTCCACGGCGTATGGCCGTTCGGGAAGAGTTCACGGCCTATTTATGAAGCCTTGATGGAGGTTCATCCGAACCCTATCATCCGAGGAGCATCGACATCACTTCAGTTCTATTTCAACAATAGTTCTGAGAACCGAATACGGTTGAAGTACATGATCGCATCCGGGCCTTGCGATTCTCCACGCGGAGAGCAGACAAGGGTGACGCCGGAGTTTCCGGGTTGGAGGAGCAGTGTTGTCGAACCGCAGACACATAAGCATAATTTTTACAGCGCAGAGCACAGTAGCTTTTCATATACGTGCGGGGGCTCCGACCAAACCGAACTGCTGTCCTACAAATTTGAGCTCTACTTTGATGAAGGCGAGAACTCTCAAACGCAGAAGGTTACATTTGGAAGGAATGTCTTCGTGGTGCCACCGAGAAGGTGAGCGTTCTACTTTCACCTGCTGAACGGTCGGGAAGAGGTAAGAAAGAAGTCCGAGGACACGGGTTAGACGGTTCGGCGATTCAGTCTGCCATAGTGGTCTTCGATGCGCATGGTGCAAGAGAGGGGAGCGGCTGCTACCATTCTGCTACTGTATGAAGCCCAAACACGCCGAAAGGCCGTGAAGAATCGCCCAGCATTCCACAGGATGCAAGTATCGGTGAGTTCTCATGTTTCTCAAGAGATCAGAGGGTTCCCAACACGGCCGCTGACGACCTCATAACCCAAAGGTCGTCGGTTCAAATCCGACCCCCGCAACCAGAAAAAACAATGGCTTCGGGATCACAACCCCGAAGCCATTGGTGCGTTTGGCCGTGTTCTGGCCGTGTCTCGTGCCCGTCCAGCGCGATTCCCTTTCCCCTAGTCGATCAGGATGGCTACGCTCAAGATGATGAGCCGACTACCGTCGGGCCGCGTAGCTCGTACCCCGGGATTAGAGATGAGACCACGGCGGAGGCTTAGCCGGACCCTGTCAGGAATCGCTGGGGAGTATTTTGTCGCAGGGGAACTGACGCGTCGAGGATACGTCGCCTCGTTGACCCTTCGAAACACCCGCGGGATCGACATTCTTGCCTCGAACGCCGATGCCACAAAGAGTGTCGGTATCCAGGTCAAAACCAACCAAGGCAGCAAGCAAGATTGGCTGTGCAGCCGCCGAGACTGACATCGCCGAGAACCTCTTCTACGTTTTCGTGAGATTGAACAGTGTTGGCGTGCCCGAGTACTACATCGTCCCCCGAAACGTCGTAGCCAAGTACGTTCGAGATGAACATAGGGCATGGCTCGCTACACCTGGCCGCGGTGGGAAGGCACACAAAGACAATCCAATGCGGAACCTCCGTGACCGTGTGAACAAGTATCGTGACCGATGGAAGCTTCTCGGTCTTGACTAGAATGACGTCCGCGTTGAGTAGCTAAGAGAAACAAAGGGCTTTGGGCGCCGTTCTAACTACTGTGAGGTGAGCGTGAATGGCTAAAAAACGGAAGCGATCGAGGAAGAGTGCCAAGAAGTGGGATACGCGGTTTTGGAAGCTCGCAAGTTTCGTAGCCAGATGGTCAAAGGATCCGCGAGCTAAGATCGGAGCGGTTATCACGGCGCAGGGAGGCGGCCCGATAGCAGTGGGTTACAACGGATTTCCCTCAGGCGTGGAGGATAGCGCGGAGCGGCTCACCAATCAGAGGATCAAGCTCGACATGGTTGTACATGCCGAACAAAACGCTCTCGTCATCGCCGCGCAAAACGCTCGCGGAGGGACGATATACGTACGGGGTAAGCCGATCTGCTCAAGGTGTGCTGGACTCATAATCCAGGCTGGCATTGCTCGTTGTTGTGGCGATGGATCCAGAGAGATCCGATAAGGATTCTAAATGGCGGCGTCCGGGCGTACTTGCAGTGGAGATGCTAAAAGAGGCGAGAGTTCGCGTCGAGTTCCGATAAAAATAGGGTGATTGGCCGCGAGGGTGATACAGGTGTTATTCTTGGCTAGTGGCAGATCACACCATCAAGATCGAGTCCGGGCACATAAACTTGTCGCCCGTTCTCTTCCGTCTCTCGGCGTGCGACTATCTCAAGTGCTACCGGGACTTTCAAAAACCGGGCACGTTCTCGGCGGTTCCGTTCTTTCTATGCTGTAGGGCCATCGAGCTTGCGCTCAAGGCGAAACACCTTGAGGGCAAGTCTCCAAAAGAGGTCAAACAGCTCTACTCCCATGATCTCTTGAGGTCGTACTCCGATCTCGACGCCAACCAGCGGACGCTCTCGGGCGAGGAGTTGACCTTGCTGGAGGCGGCGAACGAAATCTACGTGGCAAAGGACTTTGAGTACTTGAACGTGTTTGACGTTGTCAGCGCCTACAAGCGCTTCCCTGGTCTGGACAGTCTAGGGGCCCTGGCAGAGAAGATAACCGATCTGACAAGACTAGCGAATGACAGAGGAGGTCAGGAATAGTGACGAGACAGAAAACATCCACGATGATCGTAGTTGCCGGTTTAGGGACGCTCGCGCCTAGTCTCTTTCGTCAGGTCGCGGTAAAAGTGTATGAAGAAGGCCCTCAGGTGAGTCCAGATCAAATCGGCGATTCAGGTCAAAGACGCGTTCTTCAAATTGTAGTCGCCGCCGCCCAATGGCCTCCTGAGCAACCTGCCATTGCGGCTCGCTCAACGCTTGCGGCCGTTGAATCAGAGCGCGATCGATAAGTGCAGTCATCGCCACGTCGTTACGATGGACGGTAAGGAGCCTCAACGCCCAGAGATGCGACATGAGGTCTCCGATCGCATAGTCGTTAGGAGGAGTCACCACCTCGCAATAAGATTCCACGATTGAGCGGATATGCCCTACGCAAGAGTGAAGCACGTCGGGATAGTTTCGCACATAGAACAGAATACCTGCATATGCGAGGGTGTCGCTTACCTCGTCGGCGCGCTGCTGGCTAATAGTCGTCTTCTTGCTAAAGGCTACCCAGCAGAAGGACAGAATCCATTTCAGCTTGTCTACTAGTTCCGGCTGGTCATCGTGTTCGGGTCGAATGGGATGATCGATAAGATATGCGATCGTTGAGGCAATGTGTTTTATCGAGTAGTTGATCTCCCACAGCAGAAAGCCATTGCCGAATTCATTGTGTTCACCAAGCCTCCGCAGATGATCTGAATATATATCGGCAATATTCACTAGCGCGCTGTACGGATTCACCCGGTCACGTTGTTCGTCGACTTTGACTAGAGTGGTGGCCGCTGTGGTAAATAGATCGCTAAGCGCCTGGTAGACTTTCCCCAGAGCGTGAGAGAGATTGAGCGGTCCCGCGAAAGACTCGTTCAGGATGGCGAAGGGCGCCAGAGATTCGATCTTTTGTAGCGAATGGCGCAAGACAGCATCGAAGTAGAAATCGTGGCGGGCCAGCATGTGGCCTAAGACCGTGGGGATGTGGCCCACAACGTACTCGGCTAACCCAGCGGCGCGCTTGTTATAAAAATACATGGCGATATCGGAGATCCCGTCAATCACGGGAATAGAGATAGCAGTGGTCTCGACATTAGCGGGAGACGAGCGGACGACCGAAGCAAGAATCTGCGCACTCTGGAAGGGCACTTCGTCGAGAGCCTTGGTCTCCGCATACTTCACGCTGTTCAGGAGATATGAAAGCGGCGCATAGGTAAGTGGCGCACTGTGTTTTTGAAAGGCTCGGGCTCCGAGATTGGCTGTGTGGATAGCCATTGCCTGAAACGCGTCAGATACTCGGAGCGCGCTAGAGTGGTCGGCATGATCCACCGCCTTTCGGCTAATGCCCTGAAGGGCCTCATAGGCTGGACCCGTGACCACAGAAACATCGGATTCTGAGGCGAGAAAGTACGCATCGGCAGACGGGAAAAAAATGAGGTTCTGTTTCCGTGCGGACAGATAGTGCTTAGTTACCTGCGTGAGTGCGTTGACGGCCGAGGCGGCGAGGAGGATGTCCCCGCGCGCTACGGCCTTGCCACCAATCTCGGCAAGGTCGTTGATCCAAACGGTGACAGCGGTCGGGTGGTTCGAGAGCTGCCTATATATGAGCGGCTCGAGATCTTCGGGCGAAAACTCGGCTTGCTTAGCAGGATCAAGAGATCGATGCTGAAGGCGTGCTCCTCTGGAAATTAGAGTTTGCATGCGATCAATTGTTTGTCGAGCTTGATCGACTACTAGGTCCACAGCCTGATTTGGTTCGAGTAGTCGGCAAACGTGTCCGTGATACCAGCGAAGCAGATCGAGGCTTACCCCTAGGAGCGCAATGGCGACGGCGAATGCCACGCTGACCGGAATCCCCGCAAGCCCCTTGATGGCTAGGAGAAAACTGCCCACACAGAGGACGCCCAAGACTATGAAAATAGCTTTGGTCGCGGGATCAAGCCTATACAAGCGAACGACTGCCGGAGACCAAACTTCTCCCGCTCGCTGAATCGGGATGATCGAGAGGGTCAACACTAGAGCGAGGATGGTTCCGAAGGTAGCTCCGAGTTGGGCTAGGATTGCTTCGAGGGGACTGAAATTGTTCAGCGTTAGGCGAAGTGCTTGCAGAGACAGGACGAGGGCAGCCGCTGAAACGGCGAATAGGCTAATTGCCACATTGCCAAGCAGAGTCTTGGATCGCGTCCAGAACAGAGTGGTGAGGAGCTGCCATTTTGCCAGCCTGAAAGCAAAGGAATTGGATAGACGCCTTCGAAGATTCCGTGAGTGTGAATCGATGACGGCCTTTGTGGCGAGAATCCAAGTCATGTGTCGCATTCACGCTCCCCGGTTGAGCAGGAGTCTAGCAAAGCAGCTTCCGAAACGGCACATCTTGCCTAGCCAAGATCCGACTGAGCGCCGCTCCGCAGGTACACGTGATCGACGACACAGGGGAGGCTAAGAGCATGGCGGAATGGCTTTTCGATAGGTATGGTTCTGCACGACTCATCCTTGACGATGACTGTGTCAGGGACGCGTCGGGTCGAGTCGTGGGTTGGATTCACTCGAGCGGACTCTTCTCGCTTGGTGGTCAGCACATCGGTTGGTCAGAAAAGGGCGTCCTCTACGACGTTCACAACCAGGCCATTGGGTTTACCCGCGATGCGTCCGGTTACTTGCCTGGTCGGCGGGGTACAGGCGGGGCGCCGGGCTTCCCCGGCTTCGGTGGTCGCCCCGGGCGGCCTGGTCTAAGCGGCATGTCTGGCCGACCGGGTTTCGGTGGCTGGTCGGACAGCCCTCTGGATAGCTACTTCGAGTCCTGACCTAAGGGTCGGTTCCGGCGTGCCCGCTGCTGGCCGCGTTCTGGCCGCGTTGGCCGTGTCGTGGCCGTGTTTCAGAGCCTACAAGGCCCAGCGGCAGCACATAGAGATGCACGCTAAATAGCGATCACCATTGTTGGTCGCTGTGGGGCACTGGCCGGCGCGACGACGGCCGTAGCCCTCATAACCCAAAGGTCGTCGGTTCAAATCCGACCCCCGCAACCATGAAGAACGAGGGGTTAGCGGACACAGGAACCGCTAACCTCTTTCGTTTCTGCCCGCAGCCTCGGCGGTCCAGCTCGGGACGACTCGAGAACAGGTCGGGCGCTATCCAGCGGGATCCGTAACCACCACGCGGATCGGCGTGGGGTTGAAGTCGTTGCACGGGTTGTGCACCTGCGGGCAGTTCGAGACCACCGCCAGGACTCGGGTCTCGGCGCGGAGGTCTACGGAATCACCCGGCTTCGACTTGCCGTCCACGATGCCCATGCTGCCGTCCGCCAGTACGGGGACGTTCATGAAGAAGTTGATGTTGGCCACGATGTCCTTCTCGCCCATGCCGTGCCGGGCGAGGGCGCGGAGGAAGTTAGCGTAGCAGCTCGGGGTGTCCGGTACGTTGTAGCGAAACTTGTTGCTGGCGGCACTGCAGCACCCACCGATGGTGTCGTGCCCGCCCCCCATCGAGTCCGCCACGATCGTGAAGAGCTTGGTCGCGCGCACCGAATAGATGCCGTGGCCCGCACCCAGGTACGCATTCTTGTTGCCCTCCGGAGGCGGTGGCCCCGTCCTTGCCCTCCGTCACCGTGACATAAGGGGCCAGACTCGGACGCCGCCGCCTGGCCGTCCCAGGAGCCGATGCCACAGCGGCAGGGCATACTGAGCCCGTGACCCGACGCCGTGTCCTCCTCTTTGTCGCTGTCATCACCACTCTGACAATCTCGGCGACCGCGGTCTGGCTCGCGCTGCCGAGCCTGGCCCGCTGGGCCGTGGTCTGGCAGGTCAAGGCCCAGACCGGCCGCAAGCTGACGATGCGGGAGTTCGACTTCGACCTGCGCGGCGGCCGCGTGCGAATTGCCGGGCTCCGGCTGGACGATCGCGAGCCGGGCCCGCCGCTCGCCGAGCTCGACCGGCTCGAGGTGCGCTTCCGCCCCGGCACGCTGCTGCGCGGCCACCTCTGGATCGAGGATCTCGCGGTCGACAATCCTCGCGTGCGCATCCTGCGGACCGGTCGCGGGCTTCTCAACATCTCCGATCTGCTGCGCTCGTCCAAGCCGCGCAAGCAGGCGGCCGCCTTCACCCTCGATCGTCTCACGCTCACTGGCGGCTCGATCATGTTCGAGGACCGCACGCTGACCCCGCCCCGCGCCTGGCGGGCCGACGCGCTGACCATCGAGGCCGCCCAGCTCTCCACCGTGAACCCGGAGCCGCGCGGCCGCGGACGCCTGACCACCACCGTGGCCGGCGCGCCGCTGTCGGTCGAGGTGTCCGAGGTCCGGCTCGCCCCGATGCACGGGCGCGTGCGTGTCAGTCTCCGTGACATGGACGCGACCCTCGCCAACCTCTACCTGCCGCCCGACACCGCGGTGGTGCTGGAGCGCGCCCTCGTCTCGGCCGGATTGACCGTCACCGCGGACGCGCAGGATGGCCTCCGGCTCGACGGCCAGGCCCGGCTGGACAATCTGGTGATGCGCCGGCGCGGCGCGGACGCCTCGCTGGTCACCGTCCCGTCGTTGACCTTCGCCCTCACCACTGAGAAGGGAGCCGACGGGCGGCCGCGGGGCCACGTCGAGGTCCTCGGGCGCGCCACCGTGCATGACCCGCGACCCGGCCAGACCAATCGCTTCGAGCTGGAGCGGGTGAAGCTGGTAGTTGATGGCCTCGACGCGTCCGGCCGCGCGCCGGCTCAGGTCATCCTCACCGCGACGCTGCCGGGCGGCGGCGCACTTGATGTGCGGGGCACCGCGAATCCCATCCCGCTCGGCTCGGCGCTGCGCGCGCGAATCAGCCGCGTCGACCTGGCCTTCTGGGCGCCTTATCTCGATCTCCCGCTGCAGTTCAACGGCATGATCGAGACGGACGTCACGATGGACGTGACCACCGCGGCCGGCGCGGCTGAGATGACCGGCACGACAGGGCGGGGTGGCGGCGTCACGACGCGCGTGCGCGGGCGCGCCACTCTGAATGGCGCCACCGTCTACGGCCCGCGCGCGGCCGACGGCGCGCCCCCCGCGCCCGAGACCGCACCCGCCACGGGCAACGGGAGCGAAGGCCAAACACGCGAGGGCCGGCGACGGCTCCTCGCCGCCGACCGGATGGAGCTGACCGGTCTCGACGCGCAGTGGCCGAAGGTGCGCGTGGAGCGCCTGCGCCTGGCCAGGCCCCGCGTGACCATCGAGCGGGATCGCGCGGGCCGCCTCCCGATCGCGGACGTGGTGCAATCGCTCCGGCCTAACGCGCCGCCGGCGCCGTCGGCCGGCCCCGCCGCGAAGCCGGCGACCACCGGCGCGCTGGCGCTCGAGATCGGCGAGATCGCGGTCGAGCATGGCCGGGTGCGGTTCGACGATGCCTCGGTCGCGCCGCCCGCGCGCCTGCGGGTCGGACAGATCGCGCTCACCGCGAACGACGTCACGTGGCCTGGCCGGCAACGCGCCCGGGTCAAGTTCTCCGCCAGCACCCCGGAGGCCGGCACGTTCGACGCCGACGGCACCGTCGCGCTCGATCCCGTTCGCTTCGAGCTGCGCGCGCGCGTGGCGGGCGTCACGCTCGCGCCGTATCGCTCCTACGTGCCGCTGACCGCGCGCCTGCAGGGCTGGCTCGAGGCCGACATGGTGTTGAAGGGCCAGCTCGGGGAGACGATGCAGCTCAATGCCCGCGGCACCGCTGCGCTCGGCGATCTCTCCTTCGCCGACGGCGGCCGGCCCGTGCTCACCGTCGGCCGCCTCGAGGCGGTCGGCCTCGACTACACCTGGCCGGCCACCGCCACGATCGAGCGCGTGCACATGAAAACATCGTGGGCGCACATCGAGCGACGGCCCGACGGAACCCTACCGATCACCACCCTGTTCGCCCCGGCGCGGCCGGCGTCGAGCCCGGCCGCGAGCTCGGCGGCCTCCACGCCCCCGGCGGGCCTTGCTCCGTTGCCGGCCGCCGAGACCGGCAAGGCCAACGTGACGGTGCGTGAGGCCATCTTCGAGGACGGCAGCGCGACGATCCTGGACGCGGCGGTGAGCCCGCCCGCGCGCTTCGAGGTGAACGGCGTGCGTCTCGCCGCGCGCGACTTCCAGTGGCCCGCGCGCGGCCCGATCCCGATGGAGCTCGACCTGTCCACCCCGGGCGCAGGTATGCTCATCGCGCGGGGCAAGCTCGACCTCACCGCCCGAGCGCTCGAGGCACAGGTCACGCCCAGCGGCGTGGACCTGTCATCCGCGCGGCCATACCTGCCGGTGCGCGGGCGGATCGCGGGCAAGGCGAGCGGCGACCTCCAGGTCAAGGCGACGTTCGAGCCGCTCACGATCACCGCCCGCGGCACGGCCACGCTGGCCGATCTGGCCGTGGCCGACGGTGACCGGCCGGTAGCCACGGCCGCGCGGCTCGAGACCACCGGCATCGACTACACGTGGCCCGCAACCGTGGTGATCGAGGCCGCACGGCTGCAGAAGCCGTCAGTCCAGATCGAGCGCGTGGCCAACGGGAGCTTCCCGATCACCGCGCTGCTCACGCCGGTGGCGCCGGCGGTGGGCGTCGGCACGCCGTCCGGCCAGGCCATGCCGAAGGTGCCCGCACCGAAGGTAGATGTCCGTGTGCGCCGCGTCGCGGTGGAGGATGGAGTGATCGCGATCGTGAATGGAGCGGTGAGCCCTCCCGGGCGCATCCAGCTCCAGAGCGCGAGCCTCCAGGTCCAGAACATGAGCTGGCCCGCGCGCGAGGCGTCCCAGGTGAAGCTGCGCACGGAGACCGCCACCGGCGGCCTGCTCGAGGTGCAGGGGCAGCTTCGCGTGGACACCCAGGCGGTGGACATGCAGATCACGGCCAAGCAGCTCGACCTGGCGACGATGCAGGCCTTCCTGCCCTCGCGTGGCACCCTCGAGGGCAAGATGGACGCCGACCTGCGCGTGCGGGGCACGTTGGCGCCCCTGGCCGTTGCGGCCACTGGCCGCCTTGCCTTCGACGATCCCACCTTCGGCGACGGGCAGCGCATGCTCGCCTACATCAAGCGGGTGGACGTGGCCGGTCTCGACGCGGACTGGCCGCGCCGCGTGACGATCGAGCGCGCGGCGGTCGACCGGCCGTGGATCCTCCTGGAGCGCGAGACGGACGGCGCGGTGCCGCTGCTCGAGCTCCTGATGTCGGGCCCATCCACGCCAAAGGCCGCGCCCGCGCCCCGCGACCGGGGCGCCCCGCCGGGTTCCGCCGCGCCGCCGCCCGTCATCAGGATGAGCGCGCTCGCAGTGGAGGAAGGCTTCGTGCGCTTCGTGGATCGCACGACCAGGCCGGCCTTCGTCGAGGAGGCCTCCCGCATCGCGCTGACCGGACGCGGGGTCAGCACTACGTCCGACAGCCGCGGCCAGGTGGCGATGAACGGGCGGCTCACCGGCGGCGCGCCCTTCGAGATCAAGGGCACGCTGGGCGCGCTCGGCGGCCCGCTCAACTTCGAGATCGACGGCAAGCTCACCGACTTCCCGCTCACTCGCGTCAACCCGTACAGCAACAAGCTGATCGGCTGGGTGGCGCGCCGCGGCGCCTTTGGGGCCACCGTGCACTACCGCGTGACCGATAACCGGATCGAGGCCACCAACGACCTGCTCATCGGCCAGCCCGAGTACGCCGCCTCGCGCAGCGGTGACGAGGTGCGCGATCGGGTCGGGGTGCCGTTCAGCCTGCTCGTCTCCCTGCTCAAGAACGTGCGCGGGGAGATCCGCCTCTCGGTGCCCGTCTCCGGCGACCTCGCCTCCCGTCAGTTCGACCTGAGCAAGGCCTTCTGGGCTGCAGTGCGCGAGACCGCGGTCAGCGTATTGGCTCTACCGGTGAGCTGGGTAGGCAAGATCTTCTACACCGAGGACGCGCGCATCGAGACGGTGCAGATCTGGCCGGTCTACTTCGAGGCGGGCACCACCCAGTTTGCCCGCGGCTTCGAGGAGCACGCCGGGCGGCTGGCCAGATTCCTGCGCGATGCCCCCGGGCTGACGCTTGCCATGAAACCTGTCCATACGGTGGAGGACCTCGTGGCGCTCAAGCGCGAGGCGGCCCGCCAGCGCATCGACGCGGCCGCTCGCGAGCCCCGTCAGACCCCGGAGGCGGCCGCGGCGCGGCTCTTCGCGGAGCGCTTCCCGGGCCAGGCGCCGCCGCGGGGGTTGGACGCCCTCGTGATGGAGCTGGCGAAGGCCGAGCCGAATCCGGACGCGGCGGCCCGCAGCCTCGCGGCCCGGCGCATGGAGGCCACCCGAGCCCGCCTCGAGGCCGCGAAGGGAGCCGCCAATGCGGAGCGCGTGCGCGTCACCGCGGGCGTGGTCCCGGTCGAAGCCTCTGGCCAGGGCCGCATCGAATTCGAGATCGTGCCCTAGAACTTGGTGAGACGCCGAAGCGCCGGGCGCTCCCAGGGGCTGTCCGGCCGCGCCTGTGCACTTGGCGTGTACGAACCGGGTCGACGCGATATTGACTCATCTTGCGGTCGCTTCGCGGAAGCCCGTGCCATCTTCGTCGGTCTCGATCTGGTTCGACTGGCGTCGCGGCCTGAATCAGGCTCATAACCCAAAGGTCGTCGGTTCAAATCCGACCCCCGCAACCACCTAAGTCGTGAAGACCCAAAGGGGCCGAAGCAATCGGCCCCTTTGGTTTTTTTAAAGCAACTATGAAGTTTTTCGACCGTCCCGCCCGAGATAACTGCCCGCCGACTGATTCCCGAGCTCGAAATCTGGCCTTAATGAGCCCGTTTGCGACGCGAAGATCTGCGCGCCTTGCAGCCTCCTCCTTCATAGCGCCGTCGTGGGCGCGAAAAGCATTGCGCTGACAGTGATTTGCAGGAGCGCTTTGGGTTGGAAGCGCCTTGGGTTAGGGACCCAGCGGTCTGCCTATCGAGGGCACATACGCGGGATGGTGCAGTGTGGTGCAAAATGGTGTAGTATAGCCGACATGGCTCACACGGAAAGATCTGTTCGTCAAAGCGTGTCGATTCCAAGCGGGATGGCCAAGCGCGTGCGGGCCCTGGCCAAGACCAGGAAGACCAGCGCCAACCGCGTCCTGGTAGATTTGATCGAGGCCGGGCTGCAATCCAAAGAAGCCGAGAAGGAACGTTTCTTCTTGCTCGTGAATCGACTGACCGAATCTTCGAGTTCTGTCGAACGGCAGCAGCTAAAAGAAGAACTTGCGCGGATGACCTTTGGTGATTGATGCAAGATTCGGTGGACCGATCTTCCACCGATGCTCCGTCAGCATCTCTTCGATCGGGTTGCGGATCGCGACATACGAGCTGAAGATCTTTACAAGTTGAAACTGTGGCGCGAATCTGAGCCGGAGGCGCCCGACGGCCCTTGGTACAAAGACTTCAGATCGTTCAAGATTTGTGGCGAAGGTGAGCTTCCCAGGACTTTCCTCTTGAAGGGGCAAGCTGCAAAAGGGGAGTCACTGTAGATCGATCGTGACCCGCAGCCTTGCTGCGGGAAGAACTCGACGAGACGCTCGCGTGATGCAGTTTGGTCGTAGGCGCCGGATCTGCCGCGATCCTTCGCCGAGCATCGCTCTCCGCGGCAGCGATACGTGGCAACGCCGCTTCAAGATCGCGAGAGTTGCGAGATGTGGCCAACCTCTTAGAATGAAACACGGGTTCGAATCCCGTTGGGGCCACCACGGCGATTTCGTGGTGATTTTCGCCCCGAAGTTTAGTTCCCCGGGGGGAGGGATGTGAATCCTTTTTTCACTCCTCCTCGTTGTCGAACGTCTCCAACGCCTGCTGGACGTCCTGCTGCGTGATCCTCGTGTAGCCCGTCGTCGTCTGAACATCCTCGTGCCGCAAGTGTTCTTGTACGACCCGCAGATTCTTTGTCCGACCGTAGCCGCTCGACAGCGCAGGCATGCCGAAAGGCGTGCGGGTGCAGCGTAGGGATGCCTGCCCGCGTCCCGAGTGCCTTGACGAGCTTCCAGAGCCGCTGCCCACTGATCCGCCGTTCGACCCGATGGCCACTCTGCCGCTTGTAGGTGACCATGAAGAGCGGCGACGAAGCGGCGGCGCCCGCTCTCTCGGTAGCCAGATACTCGCGGAGGATGGCACGAGCCGGCGTCGGCAACACTACCGGGACCTCATGACCGCCCTTGCCTTTGACTCGACGCAGTCCAAAATCTGGCGCGACGTCTCCGACATCGAGTGCCGCCACCTCGCCACGGCGAAGCCCGCCGTAGGCCATGAGCGCAAGTATCGCGCGCTCGCGTACTCCACACAGCTGTAGCAGGGTCTCGACCGTCTTCCACGTGGGCACGGCTGGCACCCGTGTTTTGCGACGCGGGCGCGTCAGCTGATCCAGAGGATTGCGGACCAGCTTGTCGCGGCGAACGGTCCACTTGCCGAAGCTCCCGAGCGTGGCCAAGCGGACGCGGATCGTGTTGCTCTTGACGTACGTCGTCTCGTTCGACTGGCTCCAGGACTCGGCCAGGTCGCCTTCGAGCGGGAAGGTGCCCGGCGCGACGCCGGGGCCCGCTTTGGGTTTGAGCAGCCGACTGTGGCTGAAGGTGTTAGGGGATGTGGGTCTTGAACGAGATGGTCAGGTGCGGGTCGAAGTGGGGCGGATCCCAAAGGCGGAGTGAGAGCGTGCCGCCGCGCTTGGGCGACTGCGCATGCGCCGGCGTCCAGATCACTGGTGTCCCGGCCGCGGCGGCCAGGCCCGCGCCGCCCCACTTGAGCAGGTCGCGTCGGCTGAGACACGGCTTCGAAGGCGTGTATCCATGGCCACCCCTCCTTGACTGATTCACTCACTGAACACGCTGAGTCTCGGGCACTTCCTGTCGGAAGTGGCGCCCACTGTGGGACAGGCCGCCGCCCCTGTCAAGCGCCCGTCCGCTGTTGACAACGATACATCCATGTGGTTGCCTAGGGGGCAATACGGGATTGCTTTGAAAGAAAGTCACGAGACCCATGCCCTGGTCGAGCGGGTCGCGGCACGCCTCCGAGAGGCTCGCCGAGCCCGCGGGCTCACCTTGCGCGTGATCGCTGAGAAGACGGGGCTGTCGGAGCCCTTCCTGTCGCGGCTCGAGCGGGGCCAGGTCTCCACCTCGATCGCGAACCTGATTCTCATCACACGCACGGTCGGGATCGAGCTGGGGAACCTGTTCACGGAGGGCCCAGAGGCCGACACGAGCAGGAGCCACGTGCTCGTCCGGGCGGCCGAACGCCGGGAGCCCCACGTCGTGTCGGCCACAGGCTATACCTACCAGCCGCTCGCGGCGGGATGGCTGGGCCAGCGGATGGATGCCTTCATTCTGACCTTCCCGGTCCGCAATCGGGCCCATGTGTTGACCGCGCATGAGGGAGAGGAGCTCTCCTTCGTGCTCCAGGGCGAAATCCTCTTCCAGCTGGGTCAGGAACGGATCCCGTTGAAGGCGGGCGACTGCCTTTACTTCAACGCGGAGGTCCCACACATGGGCAAGAACGTCGGGACCGTCGACGCGAAGGTCCTGATGGTCACGGCGCCCGGCCGGGGGCCGGGACGAGAGTTCGGGTGGTGGAAGACCGCGGCCCTCTCGGGCAAGGGAGTGCGGGGCCGCCCGAGCAGGATTCGCTCCGGCGTTCCGGGGCGCTCATGAGCGCGATGAGAAGGACTAAGACGCGATGGACAAGGTGATCTATACCTCGTGTACTCTCGACTGCCCGGATGGTTGTGGCATCGTCGCCCACGTCAAGGACGGCCGTGTGGTGAGGCTCGAGGGCCATCCCGATCACGAGTTCACTCAGGGCTACCTCTGCGGCAAGACGTATCGCTTTCCAGAGCGGGTGTACAGCCCGGAGCGCGCGCTGTACCCGCTACGCCGCAGCAATGGCCGGCCGGATGGCGCCTGGGAGCGCATCGGCTGGGACGAGGCCCTCGACGAGGTCGTGGGAAAGATCCGCCACTACGCGGAGACTCTCGGACCGCTGTCCATCATGCACTATCAGCGGACAGGCTCCTGGGGCGCCACCAAGCTGCTGAGCCGGCGCTTCTGGAATCTGCTCGGCGGCGCGACCACGACCAGCGGCTCGCTGTGCAGCGGCGCGGCGCGGGCGGGCCAAGCCCTGGACTTCGGCGTGCGGGCCGGGCACGACCCGCTGGATTTCCTCAAGAGCCGCCTCGTGCTCCTGTGGGGCCGCAACCCGATGGCGACGAACCTGCACACGGTACCGATCCTCAAGGAGGTGCGGGCTCGGGGTGGCGAAGTGATCCTGATCGACCCGGTGCGGAGCGAGTCCGCCGGCTTCTGCGATCGCCACGTCCAGCCGCGGGTGGCGACCGACGCCGAGGTGGCGATGGCCATGGCCAAGGTCATCCTGGAGGAAGGACTCGAGGACCGCGCGTTCGTCGAGCAGCACACCCACGGGTTCGCGGAGTACCGTGCCCTTCTCGATGCCCGCCCGCTGGCGGACCTCTGCCGCGCGTGCGAGCTGACCGAGCCGGAGATCCGAGGGCTCGCCCGGCGCTATGCGGCCGCGAGGCCTGCCGCGATCCTGCTGGGATGGGGGCTCAACAAATACCAGCACAGCGCCGAGATCTTCCGGTGCGTGGACGCGCTCGGCGCTTTGTGCGGCCACATCGGCGTCTCCGGCGGCGGCGTCTCCCACGGGTACAACACCCAGCGACACTTCGACAAGACAGTCGAGGCGGCCGACCGCGCCCGGCAGCACCGCGCTATCCCCGAGCCGCTGCTCGGGCGGGGGCTCCTCGAGGCGCAGCAACCGCCAGTGCGGATGATGTTCGTCAACGGCGGCAACCCGGTCAATCAGTCGCCGAACTCCAACCTGGTCGCCCGCGGGCTCGCGGGCCTCGAATTCGTGGTTGTCGTGGACCAGTTTCTCACCGACACGACGGACTACGCCCACGTGTTCTTGCCCACGACCACGTTCCTCGAAGAGGAGGACATGCTGGTCTCGTGGGGCCACAACATCATCGGCGGCGTCAACCAGGTCATCGAGCCGCTGGGCGAGGCGCGGTCGGATCTCTGGATCGTCCAACGGCTGGCCGACCGGCTCGGCATCGGGCCGGAGATGGCGGGCACGCCGCGTGATTGGCTCAAACGCATCTTCGTGCCGCTCGAGCGCCACGGTGTGACCGTCGAGCAGGTGCTCGAGCGCCCGGTGCGATGTCCGGTGGCGCCCATGGTGCCGTTCGCAGACCACGTCTTTCCGACCAAGTCCGGGCGGTTCGAGTTCATCACGGCGCTGCGTCACGAGCCGCGCGTGGTCCCGGACTTCCCCTTGACCCTGGTGACGAACTACAGCAAGAAGTGGCTGCTCTCGCAGATGCTCGAGAAGGAGCATCCGAAAGTCGCCTGGGTGCGGATCGGCGTGGAGACCGCCCGCGAATCGGGAATCGAGAACGGCGAGACGGCCGTCATCCGGTCTGCCGTCGGCCACCTGGAGGTCGAGGTGCTCGTCGACGCCCGCGTTGGCCGCAGGATGGTCATCATGCCCGTCGGCACCTGGATCAAGCGCGGCGGCGGCGCCAACGTGCTGACCGAGGATATCATGTCGAATTTCGGCCAGATGGCGGCTTACGGCGAGACCCGTGTGCGGCTCGAGCGGCTGGGCCGGTCCGAATCGGCATGACACCTTGCGGCGGATTGCCTTACTCAAGCGCCACACGAACCACTGGGAGGTAGAGCCATGCATCCACGACGATTGCTGCTGATCATGATGCTCCTCGCCTTGCCCGGCGCCGTCACCCCGGCGGGGGCGCAGGCGCCGATCAAGATCGGCGACATCAATTCCTACAGCGGGATCGGGGCGCCGTTCACCGGGCCGTACCGTGCCGGCGTTGAAATGGCGGTCGAGGAGATCAACGCCAAGGGCGGGGTGCTCGGGCGAAAGCTCGAGGTCGCCTTCCGCGACGACAAGGGTCAGCCGGCGGAGGCCGTGAAGCACGCCCAGGAGCTGGTCGAATCGGAGAAGGTCGCCCTCATCGCCGGCACCTTTCTCTCCAACGTCGGGCTTGCGGTCTCCGACTGGGCCAAGCAGAACAAGGTGATGTTCGTCGTGGCCGAGTCGCTGACGGAAGCGATCACCTGGGCCAAAGGGCACGATCACGCGGTGCGCCTCCGCCCCAACACCTACGAGCAGGGGCGGATGCTGGCCGAGAAGGCCGGCCGCATGAAGTATGTGAAGTGGGCGACCATCGGCCCCAACTACGAGTACGGCAAGCGGGCGTGGGAGACATTCCGCGACCGCCTCAAGGAGCTCAAGCCCGACGCCCAGGTCGTGGGCGAGCACTGGCCGACACTCGGGAAGATCGAGCCCGGCCCGCTCGTCACGGCCATCATGAGCCAGAACCCCGACGCGCTCTACGTCTCGCTCTTCGGCAGCGACTGGCTCGCGTTCGTCCGCGAGGCGCAGAAGCGCGGCCTCTTCCAGAAGATGTTCGTGGTCGGCATCCTCCTCGGCGAACCCGAGTACATCGACCCGCTCAAGCTCGAGGCGCCCGAGGGCATGCTCGTGACGGGGTATCCGTGGTACGACATCAAGAGTCCAGCGCACCAGGAATGGGTCGCCCGCTACACGAAGCGCGGCGACAAGCCGCCGGTGCTCGGCTCGTTGATCGGGTACGTCACCTACCAGTCCGTAGCCGAGGGCATCCGCAAAGCCGGCAGCATCGACAGTGGCAAGCTCGTGACCGCCTTCAAGGGTCTCAAGGTTGAGACGCCCATCGGGCCCATCACCTTCCGCGCAGTGGACGGCCAGTCCACGATGGGCGCGTGGGTGGGCACGACGAAGCTCGACGCCGCGCGGGGCGTCGGGATCATGGTCAACCACGAGTACATCTCCGGCGAGAAGGTGCTGCCGTCCGACGACGAAGTGAAGAAGCTCCGTCCGACCCCCTAATCTGACCGCCCCTCACCCTACCCTCTCCCCCTTCGGGGGCGAGGGGAAGTTCCCCATGTCTCTCCTCTTCGTCCAGCTGCTGAGCGGTCTCGCCAACGCGATGTTCCTCTTTCTCATCGCGTCGGGGCTGTCGCTCATCTTCGGCGTCACCCGCATCGTCAATTTCGCCCACGGTTCCTTCTACATGCTCGCGGCCTATTTCACGTACTCGCTCGCCGCCACGCTCCCTCTGGGTCCGGGCGCCTTCTACGCGGCCGCGCTGCTCGCGGCCCTGCTGGTCGCCGCGCTCGGCGGGCTCGTCGAGATGCTCCTGCTCCGCCGCGTCTACCGTGCGCCTGAGCTCTACCAGCTGCTCCTGACTTTCGCGCTGGTCCTGGTCGTCGCCGACGCGGTGCGATTCTTCTGGGGTTCGGACAATAAGACGGGTCCCGCAGCGCCGGGACTCGCGGGCTCCGTGCCCATCGCCGGCCAGCTCTTTCCGAGCTATGACCTCGCGGTCATCGTCTTCGGTCCGCTCGTGGCGCTCGGGCTGTGGCTCGTCTTCCACCGGACGCGCTGGGGCATCCTGATTCGCGCCGCGACGCAGGACCGGGAGATGGTCGCGGCGCTCGGCGTGGATCAGCGGCGCCTCTTCACGGGTGTGTTCGTCCTGGGCTCGTTCCTCGCGGGGCTTGGAGGAGCGCTCCAGGTACCCCGTCTCGCGCTCACGACAGTGATGGACACGACCGTGATCGTCGAGGCTTTCGTGGTCGTGGTGATCGGCGGCATGGGCTCGGTGTGGGGCGCCCTCCTGGCGTCTCTCCTGATCGGCGTGCTCAACGCCTACGGCGTTCTGGTTCTGCCCAAGGCCTCCATCGTCCTCATGTTCGTCGTGATGGCCGTGGTTCTCATTGTCCGGCCGTGGGGGCTCCTCGGCCGGCCGGAGATCCAGCTTCGCGCGGCCGGCGGCGCGGTCGCCGGGGAACGCGGCGTCCCGTGGCATCCGGCCTGGCTTGCCGCAGCCGGTCTGATATTGCTGGCGCTGCCACTCCTGCTGCCGACCTTCTGGGTCTGGATGGCGGTAGAGATCTTCGCCTTCGCCCTCTTCGCTGCGAGCCTGCACCTGCTGATGGGCCTGGGAGGCATGGTGTCCTTCGGTCACGCAGCCTACTTCGGCCTCGGCGCCTACGGCGCGGCGCTGCTGCTCGAGCTGGCGGGCTGGCCGATGCCGCTGGCCTTTCTCGCGGCGCCGGTGGTCGCCGCCGCTGCCGCCGCCGTCTTCGGATACTTCAGCGTGAGGCTCACGAGCATCTACTTCGCCATGCTGACGCTCGCGTTCGCCCAGATCGTGTTCGCCGTGGTCCACCAGTGGGACAGCGTGACCGGCGGGGACAACGGCGTTCTCACCATCTGGCCGCCGCCCTGGCTCAAGTCGCCTCTGCGCTACTACTACTGGGCGCTCGTCTTCGCGGGGGCCGGTGTCGTCCTGCTGCGGGTCGTGGCGGCCTCGCCCTTCGGGCTCGCGCTCCGGGCCGTGCGCGACCACGCGCGGCGGGCGGAGGCCGTCGGGATCAACATCCGCACGCTCCAGTGGGCGGCCTTCGTCGTCGCGGCCTTCTTCGCCGGCCTCGCCGGAGCGATCTTCGTTTTCCTCAAGGGCAGCGCCTTCCCCGTATACACCGAGCCGCCCATGTCGGTTCAGCCGCTGGTCATGGTGCTGCTGGGCGGGCTCGGCGCTCCTTCAGGCCCGCTGATCGGAGCCGCCGCCTACAAGCTCCTCGACACCGTCATCACCCGCTACACCGACTACTGGCAGGTGGGGCTGGGGGCGATCCTGATCGGACTGGTCCTGGTCTTTCCGCGCGGCATCGCCGGCGTGTTCGACTGGAGGCGCTCCTGAGCGCGCCCGTCCTCGAGACGCGCGGGCTCGCCAAGTCCTTCGGCGGCGTCCAGGCCGTGGCGGGCGTGGATTTGAGCATGCCTCGCGGAGAGATCCGAGCGCTCATCGGCCCCAACGGGGCGGGGAAGACGACCTTCTTCAACATGCTCACGGGCCAGCTCAAGGCCGACGCGGGCGAGGTGCGCTTCAAGGGCGAGCGCCTCTCCGGTTTGCCCCCGCACGCGGTGTGGCGCCGCGGAGTGAGCCGCACCTTCCAGATCACGGCTACGTTCGCCACGCTGACGGCGCTCGAGAACGTACAGGTGGCGCTCTTCTCCCACGAGCGGCGCACCTATTCCTTGTTCTGGCGCGCTGCCCGGCTGGACGTGGACGCCGCGCGAGCGCTCCTGGACCAGGTCGGGCTTTCCGCCCAGGCGGGCAGGGTGGCCGGAGTGCTCGCCTACGGCGACCTCAAGAAGCTCGAGCTCGCAGTCGCGCTGGCGAACACGCCTGCGGTGCTGCTGCTGGACGAGCCCACGGCCGGCATGGCGCCGGCCGAGCGCGGCGCTCTGATGGCGCTGACCGAGCGGATCGCGCGAGACCGGGGCCTGACGGTGCTCTTCACCGAGCACGACATGGACGTGGTTTTCTCGGTCGCCGACCGCATCATGGTGCTCCACCAGGGGCGCGTCATCGCCGAAGGCCGCCCTGACGAGGTCCGCGCCGACCCGCAGGTCCAGCAGGTGTATCTGGGAGAGGCCGAGTGACACCGCGCGTACCTTCCTGGATACCGTTGACAGCGCCGCGGGAGGTGCGGAAGGATGGCGCATGCGCTGGCCCGCGGACTCGTCGGACCTCGAACGGCTCGGTGGCGACCTGCGCCAAGAGATGTCTGCGATGGGCGCCGGACTCCGCCAAGAGATGCACGCTACGGGTGAGCAGATCCGCACCGATCTCGGCCGGGAAATCCAGGCCACGGGTGAGCAGATCCGCACCGACCTCCGCCAGGAGATCCAGGCCACAGGTGAGCAGATCCGCACCGACCTCCGTCAGGAAATCCAGGCCATGGGTGAGGAGGTTCGCACTGAGCTCCGCCAGGAGATTCATGCCTCTGGCGAGCAGGTCCGGACCGAGCTCCGCCAGGAGATCCAGGCGAGCGCAGCGGAGACGCGACTCCAGATGGAGCAGTTCGAGTCGAGGATTCTCGCCCGCGTCGACGAAAGCGCCGCCGAGACCCGTCGCTACTTCGGCGTCGTGGCCGAAGACCTCAAGTCCGACATCAAGACCGTCGCGGAAGGACTTGGCGCCCTCGACGAGAAGGTCGAGCGCTTTCGCGGCGAGGTCCGCGAGGATTTCGGCAGGGTGGACCGTCGCCTGCTCCATCTGGAGGTCCGGGTCGTCGGGCGCTCCGGCCCCGCCTAGGCCTTCCGTCTGCGTCTTTCTCGCCCACAGTTCGTCACGGGGACATGATCATGCTGCGCCTTGACAGCGTGGAGGCGGCGTATGGGCTCTCGCGCGTCCTTCACGGCGTCACGATCGAGGCGCGCGAGGGCGAAGTGGTCTCCGTGCTGGGCCGCAACGGCGCCGGCAAGTCCACCACGCTCAAGGCCATCGTGGGGCTCGTCGAGGTGACGGGAGGCTCGATCCGCCTCGACGAGCGGGACATCACAGCGCTCCCCACCCACGAGATCAGCAAGCTCGGCATCGGCTGGGTGCCGGAGGACCGGCGCATCTTCAGTGATCTGACCGTGGAGGAAAATCTGCTCGTGGGCGCCAAGGGCGGCAGCGGCTGGGGCGCCTCGCGCGTCTACGAGTACTTCCCGAAGCTGGCCCAGCTGGCGCGCCGTCGGGGGGGAAGCCTCTCAGGCGGGGAGCAGCAGATGCTGACCGTGGCGCGCACGCTGATGGGCAACCCGCGCATCCTGCTCCTGGACGAGCCCTCCGAGGGGCTCGCGCCCGTGATCGTCCAGGCGCTCGGCCAGCAGATCGCGGCGTTGAAGCGTGAGGGCTTGACCATTCTGCTTTCCGAGCAGAATCTCAAGTTCGCGGCGCGGCTGGCCGATCGGGCCTACATCATCGAGAAGGGGCAGATCCGGTGGGAGGGCGCCATGGCGCAACTGCTCGAAGACGAGGTCGCCCGTCGCGCGTATCTTACAGTGTGAGACGACTCCCTCTCCCCCTTGGGGAGAGGGTAAGGTGAGGGGGTTCGATGAAGACGCTCATAAGGAATGTGGGGCTGATCGCCTCGGGAGACATCTCCCGGCCTCTGCTGGACGGCGACGGCATCGCGATCGCCGACGGCAAGATCGTCGCCGTGGGCCGCGGTCTCGACGTCGACGCCGATACGATCATAGACGCCAGGGGAAGCGCCGTCATCCCCGGCTTGATCGATTCCCACTGCCATCCCGTCTTCGGCGACTTCACGCCGCGCCAGCGGACCATGGACTTCATCGAGTCCGGGCTCAACGGCGGGCTCACGACGATGATCTCGGCGGGTGAAGTTCACCTGCCCGGACGTCCCAAGGACATCGTTGGGCTGAAAGCGCTCGCCGTCGTCGCCGCAAAGGCCTACACGAACCTGCGCCCCGCCGGCGTCAAGGTCCACGGTGGAGCGCCGATCCTCGAACTCGGCCTGGTCGAGGAGGACTTCGCCGAAATGGCTCGGCACGGGGTCAAGCTTGTGGGCGAGATCGGGCTCGGCTCGGTCAGGACCGGCAAGGACGCCGCGCCCATGGTCCGCTGGGCCAAGAAGCACGGGATGATCGTGACCATCCACACCGGCGGCCCCTCCATCGCAGGAAGCAATCCGATCAGCGCCGAGGTCGTCCTCGAGACCGACCCGCACGTGGTCGGCCACATCAACGGCGGCACGACGTCGATGAGTGAAAGGGAGATCGACTCGCTCGTGGCCACGCAGATGGCGCTCGAGATCGTCCACTGCGGCAACGGCAAGACCGCGCTGCACGCCCTCGAGCGCGCCCGGGAGGCCAAGGCGCTGCACCGCATCATCATCGGCAACGACGCGCCGTCCGGGACGGGTGTCGTGCCGCTCGGCATTCTCAGGGTCATTGCGCACCTGGCCTCACTTGGGGACGTGAGTCCCGAAGCGGCCATCTGTATGGCGACGGGCAATACCGCGCGCGTGTACGGACTCCCGGTTGGCGTGATCGAGCCCGGCCGCGAGGCGGACCTGTGCATCGTTGACGCGCCGATCGGTTCCGTGGGGAAGACCGCGCTCGAGGCGCTCAGGGCCGGCGACCTCTTCGGCATTTCCATGGTGCTGATCGACGGGCAGATCAAGATCGGCCGGAGCCGCAACACGCCGCCCGCGGCCCGCGCCGCCGAGGTCGTGAAAGGACACGGACCCGCCGGAGGAGGCCACTAGTTCCAAGACCCCCTCTCCCGTTTGGGGAGAGGGCGGCAGTTCGAGTTGAGACGCGGCTGCCGAGCCGTAGGCTCGGAGAGCGGCGAGGCGAGGGCTGAGGAAAGT
>Ga0137373_10000570_pt1 | contig 36671 bp, 37 predicted proteins | sample SagtaG_5_FD_104912 | JGI IMG/M metagenome (GOLD analysis project Ga0137373, IMG submission 104912) | Vadose zone soil microbial communities from Sagehorn Ranch, Mendocino, California, USA - Sage1_R_80_16 metaG | ecosystem: Environmental > Terrestrial > Soil > Vadose zone | place: USA... | reverse complement strand
GACGATCTGCCTGCACAGCGACACTCCGGGCGCGCCGGCCATCGCCCGTCGCGTGCGCGAGCGCCTTGCCGCCGAGGGAATCGCCGTCGCGGCCCTGAGCGCCCAGCGGGCATAGGATTCACGCCATGTCGAGCCCGGATCGAGGTCCCTCTCCCGGCTTCTCGGAACGACTGTCGTCGGCGCGGGCGAAAGCCGCGGCCCTGGCGGCCACGCGGGCGGCGATCTTCCGGGAGGAGCTGGCGGAAAAGGGCGTCTTCGCGGCGCAGGCGACCGCGTGGTTCGGCGTCGTTGTCTTCTTCGGCTCAATCGCGGTGCTGCTCGCGACCGCCCTGATCGCCGCGGTCCTCTCGAAGCTCTTGGGCAGCGCGATCGCAGGCGTCGCGGCGACGCTCGCGCTCTACGCCGCTGTGATCGCGGTGGGCGCGGTCCTCGGGTGGAAAGCGCTCGAGAAAGTGCGGCCGTTCGAATTCCCGGCCACCGGCGCCGAGCTGGCCAAAGATTTCGAGGCTCTCTCCGCTGCCACGGCGCCTCCTCCGCCGGAGAAGGAAGCCGACGAGGACGACCTCGAGGCGCGCTACCGAGCGGAATCGGAATGAAACCCCAGGCCGCCGAGCGGATCGAACGGCTGCGCCGCCAGGGCGAGCGCGAACGCGCCGAGCTCGCTGTCGAGCTCGCCGCGCTGCGACACGCGTTCGAAGAACGGCGCAGGCAGCTGCGCTTCGCCGGCACGGCTGTCACGGCGATCGCAACCGTCGGCACCGTCCTCTACAAGATCTTCGGCCGCGCCTCCCTTGCCTACCGCGTCGGACGCATCGCCTCCGCCGCGGGCGTTCTCTTCCAGCTCGGCCGCGCGGCATTCAAGACGAAACGCTTCTGGTAAGGCACTGTTGGTACGGTTCAAGATTCAAAGTTCAAAGTTCAAGGTAGCCCGAGCGCTGAGACTACTTTGAACCTTGAACGTTGAACTTTGAACCTCATTGTTCCGGCAGCAGCTCCACGACACGCTCGGCGATGAGGGCGTAGCCCTTTCGGTTCGGGTGGAATCGGTCCACGGCCAGCCGGTCGGGTCGGCCGTCGAAGAGATCGAACGTCGGCACGACGTGGACGTCTTCGAACCCGAGAGCCGTCTCCTGGGCGAGGTTGTTCCAGCTCAAGATCACGGAGCGGCCGAGGCGGCCTTCCGGACCCTGCATGCCGAACGGGTCGTAGAGACCGATCACGTAAATCGGACAACGGGGGTTCGCCTCACGCAAGTCCTTCAAGATTGCGCGCAGATTCGCGGTGTACGCGTCGCGCGCCTTTTCCACGCTGGCGACGGCCCCGGCGGGAGAACGCAGGTCGCGCGGAAGGGCGTGCGACAGATCGTTGCCGCCCGAAGAGACCAGGATGAGGTCGGCCGAGGCGGCGAGAGTGCGCACGTTGGGGGTGGCGACGACGGCACGCACATCCTGCGACTCGGCTCCATTGACTCCAAGGTTGGCCATCCGCGCCGGACCCCGCCGGCGAAACGCGTCGAAGACGTCCGTCGCCCAACCGCGCCCCGACTCGTCGCCGGTGCCCCGAGCGAGCGAGTCGCCGAGCACGAGCAGGAAGCGCTCGCCTCCTCGTCGCGGCAGTGCTTTGGGAGACACCGGCAGGGGAGGCGGTTCGCCGATCGGCTCGCCGAGCGTGCCCTTCAGGGCGAGCCAGAAGCCCGTGGCGAAGACGAGCGCCGCAGCGGCGCCGACGAGGGCGGGGAGTCGCCAGAGGAGCCATCGCGAGGAAAGGCGGGCCATGCGGCCGCATCATACAAAGCCCTCGGCACGGCGCGTCCCGCCCTGGCGTTTGTGAGAGAGTTTCGCGCGTGCCCGCGGAGATCGTCCTTTCTGCCGAGAATCTGACCAAGAGCTTCGGCCACCGGGAAGCAGTTGCGGATGTTTCCTTCGAGCTCTATGCCGGCGAGGTCTTCGGCTTTTTGGGCCCCAACGGCGCGGGCAAGACGACGACGATCCGCATGCTCGTGGGCCTGGCGCGCCCCGATCGCGGCCGGATCCGCATTCGCGGACTCGATCTCTCGCGCGATTTTGCGCAGGCGATGGGGCACGTCGGCTGCATCGTCGAGTCGCCCGATCTCTACGACTACCTGACCGGGCGCGAGAACCTGGAGCATTTCGCTCGGATGCTGCCGGACGGCGCCGCCGGGAGAATTCTGGAGCTCGCGAAGCTCGTGGCGCTCGAGGAGCGACTGGACGACCGGGTCGGAACGTACTCGCTCGGCATGCGCCAGCGCCTCGGGATCGCCCAGGCGCTTCTGGGCGATCCCGACCTGCTGGTTCTCGACGAGCCCGCCAACGGGCTGGATCCGGCCGGCATCCGCGAGATCCGGAGGCTCGTGCGCCTGCTCGCCCGAGAACGAGGCATCGCCGTCTTCGTTTCGAGTCATCTGCTTTCAGAGGTCGAGCAGATGTGCGACCGCGTGGCGATCATCCACCGAGGCCGAACGCTCGCATCCGGACCGGTGCGCGACCTGCTCGACCGCGCTTCGGGGGGTCGCCTAGTCTTTCGCGTCGAGCCGGCGGCCGAAGCCGAGCGCGTTCTGGCGGGCCTGGCCGGGGAAGGCGCCGCCGAGCGCGAAGGAGAAGAGACCGTGGCCGTGTCTCTGGGCCGCGAGCGCGTGCCCGAGGCGCTTGCGGCTCTCGCTGCCGCGGATGTTTCGGTTTTCGGCGTGGAGCGGCGGGCGTCGTCCCTCGAGGAAGTCTTCCTCGAAGTCACCGGGGGCGAGACGGTCTAGGGATTTTAGACTTTGGATTCGGGATTTTAGGTTGGGATTGATTGGAGAAGTGAGGGCGTGAAGTTCCTGCCGTTGGTCGAGAACGAGGTCTTGAAGCTCTTGAAGCGGCGGCGGTTTCGGCTCGTCCTTCTGATCCTCTTCGCTTTGATCGGCCTGATCGTCTTCGCGCAGTCACGGGCGCGAGAGCGGTTCATCGGGAGCAAGGATTGGCGCATCCGCACGCAGGAGCGCGTGGCGGGGATGCAGAACTTTCTGCGCTCGGGGCGGGCTCCCGCCACGGCGCAGCGCTGGACACGCTTCGAGATGGGGCGGCTGCAGTATCACCTCGACCGGAACATCGATCCCGACACGATCTCGGGGCCCCTCTTCACGCGCGGGTTCGCCAATGTTTCGAGCCACCTGCTCTTTCCGCTGCTCGCGTTGATCTTCGCTTCGGACATCGTCTCTTCGGAGTTTTCGCAGGGGACGATCAAGCTGCTTTTGACCCGACCGGTCGGCCGTTCGCGCGTGCTGTTCTCGAAGCTCTCGGCCCTCGTGCTCGCGATCACGTTGACGGTTCTCGCGGGAGGGGCCGTGGCGTACGCGATCGGGGGCTTCGCGTACGGCTACCGCGGCTGGGGCGCTCCGATCCTGACCGGCTTTCGCGCTGCGGGCGACGTGTTCGACCCGTCCTCGGTGCGCGCCGTGACCCTCTGGAAGGACGCCGTGGTGGTCTACGGGCTGGCGTGGTTCGCGGCGCTCGCGGTCGGCGCTCTCGCGTTCTTGACTTCGGTCTTGCTTCGCTCGACGGCGGCCGCCATGGGGACAATGTTCGCGGCGTTGATCGCGGGCTCGATCCTGCCCTTCTTTGCCTCGACCTGGGAGACGCAAAAGTATCTGTTTGTGACGAACCTGCCGCTGCCCGACTACTACTCGGGCGCACCGCCGCCGATTCCGGGCGTCACAGTGGGATTCTCGGTCACCGTGCTCGCCGTGTGGGCTGCTGCGGCGCTGGCCGTGGCGTTTGCCGTGTTCGCGCGGCGGGACGTCTTGGCGTAACAATCCCTGGCAGACGCGTAACAAGGGCTTGACTTGACGGCGGACAATAGTGTTTGTTGCTGTGCGTGCGCGGCTTTCTGAAGTGCTCGAGCGCACGTTCAACAGTCTGTTGCGAAAGAAGGGAACGATCACCATGAAGCTTTCAGCGGATCAGGCTCAGTATGTCCTCGACCAACTCGTCGCGCAGGGCCGCGTGCGGTGGAACCAGGTTCAGAAGGTCCTGAAGAACCGGCTCCAGGAGATCCAGAAGCTTCGCGAGCGGCTGGCCTCGCTCGAGAAGCTCGTGGGGCGATCGGCGCCGGCGGTGCGGCGCGGGAGGCGCAAGACGGCCCGCCGCACGTTGTCACCCAAGACGCGCGCCTTGCGGCGGTTGCAGGGCAAGTACATGGGCTATGTGCGGAATCTGAAGGCATCCGAGAAAGCGCGCGTGAGGGCCGTTCGCGAGAAACAAGGCATTCAGGCGGCGATCAAGCTCGCGGCGTCGCTGGGATCGAAGTAAACTCCACCGGCGCCGGCCCTTGCGCGGTCATCTCCGCACAGAGTACCGGAACACTCCATGGTAGAGCGCAAGACCGACCCGCCCGGGACCAAGAGGCCGACCGACCCTGGCCGCAGCAGAGCCCGGCTCCGGGCGGAGCAGTACGAGCTGAAGATTCGATGGGAGCGGGCCCGTCAGGTCACCGAGGTGACCTCGTCGGGCGTTCAGTTCGACTTCGACTCGTCGTTGAAGGTCGGCGCGAGATACCCTGTCACGCTCAGCGCGCCCGGAGTTTCCGTCTCGTCGACGATCGAGGTGACGCGCTGCCAGCTCGCGCTCGAGCCTGGAGGCAACAAATACTTCCGCATCGGCGCGCGGTTCTATCCCCACGTGGAATAGACGACCGGAAAGTCCAAAGCCCAAAGCCCAAAGTGGTGGGGCTCCTTTGGGGTTTGGGCGACTTTGGACTCTCTTTTCTCATCGCTCCTGTGGCCTGGTGAATCGGTAGGCCGTGTGCCAGGGGGTCACGCGCACCTCGCGGTCGAGCGAAAGACCCGATTTTTCGAAGGCCTTCCTGAGGTCGGGAAGATTGAGCCTGTGAACCGCGGGCGTCCGGGGACCGATCACCTTTCGGAGCGCGACGACGATCCAGAGCGCGCCGTCAGGCGCGAGGCGTTTGACGGCTTGAGCCAGCAGCGCCTGTGAGCCGGGGCGCTCTTCGCGCCAGATGAGAATCGTGTCGAAAGTCTCTTTGACGGCGCGGATCGCGTCCGCTTCGCTGCTCTCGACCGGAGGACGGCTCGCGCGCGCCGCGGCAGCGAGGGCGGCCAGGGATCCGGGCGCATCCACGAAAAGCAACCGCTCCGGCGAGGCGAGGTCGAGCCTCGAGACGAGCTCGGCCGGGTTGCGCAGGGCGATTTCCACGTCGGGGGACGCTAGCGGGACGTTTTCGCGGCCATCCAGCCTACGTAGCCGAGAAAGCCGAGGCCCAGGGCGATGACGGCGATGCCCGCCGCGGGAGAGTAGCGCGACAGCAGCTGGTAGAGAAGGTAGAAGATCCCAACGAAGATGGGCAAGGTGAGCACGACGAGAACTGTCGCGAAGGAGCGCGGCTTCTTTGTGGCGCCGATCTCAACGTGTTTCATCATCTCGAGCTGCTTGGCGGCGTTGGGTGGCACGTCGGGCCGCTGGACGAACTTCAAGGCCTCGGGCTCCGCGAAGCCGTCCCGGATGTTCTCGGGGAACTTCTCGCCGCAATAGACACAGTGATCGAGGCGCCAGGCCGCGAGCTTGCGGCGGCAGCGCGGGCAGGCCGGACCTTGAGGAGAGGTGGTCGGCATCCGACTCATTGAACCACGACTCGATTGTTTCGTTATGCTGTCGCTCTTTCGAGGCTTTGCTCGCTGTGAAAAGAACAAAGATCCCGGTCGGCATTCTGGGCGCGACCGGCACGGTCGGACAGCGTTTCGTCGAGCTGCTGACCGACCATCCTTGGTTCGAGATCGCCGTGTTGACGGCGTCGGACCGATCTGAAGGCAAGCCCTACGGCCAGGCAGCGCTCTGGCGCCTGGCTTCGCCGCTCTCGGAGATCGTGGCCGCGATGACCGTCCGGGCAACCCGCGCCGACTTGCCATGCCGCGTGGTCTTCTCTGCGCTCGATGCGTCGACGGCGCGCGAAGTCGAGCCGGCTTGCGCCCGCCAAGGCCTCTTCGTCTTCTCCAATGCTTCGGCCTTTCGGATGGAGGAGGACGTTCCCCTCTTGATTCCCGAGATCAACGCGGAGTCGCTCGCGCTGATCCCGATCCAGCGGGAGCGCCGCGGCTGGCCCGGTGCGCTCGTCACCAACGCCAATTGCTCGACGATCGCGCTCGCTTTGGCTTTGGCGCCTCTGGAGCGTGCCTTCGGCCTCGAAAAGGTCTTCGTGTCGACGATGCAGGCGGTCTCCGGCGCCGGCTACCCCGGCGTGCCCTCGCTCGATATCCTGGGCAACGTCGTTCCCGATATCCCGGAAGAGGCCGCGAAGATGGAGCGCGAGACGCGCAAGATCCTCGGCCGCCTCGAAGGCGCCGTGGTTCGGCCGGCGCCGTTCTTGCTTTCGGCAATGACGCATCGCGTGCCGGTGGAAGACGGCCACCTCGAAGCCGTTTCTGTGGCGCTCTCCCGCAAGGCCTCCGCCGAGGACGTCGTGCGGGCCTGGCGGGAGTTTCGCGGGCCGGAGGACGTCCGGACACTGCCGACCAGTCCGGCCCGCCCCGTCGTCTACATCGAAGCGGCGCAACGCCCGCAGCCGAAACGCGACGCGGATACGGAGCGCGGCATGGCGACGGTCGTGGGAACTCTCAAGCCCTGCGGGGTCCTCGACTGGAAGTTCAACGCCCTCGGCCACAACACGGTCCGCGGCGCGGCCGGCGCCTCGGTGCAGAACGCGGAGCTTGCCGTCGCGAAAGGACTGCTGTCCTGATCGTCCAGAAGTTCGGCGGCACGTCGGTCGAAAATGCCGTGGCCCTGGGGAGAGTCGTGGACATCGTCGCGCGTGCCCGCTCCGAGCGCCCGCTGGTCGTCGTCTCGGCGATGGGCAAGACGACCGACGCCCTCGTCGCGGTGCTCGACGCGGCCGTCGCCGCTGACGAGGGCGCGGCGGTCGCCGGCCTCGCGGCGATTCGTGCTCGGACGGAGCAGAACGCGCGGGACTTCTTCGGCGCGGGTGCGGACGCGGTTCTTGGAGAGTTGTCGCCGCTCTTCGCGAACCTCGACCGGATGGCTCGCGCCGTGACGGTCTTGAAGTCCGTTCCGCCGGATGTTCGGGATGCCTTCCTCGCCCACGGCGAGCGGATCTCAGTCGTCGTCGCCAGAGCCGCGCTGGCGACGCTCGGCCTTCCCGCCTTCGCTTTCGACGTCCGCGACGTTCTGCGCACCGACGATCGTTTCGGGCGCGCCCAGCCGGATTTTCGAGAGATCGAGCGCCGCTGTGCGGAGAGCCTCGCACCGCTGGTGGCCGACGGAAGGATCCCCGTCCTGGGCGGCTTCATCGGAGCGACCGCCGACGGCCGCACGACCACGCTCGGACGAGGTGGCTCGGACTACAGCGCCGCGCTCCTGGGCGCCGCGATGGGAGCCGAGATCGTCGAGATCTGGACGGACGTGGACGGCATGATGACGACCGACCCCCGGATCGTTCCCGAGGCGGGACTGATCGATGCGATCTCGTTCGAGGAGGCTTCGGAGCTCGCCTACTTCGGCGCTCGCGTCCTCCATCCGCTGACTCTCGCTCCGGCGATCGAGAAGGGCATCCCGGTCCGCGTGCGCAACACGCAGCGCCCGGACCTCTCCGGAACGGAGATCCGCGCAGCGGCTCCGTCGGGTGCGGGTCCCATCCGGGCGATCGCGTTCAAGAAAGGCTTGACGACCGTGGACGTGGTCACGACGCGGATGCTCATGGCCTCGGGCTTCCTGGCCACGCTCTTCGAGGTCTTCGCGCGGCATGACACACCGGTGGACATGATCGCCACTTCCGAGGTGTCGGTCTCCGTGACGCTCGATGACGTGTCGCGGCTGCCCGAGATCCGGCGGGACCTGGAAAGGCTGGCCGACGTCGAGGTCGAGCCGGGCCGCGCTCTCGTGTGCCTCGTGGGCCAGGACTTGAAGCATACTCCGGGGCTCGCCGTGCGGATCTTCCGCGCGGTGGAGGCCATCAACATCCTCATGATTTCGCAGGGCGCCTCGCAGCGTAACCTGTCGTTCGTGGTAGAGGAGAAGCACGCGGACGAGGCGGTGAGGCGACTGCACAGGGAGTTCTTTCCATGAGATGCGGAATCGTCGGCGCGGGCAAGATGGGGCGCGAGATCGAGGCCGTAGCTGGCAGGCGCGGCCACGAAGTTGTCTGGCGGCTCACGTCGCGCGACAACGCGCGCGCCGCGGGGCTGACGCGCGAGCGGCTCGAGACCGCCGACGTCGTCTTCGAGTTCACGTCGCCTGCCTCCGTCACGGACAACCTGCTGGCGCTGGCTCGGGCCGGTGCCCGGGTCGTTTGCGGAACGACGGGCTGGGCCGAGGACCTTCCCCGCGTGACCGAGGCCTTCTTGGCGGGCAACGGCGCCTTGGTTCACGCGGCGAACTTTTCCGTCGGCGTCCGGCAATTTTTCGATCTGGCCACGCGAGCCGCGCGGCTCTACCCTCGGGCCGGCTACGCCGCGTATCTGGTCGAGGAGCATCACGCCGAGAAGAAGGACGCTCCCTCCGGCACGGCGCGCACGATCGCGACGATCCTCGAGCTCGAAACGGGGCAGAGTCTGCCCGTCACGAGCGTGCGTGCGGGGACGATCCCCGGAACCCACCGACTTGTCTTCGAATCGCCGGAGGACGAGGTCGAGATCCTCCATCGGGCCCGCAGCCGCATGGGCTTCGCCAAAGGGGCCGTTTGGGCCGCCGAGCGGATCGTAGGGCGCTCCGGTGTGTTTGAATTCGGAGAGTTTCTCAGGGAACCGCAGGGCAAGGAGGCTTCGTGAAGACGCAGTGGAAGGGTTGTGGAACGGCGCTCGTGACGCCCTTCGACGAGAAGGGCCGGATCGACTTCGAGGGGCTCGAGAAACTCGTCGAGTGGCAGATCACGCAGGGCATCGACTTCCTCGTGCCGTGCGGCACGACGGGCGAGTCGGCCACGATGTCGGGCGACGAGCGCAAGGCGGTGACGGCGTTCGTGGTCAAGACGGTGAAGAGCCGGGTGCCGGTGCTGGCCGGCGCGGGCGGCAATCACACGGCCAAGGCGGTCTTCTGGTCGCGCGACGCGGAAGCGGTCGGTGCGGACGGCATCCTGTCCGTCACGCCCATGTACAACAAGCCGAGCCCGGAGGGCCTCATGCGCCACTTCTCGGCGATCGCCGACGCGACGGGAGTGCCGATCATCGTCTACAACGTGCCCTCGCGGACCGGCTCGGACGTCGACGTCGAGACCTTGAGGCGGCTGGCGGACATTCCACGCGTCGCGGGGCTGAAAGAGGCTTCCGGAAACTTCGCCAAGATCGCACGCTTGATGACAGTCCTGCCGGAGGACTTCGCGGTCCTTTCGGGCGACGACTCGACTGCGCTTGCCTTGATCGCCCTGGGAGGGAAGGGCTTGATCTCGGTCGTCTCGAACGAGATCCCCAAGGAAATGTCGGCCCTCGTGGGCGCCGCGCTCGACGGAGACGACGAGAAGGCGCGCGCCCTCCAGAAGAAATGGCTTGCGCTCATGGAGATGAACTTCTGGGAAGCGAGCCCCGGACCCGTCAAGTGCGCGCTCGGCCTCATGAAGAAATGCGGAGAGACTCTGCGCCTGCCGCTCGCGCCGGTGCGCGACGACACGCGCCGCCGAATCGAGCAGTTGCTCTCCGAATACAAGCTCCTCCCGAAAAAGGCGGCGAGCCGGAAGTGACGCTCGCGGAACGGATCGAGGCCGCCGCCGCGAGCCCTGACGCGGTGCCGGGGGCAGAAGCGCGCGCGGCTTTCGAGGACTTGAAGCGCGGCTTGAACGACGGCTCGATCCGCGCCGCGGAAAAGGAGGGCGGCCGCTGGATCGCGAGGCCCTGGGTCAAACGGGGCATCCTGCTCGGCTTTAGGATCGGCGCGCTCTCCGAGACCCTCGCGGGTTCGGGTTTTCCTTTCTTTGACAAGGACACGATGCCCTTGAAGGCGCTCACGGTCGGCTCGGGCGTGCGGATCGTGCCGGGCGGCACGGCCGTGCGCGACGGCTGCTACGTGGCGCGCGGCGTCACGATCATGCCGCCGGCCTACGTCAACATCGGCGCCTACGTGGACGAGGGCACGCTGATCGACTCGCACGCGCTCGTCGGGTCCTGCGCTCAGGTCGGAAGACGCGTCCACATCTCCGCGGCCGCGCAGATCGGCGGCGTGATCGAGCCCGTGGGCGCGCTGCCCGTCGTCATCGAGGACGACGTCCTGGTCGGCGGCAACTGCGGCATTTACGAAGGCGCGATCGTTCACGAGCGCGCCGTGCTCGCTTCGGGCGTGATCTTGACGGGCGGGACACCCGTCTACGATCTCGTGCGCGGCGAGGAGTACCGCAAGGCACCGGGACGGCCCCTCGAGATCCCTGCCGGAGCCGTCGTCGTGCCGGGTGCCCGGGCGATTCGAGAGGGGAAGGGCAAAGACTGGGGCCTGTCCCTCCAAACGCCGGTGATCGTCAAGTACCGCGACGCGAAGACCGACGCCTCAGCCGCCCTGGAAGACGCGATCCGCTAGGCTTTCATCTCCGCCACGCGGCGGAAGTAGTCGGCGAAGGCGGCCATGCCGCCTTCGGCCTGCTGCCAGTCGTAGTTCTCGTTGGGCGCGTGGTAGCCGTGCTCCGGCAGAGAGAGGCCGAGGAAGAAGACGGGCGCCTTCAAGACCTTCTCCATCGAGAGGACCGCGCCGATCGAGCCGCCCTCGCGCACGAACACGGGCTCTCTGCCGAAGGCGAACTTCATCGCGCTGCGGATGGCGTCGGCGTGAGGGCCGGTGGTCTTGCCCTCGTAAGCCGCCAGCTCGTGCTCTGCCGAGACGGTCACGTCCGGGTTCTTCGACTTGACGAAGTCCGTGACGAGCTTGACGATCTTCTTCGGGTTCATCTTCGGGACGAGGCGGCACGAAACGATGACCGTGGCCTTGGGCGGGATGATCGTCTTGACGCCGGGCCCCTGGTAGCCACCGGCGATGCCGTGCACTTCGAAGGTCGGCATCATCCAGATCCGCTTCATGACTTCGACCGGGTCGTCGACGCGCAACGACCTGAAGAGATGGTCCTTCTTGAACGCTTTCACCGTGAAGCCGCACTTCTTCAGATCCTCGATTTCTCTCTTGGTGGGCGGCACGACGTCCGCGTAGAAGCCGGGGATCTTGACCTTGCCGGTCTTGCCGTCCACGATCTCCGCGACGAGCGCGCAGAGCTCGGTCACCGGATTGCGCGCGGCTCCGCCGGCCGTGCCGGAGTGCTGATCGGTCTCGCCGGTCTGCAAGGTGAAGCGAAAGCCCTGAAGGCCGCGCAGGCCAGCCGGGCAGGCCGGGCGCGCTCGAGAGACCCAGACGGTGTCGGAGACCACGACGGAGTCGGTCGCGAGCTTCTTTGCGTGCTCGCGGATCGTGTCCTCGAAATGGGGGCTTCCGATCTCCTCCTCGAGCTCCCAGAGAAAGTGGATGTTTGCGAGCACCCCGTTTTCCCGGGCGTAGCGAGCGCCGAAGAGGGCCGTCATGGCCGGACCCTTGTCGTCGGTCGTGCCGCGACCGAGATACCGATCGCCGTCCCGGGTGAAGCGAAAAGGCTCGGTCCTCCAGTCGGGCCCTTCCGCCGGCTGGACGTCCAGGTGGTTGTAGACGGTGACTGTGGGGCAGCTTGCGCCGCAGTCGAACTTCCCGTGCACGATGGGATGGCCCTTGGTGGCGAAGACCTCGACGTCGGCGCCCCAGGACTTCAAGAGGGAGGCCGCGTACTCGGCGCCGCGCTTGACCTCGCCCTTGCGGTCGGGCTCGACGGAGACGGTCGGGATCTCGACGATCTCTGAGAGGATTCTTTCGAACTCCGGCCGCATCTGACCGGCGTACTGCTTCAGGGCGTCCTTCGAGAACCCGTTGGACATCGGCGCCTCCTCCTGCGCGCTTCGCGCAAGACCGGGGATTCTATTAGATTGCGTCCGGTGAGGGTGTCCTGATCGACGTCGTGGGCGGCGTGGTGGCGCTTGCCGTGCTCGTCCTTCCCGGAGCGGCGCTGGCGAGGCGCGAGGAGTGGGAACGGGGCGAGCCGATCGAGCTCGCGGCCGTCGCTCTTGCCTCGTCGCTGGCCTTCTGGTCCGCGGCCTTCTGGTTCTTGAAGTTCGTGCCCGTGTCGTTTCGGGTGGTGGGGGCCGCGGTCCTTCTCGCCGCAGCCGTCTCGCTGGTGTTGCGGCGCGGGGCACTCCAGCTCTGCGCGTCGGTCTGGCGGCGAGAGCCGAGCGCCGCGTCCGCCGCGGCGCTCTTTGTCGTGGCTGTCCTCGCGTTGCGCTTCGCGTTTGCCGCGACCCGCCTCGGCTTCTCGGGCGGCGACATGACGGCCCACGCGGCGCTTTCGGAGCTGATCGTTCTCGCGGACGGATTTCCTACGTCGCAGGAGCCGCTCTCGCCCGTGAGCCGCTTCGGGCAAGTGGCGCCCGGTTTCCATGCCGTGTCGGCGCTGACGACGCTGCTGTCGGGCACGCCGACCTTCCGCTCCACGATTCTCGTGCTCTGCGCAGCGACGGCGGCGCTCACGTTTTCGCTCTACGCCCTGCTGCGCGGGCTCGGCGTCGCCCGGTGGCCCGCCGCGGCCGGTGCGGGCGCCGCGCTGTTCTTTGCCCGCAACCCGCAGCTCTTCGTTCAGTGGGGAGGCGCTCCGGCCTTGGCCTCGATGGCGGTGGCGTTGCTGCTGTTGCGGGATGCGCTGCGTCTGACCGAGCGGTGCGACGCCGGCTTTCTCGCCCGCACGGGCCTGCTCGCCGCCGGAACGGCTCTGCTTCACCCGCTTCCGATCGTGAGCTTCTTCTTCGTCCTCGTCGCTCTCACGACCGTGCGTCTTCTCTCGGGGCAGGGAACCCTGCCGCGGTTCGCTGCGAACGGCGCGATCGTCGGCGCCGTGGCGTTGTGCCTCGCCCTTCCCTTCCTGGCGGCCGCTCGGCCGGCCTTGCCCGTCCGTCTTTCTCTTTGGGCGCACGGCTGGTTCCGCGAAGAGACGCAACGAGCGCTGGCCCTCGAACGGAGGTTTCTGTCCGACCGGCACCGCCAGGCGGGTCCGGCGACGTGGCCGTTCTTTCTGGTCGTCTTCCTCGGCGTGCTCCCCACGGTGCTGTTGTTCGTCGGTCTGGCCAGGCGCTGGTGGAAGCAACGCGGCGCGGCGACGGGGGCCGCGACGGCGGTTCTGGCGACGTGCTTTCTTCTCTTCGCCGGCGCGCTCGGCGAGTTCCTGCCGCTCTGGCCCGCGCTCTATCCGACCCGCACCGCGGTGTGGCTGGCGGTTCCGCTGGCCGCGGCCCTAGCCGCCTTCGCCGTCCCGCTCCAGCACCTGCCTCGCGCGGCCGCGGTCTTCGTGGCTCTCGACGTCGCGGCGGCCTTCGCCTTCGAAGGCTGGCAGCTCAGGCGCCTGGAGTTCGGGACCGCGTTTTACGAGGAAGCCAGGGCGGGCCGCGCCTCCACGCTGCGCATCGCGGCGCACGAGGCCTCGGGCGGCGCCTTCTGGATCGCCACGTTCTCACGCGACAACTCGGCCATCGTTCCGGATGACCTCCATGCCTTCGCCTGGATCCGCCAGAAGACCCCTCCGGACGCGGTGTTCGCCACAAATCCCGGCGACGGCGGGGGACTGATCCCGGCTGCCGCGCACCGCAAGGTGTTCGAGCCTCACTTCTATTGGTTCTTCGACGAGCCCGAGATGGCGGCGTGGCGGCCGAAGACACCGCTGACGCACGTCTACGTCGGCGCGCGGCCGAGTCCCGCGTGGCCGCGGCGCTTCCGAGCCGAGGAGTTGGAGCGCGACCCTGCGGTCGAGGAAGTCTTTCGATCCGGCGCGGCGCGCGTCTTCCGGATCAAGGACCCCTTCGACGCCCGGTTTCGTTAGAGGGGCCGAAGGTCACTTTTTCTTCGGATGATGCTTCCGGGCAGCCTTCTTCTTCGCGGCGGGTTTTTTCTTCGGCGCAGCGGCGGGCTTCTTGACGGCCTTCTTGACGGAGGCAGCCGGCTTCTTCGGCTTGACTGCCGCCTTCGCGGGGATCCTGGCCACGGCTCCAGGCTGCTCGGCCTTTTTCTTTTCGCGGGCGAGCTTGCGTGCCGCCGCCGCGGCCTCCTTCTTTTCGAGGGCGCGCTGCACGGCTTCTTTCTCGGCCCTGGCCAGCCGCTCGGACAGCTCCGGCTCCGTGACGAGCGCGGCCTGCGGCAGGCGCTTCTTCACGGCCTCGAGCCGGTCCTCCGGCACCCGAAGCAGGAAGAAGCTCGCTTCGCGCGTTTCCTTGGCCTTGGCGAGGTAGTCGGCCGTCTCGAGCGCGTGCGAGGGCGCGTGGGAGAAGTCGACCGCGATGGCGTAGGGCTTCTCCTTCTTGGCCTGCTCGAAGAAGCCGGGCCAGCGCGGCTCGGAGACGATGATGTGCGCGCCGCTCCGGGCGAGCTTCTGGACCCGGCCGTCGCGCTCCGGCGACTCGAAATGCAGATAAAGAACGCTCATGGCGACGGGGACTATAGCCGATCGTTCCCGCAGTCCCTAGTGCTTGGTCCTTGGTCCTTTGTCGGGGACTACGGACTACGGACTAGGGACTAAGGACTCTTTTTCGCGAGACCATTTTCGCGGTAGTGGCATCCTCGCGACACGCGGTTGTCGGAGGCGGCGCGGCGAATGGCGAGGGCCGTCTGCACGCCGTTGCGCAGGCCCACGAGGTCGTCGGACATCTCTCCGCGGCGATAGAAGTCCTCGATCTCGGCCTGCAGCTCCCCGAGGATGCGCGCCGCTCGGTCGAGGCGGTTTTCCGAGCGCAGCAGGCCGACGTAGTTCCACATCGTGTGACGGATGACCATCCAATCCTGCGCGATCAAGGCCGGGTCCACGGGCTCGTGCTCGGGCTGCCAGGGGCGCACCCGGGGCAGCGGCTGGTCTGCTGTCCGGCGCGCCTCGCGCGCCGCGGCTTTGCCGGCGCGCCATCCCCAGAGGAGCCCTTCGAGTAGCGAAGTCGAGGCCAGGCGGTTGGCACCGTGCACTCCCGTGCAGGAGACCTCGCCGACGGCGCGCAGGTGGCCGAGGTTCGTGCGGCCGTCGCGGTCCACCGCGACGCCGCCGCAAGCGTAGTGCGCGGCGGGCACGACGGGCACGGGACCGGCGGTCAGATCGAAGCCGAGCTCGAGGCATCGCTGCGTCAGGCCCGGAAAACGCTTGCGGATCCACTCAGCCGGCTTGTGGGAGATGTCGAGAAGGGCGTGCGGCTCGTCTTTGGCGAGCATGCGCTGGTGAATCGCGCGGGCCACCACGTCGCGCGGGGCGAGCTCTCCGTCCGGGTGCACTTCGCGCAGGAATGCCTTGCCCTGGGCATCGGTGATGCGCGCTCCTTCGCCGCGCAGCGCCTCGGTCAAGAGCAGTCTGCCCTTGCCGTGAACGAGAGCCGTCGGATGGAACTGGACGTACTCGAGATTCAAGAGGCGCGCTCCGGCCCGCCGCGACATGGCGATGCCGTCGCCCCGGGCGCCGGGAGGGTTGGTCGTGTGCAGATACACCTGGCCGAAGCCTCCCGTGGCGAGGATCGTCTCTTTGGCGAGCTGCGGCGCGACGGCGCTCGCGGCGCGCTCGAGCAGGTACGCCCCGACCACGGCGGGCGGGCGGTAGCGGTCAGTCGGATCGATCGAGTCGTGGGACCGCGTCAGAAGGTCCACGGCGGAAGTTTCGAGCCGCCAGTGGATGTTGGGCTCGCGGCCGCACGCATCCACCAGGGCCCGTTCGATGGGAGCGCCTGTCTCGTCCTTGACGTGCAGGACGCGCGGGATACCGTGTCCTCCCTCGAGCGTCCAGTGGAAGCCCGGGCCCTCGCGATCGAACGGGACGCCGAGCTCTTCGACGAGAAGAGACCGGACAAGGTCCGGGCCCTCGCGGGCGAGCAGCATGACGGCCTCCGGCCAGCAGAGACGGTCGCCCGCTCGCTCGATGTCCGCGGCCAGGGCCTCGGGCGTATCCCCTTCCGGCCGGGCGACGATGCCGCCCTGCGCGTAGTACGTGTTGGACTCCGTGGCATCGGAAGCGCGCGTGACGAGCGTCACGGCAGCGCCCTCCCGCGCCGCGGCCAGCGCAGCCGAGCAGCCGGCCACCCCCGTGCCGAGAACGAGGACGTCCGTCGCGCGGTCGTTCACGCGGGGTAAAGCTCGAGCGAAATATCGGCGGCCGTCACCGAGTGGGTCAACGCCCCGACCGAGACCGCGTCGACTCCCGCCTCGGCATACGCGCGGACTCGGTCGAGCGTCATGCCTCCCGAAGCTTCGATTTGCGGCGGCGAGGCGCGATCGCGAGCGATGCGGCACCAGCGCGCGACGGTCTCGGGCGTCTGGTTGTCGATCAAGATCCAGTCGGTTCCGGCCGCGACAGCGGCACGGAGCTCCTCGTCGGTTTCGACCTCGACCTCGATCGCCGTCCCGGCGGGCGCGCCGGCCCGCACTGCGGCGACGGCCGCCTCCACGCCGCCCGCCAGCCGCCTGTGGTTGTCCTTGATGAGCGCCATCGCGGAGAGATCGTACCGGTGATTGGAGCCGCCGCCATCTCGGACCGCTTGGCGGTCGAAAGGACGAAGGCCGGGCGCCGTCTTGCGCGTGTCGAGGATCCGGCAGGGCGTGCCGGCCACGGCGTCCACGTAGCGCCGGGTGGCCGTTGCGATGCCGCACATGCGCTGGAGCAGGTTCAGAGCCACGCGCTCGGCCGTCAGGATCGCCCGTGCGCGTCCCGCCAGCTGCGCCAGCTGCGTGCCTCGAGCGACACCGGCGCCGGCGACGATCTCGCTTTGCCAGGACAGCTCGGGGTCCAAGAGCTCGAAAACGCGGCGCGCGATTTCGAGGCCCGATACGACGCAGGCGGATTTCGCCACGCATTCACCCACGGCGCGCGCTTCGACCGGGACCGTCGTCTCTGTCGTGACGTCTCGGGCGCCCATGTCCTCGGCCAGGAACGCTTGGAGCCTTTCGTCGAGGGCCTCGCCGGCGAGCCTGTCCATGCGCCGGCAAGGATATCCGCAGAGTGCGGCAGTCTAGGAGAGCTCGAGCATTCGCAGCAGCGGCCGGCGGGCGGCTTCCAGAAGGTCCGGCGGAAGCACGATCTCCGGGCGCTCGTCCCGGATGCAGAGGTACAGCTTCTCGAGCGTGTTCAGCTTCATGAACGGGCACTCGTTGCAGCGGCAGCCGTTGTCCGGCGGGACGGGAATGTACTCCCGCTCCGGCGCGAGCTTTTTCATCTGGTGAAGGATGCCCTCCTCGGTCGCGATCAAGAAGAACTTGCCCGGGGCCGTGGTGGCGTAGTTCAAGATCGAGCGGGTCGACCCGACGTGGTCGGCGTGCTTCAAGATCGTCTCAGGGCACTCCGGATGGGCCGCCAGCTTTGCCTCAGGATACCGGGCCTTCAATTTAATGATTTCTCGTTCAGAAAACTGTTCGTGCACGATGCACGTGCCCGGCCAGAGAATCATCGCCCGGCCCGTCTTCTTCGAGAGGAAAGCCCCCAGGTGCCGGTCGGGCGCGAAGAGAATTTCCTTATCGGGTGGAATCGACCGGACGATCTTTTCCGCGTTCGAAGAGGTCACGATGATGTCCGAAAGCGCCTTCACGGCCGCCGAGCAGTTGATGTAAGTGAGCGAGACGGCCCCCGGGTGCTTCTCGCGCCATGCGCGGAAAGCCTCCGGAGGGCACGAGTTCTCCAGGGAGCATCCCGCCTCGTAGTCGGGCAGGACGACTTTCCGACCGGGGTTCAAGATCTTGGCGGTCTCGGCCATGAATCGGACCCCCGCAAAGGCAATGATTTGAGCGTCGGACTGCTGGGCCTTGCGCGAGAGGTCGAGCGAGTCTCCGACGAAGTCGGCCAGATCCTGGATGTCCTCTTCTTGATAGTAATGGGCGAGCAGAACGACATTTTTTTGACTCTTGAGGAGACGGATCTCCTCCGCCAGATCGAGCGTCGGATCAATCGAGGCGAGGTCGGGCGGGGCGGGCCTGCCGGACGCAGGCGGAAAACGATCGGGGACAAGCGGTTCGGGCGAGCTCATGGACCCTCAAGCATAACAACAGTGTCGCACCCGCGAACCTTTCGGCGCCTCGAAGCGCCGTTTGGATGGATGGCACATGTCCTGCTTACGTAAGTTGTTCAGTGAGTTCCGAAAAGAGCAGTTCGCGCCCCGATCTGGCGGCTCTCCTGCTGCTGCTGGTGCTCCTCGCCTTGATGGGCCTGGAGTGCTGGACCATAGCGCAGCATCTCGGCAAACTGTTCTAACCGAGAACATAGGACGCAGGAAGAAGGACGTGGGGACGGGGCAACCCTTCCCGCGGCTTTCCCCTGCCACCTGCGTCCTACGTCCCACGTCCTCGGCTTGGTATATTGGCCGGGCGATGGCCACGGAGGTCCAAACCGCCAAATACCACGGCTTGCAACCCGGGGATCTGGTAGCCGCCTACCGCAACGTCTATCTCTCCCGGCGGCTCGACGACAGGGAAATCCAGCTCAAGCGGCAGAACAAGATCTACTTCCAGATCAGCAGCGCCGGCCACGAGGCGGTGACCACGGCTGCCGGCATGGTCTTAAAGCCCGGCTACGACTGGTTCTTGTCGTACTACCGCGACCGAGCGTTGATCCTCCAGCTCGGGGTCACCCCTTACGAGATGCTGCTCCAGGCGGTCGGGGCAAAAGAAGACCCGGCGTCAGCCGGACGCCAGATGCCCTCCCACTGGGGGCACAAGAGATGGAACATCCTGTCGAAGTCATCCTGCACGGGGACGCAATTCCTGCAGGCGGTCGGGGTCGCCGAAGGAGGTTGGCGCAAGGGGCTCATCCCGGAGCTCGCGCCAAAGGGAGGCTTCGAAAAGGACGAAATCGTCCTGGTCACCAGCGGCGAGGGGCAGACTTCGGAAGGGGAGTTCTGGGAGGCCGTCAACTCGGCCAGCAACCTGAAGATGCCCGTCCTCTTCTTGATCGAAGACAACGGCTACGCGATCTCCGTGCCCGTCGAGGTCAACACGGCCGGCGGCTCGATCTCGAAGCTCGTGCGTAGCTTCCCAAACCTGTTCTTGGCCGAGATTGATGGCTGCGATTTCCTCGAGTCCTACGACGCTCTCCGCTATGCCGCGGAGTACTGCCGCCGGCGTCAGGGCCCGGCCTTCGTCCACGCCCACGTCATCCGCCCCTACAGCCACTCACTCTCCGACGACGAGACGCTCTACCGTCCGAAGGAAGAGCGCGAGCGCGAGGCGGCCAGGGACCCCGTGGTGACGATGGCGGGCTTGCTCGTCTCCGAGGGGATTCTCTCGGAAGCCGACTTGACCAAGCTCAAGGCGGAGGTGGACGCGGAGATCGACCAAGCGGTGGACCGCGCCCTTGCCGCGGAGCCGCCGAAGCCGGAATCCGCCTACGAGTTTGTTTACTCGCCCGACGTCGATCCGACTTCGGCTGCCTTCGAGACGAAGCCCTCGCCGGCTCCCGGCGCCCAGCCGGGGACGATGGTGGATTTGATCAATGCCTGCCTGCGCGACGAGATGAAGCGCGACCCGTCGATCGTCGTCTTTGGCGAAGACGTGGCCGACGCTTCGCGCGACGAGGTCCTGGCCGAGTGCAAGGGCAAGGGCGGCGTGTTCAAGCTGACGGCGAACCTGCAGCGGCTCTACGGCAAGCACCGCGTCTTCAACTCGCCGCTCGCCGAGGCCAACATCATCGGCCGCGCGATCGGGATGGCGGCGCGCGGTTTGAAGCCGGTCGTCGAGATCCAGTTCTACGACTACATCTGGCCGGCGTACATGCAGATTCACAACGAGCTGTCGAACCTGCGGTGGCGTTCCGGCAATGCCTTCTCCTGTCCCGCCGTCGTGCGGGTCGCCGTGGGCGGATACATCGGCGGGGGAGCGGTTTACCATTCTCAGTCGGGCGTGGTCCTGATGACGCACATCCCGGGTCTGCGGGTCGTGATGCCCTCGAACGCCTTGGACGCCAACGGCCTGCTGCGCACGGCGATCCGCTGCGAGGATCCGGTCCTCTTTTTCGAGCACAAGCATCTCTACCGGCAGACGCACAACAAGGGTGTCTACCCGGGTCCCGACTACATGGTCCCGTTCGGCAAGGCCTCGGTCGTTGCCGAAGGCAGCGACGTGACCGTAGTGACGTACGGCGCGACGGTGTACCGCGCGTGGCAGGCGGCCCGGGGCTTTACGGAGGAGACCGGCAAGTCGGTCGAGATCCTCGATCTGCGCAGCCTCTCTCCTTACGATTGGGACGCGATCGCGAGGTCGGTCAAGAAAACGAACAGAGTCGTCGTGCTGTACGAAGATTCGATTTCGTGGGGCTATGGCGCCGAGATCGCGGCCCGCATCGGCTCGGAGCTGTTCAGCTACCTCGACGCGCCGGTCGAGCGCGTCGCGGCGACGGACACCTTCGTCGCCTACCAGCCGCAGGTCGAGGAGTTCACGCTGCCGCAGGTCTCGCACGTCCGGAAGGCGCTCGACAGGATCGTCGCGTTCTGAACTTCTGATAGGCTGACCTCCCCGCAGGACAGACCCGTCGCCGCAGGCGACAATTCTTTTCCGGGCGGAAGGCCCTAAGTTCAATCCTGTCAATCGGGCCGGGCTGGTATGAACTCTGCACTGTAAGGAACCGTCCAACGACAGGGAGGTATGGCGATGAAATGGCGGCCCGCGCAGCTCGAGCTGGAAGTGGAGGCGCACCACCGGGCGCTGCGCCGCTGCCATGGTTGCGGCGCCTATGCCCGTGTCGAAGAGGTCAACGGGACCCTCAAGTGCGAGCGCTGCGTCAAGAAGGCGAAGCGCGAAAAGGACGTCGTCGAGCCGGAAGACTTGAACGCGACGATCTAGCAGGCCAGTTACAATCCGGCCCCGGTGAAATCCGACCACCGGGCCCCCCTCGTCCGACGCCGCACCTTCGCACCGGGCCTCTTCTCCGTTACGTTTCACGCGCCGGAGCTCGCCCGTGCGGTCGCGCCGGGCCAGTTCGTGATGCTCGAGGTGCCCGAGCGCATCCGGCCCTACCTGCGGCGCGCCTACTCGGTGGCCGACGTCGAGGCTTCCCGGGGCGAGGTCGAGTTTCTCGTCAGGACGATCGGCCCCGGGACGGCAGCGCTCGAGTCTTTGCCGGAGGGCGGGGAGGCCGGCCTGCTGGGGCCGCTTGGCAACACGTTCTCGATCGGGGATCTCCCGCGCGGCTCGCGCGTGGCGGTCGTCGCGGGCGGCATCGGGGTCGCGCCTTTCCCCCTGCTCTTTCGCGCCCTGGCTGCGGCTCGCGTGGCGGGAGACCTTTTCTTCGGCGGCCGGAATGTGCGCGAGCTCGCCATCCGGGACCGATTCGCCGGCGTCGTGACGGGCGAGACAGTGCTCTCGACGGACGACGGCTCCCTGGGCGAGCGCGGTTTCGTCACGGACGTCTTCGCCCGGCGGGTGGACGCGGGGGCACGCTACGCGCGTCTCTACGCCTGCGGCCCGATGCCCATGTTTGCGGCCTTGGCACCGATCGCTGCGGCGCGCGGCATGCCCGCGGAGTTCTCGACGGAAGCCGCGATGGGCTGCGGATTCGGGGCGTGCCTGGGATGCGTCATTCCCGCCACCGACAAAGCTTTTGTCGTCACTTGTGTCGAAGGGCCGATCCTGGCGCCCGAGAGGATTCGGTGGAACGCGTGACGGCCGACTTGGCAGTGCAACTCGGGCCTCTCTCACTCAAGAACCCGATCTTGACCGCCAGCGGCACGTTCGGCTACGGGCTCGAGTTCACGGACTTCGTGGACTTGGCTTGCCTCGGAGGGATCTGCACGAAGGGACTCTCCTTGAACCCCCACGCGGGCAACGTGCCGCCTCGCATCTGCGAGACGCCGGCGGGGATGTTGAACGCCATCGGCCTGCAGAACGTCGGGATCGAGGCGTTCCTGACGGAGAAGCTGCCAAAGCTCAAGGAGATCGGCGTCACGGTCATCGCCAATGTCTGGGGCGACCTCGAGGAAGACTACGTCACGGTGGTCCAGGCCCTCGAAGGCGCGGAAGGCCTGGCCGCCGTCGAGCTCAACATCTCGTGCCCAAACGTCGAAAAAGGCGGAATGCTCTTCGGCAACTCGCCCGGGCTCACGGCGTCGCTCGTCGCGCGGGTGCGGCGGGCAACGCGGAGACCGCTCATCGTCAAGCTCTCGCCCAATGCGCCGGATCTCGTCGAGTCGGCCCGCGCGGCGCGCGACGCCGGAGCCGACGTCCTCTCGCTGGTCAATACGTTCGTCGGCATGGCGATCGATCCCGAAACGGGCCGGCCGCTGCTCTCCTTCGGCACGGGCGGTCTCTCGGGGCCGGCGATCAAGCCGCTCGCCGTGCGCATGGTGTACCAGGTGGCCAAGGCGCTGCCGGGCGTGCCGCTCATGGGCATCGGCGGGATCTCGAGCCTGGCGGACGTTCTCGAGTTTCTCGCTGCGGGGGCCACCGCCGTGCAGATCGGTACGGCGAACTTCCGCGATCCGGGCATCTCGGGCCGCCTCGTCCGGGAGCTCGAAACCTCGTGCCGGGAGCGCGGCGTCACGCCGTCGTCGATCACGGGGCGTGCGCTGCGATGAATGCCCGCGACCGCATCTGCATCGCGCTCGACTTTCCCTCGCGGGCGCAAGTGCTGGCCGCGGCGCAGCGCTTCGGAGGAAGAGTCGGCTGGTTGAAGGTTGGCCTCGAGGCCTTCGTCGCCGAAGGTCCGTCGCTCGTGCGCGAGGTGGCGGCTGCGGGAGGGCGGGTCTTCCTGGACCTGAAGCTGCACGACATCCCCAACACGGTCGCCCGGGCCGCCGAGGCGGCGGCGCGCTGCGGCGCCGCCATGGTGAACGTGCACGCCTCGGGCGGGAGGGCAATGCTCTGCGCCGCCCGCGAGGCGCTGTCCGGGCGAGACGCGCCGAAGCTCGTCGCCGTCACCCTCCTGACCTCGATCGACGCTCCAGCGCTCGCGGATCTGCCCATGGCCGGGCGCCCGGAAGGCATCGCCCGGCGCCTGGCGCTTCTGGCGCAGGAATGCGGTTTGGATGGGGTCGTCTGCTCGGCGTCCGACCTGCCGGCCATCCGCGGGGCCTGCGGACGCGCCTTCCTGACGGTCGTGCCCGGCATCCGCCTGCCGGGCGGGCAGGCCCAGGACCAGAGGCGGGTCGCGACGCCGGCGGAGGCGGTCGAAGCCGGGGCCGACATCCTGGTTCTGGGCCGGCCGATCACGGCAGCGAGAAATCCGGACGAAGCGCTCGCGGCGGTTCTTGCGGAAATAGAATCGGCCCATGTCTGACTGGCGGAAGCCTCACGGCGCCTGGATCGTCGGCCACCGCGGCGCTCCGCGCCGCGCGCGAGAGAACACGATCGAGAGCTTCGATTTCGCCGAGAGCATCGGGGCCGACGGGATCGAGTTCGACGTGCGCCAGACCCGTGACGGAGAGGCCGTGATCTTCCACGACGACCAGATCCTGCTTGGCAACCAGCGCTTGCCCGTCAGGTCCTTCACGACGCGCGAGATCGAGAAGCTTCTGCTGCCTTCGGAGTTCGGCGAGTACCGCGTCCCGAGGCTCGAAGAGGTCTTCCATCGGTACGGCAGCGCCTTGCGCTACATCGTGGAAGTGAAGGTCGGTCCTGCGACACACCGCCTCACGATGGCGCGGCGCATCGCGCATCTCGCGTCGGTCTTCGGCGTCACCCGGCGCTGCCTCGTCGCATCCTTCGATGCGGAGTTTGTCAAGGTCGTGCGCGAGGTGGACCCGGAGATCGCGACGAGCTTCCTGTTCGACCGTCCCGTGGCGCTGCCCGAACCCGGCCGGCCGACCCCGCTCTTTCCTCCGGTGGATGCGATCGGCCCCGCCAAAGAGCTCGTGACGGCCTACGTCGTGGACCAGGCCACGCGGTCCGGGCTTTCCGTTCACCCGTGGACGGCAGACGAGAACGAGGAGATCCGGCGCCTCCTCGATCTCGGCGTTGCCTCGGTGACGACCAATGCGCCGGAAATCGCCCTTCGAATTCGCGACGGGACTCCCGCCGAGGAGCGGGGAGTCGCTGTTTCCAGGCCATCTTAACCAGGGGAGGTTGCCATGCGCCGTTTGTCTTCCGCCGTCGTCGGGGTCGCCGCTCTCGCGCTCGCGGCGCCGCTCTTTGCCGGTCAGCAGCCGGCCGTCCGCTCGTTCGAAGCGACCTACGTCGCGACGGTTGCCGAGGTGCCGGCCGGTCTGGCGCGTCTTGAAGTGTGGGTGCCGTTGCCGGTCGACAGTGCCGAGCAGACGATCCGCAACGTCCACATCGAATGTCCCTACGAGGGAAGCATCCGCCGGGAAAAGGAGAATGGAGACGCTTACTTCTACTTCTCGACGGACAGCCCCAAGGCGGGGCCGCTCGAGATCCGCGTCCGTTTCGAGGCGGAACGCCGCGAGGCGGGCGTCGGAAGCACGGTCGGCGCCGCGAAGCCCTCGGCCGAAGAGCTTCAGCGATATCTGCGCGAGGAGAAGCTCGTGACGCTTTCGCCGCGCATTCGGCGAATCTCGAAGCAGGCGACGCTCGGCGCGAAGACGCCCGAGGCGAAGGCGCGGGCGATCTACGAGTTCATCGTCAACACGATGACCTACGACAAGGTCGCGCCGGGCTGGGGCCAGGGAGACACGGAGCGGGCGTGCGACGTGCAGAAGGGCAACTGCACGGACATCCATTCGTACTTCATGTCTCTGGCGCGGGCGCAGGGGATCCCTTCGCGCTTCATCATTGGGTTCCCGTTGAAGGCCGACGCCGAGGGCACGATCCCCGGCTACCACTGTTGGGCCGAGTTCTATCTGCCCGACCGGGGATGGGTGCCGGTGGACGCTTCGGACGCGTCGAAAATGACCGATCCGAAGAAACGCGCTTACCTCTTCGGACATCTCGATCCGGACCGGGTGCAGTTCACGATCGGCCGCGATCTGCGCTTGGACCCGCCGCCGTGCGCCGAGACCTTGAACTACTTCATCTACCCGTATGCCGAGGGCGACGGCAAGGCGATCACGCCGGTGGCGATCCGCCTCGAGTACAAGAACCGCCCCACCGGCGCCGCGACGGTGTCGGGAGGTTACTAGGTTCCTAGGGCTGAATGACGAGGTGGGTGCCCCCGTAGACTTCCAGGGCGGCGCCCGTGATGCCGGCGGCTTCGTCGGAGGCGAGGAAGAGAACGGCCTTCGCGACGTCCCGCGGCCAGAGCTTTTCCACGAGCGGAGCGGCCCGGTCGGCGGCTCCGCTCTCGTCGACCTTGTTCTCGACGGAGCCGGGGCAGACGGCGTTGACGGCAATGTTGGAGCCGCGGAACTCCCGGGCGAGGCTCTGAGTCAACCCGATCAGGCCGAACTTTGCCGTGCTCTGTGCGGCCACGTTCGCATCGCCCCGGATGCCGTGGATCGACGAGACGTTGACGATCTTGCCGCGCTTTCTCTCGACCATGCCGGGCAGCACAGCGCGGCAGAAGAGCGAGGCGGCCGTCAGATTGGTGGAGATCACGAGATCCCACTCCTCTGGCGTGAGTTTCAAGAAGGGACGCCAGAAGAAGACCCCGGCGTTGTTGACGAGGACATCCACAGGCGAGAGCTCCGTCTCGACGCGCTGCGCGCAGGCCTCCGCCGCGCCGGGTGCCGTGATATCGGTCGGCAGCGCCAGGCAGCGTCCGCCGACAGCTTCGACCTGACGAGCGGTTTCCTGAAGGTCCGATTCGGTGCGGGCGACCGCCGCGATGCGAGCGCCCTCTTCCGCGAACCGCAGGGCGATCGAGCGGCCGATGCCGCGCCCCGCGCCCGTCACGAGCACCGTCCTGTCCGAAAACCTCATGGAGTTGCGACCTTTCCGAGCTCCTCGAAGAGCTCCTCGGAGAACAGCCGAGCTCCGTCGCGCCCGGTGAACGTGGGCCCGGTCAACAGAGCGACGTCTCCTTCGCTCGCGCTCGGGCGGTCCAGCCGGACGCGCAGGACCGAGAGCGGGAAGAGCTGTTTGTCGGGGTCCGTCCCGCAGGCCCTCCCGCGCCCCGCCTTGGCCTGAACCGAGGCGGCGACGCCGCGCGAAAGGTACAGCAGCGTGGCTGTGCCGCGGCGGATCAGGTTCAGTGCCGTGCGGCTTCCGGCTCGGACGGCCACGGCGAGGTCCGACGCCGACGTGGCGCGCACCTCGGAAGGCGTGAGCAGAGCCACGCGCGGATGGCCCTCCGGATCCGTCGTCAAGAGGGGGAGCACGAGCCGCCGCCGGCGGCGGAAGGCCCCGCCCGACAGCGCGCGAACCAGCTCGCGCGGCATGCACTCGAACTCCGCCATGACGGAAGTGTAGTTGACAGCGGCAGCTTCCAACTTGAGAGTTGGGCATATGATCGGAGCGATGAAGAGACACATGGTGATTGCAGCGATGTTTTTGGCAGCGGTCGGGGTGCTCCGTGCGGCGGACCGCGACGCCAAGGCCGACGCCGTCGGCAAGGAGCTGATCGCAGCCATGGGCGGGGAGAAGAGCTGGGAGAAGGCCCGTCAGTTTCAATTCAACTTCGTTGTCGAACGGGAAGGGAAGAAGGCGGCCTCCTTCTCGCACGCCTGGGACCGCTACACGGGCGACTACCGCGTCGCAGGCACCGACCGCAGCGGCGCGCCCTTCACTGTTTATTTCAACGTCAACACGAAACAGGGCAAGGCCTTCCTCAACGGCAAGCCGGCTGAGGGCGAGGCCGAGGCGGCCCTTCTCAAGACCGCCTACGGCCGCTTCATCAACGACAGCTACTGGCTGCTGGCACCGTGGAAGATCTTCGACCCCGGAGTGCGTCTCGCCTATGATGGCGAGAAGCCCTGTCCGGATGGGGGCGTTTGCGACGTGCTGAAGCTGTCGTTCGAGAACGTGGGCCTGACGCCCAAGGACATCTACTGGCTCTGGATCACCCGGGAGGGGCGCAAGATGGTTCAGTGGCAGTTCGTTCTCGGCGGCGCCGCCGAAGAGCCCACGACGGCACCGTGGAAGGACTGGCGCTCGGTCGGCGGCATTCTCCTGTCCACCGAGAAGCCGATGCCCGCGCGCTCCACCGTGATCCGATTCGAGAACCTGTCGGTCTCTCCCGCGCGGGACGACGCGCTCTTCAAACCTCCTTCGCCCTGACCGGCCGTCGCCTGCCTTTCTGCGCATTCGCCGCTTCGGGTGCTGCGGCGCTCGCGGCGGGTCTCGCTTGCACCACGATTGCGACTCCGGGAGTGTCGATCGAGCGCATGCCAACGCCCTCCCTGCCGGCGCCGGCGGAATACCTGCTCGTGAAGCCTCCGTCGTGGAAAGATGAGCCTCGCCGTCGCTATCCCGTTCTCTACTTTCTGCACGACGGCTACGGCGACGTGCGAACCCTGGAGCGGCGCGGTGTCGCAGCCGATCTGGTTGCCAGGATGCGCGAAGGGAAGCTGCCGGAGATCCTCGTCGTCGCCCCGGGCGCTCCCGGTTCCTGGTTCTCCGACACCGTGGACGGCACCAGACGCTACGAGACATTCATCACGGGCGACCTCGTGAACAAGATCGAGGCGACCGGCCGCGTCGTGCCTGGCCCGGGCGGGCGCGGGATCACAGGTATTTCGATGGGGGGCTACGGCGCCTACAAGATCGCGCTGAAGCGCCCCGGTTTTTACGGTTCGGTTTCCGCTCTCTCGGGGGCGCTGATTCCGTTCGGCCCCGACGACCTGCAGCGCTACACCCCCTTCGCGCGCTGGACCATCACACGGGTCTTCGGGAAGCCGAACGAACGAAACACGTTGGCCGACAACGACGTCTGGGAGATGCTGTTTCACACCCGGTTCGAGACCCCGCCCTTCGCTTCGCACCTGCGCGCGGGCACCGAGGACGACTACCGCCTCGACCGTGTGGCGGCGCAGTACGCGATGACCTTGAACGCGCACGGCGTGCCCACGACCGTCGTCCTGGAACCTGGCCGACACGACTGGTCTTACTGGAGGCGGGCCATGGCCTCGATCGCGGAATGGCACGCCGCGCACTTTGCTTATGATTCCCAGCGATGAGACTCGTCTTGTTCGACATCGACGGCACACTGCTCTCGGCCGGACGTGTCGCGCGCGAGTCGATCCTCGCCGCGCTCGAGCGCGCGTACGGCTGGAAGGCCGGCCCCGACCACCAGGATGGGCGGCGACACGACTTCTCGGGCAAGACGGACCCGCAGATCGTGCGCGAGCTCGTGGCCGAAGCCCTCGGCCGGGAACGGTGCGAAGAAGTTCTCCCGCACGCTCTTGACCTCTACCTCGACGAGCTCGAACGGCGCCTCCTGCCCGGCAGCGTCGTTCCCAAGCCCGGTATCCCGCAGCTCCTCGCTCGGCTCGAGGCCGAGCCGACGGTCACACTCGGGCTACTGACCGGCAACCTCGAGCGGGGAGCGCGCATCAAGCTCGCGCCGCCGTGTTTTAACGATTACTTTCCTTTCGGCGCCTTCGGGAGCGACTCGGCTGACCGTTACGAGCTGCCCGAGTTGGCCGTGCGGCGCGCCCGGGAGACAACAGGTCGGACTTTCGAAGGCAAGTCCATCGTGATCGTCGGCGATTCCATCCACGATGTGGCCTGTGGCCGGTCGCTCGGTGTGCGCGCGGTTGCGGTCGCCACGGGCCCGACGGCGGCGGAGACCCTCGCCGCCCAACGTCCCGACGCGCTGCTGCCGGACTGCTCCGACGTGGACGGCGCCCTCGAAGCGATCCTGGCATGAGAAAGACCTGGGCGACGGCGCTCTTCCTGACTGGGGTAGCGGCCGCGGTGGGGGCGCAGGCCCCGGCGGCGCCGGCGACGATCGACATCCGCGTGGACTCGCGCGCGGCGCGGGAGATCCTTCTGACGTTGGCGCGGCCGAAGTGGGAACCGACCGATGCCAGGCTGCTCGAGGACATGCCGGCGATTGCCCTGACCATTCGCGACTCGGCGCGATCGACCGAAGTTTTCGAAAGAGACCTGAAGGCCGCCTACGAGACCGAAAGCCGCGTGGCCGTCTTCGATTTCCGGTTGGTGCGGGAGACGCGCGAGCGCTGGGAAGGTCTGGTTGCCGCCCTCACCTCGCGCGAAGCAGAGCTGGTGCGTCAGGCCGTCACGAAGGCTGCGGCGCAACTGCCGGACGACCGGACCGTTGGAGCGCGGCTCGACGTCCACCTGTCGTTTGGCCTGGCGGGCCTCGCCGATCACGTGGTCGCGCACCGGCCCGAGGGCGGTGAAATAATGGTCGTGGACTTGGCCCGCGCTCTGGGCGAGTCGGAGGGCGAGCCGCTCGATTCGAGGGTCGGACGCCTTTCGCGCCTGATGGCCGCCGAGGCGTTTCGGCTGGCCTGGTACGCCTACCGCTCCAACAGCCCCGGCTGGGGACGGCCCGAGCCGAAGCTCGGTCCGCTCGAGCCGCTCGTTCGCGTCGTCGCGGAGGCCGGTCCGATCGCAACGTTTTCCGTGGACGAAGCTTTCTTTCCTCTCTCGACGTGGCTGAAGGATCTGCAGAGGAAGAGCATGAACGACCTCGAGCGCGCCGCCGAGCGGGTGGTGGCATCCGAAACCGAGCTCGACAAACGGGTGGAGATCATGTCGGAACTCAAACGCCCCGACTTCGCGCGCCGCGTCGCCGCGCCGGCTGGCATGTTCATGGCGGACGGCATTCGTCAGGCCGCGGGCCCCGACGGACTCAAGAGCACTCTGGCGGGGGGGCCTCGAGCCTTTTTCGAGGCCTACGACCGAGCGACGCAGAAGAACAAGGAGCTGCCACCGCTGTCCAAGTTGATCCGGGAAAAGCTCGCGGCAGCCCGAACGTCGTCAAAGCCGTGAGCCGCCGGGACCTTCCGCTTCGGATTGCCGGCCAGGAAGTGACGACCGGGAGCTGGATCGACGTGCGCTCCCCGCAGGCGGGCGAGCTGCTGGGCCGCGTCGCCAAGGCCGGGCCGGGTGAGGTGGAGCGCGCGATCGTCGAGGCCGTGGAGGGCTTCGAGGAGTCCCGGAGGCTGCCGGGGCACCGACGGGCCGACGCTTTACGCGCAATCGCCGCCGCGCTCGAGGGGCGCCGCGCTGAAGTCGTCGCCACGATCGTCGAAGAGGCGGGCAAGCCGCTTCAGTACGCGCAAGCGGAAGTCGCGCGGGGCCTGACGACGTTGCGCCTCGCCTCGGAGGAAGCCACGCGGATCGAGGGCGAGCTCGTGCCGGTGGACATCGAGCCACGGGGCGAAGGGGCCTTCTGCGCGGTCCGGCGCTTCCCCGTGGGACCCGTTACGGCGATCACTCCTTTCAACTTCCCGCTGAATCTCGCGCTGCACAAGGTCGCTCCGGCCATCGCGGCCGGCTGTCCGGTGATCCTGAAGCCCTCGCCGCGGACACCCTTGACGGCCGATTTGCTCGCCCGCGCCGTCGAAACCTCGGGCTGGCCCGCGAAGGCTTTTTCGCTGGTGCACGCCGATCCGGAAGTCGCCCGGCCTCTCTGGACGGACGAGCGCATCCGGTGCGTGTCGTTCACGGGCTCGGAGACGGTCGGCTGGAAGATCAAAGAGGAAGCTGCCCGAAAGAAGGTCATCCTCGAGCTCGGCGGCAACGCCGCGGCCATCGTCTGCGCCGACGCCGACGTCGAGGATGCAGCGCAAAAGCTCGCCGTGGCGGCGTTCGCGTACAGCGGCCAGGTCTGCATCAAGGCCCAGCGTCTCTTCGTGGCGCGGGAGGTCAAACAGCCGTTCCTCGCGGCGTTTCTGGCGGCAGCGCGAGCGCTCGAGCCGGCCGATCCGAAGAGCCCCTCGACTGTGCTCGGCCCGATGATCGACGAAGAGTCGGCGCGTCGCGTCACGGCCTGGATCGAGGAGGCGCGCCAGGCGGGTGCGAAGCTCTTGCTCGAGGGCCGGCGTGAAGGCAACCGCCTCTGGCCGGCCGTGGCGTCCGACGTTCCGGCGGGCGCCAAGATCCGCGACCGGGAGGTCTTCGGGCCCGTCGCGACAGTCGAAGACTTTGACGATTTGGACGACGCACTCGTCCGCGCGAACGCCTCGGCTTACGGCCTGCAGGCTTCGGTCTTCACGCGCGACATTGGCCAGGTAATGCGCGCTTTTGCGAGCCTCGAAGTGGGCGGCGTGATCGTCAACGATGCGCCCACCATGCGCATCGACAACTTTCCCTACGGCGGCACCAAAGCCTCCGGCTTCGGCCGCGAAGGCGTCCGCTACGCCATCGAAGAGATGACCGAGCCGAGGGTGCTGTTTCTCAAGGCGTGAACTCGGGCGCATCGCGCAGGTGAAGGAGGTTCTCGTGAGAAGGTCCCTTCGCGCTCCCGGTCTGTTTGCCGGAGCGGTTCTCGCCGCCGGGCCTCTCCTGGCTCAGAGCGAGCCGCCCATCCCGCCGCCCAAGCCGACGCTGACCAAGGAACAGGAACGCGGGAAATTCCATCCGCGCGCGCTCGGCATGGACGCGGCGGTGCGCCTGACGGCATACGCAAAACGCCAGCAGATGGAGAGAGCCTCGCCCCTTTCGGCCATCCGGTTCCGCAGCGTCGGCCCCGAGATACAGGGTGGGCGCGTCGTGGACATCCACGGACCCGCCAACCAGCCGGACACGCTGCTCGTCGCCTTCGCCTCCGGCGGCCTCTGGCGCACCGACAACCGGGGCGGCAGCTGGATGCCCCTCTTCGACAAGCAGTCCTCCCTCACGATCGGCGCTTTTGCGCTGGCCGACGGCGAGGGCAAGACGATCTACCTGGGCACGGGCGAGGCGAACTCGAGCCGCACGTCGTATGCGGGCACCGGAATGTTCAAGTCGTCGGACGGCGGGAAGACCTGGACGGCAATCGGCCTGACCGACACGCACCACATCGGCCGCGTTTTGGTCGATCCGCGCGACCCGAAGGTCGTCTATGTCGCCGCGGTCGGGCACCTCTACACGGAAAACGCGGAGCGCGGCGTCTTCAAGACAGAGGACGGCGGCGAGCACTGGACCAAGGTGCTCTTCGGGGACGACCGCACGGGAGCCATCGACCTCGTTCAGGATCCCTCGCGCCCGGACGTCCTCTATGCCGCCACGTGGGAGCGCGCGCGCACGGCCGCCAACTTTCTCGAGTCCGGACCCGGCAGCGGCATCTGGAAATCCACGGACTCGGGCCGGACCTGGAAAAGGCTTTCGGGCGGCCTCCCGACAGGCGCGACCGTCGGCCGGATCGGCCTCGCGGTTGCAGCCTCGAAGCCCGACACCGTCTACGCCATCCTCGACAACCAGGCCCTGCAGCCCGACACCGAGATCTTCGACGAGGAGGCGCCGCCCGGCGAGCTGACCCCTCGGCGGCTGCGCAAGCTCGACGCGGAGAGCTTCGCGCGTCTCGACGATGCTGCCGTGGCGCGGTTTCTGCGGCGCTACGACTTCCCGCGAGCTCTCAAGGCCGCGCGCCTGAAGAAGGACGTCAAGGCCCGCAAGATCTTCGTGGCGGATCTCGTGGCGTTTCTGCAGGACGCCAACCGCGATCTCTTCGAAAACAACCTCATTTCGACCGAGGTCTACCGTTCGGATGACGGGGGCGCCACCTGGCATCGCACGCACGAAGGCCGGCTCGACAAGGTCTTTTACAGCTATGGTTACTACTTCGCGACGATCGCCGTGGATCCGACGGATCGGGAGTACGTTTACATCCAGGGCATGCCCATGCTGGCGTCTCGCGACGGCGGCAGGACCTGGAAGGGCCTCGGCAACCGAGGCGTCCACGTCGACTACCACGCGATGTGGATCGACCCCAAGTCGCCGCGCCGCCTGGTGATCGGCAACGACGGCGGTTTGAACGTGTCTTACGACGGCGGCGAGACGTGGACGAAGATCAACAACCTGCCCGTGGGCCAGTTCACCACGCTCGCGCTCGACAACTCGGATCCGTACAACATCCTGGGCGGTCTGCAGGACAACGGCGTCCTGAGGGGGCCTTCGACCTACAAGTTCGGCAAGAGCGATCCGGAGGCCTGGAAGTCGATCTACGGCGGCGATGGAAGCTGCGTCGTCGTGGACCCGAAGGACGCAAACGTCGTTTACACCGCCTTGCAGTTCGGCATCGCGGCCCGTCTCAATCTGAAAACCGGCGAACGCGCTCCGATCTGGCCCCGGCCGGAGCTCTCGGCGACGAAGAAAGAGAAACCCCTGCGGTACAACTGGGTGACGCCGTTCCTGTTGTCGCCGCACTCGCGCGACATCCTCTACTACGGAGCCAACAAGCTCTACCGATCCTTCGACCGGGGCGAGACATGGAAAGCGATCTCGGCCGACCTGACCTCCGACCGCGAGCAGGGCGACGTGCCGTTCGGGACGATCACGACGATCGCGGAGTCGCCCAAGGCGTTCGGAGTCCTCTGGGTCGGGACCGACGAGGGAAAGGTGTGGGGCACGCGGGACGGCGGTGTGACCTGGACCGACCTCTCGAGAGGTCTCGCGAAAGACCGCTGGGTGACCCGCGTCGTGGCCGGGAGCTTCGAGGAGGGCACGGTGTACGTGTCTCAGAACGGATATCGCAACGACGAATTCGCCCCCTACGTGTTCCGCTCGACCGACTACGGAAAGACCTGGCAGGCGCTCGCGGCGGGCCTGCCGAACGAGCCCGTCAACACGGTTCGGGAGGACCCCAAGGCTTCGCATCTGCTCTACGTCGGCACCGACAGCGGCGTCTTCGTCTCGCTCGACCGGGGAGCGACCTGGACGGCGATGGCGGGCGGCTTGCCGAACGTGCCCGTGCACGACCTGCTCGTCCATCCGCGCGAGGGGGACCTCGTGGTCGCTACACACGGCCGTAGCGTCTACGTCGCCGACGCGGCGCCTCTGCGGGAGCTCAAGGAGCCCGCGCGCTCGAAGCCGCTCCACGCCTTCAAGGTCAAGCCGGTCAAGGTGCCACGCGGTCGCGGCTACGGCGAGCATCCGTGGATCACCTGGCGTCGCGACGACCCGGTGGCGCGTATCGCGTACTGGTCGATCGGGCACGAGCCGGTGAAGCTCGCCGTCAAGGACGAGAACGGCAGCGCCTGGAAGGAGCTTTCCGGGACCGAGCTTGCCGGGATGAACGTGGTCGACTACGACCTCTCGGCCGACCCGAAGCTCGCCGACGCAGCCGAGAAGGCGGCTCGGGAGAAGGCGCTGGCGAAGGAGAAGACGAAGGACGAAGACAAAGAGAAAGGCAAAGGGGGGCCCGTCGACGAGGAGATAGACGAAGAAGGCGGTGAGAGCGGTGAGAAGCCCGAGGAGAAAGCCGACGCCGCGCCGCCGAAGGTTCTCGACCCCGAGCTCTACGAGAAGCTCACCGATCCGCTGCGTGCCAAACGCCAGCGGTATTTGCCCCCCGGTAAGTACACCATCGAGATCGTGCAGGGAATCACGGTCGAAAAGACCACTCTCGTCGTCAAGCCGGAGCGTGACGCGGGCTTCTTCGGCGGCGATGAGGCCGCGCCGGATCGGGAATAGCCTAGCGGCGGCCGATCGTGATCGACTTGACCTGACCGCAGGCGCAGGCTCGAGAGAACGCTTCGCCGGCGGTCGAGGCGACGTCTTCCCGATTGGCCGCGGCGCATTTCTCGCAGGTCCATTCGACCGGCCGGACCTGGGAGCCGAAGAAGCCGTACCAGAACTGTAGGCAGCTCTCGAAGCCGGACCAGGCCTCGTACAGGGTGGCCTGCCCGCTCTCCGCCTTCAACAGCTGGCGGATCTTCGCGATCTCGTTGGCTGAATGCAGGTCGAAGTGGGCAAGACGCCCGCGCAGGGCCGAGTCTGTCAGGACGCCGATCCGCGTGGGCGGCTCGGTTCCCCCGGTTCCGACCGTCAGGAGAATGAGACCCGGCGTCTCATCCAGCTTGGGCAGTCGTGTCAGAAAGATCCCAAACGTCTGTTGTCTCTTCATCTCCCGGCGGACGGTCCGCAATTCCTGCTCCATGGAGGATTCCCGCTTTCTCGCCGAAAAACCGGCGACGGGCGGCCGTCCTTTGTGCTGACGTGGTCCGTCGGAGGGAATCGGAGGACTTGAGGGTATCACGTGGCGGCACGGGAGGACTTATGCGGCCTGCTGTGTCGTCGTGGGGGGTGATGACTTCCGGGAGAGGAGCTGCGCGGCGCCGCCGCGGATTCCAAGGCGGATCGCGGCCAGCCCCCACGAGGCGCCGGCCGCTGCCGTCCGTGAATCCACTCGACGGCTGGGTCTGGTCCGGCCGCGCGCCAGCGGGCTGCGCACCACCTGGCTCGGCCATTCCACGGTACTCATCGAGATCAACGGCCTTCGCGTGATCACCGATCCGGTCTGGGACCTTAGCCGACTCGGCCGCGGGGTAGTCCGAGGGCGCAGACCTCAGGGCGGAGCGGAGGCGGCGGGAAGGGATCTGCTCGCCTTCATCAAGGCGTAGCAGAGGGCGCGCCTTCACGTTTGCAACAGCAATTCGCAGCCACTGAGACGGACGGAGGGACGAATGGCCAAGCTCGACGGAGAATTGCGCTCATCACTGGCGGTACGAGCCGCATCGGCCGCGCCACGGCGGAGCAGTTTGCTAACGAGGGTGCGTATATCGCTGTGGTCCGGGTGATCGGACGAAGGAGGTTCGGCGCGGCGCGGGGGGCCTGCGCCCCTTTAAGCCCCCTGGAACTTCCTCGCGACCTTCGCGCTCGTCTGTGGCGCCCCAACCAGCGTCTTCTTCCGCCGGGAAGTCTGAGGCCGCGCTGAGAGCAGTCGAGCGATTTCTTCACACCCCGGTGGTAGCCTTGCAACGACGAAATCTGCGTGACGGTTGGTTCGACATGTCGCGAACGCTGGCCGGCCGGGAGCGCATAGGGAAGCAGGCAAAACAGGAGGGCTTCCCTCGCATTCGATTTGTCACTCATATGGAGTGGGCATTGGAAGAGAAACCGGGGGTTGGCGAGAGGCGCTCCGTTGCCAGCAAATAGCGAGACGCCGAGCGAGGTTCAGCGCCTTCGACGCGGCATCAACGATCTCGTCGCCGTGCTAGCGGTACCCTTTATGTGGAGCGGGGGTGGGGCTTCGCTCATCGCCGCCACGCTCCTTGACGTCCTGGTCCGACTCCTGCGCCTCGACTTTGCATATGTGAGGGTGAGCGATTCGACCGAGGGATCGCCTCATGAGTGGGCTCGGTTCAGTGACGGGATGGATCAAAGCATTCCGGCGCACGAGGTCGGCGAAGCGCTGCGGCCTTTTCTGGCCGACAAAGCGAAGACGGTCGGCCTTCGCGTCGCCACCCCCCTGGCCGAAGGGACGGTCTCGATCGGGGTCTTCCCTCTCGGACTCTCGGAAGGACTTGGCCAGTGCGTCGTTTGCTCGGTACGAACGGATTTTCCGACGGACATCGAAGCGCTGGTGCTTCAGGTGGCGACAAACCAGGCCGCGATGGCGCTGCAGGAGGTGGGAAACATCGGCCGCCAGCGGCGGAGCGCAGAGGAGCCCGAGCGACGAGTCGTGGAGCGCACCCAAGAGCTGACCGCCGCCAATGAAGCCCTGCAACGCGAGGCCATGGAGCGCGCGCGCAGCGAGGAGGCGCTCGCGGAGACCGAGGACCGCCTGCGACGAATGGCCGACTGCATTCCAGAAGTGATCTGGATTAACCCGCATAATTCGTGAACGTGCGTTGGGCGGGCGATTTCAGATGGGTTCAGCGGCTGGAGTTGAGGATTTGACTGGCTGAGTTTTGAGATTGGCGTTGAGAAGAGAGCAAGACGCGGCGGAGG
>Ga0137373_10000564_pt1 | contig 36724 bp, 29 predicted proteins | sample SagtaG_5_FD_104912 | JGI IMG/M metagenome (GOLD analysis project Ga0137373, IMG submission 104912) | Vadose zone soil microbial communities from Sagehorn Ranch, Mendocino, California, USA - Sage1_R_80_16 metaG | ecosystem: Environmental > Terrestrial > Soil > Vadose zone | place: USA... | reverse complement strand
GGCCACCTCGTCAGCGCGGCCGTCGAATCCGACTGCCACCACGCGGCGGACGGAACGCGCAGCGTGCCGTCATGCGCCAGCGTGTTCGCCGCTCCGACGTACGCCATCGCGTCCGGATCCAGCCCCGGTCCGGCGCCGCCAGTCACGGCGACAACGAGAATCGCGGCGCACAGCCCGGCGATCAGAGGAAACGCAAAGCTACGCATTGGTTTTTGCCGGCGTACGATCCCCGCGCATTGGAAGTCGGTATGTGGTAATATGGCGGCGCACGATCACGTCATGCTCATACCGAAGCTCTTCACCGTCATGAAGTCGTACGACCGCCGCCAGCTCATGAGCGACGCGGTCGCCGGCGTCATCGTCGGCATCATCGCTCTGCCGCTGGCCATCGCTTTCGCCATCGCCAGCGGAGTGACGCCCGATCGCGGTCTCTGGACGGCCATCGTGGCCGGGTTCCTCATTTCCGCACTCGGCGGCTCGCGAGTCCAGATCGGCGGACCGACCGGCGCCTTCGTCGTCATCGTTTACGGAATCGTTCAGAAATACGGCATCGACGGACTCACGGTGGCGACGCTCATGGCCGGCGTTCTTCTCGTCATTTTCGGCCTCGTCAAATTCGGCGGCGCGATCAAGTTCATCCCGCACCCGGTGGTAACAGGGTTTACGAGCGGAATCGCGGTGATCATCTTCTCGGGCGAGATCAAGGATTTTCTGGGTCTCAGGATGGGCCCTGTGCCCGCGGATTTCGTCGAGAAGCTCGCCGCGTACACGCAGGCGACCGGTATCACGCCGGCGGCGATCGGCTTAGCGGCGTTCGCTCTCGCGATCATCCTCGTCTGGCCGACGATAAACCGGCGGATACCGGGTCCATTCGTCGCGCTCATCGTAACGACCGTCGTTGCGTCGGTCTTTCATCTTCACGTCGAGACGATCGGCTCGCGGTTCGGCGATATCGCGGCCTCCGTACCTCATCCGAAAATTCCGCATCTCACTCTCGCGCAGATCACGTCCTTGATCGCGCCCGCCTTTACGATCGCGCTGCTCGGCTCGATCGAGTCGCTGCTCTCCGCGGTCGTCTCCGACGGCATGATCGGCGGACGGCACCGCTCGAACATGGAGCTGGTCGCGCAGGGGGTGGCGAACATCGTGACGCCGCTGTTCGGCGGTATACCCGCCACCGGCGCGATCGCGCGTACGGCGACGAACGTGAAGAATGGCGGCCGCACGCCGGTTGCGGGGATGGTGCACGCGCTCACGCTCCTCGTCATCACCATCGCCGCCGGCCGATGGGCGTCGCACATTCCGATGGCGACGCTGGCGGCGATCCTCGCCGTCGTCGCCTATCACATGAGCGAGTGGCGGACCTTCCGCGCCGAGCTCCACTCGCCGAAGAGCGACATCGCCGTCCTTCTTGCGACCTTCCTCCTCACTGTCTTCGTCGATCTCACCGTCGCGATCGAGGTCGGAATGGTTCTCGCCGCCTTCCTGTTCATCAAGCGGATGGCGGAGGTGACGAACGTCAGCGCATTTACCGCCGAGTTCGAGGACGAGCCCGACCGGGACGATGTCGATCCTGACGCGACCAGCCGGCGGCGCATTCCCAAGGGAGTCGAGATCTACGAGATCAACGGCCCCTTCTTCTTCGGCGCTGCCGAAACCTTCAAGGATACCCTGGCGAGAGTCTCCTCGAAGCCGAAGGTGTTGATCGTACGGCTGCGCAAGGTTCTCGCCCTCGACTCGACCGGCATGAACGCGCTCAAGGACGTTGTCCACCGGAGCCGCGGAGACGGGACGGTAGTTTTGTTGTCCGATGTCCACATGCAGCCGCTCGTCGCGCTCACAGGTTCGCCGGTCCTGCTCGACATCGGGCGCGAGAACATGTTCGACAACCTGGACAGCGCGCTCAATGCGGCCAGGCGCGTGCTCGGAGTTCCGGAAGAGACGCCGACCGCGCCCGGTTGAGGAGCTGCCGGCGAGTGCTTCGAAAACGTTTGTCGCGCCCGGCAAATTCCATCTCGGGATTCTTCGAACCATCCGCGCGGTGGCGTGGTCTAATTGCCAAGCAGTTCCGCGAGATATAACGCCGCCTCTTCCGGAGCCCGACCTCGAATGTATCTGCACCGTTTGATCAATAGCGTGATCAAAAGCGGAATTGCCGTCGTGGTGGTCGCCATGCCCGCGCTTGCATTCGCCCAGAGAGGCGTGCATCCCGAGCCCGCGCGTGCGGTCACCGCGCACCGTCTGACTTCGTCGGTCAAGATCGACGGTCGTCTCGACGAGGATATCTGGAAGACCTCGAACCCGGCGACCGATTTCCGCCAGTCGCAGCCCGATGAAGGGAAGCCGGCGACACAGAAAACCGAGATCCGTTTCGCGTACGACGACGAGGCGCTGTACGTCGGCGCGCGGATGTACGACACCGAAGGGGCGAAGGGAGTGCACACGCGCCTCATGCGCCGCGATGCGATGAGCGAGAACGACTGCGACATACTGCAGATCGCGCTCGACAGCTATCACTCGCACACCTCGAGCTACTTCTTCTGGGTAAATCCATCCGGCTCGAAGCGCGACGGAACCGGCGACCCCACCTGGGATCCGATCTGGGAGACGGCGACGCAAATCGATTCTCTCGGATGGACGGCTGAGATGCGGATCCCGTTCAATCAGCTCAACTTTTCGCGCGACAAGGCGCAGACCTGGGGGATACAGGTGGTGCGCTTCGAGCACCGTCTCAATGAGAGGTCGCACTTTGCGTGGTGGCCCAACAACGAGAACGGCGGGCCGCAGCGTTACGCGCATCTCGAGGGGATCGAGATCAACGACCGACCGCGCGGAATGGAGGTCGTGCCGTACATGGTCCTCCGCGCGAAATACATCCGGCCCGCCAACCCGCTCAATCCCTACACGAAGGCCAATGACCGCGACGTGCGCATAGGCGGCGACCTGAAGTACCGGCTGACCTCGAACCTTACTCTGAACGCGACCGTCAACCCTGACTTCGGTCAAGTGGAGGTCGACCCCGCTGTCGTGAACCTCTCGGCGTTCGAGACGTTCTTCCCGGAGAAGCGCCCTTTCTTCATCGAGAATGCGAACGCGTTCGGCTTTGGCAATTTCAGCTGCTTCTTCTGCAGCAACGTCTCGAGCCTGCAGATGTTCTATTCGCGGCGGATCGGTCGCGCGCCTCAGCTCTTTCCATCGGCCACGTACGTCGACCAGCCGGAGAACGCGACGATTCTTGCCGCTGCAAAGGTGACGGGCCGCACCTCCAACAACTATCTCGTCGGAATTCTGGACGCGGTCACGCGCCGCGAGGAGGCGCGAACACTCACCGTGAGCGGAGGGAGCGCCGTCGAAGTCACGCGCGAGGTCGAGCCGATGACGAATTATTTCGTCGCCCGCCCGCGCAAGGATTTTCAGGGAGGCGCCTACCAGCTCGGCGCGATATTGACATCCGTGGACCGCTTCACCGGAGACTCGCTCGCAAAAGCGCGCCTCGTGGAGAGCGCCCGCGAGCTCGGCTTCGACTGGTTCGCTTCGAAGAAGAATCGCACCTACACGTTCATGGGGCAGTACGCTCTATCCGACGTCCGTGGCTCGGCGACTTCGATCGACCGCTATCAGAGATCCAGCGCGCGCTACTTCCAGCGCCCCGATCGGGAGAACGGAAGCAATGGTCTCTTCTCGAACGCCTACGACCCGACGGCGAGCCGGCTTACCGGCTACGGAGGCTACGCACGCGTCGCAAAGGATGCGGGCACATGGATTTGGGAGAGCATGGTGAACTATCGCAGCCCGGGCTTCGAAGTGAATGACATCTCCTTCATGGACCGCGCCGATTATTTCTGGATGAACAACAACATCGCGCGCTCCGTCGTGAAGCCGGGACGCGTGTTTCGAAGCTATTCCGCAATCCTCGGCATGCAGCAGCAGTTCAACTACGGCGGCGATCTCACGGACCGCGAGTACGCGGTCGGTGTTTTCGGCCAGCTTCTCAATTTCTGGCAGGTGAACCTCTTCACCATCCGCGCGCCCGAGGTCTTCGACGACCGCGCGACGCGCGGCGGGCCGATCGTCAAGAAGCAGGGCTACCGGTACAACAATCTTTACGTCGGTACCGATGCCAGAAAAAAGATTTCGTTATCGTTCAGTCCGAGCTACACGGCAATGGATCGGGGTCATGACACGTATCGAATCAGTGTAACCACCACTTACAAGCCGTCGTCGAACGTCCAGCTTTCACTCGGCCCGACGTTCTCCAATTCCTGGAGCACGTCGCAGTTCGTCACCTCCGGTGCCGACTCGCTCGCGAAGACCTTTTACGGGCGCCGCTACATCTTCGCCGAGCTCGCGCAGAAGTCACTGTCGATGAGCACGCGCGCCAACGTGACATTCACGCCCAACCTGACGCTCGAAGTCTTCGCCCAGCCGCTCATCTCGAGCGCGAATTACCTGCGCTTCCGCGAGTACGCGGGTGTCCGCCAGTCATCCTTCCACGACTACGCGCCGGGAACCGAGATTACCTCGACGAAGAGCGGCGGCCAGACGGTGTACACCGTGGACGTCGACGGCGCCGGTCCTGCTCAGCCCATTTCGTTCGGCGATCCGAACTTCAACTTCAGAGCGCTGCGCGGCAACGCGGTCGTGAGATGGGAGTACAAGCCCGGATCGACTCTGTTCTTTGTCTGGCAGCAGAACCGCTCCGACGTCGATCCTTACGGCGATTTCGACTTCAGCCGGGACCGGCGGGCGCTCTTTGGCGCGCATCCCGACAACATTTTTCTCGTCAAGGGCACTTTCTGGAAGGCGTTCTGATATTGGCTCCTTGCGTGACCTGATCCGCGCACCACTGCCTCAATGGGCAATCCATTTCGCGATTTGACACATGAATCAAACTTCCGCGATTTCAGTGATTAGTTCATGACGTACCGCTGACGCCCCGTTGTGATGTTCCCCCAGCGGCGACCAAATGGGTCGCTGTTGACCAGTTACAGGGAGACATCATGACAAGACAGAGAACAAACCACCTCCTCATTCTCGCGCTGGTTCCGGCAGTTGTTTTCGGAGCGATACGATGCGCGGATTCGCCTGCCGGTCCTGACCACCGAGCGGCCGCCAAGGCACTTCAGCCGGAGGTCGCGCTCCGGCTTGCGAGGCTCCACGCCAAGTATGACTCCGTGGGTATCGTTCACAATGAAGCGCTTGCCTACGTTCTCGCCGATCTTCAGCGCATTCCCAAACAGAGCCGCAGCCGGCAGAGAGTCTGCGAGACCGCGCAGCAGTCATTCGCCGAATTTCATCGGAGACGTTTCGGGAGCGAGCTTCCGGCGGGCAGCGAAGCGGACATCGTAAAGCCCTGCCTTTCTGCGCGCGGTCCAGCGGCTTCGTTGGCCTCGCTATCGTTCGGCGGTAAGCCGCCGCGCTTCGACATATCGCAGCCTGCCATCGATTACATGGATCAGGTTGCCAATGCAGTAGACCTCTCCGAGTCCCGGGCCGATCTCGAATCGCGTGTCTCGGAGATCGAAGCCGTTGCCGCAGCCAATCTCGGTGAGGAGGACGCAGCGGCGGTGATCACTGTCGGGTCGGTCACGGATAGCTCGGCGCGATACTGGAGCGACAATCTTATGGCATGGCTCCCCTTCACGAGCACCGCGGACACGACCGTCAATGTGTATTCACGCCTCGCACCTTCAACCGCATCGCACTCTATCGGCAATCCGAGCGCCCTCAGGCCACGCAACTCGAGCGTGACGGAGCTGTGGGATTATCTTTGGCCTCAAGTGGCAACTGCCGGGAGGCTGGCAATCAGGTCTGACGCGAGAGCAGCCGCAAAAACCCTCATCATATTGTCCGTCCAAGGTGCGGTGATAGGCTGGGAGGCAGTTCTCGCGGGAGCGGCCACGGGGTCGATCCTCGCTTTGCTGATGGATTGACCGTTTTGAATTAGCGCGCGGCTTTCGCCAGCCGCGTAAACCATGGAACTGGGGGACGCATGTCTTTCGTTATTTCTGGCTGGCACCGGTGGGTTTGGAAAGGCTCCCCCGGGCGGCGGTTGGTAATTCGCCTTGTGGCGGCGCTCGCACTCGGTCTCATCGCCCTGATATTCGATCGCGAAACGGCGAAGTTTTTCACAGAGTTCGGCGCTGGCGTCGCCATTGGCGGATACGTCACGGAGAAAGCGATTCGCGCAGGGGTCGTTGGCGAGACTTTGAGCGAAGTAGCGTAGGACAAGGTTGGGAGAACGAGGGGCGGCCGGTTTTGGCCGCCTCTTTTTCTTAGAGGGGAGGGAGCGTTGCGCAGCGCGTCGTCCGCCATTTCTCGATTCGCTCTCGCGATTTCCCCCGAATGCACCATTTTGGAGCACTACTGACCGGGAGGTCATCGTGAATGCGAAAACCTACTGCACAGTCTCCGGAAGCCTTTTCATTCTGCTTGGGGTCCTGCACATCTGGCGGTTCGTCGCCGATATGCCGGTCCAACTCGGCAATTTCTCCGTCGCGCGAAACCTTTCGATCGTAGGAATGATCGTTGCCCTCGGACTTGGTGTCTGGGGCTTCAAGTCCGCCAGTCAGATCCCGCCCGCGCTCTGAGCGGCTGATAGACGAAAAGAATCCCGCGCGAGCCTGGGACCCGCGCGGAATCTTGCTTTCGATGCTACCGCGTCACCCCGCGCTGCAGTAGCTGCATCCTGCTTCCTGCGCCCGGCTGACCGCGTACACGCCCGAGGGAACGAGATTCACTCCGGGCAGAAGACCGGCTACCCAATCCGCCTTGGCCTGCTCGGCGGTGACACCCGCCTTCGACGCTGCCATTCCACTGAGAACGGTGAGAGCCATGTTGCACGCCGTGATTACGACCGGATGCGTTGCCGTCAGAGCCTCGTACGTCAGACCCGGGCGCATCATGATGTTGTCGCGGAAGATGTTCCGCGTCGCCGGCGCCTTCGTTGCCGGATCGGTCACGTTGATCAGCTCGCCGATCTTGTACTTCTTCCACGTCGCGTCGTCGAGCGTAAGTGCCATCGCGAAGTGGCGGTAGCTCACCACGGCGGTGATGTCCGAGTCGGGCGTATTGTGCGCCTGCTTGAAGCTGTCGATGAAGTTCAGCGCATACGCGGCGGCGAGACCGTTGTTCGGCTCGACGGCGTCGAATACCTGGCGGTGCCGGCCGTGAATCTTTTTCACCCAGGCGTCACTGAGGTCGGGCTTCGAGAGCAGCGACAGTGTTTCCGCACCCGCATCCGACCATTTGCCGGCGATCAAAGCCGCGGCCGCGGCAGCGACGCCCTTCAGGAAACCACGACGGCGTGTTCCAGCTGATTCTGCTTCCATGAACTCCCCCAAAGTTGAAATAGGCGAATTCTTTAGTATGCTTTCGGCCGAAGCGCATGGCCAGTATCACAAAAAAAAAGAGAGGCGGCCGGATCGGCCACCTCTCTCTTTACGGGTCCACAGTCTCCCCGTCACGAGGTTAAAACCAGCGCGGTGCAGCCCTCATGACGCTGTGGCCCGCCGCCCCCAAGGCCACGTCAGGTGCACGTAATCAGGCCTTCGAAGGATTGAGTACAGGTTCGTGTGGTGAGGGCGTGAATCGCCGTCGCCGTCCAGCCGTTCGGATTCATTGTCGCGGTCGCGGTGACCGTGACGTTCAGCGAATGAGTAAAGCCTTGAGCCAAGCCATCCCCTGAGAAGTAGCGGCCACCGCTGTCCGCCGCATAGCCCTCCTCGTAGCTCGCCAGATTGCGGAGATCGGACTTCATCGCCGCCACATAGGCCTTGTCCTTCGTGTTTGCGAATTTGGGAATCGCGATCGCGGCGAGGATGCCGATGATCACCACCACGATTAGAAGTTCAATCAGGGTGAATCCCTTGTTGGTGTGGCGCATGCTAACTCCTTGGAGATCGGTGACACGCTCTGCTCCCGCGCAGCCACATGAAGGCAACGAGCGGTCCACGCGGCCCGTCCTCGGCTAAATCCATGCCGAGCATGGAGTTGCATTTGTTTACCTCGCAAGACCTTTAGCCCCGCATCGGGGCAATCTGCGAATCTTCTCGCAGGATGCACCGCATTCTGCGAATGGCCGCTTTCGGCTGAGCGGTCGCGCAAATGTCAGCTTCCGGGCGAACGATCTCCTGCCACTGGCGCGAGAATTGTCTTCGAGGGTTCGGCGCGCTGTTCAGCCAGGAGCCGGGTCGTGAATCGCTGTCCTTCGGAAATCCGCTCGACTTCGAGTGCGATTGCGTCTACCGCTTGGCTCAGCTGATTCAGCTGCGCTGAAATGTCCGGCGAAATCCTCGCCGCGCTGCCCATCCGATCCACCCGGCGCCCGATCGCACGCATGATCGGGAAACCGAGAATGATGACCGCCAGCGTTACGAGGAAAGCGATAGAGACGCCGGCGACGCGCGGAGGAATTCCCTGATTCGGGTCAAAGCGAATCTGTTGGATCGTTCCGGGAGTTCCGGGCGCTGCCGGAGCGCCGGGAATGACAATTTGCGTGCGCCGGGCTGCGCGCGCTTCCTGGCGAGCGGCCTGTACCTGCTCCCGGATCTGCTGGGAGAGCGCGTCGCGCGTCGTCTGCTCCGGCGTCTGCGGATTCTGCCGCAGCGCCGGAATCATGTTGTCCGCCATGCCGTCCTCGTCTTTTTCTCCGTGTCAGCGTTCACGGAGCATGTCTGAATGTAAATCGTCCGCGGCGCGCCAGTTAGCGCGACGCTCATGCTCAACACTGGTGCGCCGCTTTTCGTATAGCCATCGTTAGTCCGCCCGAATCACCCCTTCACACCTACCCGCCCATGCGCTTTCCCCGCGTACTGCCCGCTTTCCTCGCCGGCGCGCTCGCCGTAACTGCCGCCGGCACTTCCGCATTCGCCCAGCTGACCACTCCGCTCGATTCGACCGTTCTGAATGCGTTCCGCTGGCGCGCCATCGGTCCGGCCAACATGGGAGGCCGAGTCGCCGACGTCGAAGGAGTCCCGAACAATCCAAAGATCTTCTATGTCGCCGCCGCGACTGGCGGGATCTGGAAGACAATCAACGCGGGCACGACGTTTTTCCCGGTCTTCGACAAGGAGCGCGTCATTTCCATGGGCGACCTCGCAATCGCGCCGTCGAACCCTGACATCCTCTACGCCGGCACCGGCGAGCAAAATTCGCGCAACACGATCTCCCCGGGCGGCGGCATTTACAAGTCCACCGATGCAGGGAAGACGTGGAAGCTGGTCGGGCTCGAAGCGACCCAGCAGATCGGTCGCATCGTCGTCGATCCCGTCGATCCGAACGTCGTCTACGTTGCGGCGCTCGGTCACGCGTGGGGCTCGAACCCCGAGCGCGGACTGTATAAGACAACTGACGGCGGCGCACACTGGGCGCTCTCCAAGTTCGTCAGCGACAAGGCGGGCTTCGTCGACCTCGCCATGGACCCGAGTGATCACAACACTCTCTATGCGTCGAGCTGGGAGCGCGTTCGCGGTCCCTATTTCCTGAAGAGCGGCGGGCCCGGCAGCGGACTCTGGAAGACAACCGACGCCGGCGCGACCTGGAAGGAGATCACCGGCGGAGGATTTCCGGCGACGACGAAGGGACGGATCGGCATCGCAGTCGCTGCCTCGAATCCGAAAGTCGTTTACACCTGGGTTGAAGCGGACACGCTGCCGCACCCGCTCGCGCGAGGCGAAGTCGCCGACACCAGCAAGCGGCAGCGGACACCGAGCGGCATCTATCGCTCGACCGACGGAGGCGCCACCTGGGCGCGCACGTACAGCAACGAGCCGCCAGCGGGCGGAGGCGGCGGGCTCGGCGACGCGCGTCCGTTCTACTACTCGCAGATTCGCGTCGACCCGAAGAATCCCGACCGCATCTATTGGATGTCGTCGGTCTTCCGGTCGTCGGAGGACGGCGGGAAAACCTACCGCCGCGGCGCGCTAGGTCTCCACACCGACTGGCACGCGATGTGGATCGACCCGAACGACCCGGACCACTTCATTCTCGGAATGGACGGCGGAGTCGGGCAGACGTGGGATCGCGGCGGCTCATATGACGCGATCGACACGTTCCCCATCGGCCAGTTCTATGACGTGAGCTACGACATGCAGAAGCCGTACAGGGTGTGCGGCGGATTGCAGGACAACGGCTCGTGGTGCGGGCCCAGCCGCTCAAGAAGCGGCGCGGGAATCTTCAATTCCGACTGGTTCAACGTCGGCGGCGGCGACGGCTTCTACACCGCGCAGGATCCGCGCGACCCGAACACCATCTACAGCGAGTCGCAGGGCGGAAACGCGTCGCGGCTCGACGTCTCGCAGAACACGCGCGCCGTCATCATGCAGGGCGGCGGCCGCGACCGCGCCAGCGTCTTCGAGGATTCGGTCATCATCGCGCGCGGCGATACCACGAAGCCGGTGACGCCGGAGGCAAGCCGTGCACTCGCCGACATTCGCACGCGCGCCGCGGTGGATTCCTCCCGCCGTTACCGCTTCAACTGGGAGACCCCGCTCTTCCTCTCGCCGCACTCGGCGACGACGGTATACATGGGAGGGAACCGGCTGCTCAAGTCCTCGGACCGCGGCGACCATTTCTTCCCGATCTCGCCCGATCTCTCGACGAAGGATTCGGCGAGAATCATCATGAGCACGAAGACGACCGGCGGCGTCACGCGTGACGCGACCGGCGCGGAGACCCACGGCACGATCACGACGGCGGCGGAGTCGCCGATCCGCCCGGGAATTCTCTGGGTCGGAACCGACGATGGAAATGTGTGGCTCACGACGAACGACGGCGGAAGCTGGACCGACATCACCACGCACTTCCCGGGCGTTCCGAAGAAGACGTGGGTGAGCAAGGTCGAGCCGTCACACTTCGATACGGCGACGGTCTACGTCTCGTTCGACAATCACCGCGAGAACGACTTCAAGCCGTACGTGTACGTGTCGAACGATTTCGGGCGCACCTTCCGTCCCGTCAATTCCGATCTGCCCACCGGCGGGGCCGATTTCATCCACGTCGTTCGTGAGGACGTCGCGAATCGCGATCTGCTCTTCGTCGGAACCGACGTCGGTGCGTACGTATCGACCGACCGCGGCTCGCACTGGCAGAGGTTCATGACCGGTCTGCCGACGGTGCCGGTGTATGATCTCAAGATTCATCCGCGCGACCGCGACCTCATCGCCGGCACGCACGGCAGGTCCATCTGGATCGTGGACATCGCTCCGCTCGAGCTGATGAACAACAGCGTGATGGCGAGCGGTGCGCACTTCTTCACGCCCAAGACCGCGTATCAGTATTCGGTCGCCAACCAGCAGGCGTTTCACGGCGACAGGCTCTTCCGCGCGGCGAATGCCCCGTACGGCGCCGAGTTCGTCTATCGTCTGACGTCGGGCACGCCGCGTGACAGCGCGAAGATCCTCGTGACGAACGTCGCGGGCGATACCGTGCGGACCATTACCGGTCCGGGCGGCGTCGGCGTGCATCGCGCGTACTGGGACCTGCGCGGAAGTGCGCGTCCGCTCGGACCGGCCGCGCGCCGGGACAGCATCATCGCGGCAAACCTGCGCCGCCAGCGCGAGGATTCGGTCCGCCGCGCCGGCGGCGACACGACGGCCGGCGGATTCAGAATGCCGCCTGGTGCGGATACGGCCGCCTTCCGTGCGGCGCGCGACAGCATGGAGGCGATGCGCTCTCGTGGCGACACGGCGGGAATGAGGGCGCTGCGCGAGCGTCTCGGAGTTCGCGGGGGACCTGGAGGTGGCGGGCGGCGCGGAGCACCGCCGCGCGAGGGCGAGATCAATCTCAGGCCGTCTGAATCGCCGACCCTCGGGCCTGCGACAGGCTTCGGTGGGGGCGGGGGAGGCGGAGGAGGATTCGGCGGGGGTCGAGCCGGACCGGCGGTAGATCCGGGCGATTACCTCGTGACGATCACGGCCGGAGGGCAGACGCTGCGGCAGGTCGTCAAGGTCGAGCGGGTCAGCGACATCATCAACAATCCCTTTGGATTCCAGGACGACGACGATTCACACGATCCGTAAAGGAACGGCAAAGGGAAAACGGCACGTTTACCGCTGATCGCTAAACGCTAGTCGCTACTGGCTGCCTGCATCGGGACGCTCATAACGGCGTCCTGGTGCAGGCAGTTTTCTTTTCTGTCGTGTATTGGGTCCCGAGTAGTGCGCTGGCAGCGTTCAGCTGGCCGCGGATCACGTGTCGTTCTCAGTTGCCGTTACTGTTTGTATATAACGCCGGATTTCATCACGAACGACACGTGCTGGAGCGCCGTGATGTCCTCCAGAGGATTTCCGGGAACGGCGATAATGTCCGCGAGCTTCCCGGGCTCGAGCGTGCCCTGTTCCTTCTCCTGTCCGAGCAGCTCTGAAGCCACCGACGTCGCCGACCGGATCGCCGCCATCGGTGACATTCCGTAGCGCACCATGTACTCGAACTCCTTCGCTTCGTTCTCGGTCCACGCGAACCCGCCGGCGTCGGTCCCGAACGCGATCTTCACTCCCTTCCGCACCGCCTTGCCGAACGTGTTGCGCTCGAGCTCGACCATTTTCGGCCAATTTCCGCCGCGACCGGGCGCGACGTAAGCGCCGACGTAGATCGTCGGCACCCAGTACGCCTTCTGCGCGATGATGCGGTCGAGGAGATCATCGGTCAGGCCGTCGCCATGCTCGATCGTGTTCACGCCGGCGCGCAGCGCTGCATCGATACCGTCCCAGCCGATTGCGTGCGCGGCGACTTTCTTGCCGAGCCGGTGCGCCTCGCTGACGATCATTTTCATCTCTTCGTCGGTGAAGTTCACCCACGAGCGGAGCCGTCCGTCGTCGGCGAGAAAGTATTTTCGATCGGCGTAGAACTTGATCCAGTCCGCCCCGTACTTCGCTTCTTCGCGCACCGCTTTCCGGATCTCCTCGGGGCCATCGACGATCTGCACGCCCTCGGGAACCTTGATCTCCCACGAATACCCGAGCAGCGGATACGTCCCCGTCGGCGCCATCGCCCGTGTCGACACGAACATCCTCGGCCCGGGAATGATGCCGCGGTTGATCGCCGTCTTGATGTCCACGTCGGCGTACATCGCCCCTTCGGTCTCGAGGTCGCGAAGCGTCGTGAATCCGTTCATCAGAGCGGTGCGCACGGCGGCGCTCGCGCGAAGCGTGCGATAGGGAATGCTTTCCTTCAGCAGCTGCTCGTCGTAATCCGCGGCGGTGATGTCGCCCTGCAGCAGCACGTGCACGTGCGTGTCGGCGAGCCCGGGGAGAACCGTCGCCGTCCCAAGATCGATTGTCGTCGTGCCTGCCGGAGCGCGCGCGGCAACTTCCTCGCCGCCGACCGCGACGATGCGGTCGCCCTGCACGAGAACGACGGCCCCGTTCCGCGCCTCGTTGGAACGGCCATCGATGAGTCTGCGCGCTCTGATCAGGTAGCTCGTCGACGGCGCGGCCGCGTCACCAGCCGGCCTCGGCGCCTGCGCGGCCGCGTGCGAAATGCTCGCGGCGACGACAAGGCATAGAAGCAGCGCAGCGCGAGGAAAGGGTCGCATGAGATTCAACTGTCTCTTTTCAAGCATTCGTCACTCAGCCTTTTTGAAAGTGAGATTCCGAAAGTGCCGGGGATCCTGTTCGATTTTAGAGGATGTGCGGTCTACTCGTTGTACGCTCTGATCCGGTCGAGCAATCCAATGAGACGGTCGAGCTCGGCTGGGGAGAGAGGCGCAACGCTGGTCACATCACCGCGGGCAACTGGCTCCTCGAGCTTTGCCAGAAGGCGCAAGCCGGGCGGCGTTATGTAGCACCAGACCCGTCGGCGGTCGTCATCGCACGGCCGGCGGCCGACGAGGCCTTTTCTCACCAGCCGATCGATCAATCGCGTGACGCCGGGTGTTTGCTCGACCATTCTTTCGCCGATCGTAAGCGTCGGCAGCCCCTTCTTTCCGGCGCCGCGCAGGATTCGGAGCACGTTGTACTGCTGGAGCGTTATTCCGTGTGGCTCGACGATTGCCGAGAAGTGTCTCCGGATGGCATCCGTGGTGCGAAGGAGGCCGACGGCGGCCTCCTGCTCGCGTGTACGGAATGTCGTGCGGGGCGGCGCGCTCTTCTTTCGGGGGGGCATGCGGCCAGTCTATGGATGTCCCTGAATGCCGTCAAGCGCTTGACCCTTGAGCGTTGACGGGTGTATCACTCGCTGCGGTTTTTTATGAACCCACTCTGACGGATCGAACATGAAACGTTATTCGACTGCTTTTCTGCTGATTTTCCTTGCATGCCACAGCGACAACACGGTCGCGCCGAACTCCGGCACCGGTCCCGCCGACGTGAATGGAATGTCAGTGGGCGAAGTCAGGGTGCTCACGCCTTCGCAGGTTCCGAACGGACTGGAGTTCCCCGCCGGGACGGGCGTGACCGATTACCTGGTTGTGGTCGGCAACTCGAATCCGACGCCCGATGTTACGGCGACGTATGTCGCGAAGGCGAACCTTCTGTCCGGCTCGCCGCAGATCAACCAGGCCGTCGTTTCGCCGTTCGATGGCGGGGGCGTGATCGCGGAAAATGCCCAGGACGCGGCTGAATCGCGCATCCGCCACTTCGAGCGGGCGCGATTCAAGAATTTGCGGTCCTCGGTCGCGAGCAACGCGGGTCTTCGGCCTCGGAACGATCTCCGGTTCGCGGCCGTGCCCGCGGAGGGAACGACGGTAACGCTACATGTTCCGAACGAACAGTCGGCCGACATCTGCACCAACTTCTTCACCGTCACCGCCGTCGTGAAGAAAGTGAGCAATCGCGCGATCATTCTGCTCGATACCCAGGCGCCGCAGTTTCCAAACTCCTTTAGCGATGCTGATTATACTGCCATCGCAGCAGAGTTTGACCTGAAGGTTTTTCCCACGGACAGCTCCTACTTCGACGTACCGACCGACATCGACGCGAACTCACACGTCATGCTCCTCTACACCACGAGGGTGAACGATCTGACCAATCCGGGCGAGGCCAGCTTCGTCGGAGGGTTCTTTTTCGCCGGCGACCTGTTTCCGCCGACGGGAACAAACTCGTGCGCCGAAAGCAATCAGGCGGAAATCTTCTATTTGCTCGCGCCGGACCCGCTGGCCACCCACGGCAACGTTCGCACGACGGCAACCGTCCGGCAGGGAACGCGTGGTACGGTCGCCCACGAGTTCCAGCACATGATCAACGCCGGGAACCGCATCAAGTCCGGCGCTTCCGCGTTCGAGTCGGTATGGCTCGACGAGGGCCTCGCGCACGCCGCCGAGGACGCGGTTGGCAGGGTGGTTGACGGCTTCAGCGATTTCCAGACATTGAGCGACGCGGACATCTTCCAGTCAGGGAATCCCACGCTGATTAATAACTACAACGCGTTCTTCTTCCAGAACCTGAATCGCTACAAGACATGGCTTCTGCGGCCCGATACGTCGTCCGGCATAAGCTCGCGCGCCGACAAGAATCTTTCGTCCCGCGGCGCGATCTGGGCGCTGCTCCGCTGGACGGGTGACAACCTGAGTGGCGGTGACTTCCGGGACTTCACGCGAAAGCTCGCGGCCGGCCCGGATACGGGCATCAAGAATCTCGTCGCGAAAGCGAATGTGCCGCTCGACACGATCCTCGCCGGATGGCTCGTCACCAATTACTCCGATCACACCGGCATCGCCAATCTTGCGACGAAGTACAACTACAAGGGCTACAACATGCGGAGCGTCGAGCCGCCCGTAAACCAGGGGAACTATCCCCTCCAGTTGAATGTCGTGACGACCGGAACGAACCTCACGACGACCACGATGTCGGGGTCGGGCGTCTACTTCCGCGTCAATCTTCCGGCAGGCACCGCGCGCACTGTCAAATTCGTCGATCCCGGCGGTGCGAACCTGAGCTTTACCGGGGCGCACTATTACGTCCTGCGAATCGACTAGCGACTAAGCGCCGGGAAAACGAAAAAGAGGACGGCACGTGGTCCGCTGGTCGCTGAATGTTGATCGCCACTAGCTGCCTGCATCGGGACGTCACTACAGGCGTAACGGTGCAGGCGGTTTTCTTTTTTCGCTGAGTATTGGGGTCCCGAGTTTTGAGCTAGAAGCGTTCAGCGTGAAGCGGACAGCGGAACACATGCCCTTCTCAGTTCGCTGTTATCGCCGCACTGGCGTTCAGGTGTCCCGGAGCGCTGTAATCGGCGTCTCCCGAAACACATCTCGCCCGGCGATCAACCCGATCGTCAGCGTAAGCGCCAGCGTTCCAGCTGCAATCGCAATCGCGCCACCGAGTGCCGGGGTGAACGGCGCCTTGAATACGAAGTGCACCGCCGCCCAGCCACCGCCGAGCGCGAGCAGCAGGCCCGCTCCGCTTCCGAGAATTCCCAGCAGCGAGTACTCGGCGAGAAGTATCCGCGCGACCTGGCCGCGCGATGCGCCGAGTGTCTTGAGCAAGACACCCTCGCGAATTCTGTCCCGCCGCGTCGCTGACACGGCGCTGAACAAAACCGGCAGAGCGATGCCGAGACTGAAGAGCGCGATGAATCGGATCGCGAGCGAGATCTTTCCGACGATCCTTTCCACCGTTGCGCGAATCGCGCTGAGGTCGAGACTCGACACGTTCGGGAACGCAACCACGGACGCGCGCTGAAGCGCTACGACGTCCGGCTTTCGTTTGACGTATGCCAGAATGATGTACTGCTTGGGAGCGGCGTCGAGAGCGCCGGGCTGAAACACCATGAAGAAGTTCGGCTCGAATCGGGTCCATACGACCTTTCGTATGCTCGTGACGCGCGATGGAACCTGAACGCCCTGCACGTCCCACGTAATGATGTCGCGGAGCTTCACTTGAAGATCTTCGGCGATTCCTTCTTCCACTGAAACTTCCGTCGTGTCGTTCGGACCGACCCTTCGCGCGGTGAACCATTTTCCCTTCAGGATCTCCTCACCCTGCGTGAGCGTGTCGCGGAATGTGGACCTGAACTCGCGCCGCACTCCCCAGAGCGAGCGCCTGTCGCGCGGCCTCAGGCGGCCGGCTTTCGTCAGAGTGTCCCGCCGTGCCGCCGAAACGATGTCCTTCACGCTCGTTCCGTTGATTGCGCTGATCCGCATGGTCACAACCGGAGCGACTTCCACGACTTGCTCGCCGTGCGCGCGAACGAGTGAGTCGAGACCGCGCTCCTGATCTTCCTGCACGTCGAAGAAGACGACGTTGCCGCGCGATGCCTGCATGCCGGTGTTGAACCGCCGCAGAATGTTGTCGTGCACGAGATAGAGTGTCGTAATCAGGAAGGCGCCGAAGCCGAGCGCCAGAACGACGGCGCGCGTCTGATTTCCCGGCCGGTAGAGGTTCGCTACGCCCTGACGCGTGACGTACGGCCATCCCCGGCGCAGTGACCGCCTGGCGATGAATGAAAGCAGCGATGCGCTCGATACGAGCGCGAAAATGACGAATCCGGTTGCACCGCTGATCCAGAGCGCCTGTTTCCAGTTCTGCGCGCGCAGCAGCGCGATCACGACCACGCTGGCGATGAGAGCTGCATTCACGATCAGCCGCGGCGCGTCCGTCCAGCGCATGCGGGGGACGTCGGCGTCGGTGTCCCGCCGAAGCGTCTGAAGGGGAGAAACGTTGCGGAGCGCGAGCAGCGGACGGAGCGCGAAGATCAGTGCGGTCCACGCTCCGACAACGAGACCGGTGAGTATCGCGCCGGGCACGAGCGACACCTGCACCGAAAGCGGCAGGAAGCCGGCGACGATTTTCGGCGTCAGAAATTGGGACGCGACACCGAGGGCGGCTCCGATCGCCGCGCCGAAGATTCCCATTGCCGCAGCCTGCGTGACATAGACGACGAGCACCTGTCCGCTCGTCGCGCCGAGGCAGCGGAGAATGGCGACCGTGTCGATCTTGCGCGAGACGAATGCGCGTACGCCGCTCGCGACTCCAATTCCGCCGAGCAGGAGCGCGACGAGTCCGACGATCCCGATGAAGTTGGTGAGCTTGTCGATCGCGTCGGCGGTGAGCGTTTCCGCCTGCGTGACCGTTCGCACTCTGACGAGCGCGGAGTCGATCCTCTTCTTGAACGGCTTTATGAATTTGTCGGGATCGGTTCCACGCGGGAGCTTGAGGAGGATGGTGCGGTCGGCGGTGCTTCCGAAGACCAGCAGCTGCGTTTCAGCGATGTATCGCGCGGGAATGAAAACGCGCGGGCCGAAAACTTCCGCGATGCTGCCGCTGCCGGGAGTTTCCTCGAGCGTGCCGATGATTGTGAACCGGCCGAATCCGAGCTTGAGGGTGTCACCGGCCTGCGCGCTGAGTGAGGTGAGCAGCGACGGATCGACGAGCGCGTACGGACCGTTCGCCAGCATCTTCCACCGGCCGGCAGGATTGGTGACGATGTTTCCGTAGAACGGATAATTCGCCGTCACGCCGCGGACCTGGGCGAGCCGGGTGCCGCTCGTGCGGGGCACGATCGCCATCGACGGAAAGGCAGTCAGCCGCGCGACCGGGATGCCGGATTTTCCGAGCGAGTCGACGAGTGAATCGATCGTCGCCGGCCATGGCTTGGAAGAATTGAGCGCGACGTCTCCGCCCATCAGCGAGCGGGACTGGTCGCGGGCCGACTGCATCACGTTCGACGAAAATGAATCGATCGCGACGAGGGCGGCGGCGCCGAGCGAGATCGCCGACATGTATACCAGGAGACTACGGCGCGCGGTCCGGCTCTCGCGCCACGTCAGCCACCAGAGGTTTCGAAGAGACATCACGCGGCGGCGCCCGAATCCTCGACTACTTCTCCGTCGGAGAGCCGGATTATGCGCGATGCCTTCGCCGCCAGGTTCGCGTCGTGCGTGACGAGGATGATCGTCGAGCCCGACTGGCTGTTCAGTGTTTGAAGCAGCTCGAGGATCCTCGCGCCGGTAGTGCCGTCGAGATTTCCGGTGGGCTCGTCGGCGAAGAGAATCTTCGGATTGTTTGCGAACGCGCGGGCGATGGCGACTCGCTGCTGCTCTCCGCCGGACAGCTGCGCGGGGAAGTGATTCGCCCGCTCGCTCAATCCTACGCGGTCAAGCAGCTCGGAGGCACGCTCCGCGGCGCCGGGTGATCCGCGCAGCTCGAGGGGGACTTGCACGTTCTCGAGTGCGGTGAGCGTCGGTATCAGCTGAAATGTCTGGAAGACGAATCCGACTTTTTCCCCGCGGAGGCGTGCGCGGGCGTTTTCGTCGAGCGCGGCAAGATCGACATCTTCGACTGTCACGCTGCCGCGCGTCGGAGTGTCGAGTCCGGCGAGCAGTCCGAGAAGCGTCGTTTTCCCGCTGCCCGAAGGCCCCACGATAGCTATGAAGGAACCTTGAGGGATGCTGAAGGATACATTCCGCAGCACGGCCAGCTTCCGGTCGCCGCTCTGATACTCCTTGGTGATGTCCTTTGCGATCAACATGAGATTGACTCTTCGGCTTCGTCGGGAATTTCTGATGTGCGTGCTCGTCGTCGCGTGCGCGCCGGAGCGAAATATGGATGCTGCGCATCGCAGCAGGGAGCAAAACGACTCGCTGAAGAGCCCGGTTTCAAATGCGGCGCGCGCGCCGCGTCGTCCCACGGTCGTGTTTTTCGGGACGAGTCTGACGGCGGGTCCCGGCCTCGAGCCCGAGCAGACATATCCGGCTATCGTCGCCAGGCTCGCGGACTCGGCGGGCACGCCGGTCAATGCAGTCAATGCCGGACTCAGCGGCGAGACGACTGCGGGTGCGGTTCGGCGAATCGAGTGGGTGCTGCGAAATCCCGCTGATCTCGTAGTCATCGAGACGGGTGCAAACGACGCGCTTCGCGGGCTCGATCCGGACTCCGCGCGGTCGAACATCGAACGCGTTGTAGCATCGGTGAAGCGCGTGCAGCCGCACGCCCGTATCGCGCTCATTCAAATGGAGGCGCCGCCGAACATAGGCAACGCATACACCCGCCGCTTTCACGCGATTTATCCGGAGGTCGCGAAGCGGGAGAGGCTTTTTTTGATGCCCTTTCTTCTTCAGAACGTGGCCGGCGTCTCGGCGCTGAATCAGCCGGACGGCATTCACCCGACTCCGGCGGGTGCGCGGATCGTCGCCGCGAACGTGTGGAAGAGCATTGCTCCGCTGGTTCGGGAGCTCTCGGTGGCGCGTTGACCGGAGGCGAGAAATCGGCTAAGTTCCAAGGCTGTCCGCGTTTACGTTATTGACCACAGTTTTGGGCCGATTTTATGGCAATGCCGGCTACACAAATCCGCAGGGGAATGGTTCTCGTGATGAACGGGGATCCCTGCCGCGTCGTCGAGTTCCGCCATCACACGCCGGGGAACCTGCGGGCGATGGTGCAGGCGAAGCTGAAAAACCTGCGTACGGGGAGCAATTTCGAGCACCGTTTCCGCGCCGCCGACACGATCGAGAAGGCATCGATGGAGACGCACGATCTCGAGTTCATGTATCAGGGCGGCAACACGTACCACTTCATGAACACCGAGAACTACGATCAGCTCGAGATCGAGGAAGAAGTGCTCGGCGACAACGCGCAGTGGATGCAGCCGGGGATGAAGATCCAGGCCGAGTATTACAACGGCCGGGTGATCGGAATCGACCTGCCGAACTCGATGATTCTCGAGGTGGTGGACACGGCGCCGGTGATGAAGACGGCGACGAAGACCGCGTCGACGAAGCCGGCGAAGCTGGAGAACGGAGTGACGGTGAACGTCCCCGAGTTCGTAAACACGGGAGAAAAAGTTCGCGTCAATCCGAACACCGGCGAGTACATGGATCGCGCGAAGTAACCGGCGGGCGCGGCGCGTCGTCGTCGCTGTTGATTGGGCTGTTCGTTGCGGTTAAGATGCATACGCGGTTGTTGGACGGGCGGCAGCGAGCCGCCGGGATTAGAAGTGCGGTTCGAAGTTTCGTGGTGGCTGTAGCTCAATTGGTTAGAGCACCGGTCTGTGGCACCGGGGGTTGCGGGTTCAATTCCCGTCAGCCACCCCTGTAACGCGGCGGAGGAAATCGACGTTGTAACCTTTGCCGGGACGAAGGGGTGAGCCGGTAGAGGTCCGTAGCTCAATTGGTAGAGCACCGGTCTCCAAAACCGGCGGTTGGGGGTTCGATTCCCTCCGGGCCTGTGGAAGGACGATGAGTGAGTGGCGTTGAAGTTTTGTTTTTCGCGAAAGACGCTGTTTGAAATGATTTTTATGTAACGAGTGAACTCGGCTCTGCCGGCGCCAGTCGGACCGCGCGCCGACTCTCTTTCGAGTTGCACTCGCAGTTAAAGTTGGGAAGTGAGCAAGGGGCGGATGTGGGGTCGCCGCAAGGCGCACTCCGCAGCGACGGAGCGGCTCGCTAACGCGAGCCGCGAGGAAGCGAGGACGCGCATAAGGCGATCCCCACGACGACCCGAGCGAACGCGGCGCTATCGTCTAGGGGACTAGGACGGGGCCCTCTCAAGGCCTAAACACGGGTTCGAATCCCGTTAGCGCTATTAGATGGATGAAGCATTGCCCCGGAGCGATCCGCGGCGATGGATCGGCCCCATCGTCTATCGGTTAGGACGGCACCCTTTCACGGTGCAGAGAGGGGTTCGATTCCCCTTGGGGCTACTGCGGTCTGACAAGCCGCGGTTGAAGGAATGAAGGAAAGTGTTGGAGCGAGGGTTTCAGCCCTGACTCCGGTAGTTGGGGCCGTAGCTCAGTTTGGTTAGAGCACTCGACTGTCACTCGAGAGGTCGCGGGTTCGAGCCCCGTCGGCCCCGTTGTCTGCGGGAAAATTGTGAAAGTGTTTTTGCCCTGGTGGTGAAATTGGTAGACACGCCATCTTGAGGGGGTGGTGCCGAAAGGCATAGCGGTTCGAGTCCGCTCCAGGGCACTCCTCACGCCACAGTAGCTCAGGGGTAGAGCACCCGATTCGTAATCGGGCGGTCGTCGGTTCAATTCCGACCTGTGGCTCTGACTAAAGTTGATTCGAGGGCGCCGAAAGGCGCCTTTCTTTGTTGCTACGTCATTAGACGTATGTGGCGATTCCAGGCACTGCCGCATCATCCGGCAACTTCTCAGCATGAGGTTTCCAGATGATGAACAATCCAATGATCGTCGGCGCGATTGCCTTCGCGTTCTGCGTTGCGCCCGCTATGGGTCAGAGCTCGTCCGTCCTTGCCACAGGAAAGCGGGTACGGATTTCCGCTCCCACGCTCGATCCCTCGCAGCAGATCGGCCGTGTTACATCGGCAACCGCCGATTCTATCGAGTTCCGCTCGGACGCGCAGCCGTACACCCGCGCGATCGCCATCGCCGATCTCACGTCCCTCGACGTCAGCGGTGGACAAAGAACCCATCGCGGGCGTGACGCGGGCTATGGCTCCCTGATCGGTGCCGTCGTCGGTGGAGTTGCCGGCGCCGCGTCGTACAAGGATCCTGGTCCGGGCTGCTTCATTTTTTGTGAAACGCGTGGCGAGGATACTGTTGCCGGCGCGATCGTCGGCGGTGTCACCGGGGCGCTCATCGGCTGGTTCATCGTCGGCAGCTTCGACAAATCCGAGCGTTGGGTTCCACTCAGGTCGCCGACGAAGGTTTCGATCTCGCCGGCGTCGCGCGGTGTCGCTCTCCGACTTAGTCGCGCGTTCTGATCCGCTATGGCTTTGTAGCGAGCGCGGCCGGACGTGTGATCGTCATACCCGCGCCGTAGAGGCACGCCTGGTCGAACGGTGCGGGCGCCTGTGCGCACATCTCGCGCCGCGGCTCGGGCGCAGTCGACAGGAGGCGAATCTCTTCCCCGATGGCGACGTAGCAGGTCGTCCGCGAAACGAGGTCGTCGCCGAGCATCTCGCAATATTTGAATCCGTCGGCGGGGTGGGACGTGATGTCGACCAGGTTCTTCGCGACGCCGACGTGACACCACGTGCGGAAGCGCGCGGGGGCGTTGATGCAGTATCCGCGCGCCCGGCTGCCGTCACTTCCGGCGTACCCGTTCGCGTCGCGGCCGAGGCTGCCGAAACAGATCGCGAGATAGGGCGCGGGAGCGCGCTCGCACGTTGCCGCCGCTGACTTGAAATCTCCGCCGCTCTCGAAAAGCATCAACGATGTCTGCATCGAATAGCAATCATTCAGATAGCGCGTGGCCAGCGCCGAGCACGGGTAGAGCTTATCCGCCGGATCGTACGCCTTGAAGTGCGTTCCACCCATCCCGGAATGGTCCATGTGACTCATGTCCATTCCGCTCATGTCCATGCCGCCGGTCCCGGCGATGTTCTCCGCCATCTGATGCGGGTTGGTCACGCTGATGATGTTCTCCATGAACGCGCCGCCGTAGCACCCGGATCTTTCCCATCCATCGCTGACGAGGTCGCATCCGGCGAGCGAGCGCGGGAGGTCGTGATCGTAGATGAGCTCAAGCCCGTGACCGAGGCCGTGTACGCACTGGAAGAGAAGCCAGACACCCGCCTGCGCGTGAAAATCCTTGCAGACTCCGTTGATCTCGTCGGCGCCGATCGCTCGGCCGCCGGACTTCCGCTGCCAGTCGAGGAAGTATGCCTGTATCAATCCGTGATAGCAGCCGGACTGAAAGTTCGGGCTGCACTGCGAGAAAGTTTTGGCGAGCTCTGCGGGCGTCGTAAACGCCGCGAGTCCGACCGAGTGCGCGAGCATGTGCGAGTTGTCGCGGACGATTTGATCTGTGCTGTCGATCTGCTCGAGGAGCGTCATCGCGGCGCCGATGCCGTTTTCCTTGAGCGTTCGCGTGAGGAGACTCTGATAACAGGAAACGCGCGCGTCCGCCGATGTCGCGGCGCAGCTTTGCCTGGTTGGAGATCGCGGCGGGGCAGTGGCCGCCGTGACAGAATCACTTTGGGTGATGAGCGCTGCTGCGGATGGAGCTGGAGTTGCGGCAGCGCACGCGAGCATGGCCGCGGAGATAAGCACGGCGAGGGCGGCGTGCGCGAGCGAGGACAAGATCCTTTGCGTCATTATAGAGAGAGATAATCGCCCGCGGGGTAGGGAGGCAATCGGTCGGCCAGGCTCCCCCGTGTCACCAGCTTTCGCTAAATTCGAAGGTACGCGGGCGTAATTCAGTTGGTAGAATGCCAGCTTCCCAAGCTGGACGTCGCCGGTTCGAGTCCGGTCGCCCGCTCATTTTTAACGGCCTAATCATAAGTGGTTAGGCCGTTTTGTTTCTTCATCTTGTACCAGATCCTTCGCTCTTGGTACAAGTTCTGGTACAACTTCGAGCCTGTTTCTGATTGCCTGGCGCGCATGCACGGCGAGCAGCCGCACTTCGCGCGTCACCGACTGATATCCGCGCCGCGTCTTCGTGTCGGAGTGCCCGGTCACGAAATTAAGAGCGCGCGCGTCATCGCTGACAAGTCCCTGCTATCGTATCGCCTCGCATAGCGTCGCACGAATCGAAGCCCCCAAGTCGTCGGCTAGTATGAGAAAGTATTCGAAGTCCTGACGCCCACCGGGGTAGGTCGAGCGGGGGCATAGCACCATTGGTCAGATCCTCGGTCTAACTCAAGTTGAGTTACGAGCGAATCACTACAAAGTGGCAGCTTTCTCGGGGGGCTGGTAGAAGTGCTTGATACACCGAGACGTGACATCGTGATCGAGTGAGGTTGTCTCCACGCGCCCGCCGCCGGCCTCAGACATTTGCTTCTTGACGTAGGCGATCATCTGCTCAGGAAGGAAGCCGTCGCGTTTGAGTTGTGCGACGAGATTGCAGCAGGCTTCGTGTAAAGCCGGGGACGCAACGTCCACGCCATCGGCTAGCGCCAGCTTGTATTCCCGAAGGAAAGAGTCCGTAAGGTTCATCCGGGTCAAGAATGTAGCTCACCTCAAATTAAATCCACCGAGATATCAAAGTTTGCTCGGTCTCCTCGGCACCGGACCACCGGGCGAGTGACTGGGATGCGAGCAAACCTGGACGTAACGTCACCAGGATGCAGACTTTGCGTTGCCTATTCGGCGACTATCAATCCCGCCACAAATGCCGCCCTGCGAACGGAGGACGCGACCGGCCCGCCCGCGAGAATGACGAAGTACATCATGAATATCGGAGACCGAAGCGCGAGCACGCTCGACTGCGCGATCGCGTAGGCGCCGATCAAGATCGTCAGCGCCGTTACGTCCACGAGCGGATTGACGACTGCAACCCACCGCGGGAGCATCGGCGCCCGATACTACAGGCGGTACTCGAGCAGCGTCCAGAGAAGCGCGGAGCGAGGACCAGGAGGTTCGTGAGGTTAAGAACGCGCGGCAGCTCGGGCGCGTACATCAGCGCGCGATCACCAGCACGAGGAGCACCGCGGCCCTGACGCCGTTGGGCAGGCGCTCTGCGCGGTCGCGGCGATGTCTGAGACTGCTAAGAGGGACTCATTCCCTTTGCAACGCGCTTGAATCCATCGGGCTCCGGAAGTGCCGGACCCCGTTAGGGTAGCGGCCGGACGTACCGACCGCCACCCCAGAGGGCAGCTTAGTTCCCGCCGCCAGAGGTTCCCGCGTCGTCACTGCCATGACGATCCTCGCCGCTTCGGTCGTCATCTTCGAAGGCGTGGAAGGACGCGCGGATGTTCGCCGCTACCGTTGCGGCATTCGGTCCACCGGCATTAGCTGTCGACGGATCGATTATCGCTCCGGACGACGTCATGAACCATTTCGAGACGTCAATGTTTACCGTAGCGTTCTGCGTCGTCGCGTCCACGACCAGCGGCGGATTAAACTCCATTTCTATCTTGGTGCGGAGCGCCGTGGTAAATGTGAACGCCGTGCCATTGAAGGTGCCGGTTACGCGGATACTTGCGCCCGCAAGCTCCGGATGCGCTGCAAGAAGCGCGGCCGCCGTCGCGGGAGCAAGTCTCGCCTCGAGTTTGGTGTACGTGCCGGCCGCGAGCGGAACTTTGATCTGTGTGTGAACGGTCGCGTCAACCGGGATGTCGATGACCATCGGGTCGCGCGAGACGTCTTCGCAGCCCTCGGCTTCTCCCTCCGAGTGATCGTCGGACCGGTTGTCCGAAACCGTATCACCGCTTACACAAGTCTCCGCATCTGTGCGCGTGAGCTCCAGTCGGCTGAGGACGACCTCGATGCGCGTCAACACGAGCTGGCCGTTGGTCCCGAGCACCAGGTCGGCACGTGAAGCTGACGGAACGCTCGTCGCCGCTGCAGCAGCGGAGGTCCGCGTGGCAAACGAAAAACTGACGGCCTGGCGGGCCATCCCGGTGAGGTCGCTCGAGCCGCAGGCTGCGACTGTCGCCATTCCGATCAGCGGCAGAAAATTCTTCGAGCGTTTCAAGAGTGAGGCGTATCTCATTTTTTTGCTCCCTGTCGAAGTTGCCTCGCGAATTGCGGCGGCTTCGGCTGGGATCATATGCGTGAGTCGTGCCTGCCAGACCGGTTTTTCGGCCAATGGATTCGCCCGTCCGCGTTGCGTGACGCGTGAACGATTGCAACTCGTAAGCCGTTGATTTACAGGCAATTGAGGGGCGATACGGAGGGAATTGTCGCTGTTAAGTGACGCTGCTGTCCCATACATCGGACAGGCTGCGTGCACGCATTACCCGTTTCATTACCCGTTTATCCCGCCAGAATACGGGAGGAAGGTCAGGGAACTCCCGCACCGACGCCCGATTCCCCTATGAATAGCAGCTTGTCGTAGTTGGTTGATATCCAGTCCTGCTTCTGGATCAGGAGATGATCGCGGGGCGAGTGTCGGTTCAGGAATAGTTGCGTTTACTGGACACTTTGAGAGGGAACTGTAGAGGGAAGATGGACGCCAATGGCTTGAACGTCTTGCTTCCCAAGCTGGACGTCGCCGGTTCGAGTCCGGTCGCCCGCTCTCAAAATTGTTCTGAAGAAATGATCTACAAAAAGGCTTGCCGGTCTCGGGCCTTTTGTATGGTCCACGGCGGCCGCAACGATCAGCAAGATTGGCCGGCGCCGATGCGGCCTTGCTCGTCTGTTGCGCAAAGCGCCGGCAGTTTGTACTGTATTCCAGTAACTACTGGAATACTAGGAGACGCGATGGATGATGCCAAAGACCGCCTCTACATTGCGTGGGCGGAGATCGCCAAGACGCTGGCAAGTCCCAAACGCATCGAGCTACTCGACGTCCTCGCGCAAGGCGAGCGAACCGTCGACGCCCTCGCGCGCGAGACGGGCCTCACGGTCAACAACACGAGCTCTCATCTGAGCGTGCTCAAAGGCGCTCGCCTCGTCGAGACGCGGAAAGACGCGCAGTTCGTCTTCTACCGTCTGGCCGATGATGCGGTCATACGCGTGCTGCGCGAGGTTCAGTCGCTGGCGCGACGACGCCAGCTGGAGGTGGATCAACTCGCGCGGACATACATCGACGACCGCGACGCCCTCGAGCCTATCGACGCCTCCGAGCTGCGGCGCCGGCTTAGGGAAGGGGATGTCACGGTCATCGACGTGCGCCCGGCGGCCGAGTTCGAGGCTGCTCACATTGCTGGCGCAATCTCCATCCCCGTGGCGGAGCTTGCGCGGCGGCTCACCAGCATATCGAAGCGCCGCCTCGTGGTCGCGTACTGCCGAGGGCCGTACTGCGTCCTGTCGGTCGAGGCGGTCGCCAAACTCCGGAGCCGAGGCTATCGGGCCGTTAGGCTCAAGGACGGACTGCCGGATTGGAAGGCGGCGGGGCTGCCGGTGAAGGTCGGCCAATCATGAAAACACTATTCCTGCTCAACGATCCACCGTATGGTACGGAGCGCAGCTACAACGCGCTTCGCCTCGCGGGAGCGCTCGCCAAGAAAGGTACCGACGAGATTCGGATCTTTCTCATGGGGGACGCCGCCGCGTGCGCAAAGAGTGGCCAGTCAGTCGCACAGGGCTTTTACAACATCAATCACATGCTCCGCGCAGTGACGCTCAAGCAGGTACCCGTTGGTGCTTGCGGAAGCTGCATGGATGCACGTGGCATCAAGGCCGATGAGCTCGTCGATGGCGCGAAACCGAGTTCGCTCGAGGAGCTCGCGGACTGGACGAGTTGGGCCGACAAGGTCGTGGTCTTCTGAAAGAGCCATCGTGAACGCATCCAACGGAGAATCGAAAACGGCGCTCGTGCTTGGAGGCGGCGTCGGTGGCGTTGTCGCCGCCAATCGGCTCCGCGAGCGCCTGTCGCGTAAGCATCGCGTCGTGCTGGTGGATCGCGAGGCCCAGCATGTTTTTTGGCCATCACTGCTCTGGCTTGCCGTCGGTGATCGAAGACCCGATCGCATCCAGCGGCCGCTGAAGCGACTCGGTAGAAAGGGAATCGAGGTGATTCAGGGCGAAATCTCGAAGATCAATGCCGACAGCCGGACGATATTGGTTGACGGTCGCGAGATCGCCGGGGATGCCATGATCGTCTCGCTCGGCGCTGACCTGGCGCCCGACGCAATACCTGGCCTGGCTGCTTCGGGTCACAATCTGTACACGATGCGGGGGGCGACTGCCGTACGCGACGCGCTTGAAGAGTTCCGCGGCGGCCGAGTCGTTTTGCTCACCGCCGCGCCGGCGTACAAATGTCCGGCAGCGCCGTACGAGGCGGCCATGCTGATCGCGGCCGTGGTGCGGCATCGAGGCCTGCGAGAAAGAACGCAGATCGATCTGTATGCTGCCGAACCAGGGCCGATGGGAGTTGCCGGTCCTCGAGTGTCCGCAGCCGTGCGGCAGGTCGTCGAAATGAAAGGCGTTCAGTATCACCCTGAGCATCAGGTGACGAATGTTGATCCCAACGCCCAGCGGCTCACGTTTGCGAACGGCGTGACCGCGGAGTTCGATCTTCTCATCTACGTTCCGCAACACCGAGCGCCGACGGTCGTTCGTGAAGCCGGGCTCACCAACGAGACGGGCTGGGTTCCGGTCGACCGCGGCACGTTCGAGACGCGCTTTCCCGGCGTCTATGCGATCGGCGACGTGGTCACGGTGCCGCTCAGCATTGGTAAACCGCTGCCGAAAGCCGGCGTCTTTGCCCACGGCGAGGCGGAGGTGGTTGCGGGGAATATCGCTGACGCGTGGTCGGGCCGGGCCGCGCGCCGGATATTCGATGGTTTTGGGGAGTGCTTCGTTGAGACGGGAGACGGCCGCGCCGGCTTCGGGTCAGGCAACTTCTACGGGGAGCCATCACCGCAGGGGACGCTCAAAGACCCGAGCCGCTGGTGGCATTGGGGGAAAGTGCTGTTCGAGAAGCGCTGGCTTCGGAAGTGGTTCTAACGACTCGCAGAGAGAGAGGTGCGAATGACGATACCAACTGACCGCATCGACGGCGTCGCCCGGGGAATTGACGGACTCGACGTCCAGCAACTTCGAGACGCCATTCAGGTGGAGTACACAGCTGTCGCCACAGAGCCCGAGCGCGGATTCCACTTTCACACCGGTCGTCGGCTGGCCGGCATACTCGGCTACGCGGATGCGTGGCTGGCCGCTGTTCCGGAGAGCACCATCGCTTCGTTCGCGGGCACCGGCAACCCGTTCAGCATCGGTCCACTCGCGCCGGGCGAGCGTGTCGTGGACGTCGGCTGCGGAGCGGGCATCGATTCACTCATCGCCGCCAGGATGGTGGCGCCCTCGGGCAGCGTCGTCGGCATCGACATGACACCGGCAATGGTCGCCAGGGCGCGCGATGGCGCCGCGCAAGCCGGCGCCGAGAACGCCGCCTTCCACAACGGCCTCGCGGAGTCGTTGGCCGTGCCGGACGGTTGGGCAGATGTCGTGATCTCCAACGGCGTCCTGAATCTGTTTCCCGACAAGCTTGCGGGGCTGCGGGAAATGGCTCGCGTGCTCCGCCCGGGCGGGCGGCTGCAGATCGGCGACATTCTCGTGCAGAAAGGCGTTCCCGAGGAGGGGAAACGCGACATCGATCTCTGGAAGGGCTGAATCGCCGGTGCTCTGCTGGAAGCAGAGCTCCACGCGACGGTCGTCGCTGCGGGCTTCGTGGACTTCGAGATCACCTGGCGTGGCGACGTATATAAGGATGCGCCACAGGCATCGAGCGCGGCGAAGTTCGGCACCTTGGGCATCAACTTCCGCGCGCGCCGGGCGCGCGATGACGAGGAATCGGCGACAGCTGTGGCCGCGCTTACGTGCGCCGTGTCGCCGGGAGGAATGCGATGACGATGGGCGGTCTCAATGGGTCGACGCAACAGTCCGGGCGAATATCTCGCAAGGTTTCATCCAGCTGAGGATTTGTCTAGGCGCCAGTTGAGCTCTCGCGCGACGTGGTCCGAGGGCCTGGCGATCTCGCCGGGCCTTTTCTGCGTGTAGCAAGCAGGTTGGTCCGCATTCTGCCCGTGAGCCCCGGGGAGTGTTGTCAGACGCAACACTGTCAGTCTGGAGGAGTGCTCGTGGCGGAGACGATCGGCTACCGCAGCATCGTCGGAGCCCAATCGGGTTCCTGGCTTTTGGGCCAGATTCTGAAAGCGTACTTCGCCGTCGAGCTGCATCGCCCTGCCGATCTTTTAGAACGTGGATCGGAGAGCTGTCTCATTCTGGCCCCGATGCATAAATCAGTGCTCGACCCGTTGCTCATCATGAGCGCGCTTCGTTATCGCCAATGGCGGGCATTGATTCCGGTCAGGACACTTGCGACGCAGACGTTCAGCGGGCTCCTCAGATGGTTTGGCCCGTTGATCAGGCTTCTGTATCGCGTCGAAGGGGTCGTGGAGCTTCCACCCAGGGACGAGGGTGGCACTCTTCCTGAAAAATTGCAGGGCCTTCTGGATGCGCTTCGGCAGGGCGACGTCGTCGCGATCTTCCCTGAAGGCGGTGTGTGGAAGAAGCGCAATCCACCCATTGGCGAGTTCGTGCCTGGTGTGATTTATTTGCAGCGTCGAACCGGAGCGGACATCGTGCCGATCGCGCTCTGGACGGGTGGACGCCTACGGCCGCGCAGCCGGTACGTGATCGAGATGGGAACGCCCACGCAGATACCTGCGGACTTGGACCTCGACGCCGGCGCAGCGTGGCTGCGCGAGCGCACCCTCGAGCTATATGAGCGCGCGCATAAGAGACATGAGGGAAACACTTGAGTCAGCGCCCCTCCCTGTATGACAACGTTGAATCGTGCGTCGAAGCCACGATCACGAAAATCGGACGACGCGTTCGACTCGGCACGCCTCTCGGACTCGGCAAAGCAAACCACATCGTCAATGAGTTCTTCCGGCGGGCGCGCGAAGACCCCCGCATCGATCTGCGCATCTTCACCGCGCTGACACTCGCGAGACCGCGCTGGAAAAGCGATCTGGAGCGGCGCTTCCTGGAGCCACTAGCGGAGCGACTCTTCGCTGGCTATCCGGAGCTCCAGTACATGGAACCGCTGCGTCGGAGCCAGCTGCCGCCCAACATCCGGGTGAATGAATTCTACTTTCAGCCGGGCAGCCTTCTCGAAAGCCCACTCGCGCAACAGAACTACACGAGCAGCAACTACACGCATGCTGCGCGCGACATCCTCGGCGCGGGGATCAACGTGCTCGCCCAGCTCGTCGCGAAATCGAATGGGGACGCGGAGTCTCCAGCCTCTTTGAGTCTGAGCTGCAATCCTGACCTCACATTGGATCTGGTGCCGCAGATGCGCGAGGCGGAACGGCGCGGGGAAAAGATTGCGCTTCTCGCGCAGGTGAATCGCAATCTTCCGTTCATGTATGGCGATGCGGCGGTCGCCGAGGATTTCTTCGACGCGGTTGTGGATGCGCCCAGGTACGATTTCCGCCTCTTCGCTCTGCCCAATCAGTCCGTCAGCACGGCTGACTACTCCATTGCGCTTTACGTGAGCGCACTCATACGAGATGGCGGCACGCTCCAATTGGGAATCGGCTCGCTGGGCGACGCGGTGACGTACATGATCAAATTGCGACACGAGCGGAACGACGTGTATCGCGATCTGGTCGAGAAGTCGGGCATGTCAAACAGGTTCGGTGACGTCATCGAGCGGGTAGGTGGAACCGGCCCGTTCGATGAAGGACTATACGCGGCCTCCGAGATGCTCGTCCCCGGCTTTCTCGAGCTGTACCGCTGCGGCGTTCTCAAACGGAAGGTCCATGATGACCCGGCCGTGCAGCGACGAATAAACGCGGGCGACCTTCCGGGAGGCCCAAGTGACGGCAAGACGCATGTGGCGCACGCGTGCTTCTTCCTTGGCCCGGAGAGCTTCTACGATTCTCTGCGCCGGATGGAGTCGGCCGAACGATCGCAGATCTGCATGACAGGCATCGCGTACGTTAACCAGCTCTACGGCAACGAGGAGATCAAGCGCCTGCAGCGACAGCATGCGCGGTTCGTGAATACCGGGCTGATCGTGACGCTCTTGGGCGGGGTGGCCTCGGATGCACTGGAAGATGGCCGGGTTGTGAGCGGTGTCGGAGGGCAATACAACTTCGTAACGATGGCGCATGCCCTCGACGATGGACGCTCGATCCTGTTGATCCGAAGCACGGACGACCATCGTGGCAGGATCACCTCGAACGTCCGCTGGACCTACGGCACGACCACAATCCCTCGGCATCTGCGCGACTTTGTCGTCACCGAGTACGGAATCGCCGACTTGCGTGGGCGCACCGACGAGGAGGTGGCTATCGCGCTGGTACAGGTGGCCGACTCGCGATTCCAGGATGCGCTCTTACGTGACGCACAAAAGGCCGGCAAGGTTGCGAAGAGTTACCGCATTCCCGACGGGTTCAGGAATAACCGGCCTGAGAAACTGGAGACAGTGATCGCGCGATATCGCGAGCAGGGTTTGTTCGACCAATTCCCGTTCGGCACCGATCTCACGCGCGAAGAGGTGGTGTTGGCGAAGGCTCTCCGCGCTCTGCAACGCGTGGTCGATCGCAAACGACCGACGGCGCCGAAGCCAACGCACCTGCGCAGCATGGTGTCGGTACCGGAGACAGCCCGCGTCTACCTCGAACGAATGGGCCTCGACAAACCACGAACATTGAAAGAGCGTCTACTCCAACGCGCGGTCCTCTACGCGCTCGCTTCGGTGGATGCGCTTTAATTGGGCAGCGATGCTCTGTCTCTGTGGGCTCAGCGGGTGCCGTTGGGGAGACACGTCCGGGGGCGAGTCGTCCGGAACACAGCGCAGCAGGCGAGTGACGGCCGAAACGACCTTCACGGGCATGCGCGGCCGCTATGCTGCGTACTCGATCCGTATCTCGGATGGCAAAGGACTGCGGGCGGCGGGGCGGCTGCTGCGGCCGATACCATCCGCAGCCGGTCGCCGATATCCGGCGGTGTTGCTGCAGAACGGACGGGAGTTGAACAGCCGTGCTGTCGAGTTCCTACCCTCCGAATTCGGCGACGTGGTCGTCCTGTCGCTCGACTATCCGGATGATCTGCCGTATGAGCTCAGCATCCGCGAGATCATTCTGCGCAGCGATCGTCTTCGCCGGGCGTCACGCAGGGTTGCTCCGCTTTTCTCGCTCGGTGCCAGCTATCTGCTCACGCGCGATGACGTGGACACAGGGCGTCTTGCCATCGTGGCGACCTCGTTCGCCGTACCGTTCGCGGTGCAGGCCGCGGCGTCGGATACCCGTTTCGTCAATGTTGGACTGGTCTATGGCGCAGGCAACATGACCGAGGTGCTTGCGGCGAATCTCACGATCCGGCCGCGATGGCTCCGCCGTCCTGCCGCGTGGATCGCGATGCGCCCCTTCGCCGAATTTGCACCCGAGCGAAATGTTGCGCGTATCGCGCCCCGTCCTGTCGTCATGGTCAACGGGATGGACGATCCACAGATGCCGCGTCGCGCAGTGGAGGAATTGTACAACGCGGCAGGGCCGCCGAAGACGCTGATCTGGCTGCGCACCGGTCATCTCATGCCGGAGGATTCTGCTCTCGTGCGGGCTCTTGTGGATACCGCGCTCGCGCGACTTCCGGCACTCACCGGTGTCGCCGCCATACGGCGGATGCCTGGGGCTGCTCGTCTCTAGTTTCTGCGCCTCGTTCCCGCCGCGTCCCCACGTTACCGGAGCACATCGATATGAGTTCCCGATCGACGACGCCTAGCGGCGCGCCTGAGCTTGCGTGGCGCCCGACTTTTTCATGTGCTCATCCGGATGAGCCATGCCAGCGGTCGAGGGCGACGATCTGGATCAGATTGCCGCAACCGTCATTCAGCTTGGCGATGGTCGAGCCGGTCACTTTGGTCGGGGGCATGATGAACTCCGCCCCCACGTCGAAGCAGATCTGTCGGTTCCTGCCGCCTACATGCAGGTCGGGATTTTCAAAGTCCCCGCGGGCAGCGCTACCGCCGTGCGCCCCGGCCCAACAAATATTTTGTTGAACGTGCCGAGCTCCGTTGTGCTGAGCCGCTGCCATGCGGCAGCAACGGTCGACAGCTCCTTGCACGTAGCCGTATAAGCGGCGAGCGCTGCTGGCGTCGGCGCCATGTCCGCGTTCTCCTGCGATTCCAGCTGCTGCACCAACGCTTCGTTGATTCCCCTGAAGCTCGGCGGTGGTGCCGGGCCCGCTCCGCGCCCGCGGCCCCGCGCCGCATCAAGGCCGGCGACAGTGTCGATTTGCGCCGCGAGAGCGACCGCGCGTGCCGCAGCATCCGACAGCTCCGGCGCTGCTCCCGCTGGAATTGCACCACGCAGCGCATCGCGCAGTGCCTGCGCAATGCGATGACTTTCGAATGCTGCGCTCATCGCGTCCACAATCTTCATCTGGAGGTCGTGCTGAGCGCGAAGTGCCACCAACGTCGCGGGAGAGCGAGGATCCGGTTTGACAGCGGCCGGCGCCGTATAAGTCCGCCCTTCGACAGTCAGCTTGAGAGTGTAAACACCGGGCAGCGCCAACGGTCCTAGAGGCGATGACGGCGTGAGCCCGGGATTGGCGTTGATCTCGAACGAATGCGTCAACGCGGTCGGCGAATCGTATCGCAAATCCCAGTTGGTGCGATTCGCGCCGGGATTTTTCGGCAGGGCAAAGGGCGTCGCGACCCAGAAGTTGGGATGCGGCGGACGGGCGGCTTCGGAAACGGGCGCTCGAGGCGCGCTCGAGAAGTGGCGCACGACCGCGCCGGCGTTGTCGAGAACGTCGAGCGTGACTTCACTCGAAAGCGACGCCGATAGCCAGTAGTCGATGATCGCACCGTCGACCGGATTCAGCGCATGTGGAACCTCCGGCGGAAAGGGCGTATCGGAGCCGACGTTGCGTCGAACGCGGAACGCATCGCCCGGCTGAAAGAGGTGCGCCGGCTCATTTACGGTTGCGCCACTCAATTGGCGTAGCGACGAATAATCATCGAGCACCCAGAAGCCGCGCCCGTATGTGGCAATGATGAGATCGTTGTCCTTGATCGTGATGTCGCGGACCGATGTCGTCGGAAGATTGTTCCGCAGCGACTGCCAGTGATCACCGTCATCGAACGACACGTAAGCGCTGCTTTCAGTGCCCGCGAACAAAAGACCTTTGCGCTTCGTGTCGCTGCGGACGACACGCGCGAAGCTTCCGGCTGGCTCGTTGACCGGAAGGCCGGCTGTGATTCGCGTCCAGTTTTTTCCGTAGTCGCGCGTGCGGAAGATGTACGGCGTGTAGTCACCGGAGCGCTGGAGATCGACGACGGCATACGCCGTGGCCGGATCAAAATGTGAAGCCTCGATGCTGAAGATTTCCGCGCGCGCGGCGAAGGGGAGGGCAGGGATGCTCGCATCCTCCCACGTTTTTCCACTGTTGCGCGTGACCTTGATCAGTCCGTTGTTCGTCCCAACCCAGATCAATCCCGGAGTCCCGGTCGAGAGCGACATCGATTGAATCACTCCGCCGAGCGGCGCGGCGGAGCCGGGTCCACTCGTAACCGTGGGAATGGGAGTATCAGTGCGCACGCCGAGGTCCGGACTGAGCGCGGTCCAGTGCGCGCCGCCGTCGGTCGTTCCCCAAAGCGATTGCAATCCGGCAATGAGCAGGTGCGGATTCCACGGCGCGAATTTTATCGGTCCGTCGCTCCCCGCTCTGAGCTTCCTTGACGGATCCACCGCCGGGCTGACGTTGATCCACGTCTCGGCCGGATACATGATCTTCACGACGCCGCTGCCCGATGAGTAGACGACATTCGGGTTGAGCGGATCGGGCGCGATGCTTCCCCATTCCCATCCGGGGACCGGGGTCCAGTCGAGTGGGGTGACGGCGCCGAGGTTGCCGCGCGACCGCGTTCGAATCGCGCCGGCATCCTGCTGAGTTCCATACACCCAGTACGGGAACGAGTTGTCGGTTGCGAGGTGGTAGATCTGCTCCGTCGACTGATTGTACCACGAGCTCCACGTCGCGCCGCCGTCGAGTGAAACGATCGCGCCCTGATCGTAGCCGAAGAGGATTCGCTTGCCGTTCGTCGGATCGATCCACATCTGCTGCGGGTCGTCGCCACCGGGAGCGCCCTTGAACCCGGTGAAGGTTTTTCCACCGTCGGTCGAGACGTAGCTCGACGTGCTCACGGTGTAGACGACGTCGGGATTCTGCGGATCGACGTACACGCCGCAGTTATAACCGCCCTGGCCATTGCGAATTCGCTGATCGTCGTCGGCCATCTGATGCCATGTCGTGCCGCCGTCGTCGGACCGATAGAGTCCCCAATCGCCGATGACGAAGATGCGCTGCGCGTTGGTGTGCATCGCGACTGCGACGTACATCTTTCCCGTGAGTCTTGGCAGCCCTCCGCCAGAGATTTCCTTCCATGTAATGCCGCCGTCGGACGACTTGAACAGCTTCGTGCTGGTCGGCCCGGTTGTCGGTGCTCGGACCCCGCCGGCGGGAGGAGCGATGCCACTCGGCG
>Ga0137373_10000561_pt1 | contig 36888 bp, 32 predicted proteins | sample SagtaG_5_FD_104912 | JGI IMG/M metagenome (GOLD analysis project Ga0137373, IMG submission 104912) | Vadose zone soil microbial communities from Sagehorn Ranch, Mendocino, California, USA - Sage1_R_80_16 metaG | ecosystem: Environmental > Terrestrial > Soil > Vadose zone | place: USA... | reverse complement strand
GGGCGCCGCGGTGGCCGCCGGGTTCGCGCTCGGGACGCTCGGCAGCGACACCGGTGGCTCGATCCGGCTTCCGGCGGCCTGTTGCGGCATCGTCGGTCTCAAGCCCACCTACGGACGCGTGAGCCGCGCCGGGGTGATGCCGCTGTCCTGGTCCTATGACCACGTGGGACCCATGACGCTGACGGTGAAGGACTGCGCCCTGCTGCTGGGCGTGATCGCCGGCCGCGACGCGCGCGATGCCACCTCCAGCCCTCGGCCCGTCCCGGACTACGTGGCCGCGCTGGCGGAGCCGGCCCGCGGGATCAGGGTCGGCGTGCCGGAGAACTACTACTTCGACGGCATCGCTGCCGAGGTCGACGCCGCGGTGAGGGAGGCGAGCAGGGCGCTCAGAGGGCTCGGCGCGCGCGTGGAGTCGATCCGGGTGCCGGATCCGGCGCCGATGCTCGCGGCATGCAACAACGTGATGGTGCGCGCCGAGAGCGTGGCCGTGCACTCGCGCCTTCTCAAGGAGCGGCCGGAAGAGCTCCAGCCATCGGTGCTGGCCAGGCTGTCCGTCGGCTTTGGAGTGAGCGCCTACGACTACCTCCAGGGGTCGCGGCTTCGCGCGCGGTTCACGCGCGAGTTCATCGTGGGGGTGTTCTCGACGGTCGACGTGCTCGTCGCGCCGACCATCCCCGAGCCCGCGCCACCGCTGGAGGAGGCCAAGTCGGGCAGCACCGACGACGTGGTCGCGCGCATGGGCCGGTTCTCGCGGCTCACGCGGCCCCTCAACACGCTCGGGCTGCCCGCGCTGTCCGTGCCCTGCGGCTTCTCGGCCGACGGGCGCCCCATCGGCATCCAGCTGATCGGCCGCCCCTTCGACGAAGCGCTGGTGCTCCGCCTCGGCCACGCCTACGAGCAGGCGGCGGGCTGGCACCTCCGCCGCCCGCCGCTGCCCTGATGCGCGTGGGCGCTATTGACTTTGCCTGACCCAAGGCGTAGACACAGCGCAGTCGTTGCCGTAGAGCGCAGCAGCTGGAGTCAACCTTGAGCCGAGGAGGCATCGTCATGACGGCCCGCCGCTGGTGGATGCCCTGGCAAGTCCTGGTCCTCGTCGCCGGCCTCGCTGCGCCGGCCGCCGCCCAGCCTAAGACGGTCAACTGGGATTTCGTCTTGAACGTGGGCATCACGCATCCGGTGGCCATCATGGAGAAGGACTTCGTCGAGGACGTCAAGAAGCGGACGGGCGGGCAGCTCAACATCACCATGCGGCCGCCGGGCGAGCTGCCGTACAAGCTCACCGAGTACCTGCGAGTCACCGGCCAGGGCAACGCGCAGATGGCCGACGTCTACATGGGCTTCCTGGCGGGCGACAGCAAGATCGCCGTGCTCACGGGCCTGCCGTTCCTCGTGGGTACGCCCGACGAGCTCCGGAAGGCCATGACGGTGCTCGAGCCCATGATCCGCGAGGATTTCGCGCGCTTCGGCGCTGACATCCTGACCTGGTTCACGTGGCCAGAGCAGAACATCTACGGCCGGGGCAAGCCGATCGCCGTCCTGGACGACCTCAAGGGACGCAAGATCCGGACGACGAGCCCGGAGCAGTCCGAGATGATCAAGCGCCTGGGCGGGGTACCGATCTCGCTCACGGCCCCCGAGGTGCCGAGCGCCGCGCAGCGGGGCGTGATGGACGGCGTCGTTACGGCCGCCTTCAATCTCCTGGGCTCGAAGTGGCACGAGTTCACGGAGTGGGCCTACATCGCCGACATCCACATCGGCGGCCCGGCTTACATCCTGGTGAACAAAGGGTCGCTGGCCTCGCTCTCGCCCGAGGTACGCAAGCAGCTCCAGGAGGCGGCGGCCCAGCTCCAGGCCCGCATGCTCAAGGAGATACCCGCCCGCGAGTACACGGACCGGCAGACCCTCGAGCAGCAGTACAAGATCAGGTTCTTCAAGGCCTCGCCGGCCGACGTCGCCCGGATGCGCAAGACGATGGAGCCCTACTGGGACGAGTGGGCGCGGCAGGGGGGACCCAAGCTCGTCGAGGCGCTGGCCGAGGTGAAGAAAGCGCTGAGCCGTTAGCTCGGCGATGACCCCGTTCGCGCTCGCGCTGGCGGCCGCCATGCGCCGCCTGTGTGCGGCGGCCATGGCCGTCGCCGGGCTCGCCGCCGTCCTCATGATGGCGCTCGTGACCGTGGAGGTGCTGGGGCGCAGCTTCTTCAACGTCTCGACGCTGATCGCCGACGAGATGGGGAGCTACCTGCTCGTCACCCTGACCTTTCTGGGCCTGGCGCCCACCCTTCGTGACGGTGGCTTCATTCGCATCGATGTCTACCGCGCCCGCGCGCGGGGCCGGGTGCGCGCCGTCCTGGATGCGTGCATCGTGGTGCTCGCCATCGGCTACACGGCCACCCTCGACTGGTATCTTTGGGGCCTGGCCGCCAACTCCTACAGGCTCGGCACCACCTCCATCCAGGTGGCGCGGACGCCCCTCTGGATTCCCCAGGGAATCATGGCGGTCGGGGCGACCTTGCTGCTGGCCGAGCTCCTGGCGCACCTCGCCCTCGTCCTCGCCGGGTCGGGCGCCGAGCCGGCGGCCACGACCCGCACGGAGCTCTGAGCCCCTCGTGAGCTGGGAAGTCACGCTCCTCCTGGTGGTCGGGCTCCTCCTGGTCCTGCTCCTCTCGGGGCTCTGGATCGCCTTCGGTCTGGGCCTGGCGGGGGTCATCGTGCTGCTCCTCCACGGCGGGCTGCCGGCGCTGGCGCCGCTCGGCTACGTCAGCTGGAACACCGTCGAGAGCTTCGTGCTCACCTCGGTGCCGCTCTTCATCCTCATGGGAGAGCTCATCCTGCGCGGAGGGCTGAGCGAGAACTTCTACCGGAGCATGGGCTTCTGGTTCCACGGCCTCAAGGGCGGGCTGCTGCAGTCGAACATCGTCGCCTGCGCCATCTTCGCCGCCGTGAGCGGCTCGAGCGTGGCAACCGCGGCCGCCATCGGGACCGTGGCCATCCCCGAAATGAGCCGGCGGGGTTACGAGCCCAAGCTCCTCTTCGGCAGTCTCGCGGCGGGGGGCACCCTCGGGATCCTCATCCCACCCAGCATTCCTATGATCATCTATGGAGCGATGGTCGAGCAGTCCGTGGAGCGGCTCTTCATCGCGGGCGTGCTGCCGGGCATCGTGATGTCGCTGATCTTCATGGCCTACATCTGGGTGCGCGTCGCCTTCGCGCCCGGCCTAGTGCCGCCGGCCGAGGAACGCCCGACCTGGGGTGAGCGGCTCCGCGGCCTGGCCGGCGTGACACCCATGCTCCTCCTCATCGTCCTCGTCCTCGGGAGCATCTGGCTCGGCTACGCCACGCCGACCGAGGCGGCGGCCGTCGGGGCGGCCGCGGCGACGGCGCTGGCCCTCGCGGGCCGACGGCTCACGTGGCGGGTGTTCGCGGCGAGCGTGGCCAGCACGATACGGACCACGTGCATGGTCCTCTTCATCATCGTGGGCGCGCAGATCCTCACGTACGCGCTGGTGCGGACCGGCGCCAGCCGGGCGCTGACGGCCTGGGTGGTGGGCCTGGGTCTGTCGAAGTGGATCCTGTTCGCCATCGTGACCCTGCTCTATATCTTCCTGGGCTGCATCATCGACGGGGTCTCCATGATGGTGCTGACGCTGCCCATCCTGTACCCGATCATCATCGCCGCCGGCTTCGACCCCATCTGGTTCGGCATCGCTCTCGTGATCCTCATCGAGCTCGGGAACGTCACGCCACCCGTGGGGCTCAACATGTTCGTGATCCACGGCCTCTCGGGCGGCCGGCCGATCGGCGAGGTCATCTGGGGCTCGCTGCCCTTCGGAGTCCTCATGCTGGTCGTGCTCGCCCTGATCGGCATCTTCCCCGGGCTGGTGAGCTGGCTTCCGTCGACGCTGGTGCGGCGGTGATGGACGCAGGATTCGACGCGCACAGGGACCCGCCGCGAGGCCCGGGGCTCCGCCAGCTCCTGGCGGGGCCGGACCTGATCGTCGCGCCCGGCTGCTATGACGTGGTCACCGCGCGTCTCATCGAGCACTCGGGCTTCCCGGCGGCCTACATGACCGGCTCGGGGGTTTCCATGAGCACGACCGGGCTCCCTGACATCGGCCTCGTGAGCCTGCGCGAGGTGCTCGATCGCCTCGAGCAGATCGCGGGCGCGATCCAATTGCCGGTCATCGCCGATGGGGACACCGGCTTCGGCAACCCGCTCAACGTGCTGCGCACGGTGCGGGAGTTCGAGCGGCGCGGCGCGGCGGCGGTCCAGCTGGAAGACCAGGAGATGCCGAAGAAGTGCGGCCACGAGCCGGGCCGGCGCCTCGTGTCCGTGCCGGAGATGGTCGCCAAGATCGAGGCCGCCCGCTTCGCCCGCGCCTCGGCGGACTTCCTCATCGTGGCCCGTACCGACGCCCGGACGACGCACGGTATCGAGGAGGCCATCGAGCGCGGCCGGCGGTACGCCGAGGCCGGCGCCGACGTGATCTTCGTCGAGTCGCCCGAGACGGCCGACGAGATGCGCGCCGTGTGTCGCGCCATCCCGGCGCCCTGCCTGGCCAACATGGTAGAGGGGGGCCGCACGCCTCTGCTGCCGCAGCAGGACCTGGCCGAGATCGGCTACCGGATCGTCATCTACCCGAACGCGCTGACGCGCCTGTTCGCGCGGGCCGGGCTCGATCTTCTCGGCGAGCTCAAGCGCACCGGGACCACGGCCGGCATGCTGCCGAGCATGCTCACCCACGGGGAGCTGTGGGAGCTGTTCGGGCGCGAGAGGTGGACCGCCCTCGAGCGCCGCTTCGTCCGTGACGTCAAGCCCGGGGAGGAGGCGTAGGTCATGTTCGCCCCGCCGCGAGTCATCGAGAGCCGAGTGTTCGCACGGATCCCAGAGGCCAAGCTCCTGGAGGGGCCGTCCTTCGACCGGGCGGGGAACCTCTACGTTGTCGACATCCCCTCCGGTCGGGTCTTCCGCGTCTCGCCGGACGGCAGACCCGAAAAGGTCGCCGAGTACGACGGCGAGCCCAACGGGCTCAGGATCCACCGGGACGGCCGCATCTTCATCGCCGACCACAAGCAGGGTCTCCTCCAGCTCGACCCCGCGACGGGTCGCGTCTCCGTGACGCTCGACCGGCCGTACGCCGAGCGCTTCAAGGGGCTCAACGACCTCCTCTTCGCGCGGAACGGCGACCTCTACTTCACGGACCAGGGCGAGAGCGATCTCCGGGATCTCTCCGGCCGCCTCTACTGCCTCCGCGCGGACGGGCGCCTCGACTGTCTCCTCGACAATGTCCCGAGCCCGAACGGTCTCGTCCTCACGCCCGACGAGCGCATCCTCTACCTCGCGGTGACGCGCGGCAACGCGATCTGGCGCGTGCCGCTGGGCGCCATCGGAGGCCTCGGCGTGGGACGACTCGGCCTCGGCCGCGTGGGCATCTGGGTACAGATGTCGGGCGGGATCGGCCCGGACGGCATGGCGATGGACGTCGAGGGCCGGCTCGCGGTCGCGCACCCCGGCATGGGCGCGGTGTGGGTCTTCAGCCGGACGGGCGAGCCCGTCTACCGCATCCGCGCGTGCGAGGGCCTGCGCGTCACCAACGTCGCCTACGGCGGCCCCGAGCGGAAGACCCTCTTCATGACCGAGGCCGACTCGGGCGCCGTGCTCGCGGCCGATCTCGACGTGCCCGGCTGTCCGATGTATTCCCACCTCGACTGAGTCATCACGGGCCCCACCCTCACCCTGGCCCTCTCCCTCCCGGGAGGGAGAGGGGACCAAAAAAGTCTTCCGTCACCTCCATGGGGACGACAGGGGAGCCGATTCTCCCTCTCCCCCGTCGCGGGGGAGAGGCCGCAACGGTCGGGGATTGAAAGTGTTCCCTCTCCCCCGTCGAGGGGGAGGGCAGGGTGGTACAGACCGGGGTGATAGGTAACACAATGGACCGGGCTGATGGGTAACAGGTTGTTGAATGGCTGGGCAAGGAGGCCTTACCCATGCCGTGGAGGACAACCTGTCCCATGGACGAGCGGACGCAATTCATCGCAGCCTGGCTGGCGCACGAAGAATCGATGAGCGAGTTGTGTCGGCGATTTAGGATCAGTCGGAAGACCGGCTACAAGGTCCTGGGCCGGTATGCGGCAGCCTCCGCCGTGCAGCCATCGTCAAAGCCCCTGCCTTCGGAGCGCAAGGTACACACCTTCGATCAGCCGCTATCCTTAAGGATCCGCTTCTCGCTGATGACCCGGACCCCATTCTCCTCGTCCGCATAGGGAATGCTCGCATCCGTGTGGCCAAACCACCTATAGACGGCTGCCGTCAACTGGTAAGCGACTTCACCAGGTGTCCACAGCTCTTCGGCTCGCACGCAAAATTCGGCGCCCGCCTCGGGAGCCTCCTTCACGTTCATGCCAAAGCGATAGCCAAAACTATTGACCCCACCTTCCGAGAGCACGGCTACTTTGCCCTGCTCCTTCACCCGCTCCAGCGCCAGCCCGAACTCCACGACCTTTGGGGGCGGCGTGGCGTGGTCGATATAGATACGGTGGGCCAGGGTGGCAAACAAATATGTCGACTCGGCGAGCGCGAGAGGATTGATCCGAAGAACGTTGCCGCGGGTCTTGTCCCCCCAACACAGGAAGTTCGTTGTCTCGACCACAAAGATGAGCGTACCGTCCGGCCAGCATTCCAGGAGACCAACTCCGGGAAGTAGTGCGCGCCGCAGCTCGCCTCGAACGATCGTGAGATCGTCGCGGAGAGTTACACCGAAGCCCGCATGTCGCAGCGATGGCGGGTGGGTCAACAGCTTCACGAGCGGATCATCACTCCCCCTGAACAGGGTAGGCAGCGAGACTCCCTGGGCGGGCGCGGCTGTTAGGGCGTAGACAGGGTGGGCTCGCAGACCAGCAGCGGTGACCGCCGCGCCGCGGCGGTCCTTGTATAGGAGCAGTGCCTGGGAGGGCTCGGGGACTGCCGTCGGTGCCGGGATGGCCTTAGCTAGCTGCTCCTGGATGGCGCTCTCCAAGGCTGACACCCGCTGCGACAATGCTTCGATCTGCGTAGCCGTTACGTCGGCTCGCGCCCCATCACGCAAGATTCGTTGGAGATCGGGCGGTGTCCATTCGACTCCGTGCTCTCCCTGGCGCTCAAAGTACGCGACCGACACTCCCCTGGCCTTGCCAGACCCGTCCAGCACTTTGGTAATAAGGCAGGGCCAGCGGTCTGGAGGTTGCCGCGGAATGGTAATGGCCACGATTCCACGACCGGAATCGCCTCTTGATGCATACCAGCGGATGTTCAAACCCTCCGGCACAGGCACGAGCCAGTCATGGAGGACGTCGTAATACTGCTTGGGATCTACAAGATGCTGCTTGAATGGACTGACGTCGACGACCAGGTCAGTGTGGTGCTCGGGGGATCGCTCAGTCCTCACGCCCAGTAGGATGTGACCACCATCGCGCCCTGTGCGGGCGGACCGGTTGACGATCATCGAGACATCCTTGGCGAGCTCGTACTTCTTGGATTCATGTTGGAGCTGGTAGGGGGCCGCCTTGCACTCGAGGCTCTCGTCTTCGAGCATGCCTTTGAGGTCGTCGAAGGTTCCGCCCTTGAGGATAGCGGCAACCTCCGAGGGCGTGAGCACTTTCGCCATGGTCGTTTCGGTAAGTGTATCGCCCTCGGGATCCGCGTACCAGCGGTTGCACCTCCACGACACAGCCCCCACTTTGTCACCGATCACGTCGCTAACTGGTTACCCATCAGCCCGGTCCATTAGGGCGGGGGGATGCTTACCGCATCTCCGGGATCACCCAGAGGGGCTTGTCGCCCCGCGCCACCCGCTGCACGTTGTCGAAGGCGTTCCGGAAGGCCTTGGTCCAGTTCTCCCAGGTCGGCCCCGCCGAGTGCGGCGTGAAGGTGACGTTCTCGAGGCCGAAGAGCGGATGGTTGATGAGCGGCGGCTCCTCGACCATGACGTCGAGCCCCGCCGCGGCGATCTGCTTCGAGAGCAGCGCGTGGCGCAGGGCCTCCTCGTCCACGACGGGGCCGCGGCAGGTGTTGATGAAGATGGCGTCCTTCTGCATCATCGCGAACTCGCGCGGGCCCATCATCTTGCGTGTCGCGTCGTTGAGCGGGACGTGCAGGCTGACCACGTCGGAGGTCCTGAGCAGCTCGGGGAAGAGCGCGAACTTGACGCCGAGGGCGTCCTCCTGGTCCTCGCTGAGCCGGACGATGTCGTAGTACTGGATGTCCATGTCGAAGCCGGCCGCGCGGCGCGCCACCTTCTTGCCGATCGTGCCGAGGCCCACGATGCCGAGCGTCTTGCCCGCCAGCTCGTACGTCCGCGTGGTGGCGAAGTCGCCGACCCGCCACTTGCCGTGCGTCACGTTGATGTGGTGCCAGGCCATCTTCTTGTACACCGCCAGGATGAGCATGAGGGTGTGCTCGGCGACGGCCACGGAGTTGGAGCCGCCGTTGTTGGCGATGGGCACGCCGGCCTTTTTCGCCGCCGCCAGGTCGAGGCGGTCGTAGCCCGCGCTGATCAGCTGGATCAGCTTGAGCCCGGGCGCGGCCTTGAAGAAATCGGCGCCCATGCCGGGGCGCGGGAAGCCGATGTAGTACTCGGATCCGGCCACCATCTTCAGGAAGTTCGGGTCGTCGTGCTCCGTGACGACCATCTCGAAGCCCGCGGGCACCATCGAGCGGGCGGTCTCCATGATGGGGTCGGGCATCTTGGGGGCGAAGACGATCTTGATGGCCACGAGGGTCTCCTTTGATCCGGGTTCCAGGCTAGGGCTTGGGTGGGAGCAGCATGTAGGTGGCGCGGCCGACGGCGACGAGCTTGCCCGCGCCGTCGGTGATGCGGGCCTCGCCGAAGGCGATGGTGCGGCCGCGGCGCAGGAGCCGTCCCTCGGCGACGATGTCGCCGTCGCCTGCCGCGGCGAGAAAGCTGACGTTGAGGTCGAGCGTGGTCTGTCCGACGCCGCCGGCGGCATTCTCGTGGGTCGTGCCGAGGGCGCCGCCCACGGCCATGTCCACGAGCGCGCCGAGCACGCCCCCATGCACCGGCGCGCCGGCAGAGTTTCTGAGCCCGTCCGTGACGGGCACGCGGAGGCGCACCCAGCCCTCGCCGGCGTCCTCGACCTGGACGCCCAGATGGCACCAGAAGAGATTGGCCTGGGCGCGCTCGCGGGCGAGGGTCAGGAGGTCGGAGGGCATGGAGGCCTACTTATACCCAAAACTCGCGCGGGACTCAAACGCCCGCCGCGATGGTGATAGACTCCTGACCTGGCCCGAGCGCCGCTGGGGCTCATCCATCACCGAGGGGGAGATATGGCGACCAGGATCGGCATCATCGGGGCGGGAGCCATCGGCTCGATCGTTGGCGGCATGCTGACGAAGGCCGGCCACGACGTCACGCTCATGGAGCAGTGGCCGGACCACGTCGAGGCGATGAAAAAGATGGGCCTCCGGCTCTCGGGCACCTGCGGTGAGCACGTGATTCCCGTCAAGGCGCTCCACATCCACGAGATCCAGGGCCTTCGAGAGCCCTTCGACTATGTCTTCATCTCGGTCAAGAGCTACGACACCGAGTGGGCGACCGCGATGGCGGTAGGCAATCTCCGCCAGCCGGACGGCGTCGTCGTGGACTTCCAGAACGGGATCAACGACGAGCGCGTGGCGGCGGTGGCGGGCAGGGAGCGGACGCTCGGCTGCGTCATCACCATCAGCGCGGGCATGTACGAGCCCGGTCACGCGATCCGCACGGACACGGGCACCGTCGGCTTCAAGATCGGCGAGCACGACGGCAAGGAGACGGCGCGGGCCCGGGAGCTGGCCCGCATTCTGAACGACGTCGCCCCCAGCAAGGTCACGACCAACCTGTGGGGCGAGCGCTGGTCCAAGCTCGCCGTCAACTGCATGGTCAACCCCATCTCCGGGCTTTCCGGCTTCGACTCGGCCGAGGCCCGGACCAACCACGTGCCGCGGCGCATCGCCGTCTTCACCGCGGCAGAAGTGATCCAGGTCGGCCGGGCGCGGGGCCACGAGGTCGAGCCGATCTACAGCATCGAGGCCCAGCGCTTCGTGGACGCCGCCGCCGGCAAGGGCCTGGCGGAAGTCGAGGCCGACATGGCCCGCGACGCCAAGAGCCGGGTCGGCGGCCGCCCCTCCATGCTCCAGGACGTGATCAAGGGGCGCCGCACCGAGATCAACTATCTCAACGGCTACGTCTCGGAGGAGGGCAGGCAGGTCGGCATCAAGACGCCGCTCAACGACAAGATCGTCGAGCTGGTCAACGCCCCCGGCGTCGGCCTCCTCAAGCCCGATCCGAAGAACCTCGACCCGCTCTGGGCCCTCGTGCCGCAGTAGTGAGCATGCCTGCGGAACGACCGCGCAGCGTGGCTGTCGTTGCTGTGCATGGCGTCGCCGATCAGAAGCCGAACGAGACCGCGCGTGCCATCGCCGATCTCCTTGCTCGCGTGGACGGTGAGGGCGGCAGCTACAGGACATTCGAAGAAACTGACATTCGCCTGCCGGTCCACGAAGTGAAGATCACATCCCTCGCCACGCACGCGCCCGATCCGTCGGCGGCCTCCGACTCTCGCGTTGTTCCGCAGGCGCGGCCCTCGCTGTTCGCTCTTCGCCAGTCGCTGCCGATCGAGAGGGAGGCGGAGGGCGCGCACGTGGCCGCGGAAGGCGTCGAGCGGTTGGCTCACACGTTCATGGCGCGACAGCTCGCCGCCTACCGACCGGACACCAAGGACGCGGTGTTCGAGACGCTCAGGCTGGACAGCGTGAGGAACAGTCGTCCGCGTCGCGTCCACGTCTTCGAAGCGTATTGGGCGGATCTGTCGCGTCTTGAGTCTGGAATCCTGAGCGCCGTGCTCGAGCTGTACCAGCTCATGTTTTACGTCTGCAGTCTCGGCCGTAAGACGATCCAGTTCGCCAGGACCGCGAACCCGTCGCGGTGGTGGGGAGCATTCGCGTGGGCTCACGCCATCGTGGAGTGGCCGCTCACGCTCGGCGTCCCGATCCTGAATCTCATGGCGCTCGCCCTGGCGGCCGTGCTCTTCACGATCAAGATCCCCGACGATGGATGGTCTGTGCGGCTGAGCGGGATCGCGGGGATGGCGATCGCTGCAGCGCTCGGCGGCGGGTTGCTGACGTACGTGGGACGGATGAGATTTCGAGGGTCGGTGTGGCCGGTGGCGGGGATCGTATGCGTAGTCCTGGCTGCCGGTGGCGCCGCCCTCGGATATCTCGTGTTCGGCGGCGCCCGCTCCTATCGTCCGCTCGGCTTCATCGGGTTCGTGCTGTTGTCGGTTCCGTTTCTGTGGCTCATGGCGGCATATCAGCGCCGTCGCCGTGGCGCGTTCCTGCTCGGGTGCATTGCCGTCTTCGCTGTCGGCGCCATGCTCGGATACGAGCTTTGGACCATACCCGGCTCCGGCCCCGAGCTTCACCGTCTCGTCGGCGCGGACCTGCGCACCATGGAGCGCGTGTTGCTGGCGCTTCAGGTGTGCTGGTTGATTCTGATGAGCGGGATCGTGTTGACAGCCATCACCGGTGCCTTGGCGGTGCGGTTCGGAACGAGCCCAGGGCGCCGACAGGCTAGTGCGCGCGCCGCGTGGACCGTGAATCTATCGACAACTGGTCCGGCGCTGATCGTCATCATCCTCAATCTCGCGTTCTGGAGCGCGATCCACGGCGCAGGAACTCGTATCGTCACCGAGTTGAAGCGTCCTGAGGCGTCAGCGACTTCGGGCGGTGCTGTTCGCACCCAGCCAGCGACGTGCCGTGACGGGTCCACGATTTGCTACGAGCCAGTGCTGCTCGACGGCCACGGCGGCCCGGTGATGGCCGGTGAGGCGATCGGCCAGTTGCTGGACCGAAGCGTGCAGCCGCTGCTTCTGATCTTCCCTGTTGCCGCGATCGTGCTGCTGGTGTCGGCCTGGTCGCTGTTACCCGCGATCGCCGGAGAATTTCCACGGCTGGTCGCGTCCGGCATCGGCGCGTCCGCATGGCTCGGCGACGCGTTGTCGGCCGGGTTTCGCGCGATGCGGGTGTCGGGTTACCTGTTGCTGGCGCTCTTCTTCATCCTGGCCGTTGCCGGCACGGTGGCGCTCGTGCGTCATGCGCCGCCGGACCTACCGCTTCAGATGTCCACGACCGTGGCGGGATTGCTGGGCGCCGCCGTGACCCTCGCGGTCACGGCGTCGAAAGGACCGTTTCGCTTTCTCGCGCTCGGGTTCCGGAGCGCGCTGGACGTCGCGCTCGACGTGACGAACTGGCTTCGCACGCATCCATTGGACCGAAACCCTCGCGCCCGTATTTGCGCGCGCTTCACGTCACTGCTGCGCCACATCTGTCAATGGGTCGATCCCGTCGACGGAAGCGGCTACGACGCGCTGGTGATCATCGCGCACAGCCAGGGCACCGTGATCACGACAGATCTGCTGCGATTCCTGCGGGGAGAGCGCGACCCGGCACTCGAACGGTTCTACGACGGCAGCGTGCCCGTGTACCTCTTCACGATGGGATGCCCGCTACGGCAGCTCTACGGGCTGAGGTTTCCCGACCTGTACGGCTGGGCCTGGCACGTGAGCGGCGCGTGGCCGGGGCAGCACCCGGAACCTGCCGCGCTCGGCGTTCAGACCTGGACGAACGCGTATCGCAGTGGCGACTACGTCGGACGCTACCTGTGGTTTCCCGACACCGGCGACGAGCGTTGGGGTCCGGTACAGGAAAGTCAGCGCGACCGCTCCGAGGTATGCATCGGTGCAGGCGCGCACACGCACTACTGGGACGAGACGGCTCCCGCGATTCGCCGCATGCTCGATCAGATCGTCGCGAACGCCTGACGGCGCACGTCACTGGCCGCTCGCCTCCGTGCAGGGCCGGGTGGCCCTGTAAGGCTGGAGGACGGTTGACGGGAACCGCGGCCGCCCCACTTCCGTTCAGACATGTCGGATAGCTTGACCCGCCCGCGCACGCGCGCGGCGACTGATCTACAATGCTCGCAAGCTACTCCAGGAGGGACGCCATGGCGCTCGACAAGTCGCAAGTGGTGCAGATGCTGCGGGCGATGATTCTGATTCGGGAGTTTGACGAGCGCGCGATCCAGCTGCGGGTGGCCGGCAGGATCTACGGCGCGGTGCATCCCTATGTGGGCCAGGAAGCGGTGGCGGTCGGGGTGTGCTCGGGCCTGACGGTGAGCGATCGCGTGACCAGCACGCACCGCGGCCACGGGCATTGCATCGCGAAAGGGGCCGACATCCGGCGCATGATGGCCGAGTTGTTCGGCCGGGTGGACGGCTATTGCAAGGGCAAGGGTGGCTCCATGCACATCGCCGACTTCAAGGTGGGGATGCTGGGCGCCAATGGCATCGTCGGCGGCGGCCTGCCCATCGCCTGCGGGGCGGCGCTGGCCGCCCAGCTCGAGGGCAAGGGCGACGTGACCGTGTGCTTCTTCGGCGACGGCGCGGCCGCCGAGGGCGAGTTCCACGAGGCGCTCAACATCGCCTCGGTGTGGAAGCTGCCCATCGTCTTCGTCTGCGAGAACAACCAGTACGCCGCGAACAACGCGGTGGGCGTGCAGCATCCCGGCGTCGATATTGCCGCCCACGCCGGCGCCTACCACATGCCCGGCATCATCGCCGATGGCAACGACGTGCTCGAGGTCTTTGCTCTGACCGGCGAGGCCGTGGCCCGCGCCCGGCGTGGGGGCGGGCCGAGCCTCCTCGAGTGCAAGACCTATCGCTGGCACTTTCACGCCATGCGGAACACGCCGCCCCCAGAGGCCCGCTCGCCCGACGAGATTCTCTCCTGGAAGGCTCGCGACCCCATCGCCCACCTCGAGCAGCACGGCCTCGAGCGCGGCCTCCTCTCGGCCGCCGAGATCGCGGCGATCCGCGAGCGCGTGCAGCGCGATCTCGACGAGGCGGTGGCCTTCGCCGAGCAGAGCCCTTTTCCCGATCCGAAGGATCTGCTCGTCGACATGTTCGCCGAGTGAGCCCGAGAGGAGCGTGGCATGCGCGAGATCAGCTTTCAGAAGGCGCTCGAGGAGGCCGTGGCCGAGGAAATGCGGCGCGATCCGCGGGTCATCCTCCTGGCCACCGATTTCACGGGCGACCCCATCAAGGAGTTCGGCCCGGAGCGTGTACGCTTCTCGCCGATCTCCGAAGCGGTGCTGACCGGCATGGGCCTGGGAGCGGCGGGCTCGGGCTTCCGCCCCATCGTGAACTGGCGAATGGTGACGTTTTCCTTCGTGGCGATGGACCAGATCGTCAACCAGGCGAGCAAGATCCGCTATATGTTCGGCGGCCAGGCCGACTTCCCGGTGACTTACCGCTGCACCACCGGCGGCGGCATTGGCCTCGCCGCCCAGCATTCGCAGAGCCCGTACTCGATGTGGATGCATCTGGCGGGTCTCAAGATCATCCTCCCGTCGACGCCGGCCGACGCGAAGGGCCTGCTCAAGAGCGCCATCCGCGACAACAATCCCGTGGTCTCCTTCGAGTGCAGCCGGCTCGCCACGACAACCGGCCCCGTGCCCGACGGCGACCATCTCGTGCCGATCGGCGTCGCGGAGGTGAAGCGCGCGGGTGCGGACGTGACCATCGTCGGGCTCGCCTACTACGTGCCCGAGGCGCTGGCGGTGGCCGAGGAGCTGGCGCGCGAGGGCATCTCCATCGAGGTGGTCGATCCGCGCACGCTGGTGCCCCTGGACGTGGAGACGGTGCGCGCCTCGGTGCGAAAGACCGGCCGCGTGGTCATCGTGGATGAAGCGCCCGCGACGTGCTCCGCGGCCTCGGAGATCGCCGCCCTGATTGCCGAGGATCCCGAGACGTTTCGCGCGCTCAAGGCCCCCGTGCGCCGCGTCTGTGCCGTCGCAGTGCCCGTGCCCTACAGCCCGCCGCTGGAGCAGGCGGCGCTGCCGAGCCGCAATGACATCACGGCCGCGGTCTACGAAGTGCTCAAGGAATCCCCGCGTCCGTTCTAGCGCCCTGATCCAAAGTTTGGACCAGCGTGCTGCTGTGAGATCTGCCCTTCATCCTGACTGTCGTCTTGCAAGACTTGACCCCTCAGTCCTCAGTCGAGGAGCGCCACCACTCGGGCCGGCGCCGACTCCGTCTTCCACTTGGCGGGGAGCGCGATGATCTTCACCCTGGAGGGAATCTGGTCGAGGTTCGTCAGGTTCTCGATCTGGCATACGACGCGAGGCAGGATCGTGCGATGCACGCGCATCCCGCTCCCGAGGATCTCGTCGGCCTTCTGGTAGTCACCGCCCTTCTCTTCCTGCGCGAAGTCGAACCCGAGCACGCTGGGTGCCTTGGCCACCAGCCACTCCGCCGCGTCCTTCGTCAAGCACGGCGAGTCGTTCCACCAGCTCGGATCGGTGGTGTTGTGCCCCTTGGGCCAGTCGGTCCGCAGCAGGAGCATCGTCGCGGGGGGGATCGTGATGCCCTGTGCGGCGAGCTCACGCTCCGCGCGATCGAGATCCTCGGGGCCGATGCGCGCGTTGGCCGTCCCCTTGAAGGTCAGGTCGAGCACGATCGCCTCGCCGAGCAGTGGCTCCAGCGGGATCTGCTCGACGCCCGGCTTCTCGCGGACGAAGTGGTGCGGCGAGTCGATGTGGGTGCCGGCATGCACCGTCATCTCGACGAGATTGGAGACGAAGCCCTTCTCCTCCCAGCGGACGATCGGCGTCACCTTGAAGTACACGTCCTCGGGGGAGAACGGATTGGTCGCGCATTCCTCCACGGTCATCGAGAGATCGACGATCTTCATGGTGCGGTCACCGCCTCTCTCCCCGGCAGGGGCATTGCTTTCGGAGCACGTGTCTCGCTCCGGAGACGCATCGTAGCCGATTTCATCGACGGACAGGGGAAGAATAGCGCAGCGGCGGACCTCCGGCGCCGCGGTCCAGGCTCGCTGCTAGCAATCTCAGCGCGTTTCCGATAGGGGGCGCTCGATGCTGATCTATGTTCCTTCCGCGCCGCTCGACGTCAGCCCGAGTCGCGCTCCGGCGCCGTCACCGTCGTCCCGCCGTCGACGACGAGGACGTGACCAGTGATGTAGCGCGCCTGCTCCGAGAGCAGGAAGCGCACGGCGTGACCGATGTCCCATCCGGTCCCTTCGATCCCGAGCAGGGACGCCTGCTTCCGGCGCTCGCGCGCGGCGGCGCTCATCCCCCGCCCGTAGACCATCGGCGTGTACACGGGCCCGGGCGCGACGCAGTTGACGCGGATGCCTTCGCGACCGTGATCGACTGCCATCGCCTTCGTCAGCCCGATCACCGCGCTCTTCGAGACCGAGTACGCGGTGAGCCCGCGCGGCCGCAGCGCCGAGATCGACGACACGTTCACGATGGCGCCGCCGCCGGCCTTCCGCATCTCGGGGATGGCGTGCTTGGCGGCGAGGAACATGCTGTCGACGTTCACCTGCATGACGCGGTGCCAGCTCTCCTCGCTCTCGTCCACCACGCTGCCGCGGCTGCCGATGCCGACGTTGTTGTCGAGCAGATCAAGCCGTCCGAATCGGTCGACGGCCGCCTTCACCATTGCCGCGCAGTCCGCGGTCCGCGTGACGTCGGCTTCGAGCGCCATCGCCTCTCCGCCCGCCTCGCCGATCATCGCCACCGTGCGCTTGGCCAGCCCGCCGTCGCGGTCGACCACGACGACGCGCGCGCCCGCCTTGGCGAGCAGGATGGCCGCGGCCCGGCCATTGCCGATGCCGTCGCCGGCCGCGCCTCCGCCGGTGACGAGCGCCACCTTGCCCGTGAAGCCCCAGCCATCCGGTATGTCGATCGCCACGATTGCTCCTCCTCAGCGTGCACTCGCTCGGTGACCTCGATGTGATCTATATTTACCGCATGAACGTCTCGCGCGCTCGACTGGCGATCGCCCTGGTCCTCGGCCTGCTCGCCGCCCCGCTCACCGTCTCGGCCCAGCCTAAGGTCTGGCGAATCGGCTACCTGACGAGCGGTTTCAGGGAGGGGCCGGGGTCCAATCCGAGCCTCGATCCTTTCTCACAGAGCCTGCGCGAGCTCGGTTACGTCGAGGGACGGAACGTCACGCTGGAGATCCGGTATGCGGAGGGCCGAACGGAGCGGTTTGCCGCGCTCGCCGCGGAGCTCGTCAGCCTCAAGGTGGACGTGCTGGTCGCCGCGAGTACGCCCGCGGCCGTCGCTGCCAAGCAGGCCACCAGCACCATCCCGATCGTCATGCTCGCCGTCGGCGAACCGGTCCAGGTGAAGCTGGTCGACAGCCTCGCCCGTCCGGGCGGAAATGTCACCGGGTTGTCCCTCATCGCGCCGGAGCTCGCGGCCAAACGCCTCGATCTGCTCAAGCAGGCCCTGCCAAAGCTCTCGCGCGTGACAGTGCTGTGGAACTCGGCCAACGAGGGCATGAGGTCGAGATTTCAGGAAGCGCAGGCCGCGGCGCAGTCGCTCGGAGTAGCTTTTCGGTCCGTGACGGTGCAGAGCCCAGACGATTTCGAGTCTGTGTTCACGGCGATGACGAGAGACCGCCCTGAATCGCTGCTCGTCCTCGCCGACACCGTGACGGTGGCCAACCGGCAACGCACGATCGACTTTGCGGCAAGAAACCGGGTGCCGGCGATCTACGAGGCGAGGGTGTTCGTGGACACCGGAGGCCTCATGTCGTACGGGGTGGACTTTTCCGACCACTATCGGCGCGCCGCCATGTACGTCGACAAGGTTCTCAAGGGGGTCAAACCCGCCGATCTGCCCGTCGAGCAGCCCACCAAGTTCGAGCTGGTGATCAACATGCGGACTGCCAAGGCCCTCGGCCTGGCGATCCCTCCCTCGCTGCTGCTGCGGGCGAATCAGCTCGTCGAATGAGGGGTCCGCCGGCGTTCATCCAGCCGATGCGCGAGCCGAAAGAATCCTGAAAAAGAGGGAAGTCACCATGTTGTGGTCAGTCATCGCGGTGGTGGTCGTCGTCGGCACGTTGGCCGTTCCAGTCCTGAGCCGGGCGGACGATCCAGCGCGTCCCGGGATGTGCGAAGCACACCAACGGGTCACCAACGGACCGGCTGTCCTCTGGCCCAGCCGTGGCACGGGGCCACACAAGATGAGCGGTGGCACCGGCGCCTCCAGAGGGAATCCAGGGACCTCGACGGCCGGCGGCGTCACTGTGTTTACGTGCTCAAGGACGAGATTCACCACAGCTCGGGTCCCATAGGCTTCGCCCACCCGATCCAGGACTGCGCGGGCGGAAAACTTGAGCTGCCTTTGGAGGTGCTTCAGGAACTCAGTCAGGGCCAGTGAGTGCTCCGCTCAACGAAGAGGCGGTCACCGAGAGGTGCTCGCCAGTCGCTGCCACCTTGCATGGCGGGGCAATGGCGTCCTCGAGCGCCTTGCGCTTATAGCACGATTCTTCATTCTTAGCCGGGCGCCACGCGGGGACATCATCCGAGCATCCACTGGCGCGCTCGAGCGGAGCGATCATGCCGCGTGCGTTCTCGAGGTGTTCCGGCCACGTGTCGCGGGCCCTTGAAAGGACGCGGTCGGGCATGTCATGAGACGGGACAGCGAAGGAAACGTCGAAGCCTAACTGGGTACAACTTTGCCCAACCAGGCTAAATCGACTGCGGACCAGGTCGGCAATGGCCGCGTAACTACCTGGGACCATTGGGCGGCATGGCTGGTACGTTTCCTGCTTCGAGACAGCCCAGAGATAGCAGACCGACCAGCGAGTACTGCACGTACATCGTGCGACCCGCTGAGAGAGCTGAAAAATCAAAGGAGAGTCCATAGTGATGAGGAGATCGGGAGTCCTGAGAAGCTACATGGTATCGCTGCTCGCCCTGGGCGGGCTCTGGCTCATCCTGGGCACCCCAAGCGCGCACGCGATCGTGTTCAGCCTCAACCAAGATGGCTGTACCGGGGGTTGTGGGAGTGGCTCAACCGTCTTTGGCACTGTCGATGTTGTTCAGGGAGTCGACGCGAACCACGTCAATGTCACCGTTACCCTGAACTCGCCGAGCCAGTTCGTCAACACCGGCGCAGGCGAAGCGCTCGAATTCAATCTCAGCGGCGACCCGGCCATCACCATCACCGGGTTGACGAGCGGGTTCTCGGTGGGCCCCGCTCCCGCCAGCGCGAGCACGTTCGGATCATTTGACTATTCCATCGACTGCTCTGGCTGCGGCCACGGTAGAAGCAGCCCACTCCCCGGACCGATCGATTTCACCGTCGAGAAGACCGCCTCCGGCGCTTTGGCGCCCACAGATTTCATCGCGAACGCCGGGGGGTTCTTCTTCGCGTCGGATATCATAGGACCGAGCGGCCTCACCGGCAATGTGGCCGCCATAGGCTCCGCGGTGGTTGGCCCCGCGGCGGTTCCCGAAGCAGGGTCCTTGCTGCTGCTGGGATCGGGCCTGCTAGGGCTCGGCGCCTGGGGGCGCACGCGGTCGAGGAAGCACGTGTAGGTCGGGTAAGCTTCACCCGGCAAGCCATACCGAAGGGGCGGCGGGAATCCTCGCCGCCCTTTCGGTTTCTCCGAGCCCGGAGTGCTGCACGACCCTGCCTGTTCGAACCTCAGAGAATCGACCGGCGCCCGCTCGCCGCTTCGAGGCTAGGGTTTGACTTGTCCAGCGCGCTCTGACAGGATCGGCGCGCGATGCCACCGTTCGTCCGCGCGGTGACACGGACTCGAGGGCCGTCAGGAGAGCAGGCTTGATGCTACCTACGCGCAGTCGAGGAGTTGGCCTGTGGCTGGGGAGCTCAGCGAAATCGGCGCGAGGACATACCCTGGCCGGCGAGGAGGTGTCCCATGGTCAGCGACGAGTTCCTTGCCAGCGAGATTCTCGGTCACGGAGCCTATCTTTGTTTGCGGACATCGGAGGGCGGTGACCTGCGAAAGGCGGAAGCGGCCCCCATCGGCCCGCTGGCCGAGCGGCTGGGGCTGCGCAACGAGTTCGAGCCAGGCGAGACGCCGCCGGTGGAGTCCGTCGCCTTTCTGCGCCGGCAGGGCGCCATGCCGGCCGACATCGTCGACGCGGAGCTTCTTCACGCGGACCGGGTCGTCCACGTCGCCGCCAAGCAGCCCGAGACCATCGCGGACTTCTGCGCCGAGACCATTCGCCTTCTTTCCCCGGCGGTACGGATCCATGTTCTGAGTGGCGTCAGGAAGCCGCTCAACTACACGGGCGCTGCCATGAACAACTGGGCGTACGAGCGCAGGGTATTGCAGCAGCCGGGCCCGGCCATGCCGAACGCGTTTCTCGTTCCACTCAGCAAGACGGCGGAGTGGTGGGGCAAGGATTGGATGGAGCGCCATACCTATTTCTTGCCGCGCTATGACGACGAGGGACACATGCGCAACGAAGGACATGCGCTGGCGGCGGAGGCTGGCATCTCATGCCTTCTCCGGCGCACGTATCGAAGCCCGCAGCACCCCGCTCCCGAGGGAGAGTACGACTTCCTCAACTACTTCGAGTGTGCGGACCGCGATATCCCGACCTACCACCAGGTGTGCGCCGCGCTGCGGGACGTCAGCCGTAATCCCGAGTGGCGATTCGTTCGCGAGGGCCCGACCTGGCAGGGGCGCCGGGTGGCGTCCTGGAGGGAGCTCTTCACATGATGGTGATCGATCAGTGGCCCCAGGCGCTCGACGACCCGCGCGAGCGCGTGACGCCGACCGAGATCAGGAGGCCAGTCCATGCTGTTCATGGTGATCGAGCGGTTCAAGAACCGTGACGCGAAGGCGGTCTATCGGCGCTTTCGCGAACAGGGTCGCGGCACGCCGGACGGGCTTAAATACGTCGGAAGCTGGATCGAAGCCACCTTCGATCGTTGTTTTCAGCTCATGGAATGCGACGACGCACGCGTGTTGCAGCAGTGGGTCACGTTCTGGAGCGATCTGATCGAGTTCGAGATCGTCCCAGTGGTGCCGTCGAAGGAGACGCGCGAGACCATCGAGCCGCTTCTCTGACATGAAGCCGCTCCGGTTCGGGGATGTTCGGGCCGATGCCGGCGCTGCTCAGCGCGGCCGCGGCGACAAGGATTCTGCGGGTCAGCTATCGCGGCTGTCCAGGTGACGGCGCTGCTGGAGCGCTTTCAGACGCGGCAGGCAGGTTCGGCACGTCAGAGCGTGACCTGTACGTCGGCTGAGGACCGCCGGTCACGGGGATTTGATGGCCCATTGCATACATGCACTGCAGGTAGGCCATGTCATAAGGCCATCCGCTCGCCGCCCGCGACTGCTGGGCTGCCCAGCCGCGGCAGGCGCCATCGTCGGCGTGGAATTGGTCGAGCGTCTTGTCCTTGCCGGGAAGTGTCCTGACATGCGGTCCGGACGCGCACGCAGTGAGGAAGGCGGCGGCGAGGACAAGAGCAGAAACCTCGAAGACCGCCGCGCGCCGCCAGACGTCGACCATATCAGCGTGATCTCCGCTCACCCGCGCTCTCCTGTCACGTAGACTTTCTCGATGTCCGAGGCTAGCACGCCGCCGTAGCGGAACCGGCGCCAGAGTCGGTACCCAAGAAGCGTGGCGGCAGCGAACACGGCAAAGCCGAGAAAGAGCCAGCGGCGGCGGTCGGTGGTGAAGAAGACCACCGCGCGCTCACCGATCAAAGAGCCGACGAGAACGCACAAGGTCGTGTAGACAACGGTGCCGATGATGTCGAACGCGAGATAGCGTCGGTAGGTGACGCGCCCACATCCCGCGCATGCGGAGGCAAAGAGTCGAACGCTTGCGGAGAAGCGACTCAGGAGAAGCGCGGCAGGCCCGAAGCGTCGGAAGGATTCCAGCGTCCTTTCGATGCAGCGAGCGGATCCGAGTGTGACCTTGCAATAGAGAGCGAGCATCCGGGTGCCGGCCAGCCGACCAGCGACGTACGGCACATGATCACCCAGGACTGCGCCGATGGTCGCCACGATGGCCAGCCGCACGAGGTCCCTCTCGGTGGCAAGAAATGCTGGGGTCAGGATCAAGATCACGCGACTTGGGAACGGAATGCCGGCAGCTTCGATCAGTGACGACCAGAAGACGACGCTAAAAGGGTGATTCGCGAGGAAAACAAGATGCGCCTGGAGAAGGTCCATTGGCTTTGCGTGGCGGCTGTAATGGGCAAGCATAGCACCCGCGGATGGGTTCAGCTCGACCCCCAACGCATCGGGGTCTGCTCGTCGATTCGCTCGAACGATCGGGACGTGGGATCTAGCCTGAACTACTCATGAAGAAGAGTCTCTCGTCGTACGGCTCCCTCACCCTGCCCTCTCCCCCGCGGCGGGGGAGAGGGAAGAGAACACTCTTGCCACGCTGGTCTCTTCATTCTGATCCCTCTCCCCCAGTGGGGGAGAGGGTAGGGTGAGGGGGTGAGGAGTTCGCGCATAGTCCGGGCTAGAGAGGGGCGCCGGCTGCTGCGAGTGGCGGGCGGCGGCTCGCGAGGCCCGCTGCCTTTTCCCAGGCATCGGCCGCGCGGAGGACGGCGCATTCCGCGAACGGGCGGCCGATGAGCTGGAGCCCGATGGGAAGGCCGCCCGACGTGAAGCCGCAGGGCACCGAGATGGCCGGCACACCCGCCAGGCTCGCCGGCGTGGTGTAGGAGCGGCGGCCGAAGAAGCGCGCCCCGGCCTCTTCCTTGCTCGTGACGGGCGCCGTGTGGCTGGCGATGGCGGGCGCCGGATGGGGCGAGGTGGGCGCGAGGAGGAGGTCGAACTTCCCGAGGGCCTCCAGCACCTGCTCGCGGATGAGCGCGCGGGCACGAGCGGCCCGGTGGACGGCCACGGCCGGGATGAGCCCCGCAGTGACGAGCCGCCTCCGCGTTCCCTGGTCGTATTCCTCCGCGCGCTCGGAGAGCCAGCCCTTGTGTCGGCCCGCCGCCTCCGAGTCGCAGAGCGCCATGAAGACGGCGCCCGCCAGGGGAACGAGCGGCAGCGAGACGTCCTCCACCGCCGCGCCGAGGTCCGCGAGCCCCCTCGAGGCTTCCCTCACGGCGGCGCGCACTTCCGGCTGCGTGTCCGCGCCGTCCACGAGCTCGGCGATGACGCCGATCCTGAGCCCCGTTGCTCCACCGGTGAGCGCACCGCAGTAGTCGGCGACCGCGGCCCGGCTCGTGAGCGGATCCTTCGCGTCGTAGCCCGCGATCAGGCCGAGCACGAGCGCCGCGTCCTCCACGGTCCGCGTCAACGGTCCCACCTGGTCCATGGACCAGGCGGCGGGAAAGCAGCCGTGGCGCGAGACGCGCCCCCACGTGGGTCTCAGGCCCACGGCGCCACAGTACGAAGCGGGGCTGCGCACCGAGCCGCCCGTGTCCTCGCCGAGCGTGATCGAGCACAAAGCGGCGGCGGCGGCGATACCCGAGCCCGAGGACGAGCCACCCGGATCGTGCTCGGGGTTCCACGGGTTGCGAGGCTGGCCGTACGGGAAGCGGATCGTGCCGCCGAGGGCGAACTCTGTCAGGTTGAGCTTGCCGAGGAGAATCGCGCCCGCGGCCTTGAGCCTCGCCACGACGGTCGAGTCCGCGGCGGGGATGTTCGTCCGCAGGAGCGCCGAGCCCGCGGTGGTTAGGACACCCGCCGTGTCGAGCTGGTCTTTCACCGCAAACGGAATGCCGTGGAGCGGCCCGCGCCAGTTCCCCCTCGCCGCCTCGGCTTCCGCGCGCGCGGCCGCCGCGAGCGCGCTCTCGCGGCAGACGGTGATGAAGGCGCGCAGGCGCCCGTCGAGGCGCTCGATCCGCTCGAGATAGGCCGTGACCAGCTCGACGGGGGACACGCGCTTCTCGCGGACGAGCGCGGCCTGGCGAGCCGCTCCGGTGAAGGCGAGGTCGTCGTCGACTGCGCTCATGCGGATCCTTCGGGGCGCGTCGGCCACGGCTCGACCTGCTCCAGCGGCAGCGCGTCGAGTGCCGCCAGCGCGTCGAGGAAGGCGTTGAGGCGGTGAGCGATCTCCGCAGCGTCGTCGCGGGTCACGGGGAGCGACAGGGAAGCCGCGAGACGTCGGACATCCTCGAGCGTGAGGTCGGCCATGGAACGGAGTTATAGCATCATTTGACGGTCCCGGCGGCTTGCGCTAGTCTCGGCGCGTGCTCGATCTCGTGATCCGTGGCGGGAAGGTCGTGACGCCTCAGGGCGCCGGGATGTTGGACGTCGGCGTGCAAGGAGAACGCATCGCCGTGCTGGGTGCGCCCGGCGCCCTGCCCGCGGAATCGGCGCGGATCGTCGACGCCGTGGGCAAGATCGTCGTCCCGGGCGGCGTCGAGCCTCACGCGCACCTGGCGCATCCCATCATGTCGCATCCCGAGGAGCCAAGCATCACCCTGGGCCCCGAGGACGACACCAAGGGCATGGCCTGCGGCGGCACGACCACCCACGTGGACTTCTGCTACGTGCGGCCCGGCGGCGAGATCATGCCGGTGCTCGAGCAGCGCGCGGCGCGATGGAAGGGGCAGTCCTACGTGGACTACGCCTTCCACATCACGCTGGCCGGCGCGCTGCCGCTCCGGGTCTTCGAGCAGATCCCGGAGGCGATACAGCAGGGGCACCCGTCCTTCAAGGTTTTCACGACCAGCATCCTGCCGCCGCATCCCAAGCGGCCCACGAACCGCATCGACTTCGGCCGCATCGGCTTCGCCATGGAGAAGGTCGCCAAGCACGGCGGGCTCATGGTCGTCCACGGCGAGGACGAGGACCTCGTCCAGTTCAACTACGAGCGCTTCCGGGAAGAGGGGCGCATGGACGGGACGAACATGCACCTGGTGCACAGCAAACTCTCCGAGCTGCTGGCCTTCAGGCGCACGATCGCCCTCGCGCGCGCCACCGGCGCCGGTGTCTACTTCGTCCACACCTCGGCCACCGAGGGCGTGGACGCCGTGGCCGAGGCGCGCGCCGCCGGACTGCCCGTCTACGGCGAGACACTGCATCAATACGCCTGCTTCAACGCCGAGTACTACAAGACGCCGCGCGGCTTCTGCTCGCACACGTACCCCTCGCTCAAGCTCCCCGAAGACCAGCGGGCGCTCTGGGACGGGCTTCTCCACGGCGGGCTCTCCACGCTCGCCACCGACGAGTACCCGACGAGCCTCGAGCTCAAGCTCAAGGGGTGGACCATCGAGAACGTCACGGGCGGCAACGTCGGCGCCGAGGCGCGCATGGGCATCGGCTTCACGGAAGGCGTCGGCAAGCGCGGCATGTCGCTCGAGCGCTTCGCCGACATCACCGCCACCAATGCCGCCAGGATTCTCGGGCTCTACCCCAAGAAGGGCGTGATCGCCCCGGGCAGCGACGCCGATTTCGCGATCATCGACCCGAGCATCCGGAAGACGCTCACGAAGGACGATTTCCACGTCACCGACTACAGCCCCTGGGAAGGCTGGGAGGTCACGGGCTGGCCCGTCATCACCATTCTCCGCGGGCGCGTCATCGCCGATCACGGCAAGCTGCTCGGCAGCCCCGCCGATGGCCAGTTCCTCACGCGCAAGATCGACCCGCGGGTCCTGAGCCGCCCCGCCTGCTAGGCCCGGGCCGCAACCCGACGGCCCGCCGGCGGGCACCGTCCCCAAGGAGACTCCGATGAACGAGTGCCGCATCCTCTCGCCCCTCGGCATGCTGGGCTACGGGTTTCCCCCGGAGTCCTTCGAGGCGGGCCTCGCGCGGCGACCGCACGTCATCGGCGCCGATGCCGGCTCGACCGACGGCGGACCGCACAAGCTCGGCGCCGGCGTCGGCATCGTCAGCCGCGCGGCGACGAAGAAGGACCTGGGGGCGATGGTCCGCGGCGGCCTGGAGGTCGGCGCGCCGGTCATCGTGGGCTCGGCGGGCGGCTCGGGCGCGCGCGTGCACCTGCAGTGGACGCGCGACATTCTCGAGGAGATCCTGCGCGAGCAGGGGCTCCACGCGCGCGTGGCGTACATCCAGGCCGAGCTCGACAAGGAGTTCCTCAAGGGCGAGCTGCACGCCGGGCGGATCAAGCCGCTGCCCCACGTGCCGTCGCTCACCGACAAGGGCATCGACAGCGCCACGCGCATCGTCGCCCAGATGGGGGTCGAGCCCATCATCCGCGCCCTCGAGACGGGCGCGCAGATCGTCATCGCGGGGCGCGCGTACGACCCCGCCTGCTTTGCGGCGTACCCGATCTGGAAGGGGTTCCCCGCGGGCCCCGCCTGGCACCTCGGCAAGATCCTGGAATGCGGGGCGCTCTGCGCCACGCCGGGCTCGCCGGGCGATGCCATGATCGGCGTCCTCCGCCACGACGGCTTCGTGGTCGAGCCGCTGAGCCCGGCGCGCCGCTGCACGGAGACGTCCGTCGCCGCCCACACGCTCTACGAGAAGTCGCACCCGTACCTGCTTCCCGGGCCCGGCGGCACCACCGATCTCTCGCGCTGCACGTTCGCGCAGGCGGGGGAGCGGGCGGTCGAGGTGCGCGGCAGCGCCTTCCACGCCTCGAATCCCTACACGGTCAAGCTCGAAGGGGCTGAGCTGGTCGCCTACCGGACCGTGGTGATGGCCGGCATCCGCGACCCGCTGATGATCCGCGAGCTCGAGGCGAGCGAGCGGGCGACGGTCGACATCACGCGGCGCTACTTCGATCGCATCGCGCCGTCCGACTACCAGGTCCTCTTCCACCACTACGGCTGGGACGGCGTGATGGGGGCGATGGAGCCGCTGCGCGCCGCCGCGCAGCCTCACGAGATCGGCCTGGTGATCGAGGTGGTGGCGCCGACCCAGGAGATGGCCGACACGATCTGCGCGTTCGTCCGGGCGACGCTCATCCACTACCCGTACCCCGGGCGGAAGGCGACGGCCGGGAACCTGGCCTTCCCCTTCGCGCCGAGCGACACGCCGCTCGGGCCCGTCTACCGGTTCAACGTCTACCACACGCTCGACGTGGACGACCCGTGCGCGCTCTTCCCCATGGAGCTCGTCGAGTACTGAGATGGCGACGCGCCCCCTCGCCGAGCTTGCCAGCGTCATCCGCTCGAAGAACGCCGGGCCATTCGAGGTGACGCTCGACCTGATCTTCCCGGACCGGGAGACCTACGAGCGCGTGAAGGCGACGGGCTACTTCACCCGCGAGCGCGTGGCCGGGCTCTACCGCGTGGCGCCGGACCAGATCTCGGAACTGGTATTCTTCGATCCCGCCCTCGCCGTCAAGATCACCATGGCGCGCCAGAACCCGCAGGGCAGCGTCGGCGAGCGGGACACCTACGGCGCCCAGCAGCATGCGCCGCTGCTCGGCGTCGAGCTGCCCTGGAACGGAGGGTAGCCCCATGGCCGGCAAGCTCTTCGAGGAGCTCGCGGTGGGCCAGGTGTTCCAGCACCAGCCCGGCCGCACCGTCACCGAGGCCGACAACGTCTTCTTCTCATGCCTGACGATGAACCCGCAGCCGCTGCACGTGGACTTTCACGCCGCGGCGAAGGCCGAGTTCGGCAAGCCGCTGGTCAACAGCCTCTTCACCCTCGGTGTCGCCGTCGGCCTCTCGGTCGGCGACACGACGCTCGGGACCACCGTGGGCAACCTGGGCTTCGAGAAGGTCGAGTTCCCCAAGCCCGTCTTCCACGGCGACACGATCTACTCGGAGACCGAGGTGGTCGAGAAGCGCGAGTCGAAGTCGCGTCCCGAGTGGGGGATCGTCACCTTCGAGCACCGCGCCAAGAACCAGCACGGCGACCTCGTCATGCGCTGCCGGCGGGCGGCCATGCTGCGCAGGAAGAAAGCCTGAGCGTGCGCCGCTCGCTGCACTTCGTCCCCGGCGGCCAGGAGAGGATGATCGCCAAGGCGCTGACCCTGCCGGCGGACGGGCTCATCCTGGACCTCGAGGACGCCGTGCCCCCGGAGCGGAAGCCCGCGACGCGGCCGATCGTCCGCCGCTGGCTCGAGACGCTCGACTTCGGGAGGCGCGAGCGCTGGATCCGCATGAACCCGATCTTCACCGAGCACGCGGTGCCGGATCTCGAGGAGACCATCGTCGCCAGGCCCGACGGCTACCTCGTGCCCAAGCCGCGGACGGCCGCGGACGTGCGCCAGGTGGCGGCCGTGCTCGAGCGGCTCGAGGAGAAGCACGCGCTGCCCTTCGGCTCGACCAGGTTGATCCTGATCGCCACCGAGACGCCCGCGGGGCTGCTCAACATCGGCGAGGTCGCCGCGGCGAGCCCGCGCATCGCCGCCATCTCGTGGGGCATCGAGGACCTCTCGGCGGCCATGGGGCTGCCGCGCGTGCGTGACGCGGCCGGCCGCTACCTCGACATCCCGCGCCACGCGCGCGTCATGTGCGCCGTCGCGGCCTCCGCGGCGGGTGTCGAGGCCCTCGACACCGTGTACACGGACATCCCGGACCTCGACGGCCTGCGCCGCGAGTGCAGGGAGGGCGTGGCCATGGGCTTCAGCGGGAAGATGTCCATACACCCGAGCCAGATCGAGGTCATCAACCAGGAGTTCACGCCCTCCAAGGCGGACGCCGAGGAGGCCCTGGCGCTCATCGAGGCCTTCGAGGAGCAGGCCCGGAAGGGCGCTGGCGCCTTCGCCTGGAAGGGGCAGATGATGGACATGCCGCATCTCACGCGCGCCAAGAAGATCGCGGAGCGCGCACGCCGGGCGGGCGTCATCTGACGGCAGGAGCCGACCTGCGCCGCGCCGGGCTCTGGCTGGCGGCGCTGCTGCTCGCGAGTGCCGTGGTCTTCGCTCTGCCGCTCGGCCGGCGCCCGCTCGACAACCAGGACGAGGCGCGCTACAGCCTGCTGGCGCGCGAGGCCGTCGAGCGCGGGCACTGGATCCTGCCGCGGGTCCGCGACGAGGTGTACCTCAACAAGCCGCCGCTCTACTTCTGGACCGTCGCCGCCTTCGCGCTCCCCTGGGGCGTGGTCACGGACGCCAATGCGCCGCTCGCCTCGGTCGCGTCCGCCCTGGCCGGGCTCCTGGCCGTCTTCGCCGTGGCGTGCCTTCTCTGGGGAGCCCGGGCCGGCCTCGCCGCCGCGCTGGTTCTGGCCACCAGCCCCTTCTACTTCTTCATGGCCCACCAGGTCCTGACAGACATGATGCTCACGGCCTGGATGACCTGGGCGCTCTACTTCTATCTCGCTGCCGGCCGAGCGCACGCGCCGCGCTGGCCGCTCGCCGGCTTCTACCTGTGCGCCGCTGGCGGGCTCGCGAGCAAGGGCCCGGCCGCTCTCATGGTGCTTGCGGCCGCTGCCGCGGCGAGCCTGGCGGCCGACGGCTGGGGCGGGCTCAGACGGCTCAGGCTCCCGCTCGGCCTGGGACTCATCGCGCTCACGGCGCTGCCCTGGCTCTTGCCGTATCTGTTCCAGCGCGAGCGGAGCTACGGGCGGGCGGTGGTGATGACGGACTATCTCGGCTGGTACTTCAAGAGCGCCGTGGGCTCGAGGGTCCAGGCGGTGGCGGCGCATCTCGCCCGTCTCCTGCCATGGGGCGTCTTCGTCTTCCCCGCCGCGTGGTGGTGGACGCGCGAGCGCAGCGGGGATCGGAAGCGCCTCCTCGTCTGGGCGGCGACGCTGATCGTCCTGCTGAGCCTCTCGGGGGAGCAGCGCGCGCGCTACTTCCTGCCGCTGTGGCCGATCTTCGCCCTCCTGGTGGCGGAACTCTTCGTGCGGGGCGCCGAGCAGGTCCGGGGGCTGGTGACGGGGGCCACAGGGCTCTACCTCATATTAATGATAGGGGTGGGGGCCTTCCTCCTGCGGAGCCACGACTCGGGCCCCGATGCCGTCTTCCTGCCCGCGGCGCCGTGGGAGCGCTGGCTCGTGGCCGCGTCCCTGGTCGCCGGGGCGGCGCTCGGTCTCTGGCGGCTCGTCCGCGGCGGCGATGGGCTCGCGGCGACCGCCTGGATCGCCGCCGGGCTCGGGGTCGCGCTCGCCGTCACGGCCCTCGGCTATCCGGAGCGTTTCGCCCGGGCCAATGATTATCGCGGCATGGCTCAGCGCTTCGTCGCGCGGCTCGAGCCCGGCGCCCCCCTCCTCGCTTATCCGGACGCCAACCTCGTCTGGGACTTCTACATGCGCCATCCGGTCCGCGAGGTGAGACGTGACGCCGACGTGCGAGCGCTCCTGGCCTCCCCACCCGCGGCGCGGCTCATGCTGCGCGCGGAGGAGTGGGCACGGCTTGGCCCCGCGGCGAATCCGGGCTGGCGCGTTCTGGACGAGGGCACCGCCGGCCGCCGCAGGTTCGTGCTGCTGGGCGGCTGAAGCGCCGCGCGAGGCTTCGGGCCCGCGTGGGCTCCCTACTCGAACATCAGCACCGTGCGCGCGACCTCGCCCGCCTTCATGGCGCGAAAGGCCTCGTTGACATCTTCGAGCCGGCCGCGGCGGGTGATCATCTCGTCCAGCTTGAGCCGACCCTGCCGGTACAGCTCGATGTAGCGCGGCATGTCCACCTTGAAGCGGTTCGAGCCCATGCTGCAGCCCTGGATCTTCTTCTCGCGGAGGAACATGGGGCCGTCGAGCTCGATCTTCTGCCCCACCGGGATCATGCCCACGACGGTGGCGGTGCCTCCCGGGCGGATACAGTCGAAGCACTGCTCGGCGGCGATCTTGAGGCCGATGCACTCGAACGAGTAGTCCACCCCGCCGCTCGTCATGTCGCGGATGGCCTTGACGGGATCGCCGGAGGCGGCGTTGACGCCGTGGGTGGCGCCCAGCTCGCGCGCGGTGGCGAGCTTCGACTCGACCGTGTCGACGGCGATGATCATGCGCGCACCGGCAATGCGCGCGCCCTGGATCGCCGCCAGGCCCACGCCGCCCGCGCCGAAGACGGCAACGGTGCAGCCGGCTTCGATCCGGGCCGTGTTCAGCACGGCACCCACGCCCGTGGTGACGCCGCAGCCGATCAGGGCAGCGCGGTCCAGCGGCATGGCGTCGTCGATCTTCACGAGCGCGTTCTCGTGCACCAGCATCTTCTCCGCGTAGGCGGAGAGGTTGGCGAACTGGTTGACGGGCTGGCCCTTCCACGAGAGCTTGGGCGGATCCGTCTTGGCGCGGACGGGCCTTGTCTGACAGAGGTGCGTCCTGCCGGTGAGGCAGTAGTCGCAATGACCGCAGAAGACGGAGAGGCAGGCGATGACGTGATCGCCTGGCTTGAACTCGCCGACCTGGAGGCCGACCTCCTCGACGATCCCGGCGGCCTCGTGGCCGAGAATGGCGGGCGTGGGGAAGGGGTAGTAGCCGTCGACGAAGTGGAGGTCACTGTGGCAGACCCCGGAGCCGACGGTGCGCACGAGCACCTCGCGGCCGATGGGCTTGTCGATGTCCACTTCCTCGATCGTCAAGGGCTGATGCGGGCCATGGAACACGGCAGCTTTCATCTCGACCTCCTCGTGGACTTGCCTGGCTGGGAGCTTCCTGGGGCTCAGGCCGCGGCATCGACGGACCATCGAGCCGACCCCGGATGCGGACGGCGCGCAGAGACAGAGATAGCGCGGCTTCGGCGCTCGTGTCAAGGCCGATCGCCGCCGCACCCCGACGACGAGCGCTTCGTCAGGCCGCGCTGGACTCGGGAGTGGGGCGGGTGGCGAGGTCGTCGAGGTGGGCGATACAGTTCAGCAGCCGCACGCGCCACGGGGCCGGATGGTCGATGATCGTGAGCGCCGTGTTCTCCCAGCGCACCGGCACCTCCTGCCCCTCGGGCAGGATCAGGTGCCGCGCGGCCATCCTGCGACAGACGAGCCCGTGCGTGACGACCGCCAGGTGGCCGTCGCCCGCGCTGGCTTGCGCCTGCACGAGGGCCCACGCGCGATCGACGCGCGCGTCGAAGGCCTCCCAGGTCTCGCCGTTGGGCGGCGCGTAGTCCGGCGCGAACATGTCGAAGCCGAGCTCCGCGTAGGGTGTGCCCCGGATATCGCCGAAGTTGCGCTCCTGGAGCAGCGGGTCGTAGCGGATGGGAGCTCCCGTGACGCGCTGGAGGTGTTCGGCCGTCGCCACGGCGCGCGAGAGGTCGCTCGAGAGGATGCCGGTGATGCGCTCGCGCGCGAGACGGCGGGCCAGGCGCTCCGCCTGGGCGACGCCGCGGGGCGAGAGCGGATTGTCGGGGAGCTGGACGGTGCGCGAGGCGTTGCCGAGCGTCTCGCCGTGGCGGATCAGGAAGATCGCCATCGCATCCTGCATCCCTCTCCCCAGCTCGGGGGAGAGGGCAGGGTGAGGGGGGCGCATCTCCTCAGCGTCTCGCCGTGGCGGATCAGGAAGATCGCCATCGCATCCTGCATCCCTCTCCCCCGTCTCGGGGGAGAGGGCAGGGTGAGGGGGACGCATGACGGCAACGCGCTCATCACTGGTCCGGCCTAGATCACGCGCTCGCGGCGCAACGCGGCGAGGTCGGCCGATGCATAGCCCAGCCCGCCCAGGATCTCATCGGTGTGCTGGCCGAGCTTGGGCGCCGTGGCGCGCACGGCGACGTCGCTCGCCGACATCCGCACGGGGATGCGGATGTGGGGCACGCGGCCGAGCTCGGCGTCCTCGGCGTAGACCACGAGCTCTCGGTGCTGCACCTGCGGATCCGCGAAGAGCTGGTCGTAGGTGTACACGGGCCCGCAGGGCACGCCCGCGTCGTCCAGCGCCTTGATCCAGTGCGCGGAGGGCGCCGTCGCCAGCACGGCCGCCATCTCCGCCTCGAGCGCGGCGCGGTTGCGCATGCGGTCGGCCCCGCGGCGGAAGCGCGGATCGTCGATCCATTCCGGGCGCCCGAGGGCCCGGGCCGCCCGCTCCCAGATGCTCTGCCCGGCCGCCCCGATCATCATGTAGCCGTCCTTCGTCTCGAAGCGCTGGTACGGCGCGTTCTGGCGGTGGCGCGAGCCCTGGCGCGTGGGCTCCGTGTGGTCGGCGAGCCAGCCCGCACTCGTCCACGAGGAAAAGCCCACGGCCGTCTCGAGGAGCGAGCACTCGATGAGCTGGCCCTGCCCCGTGCGCTGCCGCTCGTAGAGCGCGGCCAGGATGCCCTGCACGCCCCACATCCCCGTGCCGAGGTCGCAGATTGGCAGGCCGACCGAGGTGGGCGGGCCATCCGGCTCTCCGGTGACGTGCATGATCCCGCCCATGCCTTGGGCGATCAGGTCGAAGCCGCCCCTCTCTCGATAGGGCCCGTCCGAGCCGAAGCCTGAGAGCTGTGCGTAGATGAGGCGCGGGTTCTCCCGCCTCAGCGCCTCGTAGCCGAGCCCTGCGCGGTCCATCACGGTCGGACGATAGTTCTCGACGAGCACGTCCATGCCGGCGACCAGCTTGAGGAAGATCTCGCGGCCGCGGAGCGCCTTGTAGTCGAGCGTCAGGCTCTTCTTGTTGCGGTTGATGTAGCGAAAGTAGGGATTGCGCTCGCTGCCGTCACCCATGGCGCGCGAGGAGTCGCCGGCGCCGGGCCGCTCGAGCTTGATCACCTCCGCGCCCATGTCGGCCAGGATCATCGTGCAGTAGGGCCCCGCCATGTGCTCCGTCAGGTCCAGGACCTTCAGCCCGTCCAGCGGGCCCCGTGCGTTCTTTCCCACCATGCCGCCTCCGTCGAGATGACACGTCCACGAATCGTCCTGCAGCCTGCGGGGCATGATAGCATCCCGGGCCCGGGACGGGTGTTGACGTGGCGGGTGACCGCACCGGTCGGTACAGGCGCTTTGATGCGCGATGGTGCTCGAGGTCGAAACACGGGTTCGAATCCCGTTGGGGCCACCAACTTTAGGGACACGGCGAGATACAAACCAAGGAAGAGCCTCTTCCACTTCCAGTCCAGGGCCGAGCCCGGTCCGGAAGTAATAATCCAGCCTTTTCATGCTGCGGCGTCGCGACGACCCCGAGAGCGGGCACTGGAGTATGGGCTTCTATCGGCCGATGAGATCCGCTCGATTCGAGAGCGCTTTCGTTTCACTCAGGCTGAACTAGCAAGGCTGCTACGTCTTGGTGGCAACACCATCTCACGGTGGGAAGCTGGCCGAAACGTATAAACGGCATCTATGGACATGCTTCTTCGGATGATTCGCGATTTGCTAGGGAGCCTCGACTATTTGCGGAAGCACGCTGCGTAGAGCGATCGGAATTCGCACGATCTGCAACAGAATGCAAAGAGGATAGATGGGATGAAGCGGCTGGCCTCTCGCTTGACGTGGTGGCATAGACGGCCCCACAAGAGCACCCCGCGGTCAACGCCGCAGAAAGGGAGAGGCCAGCCACGCGTGAGGACCTATGGGACTGACTGGACGGTGATGGTGCGGTGAGCCTCGTGGAGGTGGTCGCCCCTTCCTTGGGTCCCGTCAACGTGACAGAAGGTGCCAGACTCGGACGCTGGCCGCCCCAGGAGCCGTAGGCACGGCGTCGGCTAGGAGCAGTCTGCCTTGATCCGGACCATGCTTTATGCTAGGTTCGTCGAAATTGTAGGATGGCTTTTTGGAGATAGTAGGGTCGAAATGCATGCGTTGGCACCGCGCCCGTCTCCCTTAGCGTTCACCCGACGCAGGCTATATCTGACATGAGCCCCGACACCGACCCTGACAAGTCCATTGCAGAAAGTCAGAAAACGCTTCGACGGATCATCGATGTCTGGGTCCACTCCGTCCGAGATCCAGAACCAGCAATTCGTCTGTTCACCATTCTCGTAACGATTGCAGCATTTGGCTCCGTCGTTCTTTTCTTGATCGCGCTTTTGCACGCATTCGCCAATGTTCGTTTAGGACAACCGATTCAACTTCAGTCCTACGCTTATTGCCTCCTTGCCGAGTTTTTGGTGGTCATGGCGGGATCCATCCCGCTCACATTCACCCTTACAAGTAGAGCTGAAGCTGCAACTTTGGATGCGCAATTTAGCACTGTCGCCAGAAAGAGCCCAGTCCTAAGGCGAAGTAGGAAGACCGGCTGACAGCCGTGTCAGATTTTCGCGTTTTGGCCTTTGTCAGCGGAAAGGGGGGAGTAGGGAAAACTACTCTTTCGACAAACGCGGCCTGGTTGCTGAGTCGAGCAGAAAAGTCCGTAATGTTGGTGGACCTTGATCTTCAAAACCATGGTGCCACCGGCCTATTTGAATCCCAGTTTGATCTAACCGGGAGCGACGTCTTTGCGCTATTGCGCGCTGATGATCTCTCAGACGTGAAAGTCCCAGCCAACCATGTTGCGCCGAACCTGTATATGCTCCCGGCATTTTCCGGCGGACGTCCGGCCGTTGTGGAGGCTCCGTTCCTCTCAGATGTTGACGAGGCTCGTCGCCGACTGCAGAATGTTCTGCAATATCTGGCAGAGCGGCTTGCTATCAAGTGCTTTGTTCTTGATTGCCATGGTGGGATCGACACGCTAAGCGTCGCCGCGGCGGGCATCGCCGATTGGACAATTGCGGTTACCGAAGCGGATACGGTCACGTTCGCGGGAACCCTGAGTCTTATCCGCAGCTATTACGAGGAGTATGGGGACCGTCCGAGTCCACATCCTCGAGTCGAATTCGTCGTCAACCGCCTCCCACCAAAATACACTTGGAGAGATTTGGATCGTGTCTACCGAAAGTACCTGGCGGATGGCCTCGGCCACTTCACGACTTCAGGCCGAGTGGCCTGCTTCCTACCCCTAGAAAGTTACTTGTCAGAAAGTTTCGGAGAGTACCCATTTCAAGTCGAGATAGCACCCGGATCACTGTTTACCAAGAAGCTCGAGCTTCTGCTCTTCGAATTATGTCGGGACACTGCACAGGAGTTGATCTCCCCTCGTATTCGTCGCCGGTGGAGTTCAACGCGAAGACAGCGCGTGGTCGAGCGTACTACGATTTCGGCTGAGGCACGAACTACGCGTAGTGTCATAACGACGTATGCGGCGTCTGCGCTTTACGTCAGCCTATTGCTGATGCCTTGTCTGGTCGTGTGGGGAACTGTGGCGTGGTATTCCATGATGGTTTTCAACAAGGTAGAATTGCAGAAGGAGTTAAAGGGAGAGGCTCGATCGTCGCGACTTCCGGAGGAATTTGTCCGGATGCAACTAAAGGCAATGGACGGATTGATTGAAGGCATGACACCTTGGTACCGACGCGCTTTACCATGGAGGTGGCCACTGACCACTCTTTTGGTGGCGTTCGGTATCCCATTGGTAATCAGTGGCTGTCTTACTATGTGGCGGAGCTTTATATACTTTCTGGGTAGATTTCAATTTGAACGGCGCTTGATTGGCGTCTTACATGGTGAACGACGCGCCTGGAGAGAAATTGCGGTCTGGAAATTTGGTGTGCTATGCGTAGGCGCTGCGATTCCACCATTGAGCTTAGCCATCCTGCTCTTGACTGCGCTCGGAGTTGGCGGTTGGATGTATATGATTCTTCATTTTTGAAATGGCGATAATACTCAGGTTCACGCCCCCATGGATAGCGTTGCGGGGTGCGCCGACCCGACTTCCCCAAGTCTTTGAAGGAGTTCCAAACGCGGTTCCGGGACGATGAGGCCTGTCGGCAGTACCTGACCGCCTGCCGGTGGCCCGACGGCTTTCGCTGTTCGGGATGTCGGCAGCCGGCGGCGTTCGAGCTGGCGCGCCGCGGACTGTGACAGCGCAAGAACTGTGGTCAGCAGACCTCGGTGACCGCGGGCACGGCCTTGCACCGGACGCGGCTACCACCGACGGTGTGGTTCTGGGCCGCCTACTTGGTGACGACGCACACGCCGGGGCTTCGGCGGTCCAGCTGCAACGGCAGCTCGGCATCAGCTACGAGACGGCTTGGGCCCTGCTGCACAAGCTGAGACGGGCGATGGTGAACCCCGACCGGGAAGCGTTGAAGGACAAGGAAGTCATCCACTTATCCCCGGACATCCACTGACAGTCTTAGCAATAAGCGGTCTTCACCAGAATCTGTACGAACCCCTATGTGGATGCGGGGGCTGAGATGATAGGGGGCATCGGCTCCGAAAGTGATAGCTCTCCTGACGTGACTCGCCATCACGGACAGGAGGGAGCCGATGCCCGAGGAAATCGTATCACGCATTCTGC
>Ga0137373_10000551_pt1 | contig 37014 bp, 35 predicted proteins | sample SagtaG_5_FD_104912 | JGI IMG/M metagenome (GOLD analysis project Ga0137373, IMG submission 104912) | Vadose zone soil microbial communities from Sagehorn Ranch, Mendocino, California, USA - Sage1_R_80_16 metaG | ecosystem: Environmental > Terrestrial > Soil > Vadose zone | place: USA... | reverse complement strand
CTCGCGGTCGATGGCCAGCGACAGCGCCTGCTTGACCAGCGGGTTGTCCAGCGGCGGCCGCTTGCTGTTGACGGCCAGCACGTAGAGCCCGGCGTACAGCGCCCCGGCCACGCGGGTCGTGGCGTTGCCGTTCACCCGCGCGCCCTGGTCCGGCGGGAGCTGGGTGATCATGTCGACCTCGCCCTTGAGGAGAGCAGCCACGCGCGGCGACGTCTCCGGAATGGAGCGGACGATCAGACGGTCGAAGTCCGGCCTGCCGCCGAAGTAATCCGGGTTGGCGTCCACGACGAGCTTGTCGTCCTTGACCCAGGACACGAAGCGCACCGGGCCCGTGCCGACGGGCTTGGCGTTGAAGCCGTCGTTGCCGACCGACTCCAGGTACTTCTTCGGCACGATCTGGCCGCCGTAGAAGGCCAGCCGCGCGGCCAGCAGCGGATCGGGCTTCTTCGTGTGGATGAGCAGCGAGTAGGGATCCGGCGCCTCGATCTTGTCGATGGTCGAGAACACCGTCGCGACCATGGTCTTGGCGTTCGGGTCGTACGTGCGCTCGAGACTGAACTTCGCGTCGGCGGAGGTGAACGGATCGCCGTTGTGGAACTTGACGCCCTGACGGAGCTTGAAGACCCACGTCGTCTGACCCTGGAGCTTCACGTCCGCCGCCAGCCCTGAGTAGAGCATGCCGTCGGCGTGGCGCGACGTCAGGTTGTCGAAGATGTTGAAGCTCCAGCGGATGTCATTGGACGAGGTGCTGAAGTGAGGATCGAACTTCGAGATGTCGCCGCCCTGGGCGACGACCAGCTCTTTCTTCTGCGTGGTCTGGGCCTGGGCCGCTCCCGGCAGCGCCTGGGGCAGCGCCCCGGCGATGCCGAGGGCCGCCGCGCCCTTGAGCAGCTCGCGTCGACTGACCTGCATGGACGGTTCCTCCTTCGTGATCCCGTTCAGCGGATGTGACGATGGTTAGAGTGTTTCGCGAGGCTTGTCAACTGCCATCTTCGAGGAATCAGCTCTCGACCGGGGTGCACGGACCATTCCTGTCACCGCTGATCCGAGCGCGCAAATTCCATAGTTCCTCGAGGACAAGACTGTCGAGAATCCATACAAACAGTTCTCCCAAGGCGCTCCTGACGTTCCGGTGCTATGCTCCCATCCCATGAAGTCAGCGAGGTGCACGATCGAGAATCGAGGAGGCGCGCGATGGCTCTCTCCGTAGGATTCATCGGGGTCGGCAACATGGGCAACCCCATGGCCGGGAACGTGCTGAAGGCGGCGTTCCCGATGACGGTGTTCGACACGAATCCCAAGGCGATGGAAAACCTGATCGAGGCCGGGGCGCAGCGCGCGCGCTCGGCGCGGGAGGTCGTGGAGCGCTCCCAGGTCGTCCTCACCTCGCTCCCCGCGTCTCCCGACGTCGAGGCGATGTACCTGGAGCCCGGAGGTCTCGTGGAGCACGCCAGGCCCGGCACGATCCTCATCGACCTGAGCAGCGTGCTGCCCTCGACACCTCGCAAGATCGAGCCGCGGGCCAAGGCGCGTGGGGTGCACTTCCTCGAGGCGCCGGTCAGCGGAGGCGTGAGCGGCGCGCGCGCCGCGACCCTGGCGATCATGGTCGGCGGCGACGCCGAGGCGCTGTCGCGCGCAAAGCCCGTCCTGAGCGCGATGGGCCCGAACATCTTCCACGTCGGCCCCGTCGGGGCCGGCAACACCGTGAAGGCGATCAACAACATGATGGCCTGCGTCAACGGGCTCGCGATGATGGAGGGGCTCGCGCTCGGCGTGAAGGCAGGGCTCGATCCGATGACGATCTACGAGGTCGTCAAGGCGAGCAGCGGGGGCAGCAAGGCGCTCGAGCGCATCCCGCGCGCGTTGATCCCGCGCGACTTCGAGCCGGGCTTCAAGGTGGCGCTGATGAACAAGGACCTGGAGACGTTCACCACCATCGCCAAGGAGCTCCACGTGCCGGTCAGCTTCGCCAACGTCGCCCAGCGCTACGAGCAGATGGCGCTCGCCGCCGGGCTCGGGGAGCAGGACACCAGCGTGGTCATGACGGTCATCGAGCGCCTGTCGGCCATCCAGGTCCCGCGCCCCGGGGCGTGAAGGCAGAATCGCCCCTGACGAGCAGCGTCGTTACTGCCGCTGTGCCTCAGTCCGTCACGCTCGCGCTGATGGTCATCGGCACGTTGGACCTGCTCTGGCCCTCCTTGCTCCCGCGATCATGATCCGTCGATCACGCCACCATCTGGATCGTCCACAGGTCATCGCATAGATTGGAATCGGTCAGGTACGCGTACGGGATCGTGAAGTAGCCCTGCATGCCCCACGAGGTGCCCCAGGAATTCCGCATGAGGAAGCGCTGATCAGCGTCGTTATAGCCGACCGCGAGGATCGCATGACCGCCCAGAAGCTTCTCGCGGTTCCCGGGCATCGGCACCACGCCGGACTTGGCGACCTGCTGCGACTCGAACGACTCGTACACCGAGATCCCCAGGATGATCGGGAATCCCGCGGCGAGGCATCCTTTCATCTGGTCGAGGGTCTGAACGACCCGCTGATACGTGACGGCCTTCCCGAGCGGAGCATCTTTGAAGGCCCGCGTGGGTGGCTTCTGGGCGAACTTCGCGATCGCGTACGGCCAGTCGGTCTCGGGGCAGGCTCCGATGTGGTTGGCCGACTTGATGCCGTCGCGGATCTGCGCCCCCGCGTCCTGGCCCACCGTGTGCTCCATCACCCGCTCGTTGTAATAGATGAACAGCCGCGACGGCGCAAAGGGCTTGGGCTCTTTCTGTCGGATCTGCTCGAATTGGATGGCCGCTCCGATCGCGTTGGCGGTACACGAGCCGAGCTGGCCCTGGTCGTAGACGGGTGGGCAGCCCGGTCGCAGGTCAACCGAGGGCGGGAGGGTGATGATTCGCGCCGCCGCGAATACCAGATCCCGATGGTCCGGGACGTCGGGCATCCATCCGTAATGACCGAGATATTTGCCGCGCGCTGCGACTCTTGACTTTCCGCCGGCGACCCGCCGACTCTTCGATGCCGTCCTCGGCTTTCTCTTGGCCATGAATCACCTCATGACTGCCTGTTAGCCGCGCCGTTCGACCCTGTCACGCACTACGAGCGCCGAGTGGGGACTCGACGCCCGTGAGAAGCGCCGAATGAGTTGGGCTGCTTATGGCGTCAGATTGAGGGCTTCCACGATGCGCGTGAATGGAATCTTGGCCTCCTCATTCAGCTCTTTGACCAGCTCGGGGCCAGTGGCCTCAAACAGACACATGCAACGCGCCTCGTCCGGCACGAACGTGCTTCGGATATAGCGGACCCTCTTGCCGCCGGCCGTCATTTTCTTCCCTGTTTCGATCGCGCTCTTCTGTGCCGCCCCTAGCTGATCCATCGTGATGCCCTTCAAGCTGCGCTCGACCATGTAGACTGGCATAAGGAAGCCCTCCTTCTGGTACACGGACGATTCACTGGTAGGACCCTTCGCGATTCTGAGCGGGCGCTTCGAGTCTGTCAATACCACACCGGCTGCTTCGGAGGCCCCTGGCCTAGTCCTCGGCCTTCCGCTACGATAGCCCCGCCATGGAGCCCGCTGCCCGCTGTGCCCGTCGCGCCCGGTACCCAGTCGAGCGCCGAACGTTTATTGCGATCCTTGCTGGCGGCCTCCTCGCCTCTCCGCTCGCCACGGAGGCACAGCAGGCAGGAAAAGTGTACCGCGTTGGATATCTGTCTATCGCTTCCGGCCCGTCTCCCCGGACAGAGGCATTGCGCCAAGGGCTCCGCGAGCTCGGCTACGTCGAGGGAAAGAACATCACGATTGAGTACCGATTCGCGCAGGACAAAGTCGATCGACTCCGCGCCCTCGCGACCGAGTTGGTCGATCTCAAGGTCGATCTGATCGTGACGGGAGGCCCTACTGCGACGCGGGCTGCTCAACAGGCGACCAGAACCCTCCCCGTGGTGATGGCGTGGGGTGGCGATCCTATTGAGGCCAAGTTTGTTGCCAGCCTCGCGCAACCTGGCGGGAACATCACAGGGCTCACCAGCATGGCCTCGGAGTTGGGCAGCAAGCGACTGGGGCTCCTCAAGGAAGCTGTTCCTCACATGTCCCGAGTAGCCGTCCTCTGGAATCCCAACCACTCGGAGGCTTCAGCCAGCTTCCGGGAAACCGAGGCAGCGATACGAGCCCTAGGTCTCTATCTCGAATCCCTCGAAGTGAGAAGTGCCGCAGATTTGGAGGGCGCGTTCCGGCGCGCAGTGGCCCGCCACGCCGACGCGCTCACAGTGCTCCTGGACCCCGTAACACTGTTTCATGCGGCCCAGGTCGTGGAATTGGCCGCACGAAGCAGAATCCCTGCGATCTTCTACGAAAGGCGTTTTGCCAAGGCTGGGGGACTCATGGCCTATGGGCCACAGGACGACGACTTGCATCGTCGGGCCGCCACCTATGTGGACAAGATCCTCAAAGGCGCCAAGCCCGCAACCCTCCCGATCGAACAGCCCACCAAGTTCGAGCTCGTTATCAACCTCAAGACGGCCAAGGCGTTGGGGCTCACGATGCCACAATCTCTGCTGCTGCGGGCCGATGAGACGATCCAATAGAGGTTGCCTTATCGCCCGGACGGCTCGCCACTGACAGCGGTCGCAAAGGGTAGCAGAAAGCAGTTCAGGAGCTCCCGAAGCGATCAAGACTAATCATGGCTCCCGCAACTGGTGTGATGCCCGTGACACAGTCGCCTGAGATGGAGCCGGGTTTCGTTTGACATCCGGGCGGTGTAGACTAAGCGCCGAGCCGAGAGCCGGTGTTGCGGAGCGTCGCGGGTGTAGCCGGCGCCGCCGCGCGATCGGAGAGGAGGAGATCATGAAGAAGGGACTAGTGGTCCTGCTCGCTGTGCTGGTGCTCTTCTCCGTGATCTTCGTCCCGAGCGATGCCTGGGCTTGGCGCGGCCACCGTGGCTGTTGCTGGGGCGGCTGGTGGTGGCCGGGAGCCTTCGTTGGCGGTCTGGCCCTCGGAGTCGCGCTGACCTCTCCATACCCGTACTACTATGCGCCGCCGCCGGTGATCTATCAGCAGCCGGCCGTCTACGTGCAGCAAGCGCCCACCTACGCAGCGCCTCCCGCCCCCTCCGTGCAGCGCGAGGTGGTTTTCCCGAACGGAAAGTACGTCCTCTACGGAGACGGGATGAGTCAGCCTTGGCAGTGGGTCTGGGTCGACGCGGTCCCGCCCGTTCCGCCTCCACCACCTCAGCGCTGATCGGCTTCCGCAGATCGACCCTGAGCAACCGGCGTTCGGGTGGCCTGTGCTCGGGCATTCCGACGCCGGCTATCTTGAACTGGCCCTCCTGGGTTGGGAGTCGGAGGGCCGTATAACCCTACGCCTTCCCTCAATCGGCGCGGGCGCGTGCGGATGAGGTCATTGATCCATGAGAACGGGCGCGCCGCCAGGCCCGGAGGTTGCGCCGTGCTTATTTTTCACCAGCCTGGGGACACGATGCGGTTGTGGTTGACACGCCCTGAGGCCAGACGAAGGTCGCGATGACAACCGGAGGGAGAGAAGACATGAAACCGTTCACCACCACCGCCGTGATCGTTCTTTCGCTGATTGCTCTCGTGCAACTGCTCCGCTTCATCTTGAAGTGGGAGGTTACCCTCAACGGCGCGATTGTCCCCGTGTGGCTCAGCGGCATTGCGTTCGTGGTCGCGGGCGGACTTGCAGTGATGGTCTGGTGGGAACACCGCCGGTGAGGGACAGTTCGCGACCTGAAGCGGCGCACCGAGCGCCAGCCCGTCCGAGCCCTCGACTGAGCGCAGAACTGAGCTCGGGACCGATACGTGTCTCGTGGTCCGGACGGAGCGAATGCCGTGGGTCTGGCCACCGAACTCGCGCGCGAGTACCACGTGCCCCTGATGACCGCCGCGCTCGCTGAGCAGCCGCCGACGGCGGCGGGCGCGCATGCTATCCTGACGGCCACCATGCCCAGACCGATCCTCTACGAGGCCCCGCGGCCACCCGGCCCCGCGTCGAGGCCCTGACCATCGAGCGCTCGCGGCGCCGGGCAGGGGTCACGGTCGCCGAGGAGGAATACCATGGAGCAAGCGATCGTGCTCGAGCCGTACGATGCAACCTGGCCAGCGGACGATCCCGACGCGGGCTTCAGGCGGCTGGTGGCCGAGTATTCCCACATCGACCCGCTGCCGACGCTCGAGACCCTGAGCCGCAGCAAACGCATCCCGCTCGGGGCACTGGCTCGCTTCGTGCTGGCGCGCTACTGCACCTCCGGAAGCGATGCCCTGCTCGAGATGGGTCCGAGGGTGGTACGCCAGATGGACGCCATCGTCCGCGATGCGGAGGCCGTGGCAACGGACGAGGCGCGGCTCAAGGCCTACGGGGCGCTCAAGGCCATCGTCTCCTGGCTTCAGGTCCCGCTCGACGACCCCAACTGGAATCCCGGCGGCCGCCACCCCCCGAACGCCTCACGCCGCTAGGCCATCCGGCTCATACCGGCCCAGCCGCAACATGGTAAACATGAAGGCGGGTACGCCCCGGAGGTGTGCGATGAGCGATGGCCAGTGGACGCCTGACCCCGACTTCAACCGGTTGCGCACCGCCTTGCTCCGCCAGGGGGAGCCCGACCGGGTGCCACTGCACGACAGCGTCGACGTGTTCCTCAAGAAGCGCTTCCTCGGCATCCAATCCGTCGAGGTGGCGCGGACCACGAGCGGGATGCAGACGGGAGCGCGCCTCCCGCTCGAGCTGGAGGTGGAGTTCGCCTTCCGGGCCGGCTACGACTTCGTGCCGCTCGGGGCCAGCATGCACTCGCGCATCACCGGTACCTCGACCGTCCTCAGCGCGAAGTACGCCGCCTTCGGCGACGAGTACCAGGAACGGGGCTGGGCCAACGAGGGCCGGGGCATCATCACCAACATGCAGGAGTTCGACAGCTTCCCCTGGCCGGACCCCGAGGAGCTGGACACCGCGGCCTTCGAGCAGGTCGGGCACCTCCTGCCGCGCGGCATGAAGGTGCTCGTGGACCACGGCAAGATCTTCACCGGCGTCTGGTGGCTCATGGGGCTCGAGGTCTTCTGCGCGGCCATCAAGCGGGACCCCGGCCTGGTCGCCCGCATGTACGACACGGTGGGCGCTGCGCAGTACCGCATTCTCGACATCGTCACCGACTTCGACTGCGTCGGCGGCGTCCGCTTCGCGGATGACTTGGCCTATGCCGAGGGGCTGATGGTCTCGCCGGCGCACCTCCGCCAGCACTTCTTCCCCTGGTTCAAGGCCTGCATCGAGCTGGTGCACAAGAAGGGCAAGGTCTTCGTGTTCCACTCGGACGGCGACGTGCGTCTGGTGCTGGAGGACATCATCGCCGCCGGCGCGGACGCGCTCCATCCCATCGAGCCCAAGGCGATGGACATCGTCGAGCTGAAGCGCACCGTGGGCCACCGCATCGCCCTGTGCGGCAATATCGATCTCGCCTACACGCTCACCCGAGGCACGCCGGCGGAAGTGGAGGCGGAGGTCAGGGAGCGGATCCGCCAGGTGGCGCCGGGAGGCGGCTACGCCCTCGGCAGCGCCAACTCGGTGCCGGAGTACGTACCGCTGGAGAACTTCAACGCTATGCGCGAGGCCTGCTTCAAGTACGGCCGCTATCCCATCGCCCTGGACTGAGGGCGGCCGGGGCGAGTCCGAGCGTCGCCCCGAGGCTCCCGAGGAAGGATGCCCGTGACCGATCTCATTCTCAAGGATCTCAAGCAGCGCGTCATCGACGGCGAGCCCGAGCTGGCCGTGGCGCTCGCGCGGGAGGCGCTCGCCGGCGGCTGCGCCTCGGACGTCATTTTCAAGGAGGCGCTCTTCCCGGCCATGGACGAGGTCGGGCGACGGATGCAGTGCCACGAGTACTTCCTGCCGGAGGTGCTGTTGGCTGCCCGCAGCATGCAGGCTTGTGCCGCGGTGGTCCGCCCGCTCATCGTCAAGGAGCCGGCGCTCAAGCCCATCGGCAAGGCCATGGCCTGCACCGTCGCGGGTGACCTCCACGACATCGGCAAGAGCCTGGTCTGTCTGATGCTCGAGGGTGCGGGCTTCACCGTCATCGATCTCGGCCACGATTGCCAGGCCGAGAAGATCGTGGCGGCCGTGCGGGAGCACCAGCCCGACGTAGTGGCGCTGTCGGCCATGCTCACCACGACCATGCTCAACATGAAGGGGGTCATCGAGGCTCTGAAGGCGGCCGGCCTCCGGGACCGCGTCCATGTCATGATCGGCGGGGCGCCCGTGGACGACAAGTTCGCACGAGAGATCGGCGCCGACTTCTACAGCGAAGACGCGCCCGGCGGCTCGAACCACGCCCGCGACTACGTCACGGCCGCGAAGGCCTAGGCGTCCCGGGGAAAGCGGGGCCCCATGATCATCGTCGGCGAGCGTATCAACAGCACGCGGAAACCCATTCAGGAGGCGCTCCAGGCCGGCAACGAGGCTGCGCTCCTGAGCGAGGCGCAGGGACAGTGGGCCGCCGGCGCTCACTACCTCGACGTCAACACCGCCACCATGCTCGACACCGAGGCGGAGTGGATGACGCGGCTGGTGACCGGCATCCAGGCGGCCATCCCCCAGGCGCTCCTGGCTATCGACAGCCCCAACGCCACGGCCCTCGATGCGGGGCTCCGGGCTCACCGCGGGCGCGCCCTGCTCAACTCCATCACGGGCGAGCGCGAGCGGATCGAGGCGGTGCTGCCGCTCGTCCGGGAGTTCCGGCCGCGCGTGATCGCGCTCACCATGGACGATGACGGACTCCAGCGGGAGGCGGAGAAGCGCTTCGCCATCGGTGCCCGGCTGATCGAGCGGCTGACGCGCGAGGGCGTGGCCCCCGACGATATCTTCGTGGACCCGCTGATCTTCCCGGTGAGCGCCGAGGAGGACGCTGGGCTCATCGCGCTGGCCATCATGGACCGGCTCAAGGCCGCCTACCCGGGCGTGCACACCATCTGCGGGCTGAGCAATGTCTCCCACGGGCTTCCGGTCCGCAAGCAGATCAACCGGGTCTACATGCTCATGGCCATGAGCCGCGGGCTGGACGCGGTCATCGTGGATCCGCTGGATCAACGGATGATGGTGAACATTCTCACGGCCCGCATGCTCCTCGGCCGGGACCCGGGCTGCAAGGGCTACCTCACCGCGTACCGCCAGGGCCGATTGAACGTCGACGGCGCCCCGTCCGCGGGCGGGCGTCCGGCGTGAGCGTTGAGACGGCGCCGCCCCGGCCCGGCACGGTCCGGCGCTGGACGCCTTCGGCGCCCGCGGTGCCGGCGGACCTGATCCTGCGCTTGCAGAAGTACCGCGATCTCGCCCGCGTACCCCGCGCCGTCCGCCAAGTGGTAGACGCCGTCGCCGCCGAGGCCGGCCCCCTGCTGGCCCCCGAGGTCGTGCTCTGGCGCGGGCCGGTCACCCAGGTAGACCCGGCCGGCACCGTCACGATCGCCGGCGCCCACCGCTTCCACAGCCGTGCCCTGGCCCGGATGCTCGCCCCCGCCGCCGAAGCCTATGTGGTCGTACTCACGCTTGGCGAGGGCATCGAGGAGCGCGCCCGCGCCATGATCCGGGAACAGCTCCTCGTTGAGGGCCTATTCATGGACACGGCGGCCTGGGCGGTCATCGAGCTGTTGATCCGCGATATGCGACGCTTTCTGATCGCGCAGGAGCGCCCCGCCGGGCGCTCGGTGACCCACCGCCTCGGGCCGGGCCACCGCGACTGGCCGGTGGCCGAGCAGGCCGAGCTGCTGCGCGTCTTCGGCCAGATGCCCCTGCCGGTCCGCGTGAACGAATCGGCCTGCATGCTGCCGCGCAAGTCCGTTTCCGGCATCTACGGGATCGTCCCCTCGGCCTGAGTCCCGAAACGACCACATGGAGAACTGTCTCCGCGCGGCCCTGACACATGGGCGCTTCGCGGTCACCGTCGAGGTCGTGCCCCCTTCGCGCGAGCACCCGCTTGAAGAGAGCCTCGGGCCCGCGCTGGCCCTGGCGAGCGCGCTGGCGGACGAGCCGCGGCTGGTCGCGCTCAGTGTCACCGACCGCGTCCGCTCCGACGACGACCACGACCCGGTGCGCGTGGCGGCGGCGCTGGCCCGGGCATCCGGCATCGTCCCGGTGGTGCATCTCTCCGGCAAGGACCGCGAGCCCGATCAGTTCGCGTTGTCCCTCGGGGCGCTCGCCGAGGCCGGCGTCGACAATATCCTGTGCGTCACCGGCGACCGGCTCAAGGCCGTGCACGCCGACCGTCCCGTCCGCTATGTGGACAGCGTGGATGCCGTGAGGCTCGCCCGGCGGCTGCTCCCGTCGGCGCTCATCGCGGCGGGTGTCTCCCCCTTCAAGTACACGGAGGAGGAGAGTCTCAACCAGTACTTCAAGATGGCGAAGAAGCACGCGGCGGGCGCCGACTATGTGGTCACCCAGATCGGCTGGGACATGCGCAAGCTGGCGGAGTTGATCCGCTATCGCCGGGAGCGCGGTCTCGACCAGCCCGTGATGGCGAATCTGATGCAGCTGTCCGCGGGGGTGGCGCGCCGCATACACAAGGGCGGGGTTCCCGGGGTCGTGGTGACGGACGACCTGCTCGCTCTCGTCGAGTTCGAGGCCCAGGCCCCGGACAAGGGCCGCGCCGCCCGGCTCGGCCGCCTGGCGCTCCAGATCGTCGGCGCCCAGCGGCTCGGCTACGCGGGTGTCCAGTTGAGCGGGCTCGCCACCGCGGAGGACGTGCGCCGCGCGCTCGACCTCGCGGGCGAGTGGAGCGCGCGCCTGCCGAGCCTGGACGAGTGGTCGCGAGCGTGGGATGAGCTCATGCAACTGCCGACGGGCGGCGCCGCCCGTCTGGATCCGCCCCCGGGCTACTTCCTCTTCGACGCCGGCACGCGCGCCGGCGCGGCCGAGGCGCCTCCGGCTCACCTGCGCCGGCGCTACGTGGCGCTGCGCGCCGCCCACGGCGCGATCTTCCACCGGGCCTCGCCCGTCTTCCGCCTGCTGCGCCCCATGGCCCGGCGCGTTCCGGCAGGCTCACGGCTCGCCGGCTGGCTCGAGCGGCTCGAGCGGCTGATCAAGGAGCCGTTGGTCGGCTGCCAGATGTGCGGGTACTGCCGTCTCCCCGAGACCTTCTATGTCTGCCCCGAGGCCTGCCCCAAGGGCCTGGCCAATGGGCCCTGCGGTGGCAGCTCCGGCAATATCTGCGAGGCCGGGGAGCACGAGTGCGTCCACAGCGTGCTGTACCGGCTCGCCAAGGCGGCCGGCCGCCTCGACGCCCTCGAGCGCGCCTTCGTCGCGCCCCTGCCCGAGCCGCGGGGCGGCTCCTCGTGGCTCAACCACTTCGCCGGCCGGAGCCCGGATGCGGCGCAAGAGGTCGACGGCCGCAGGCTCCCGCACCTCGCTCCGCCATCTGAGCAGATCGGGCAGGTGAAGTAGTGCATGCGGCTCATGCGGGATCCATCGGGGGGAGCGCAGAATGTACCGCAACGCGGCAACGACTTAGGCGCGGTACCGACTTAGGCGCGGCACCGGAGACGGAGCGATGACCCACAAGGAGCGGATGCTCAGGGCCGCGCGGGGGGAATGGGCGGACCGGCTGCCCTTCGCCCCGCGTCTCGATCTCTGGCACAACGCCAATATCCGGCGGCGCACCCTGCCGGCCAGGTACCGGACGAACGCGACGACAGCCGAGATCGCCGACGATCTGGGCGTGGCCCATCACCGCATTATCCCGGAGTTCCTCAAGGCCCGGACGCCCGACGACACGATCGACCGCGGGCTCGGCATCTTCCGGCTGCGCGGCTTCGCCTACCGGGCCACGCTCACCGGCGTGGACCGGGTCGTCCACGAGGAAGACGGTGCCACCGTCGTCGAGTACCACACGCCCGTCGGCAGCGTCTCCTGCAAGATGACCCTGACGGATGAGATGCTCGACTCCGGCGCGTCGATCACCTGGCTCAATGAGCACCTGATCAAGCGCCCCGAGGACTACCGCGTCGTCGGCCATATCTTCCGCCACATCCGCCTCGCCCCCGACTACGACAACTACCGAGAGTTCCAGCGGGAGGTAGGCGACCGCGGCCTGGCGGTGGTGCACGGGCTGGGCAGCGCCTCGCCGGTCCAGCACCTCATGCGCGACTTCGTTGACGGCACACAGTTCTACTACGAGCTGACGGACCATCCGAAGGAAGTCCAGCAGCTCGTCGAGGACCTCACGCCCTTCTATGACCAGCTCGTGCGCATCCTTGCCGAGTCGCCGGCCGAGGCCGTGATGATGGGGGCCAACTACGACGACACCATCACCTATCCGCCGCTCTTCAAGGAGCACATCCTGCCGTGGCTCCAGCGCTGGGCGGACATGCTCCACGCGCGCGGCAAGATCTTCATGAGCCACTGCGACGGAGAGAACGAGGGGCTCCTCGACCTCCTGGCCGCGAGCGGCATCGACGTCGCCGAGTCGGTGTGCGCGCCGCCCATGGTCCAGTGCAGCCTGGGCGCCATGCGCCGCGCCTTCGGCGGGAAGATCACGATCTTCGGCGGCGTGCCCTCCGTCGCCCTCCTCGAGGAGAGCATGAGCGAGGAGGAATTCGAGGCGCACATGCGCGGGCTCTTCGCCGAGATCGCGCCGGGTGACCGGTTCATCCTGGGCGTGAGCGACATGGTGCCGCCCGACGCCAAGTGGGAGCGGCTGGTCCGGATCGCCGAGATGGTGGAGCAGTGGGGCGCCCTACCGCTCAAGGCAGCCGAGGGGCCGTGAGGGAAACCGGGCATGCTCGATATCGACGGGTTCAGGCAGGCTATCCTCGAAGGCGACCGGGACGCAGTGGGCAAGCTGGTCTCGGCGGCCCTCGAGGCGGGCGTGGACGCGTCGGCGATTCTGGACGAGGGGCTGCTGCCGGCCATGGACATCGTCGGCAAGCGCTTCGGCGCCAAGGAGATGTATATCAGCGAGGTGCTTCTCTCGGCGCGGGCGATGCACACGGGAATCGGCCTGCTCCAGCCGGTCCTCGCCAAGTCCAACGCGCACGCGGGCCCCAGGCCCGTGGTGATCCTCGGCACGGTCAAGGGCGATCTCCACGACGTGGGCAAGAACCTCGTGGCGATGATGCTCGAGGCGGGCGGGCTCGAAGTGGTGGACCTGGGCACCGACGTGGGGACCGACAAGTTCATCCGGGCCATCAGAGAGCGCCGCCCCAGCGTGGTGGCGCTGTCCGCGCTGCTCACCACGACCATGCGGACCATGCGGCACACCATCGAGGAGCTCCGGCGCTCGGACATCATGGATGGGGTCAAGATCATCATCGGAGGCGCCCCCGTGACGCAGGAGTTCGCGGACACCATCGGCGCGGACGCCTACGCGTCGGACGCTCCCGCGGCCGTGGCCGCCGTCAAGCGAATCCTCCAAGCCTCGTGACCTTGACACGGTCCTGCCGCTGGGCTCTACTCCCGTACGACGCGCGATCCGGGTGATCATGGCTGTCGATTCCGCCCATGAGCGGCAACCATCAGGAGGAGCAACCATGCGAGTTCATCGAGGCTTCAGCCGTCGGAAGTTCCTCGCGGGCGCGGTCGGTGCTTCCGCGACGCTTGCCCTAGGCAGCTCCGTCGCGCTAGCCGCGCCGGCCGTGCGGAAAGGCACGAGCCTGCGGCTCTGGATCCTGAAGACCTACGTCGAGCCGACCAACAAGGCGATCGAGGCGAGCGCGCAACGCTGGGCCGAGAAGCACGGCGGCACGGTGACCGTCGAGTACTTCACCTTCGAGGACATGCAGACGAAGTACGTGGCGGCCATCGAGAACAAGAGCACGCCGGATGTCGGCCAGCTTGAGACCGGGGCCCCGGCGCGCTTTGCCGGCATGGGACAGCTGCTCGACCTTACGACATTCGCCCGGCAGATCGAGGGCGACGTCGGGAAGCCGCCCGCCAACGTGGCGCCGGTGACCGTGGTCGGCGGCAAGACATTCGCGCTGCCCTGGTACATCATGCCGGCGTTCTGGTACGTCTGGCGCGACGTCTTCGAGAAGAACAAGGTGAAGCTGCCCACCACCTTCGAGGAAGCCAAGAGTGCGGCGCAGGCGCTCAACCGGCCGAAGGACAACTTCTACGGGATGGGCCAGAGCTGGAACCGAACCTCGGACGGCTACGGGGTGATGCAGAGCCTGATGTACTCGTACGGAACCGGCTGGGCGAACAAGGATGGCAGGTACCAGTCGCTCAGGACGCCGCAGATGCAGCAGGTCATGAAGTGGGCGACCGACATCTACAAAGAGGGGATCCAGCCGGCCGACACGCTGACCTGGACCGGTTCCGGGAACAACGAGAACTTCATCGCCAAGAACATCGCCCAGACCTCGAACGGGCCGAGCATCACGTTCGCGCTCGAGAACGCGCTGGCCAAGGCGACGGACGCCAAGGACCGGAAGACGAAGGAGGAAGCGCTCGCGAACCATCTGGCGCTGCCGCACCCGGGCGGCCCCGGTGGACGGCGGATGTGGGCCATCGCGATGAGCTTCGGGATCTTCAAGAACGCCAAGGACCCGGAGGCGGCGATGAGCCTGGTGGCCCACCTGCTCTCCCCCGACGAGACATTCCGCGTGATGAAGGACTCCTACGGGCAGTTCACGCCGGTCCTCGACAAAGCTCGGGCCGCGTCGAAGGAGTACTTCAACAAGAACGAGAACTACCGGACCTTCGGCCGCGCGGCTGAGTGGTTCGTGGCGACCGGCTGGCCTGGCCCTGTCACGGCGGCCGCGGCCGAGGTGCAGGCGAGCAACGTGCTCACCGACGCGCCGGCCAAGGTCATCGTCGACAAATGGTCCGTGGACCAGACCATCGACTGGGAGGACAAGAAGGTCAAGGAGATCTACGACACCATCGGTGGCTGATTCGGCAGCGGTCGTGTGCGCGGAAGAACAGCCGCGCCGGCCGGGGCGCCGTCGTCGGTTGCGGCGGGACACCGGCACGGCGCTGCTCTTCCTGCTGCCGCTCTTCGTGCTGGTGCTGGGCCTGATCGTCTATCCCTTCTACCGGGCGATCTGGCTATCCTTCACCGACAAGCTGGTCGGCTATCCCGAGCGGTTCGTTGGCCTCAGGAATTACCTCTACCTGGTCCACGACGACGGCTTCCACACAGTCGTTCGCAACAGCTTCGTCTTCACCGTCGGCTCGGTCGCGCTGAAGCTCCTGACCGGCCTGGCGATGGCGCTGGTGCGCAACGTCACCTGGCGCTGGCGGAACTTCTTCCGCGGCCTGCTCCTGCTGCCGTGGATCACGTCCACCGTGATCATCGCGCTCACCTGGCGCTGGATGTTCGACGCCTTCCCGGGCCGAGGCTTCTTCAACAGCGTGCTGATCGATCTCGGGCTGCTGAGCCACCCGATCGCCTTCATGGCCACGCCCGCCGGCGCCATGATGGCCGTCATCGTCGCCAACTGGTGGCGGGGATTTCCATTCTTCGGCGTCTGCTACCTCGCGGCCATGCAGAGCATTCCCGTCCAGCTCTACGAGGTGGCGTCCGTCGACGGCGCCGGCACCTGGCGGCGATTCTGGCACATCACCCTGCCGGGGCTGAAGCACATCATGCTCGTCACCATCCTCCTGTCCTTCATCTGGACCATCAATGACTTCAACATCGTCTACGTGATGACGCGCGGCGGGCCGGGGACGGCGACGCAGGTGTTCGCCACCTACTCCTACGAGGTGGCCTTCAATCAGCTGCGCTGGGGCCGCGGGGTGACGATCTCGATCTTCCTCCTGCCATTGCTGGTGGCCGGCATCGCGGTTGTCAGCCGCTACCTCCTGCGCGAGAAGGACGCATGAGAGCCTGGAAGGCGGTTTCCATAGCCGGGCTGGTCGCGTTCGTGCTGATCATCCTGGTCCCGTTCTGGTGGATCGCCAGCATGTCCTTCAAGACCTACGAGCAGATCCAATTCGCCACCAGCATCTACGTTCCCCGGCCCTTCACGTGGGAGAACTATGCCGGCCTTTGGATGGATACCCGCTTTCCGCTCTGGCTCCGCAACAGCCTGATCACGGCCATCGTCGTGACGGCGGTCACCACCGTCATCGCCAGCCTGAGCGGCTACGCGGTGGCGCGGCTCAGGTTCCCTGGCCGCGAGTGGGTCGCGAGCCTGATCCTGATCCTCTACCTCGTCCCGCCCGCCCTGCTCTTCATCCCGCTCTACCGCGTGCTGGCCGAGTTAGGCGCGACCAACAACCTGGCGTCCCTCTTTCTCTCGTACCCGACGTTCACGGTCCCCTTCTGCACGTGGCTCCTGATCGGCTTCTTCAAGGCGCTGCCGAAAGAACTGGAGGAAGCGGCACTCGTCGACGGGGCGAGCCGGACCAAGGCCTTGACGAGGGTGCTCCTGCCGCTGGCCGCGCCGGGCATCGTCGCCTCGGCGATCTTCGCCTTCACGCTGTCCTGGAACGAGTTCCTCTACGCGCTGGTGTTCATCCAGGACGAGAAGTCGATCACGGTGCCGGTGGGGCTCAACCTCTTGATCTACGGCGACGTGTTCCACTGGGGCCAGCTCATGGCGGCCTCGGTCATCACGACCATCCCGGTGGTCGCCCTGTACATGTTCATCCACCGCTGGATGGTCGAGGGACTGGCGGCCGGCGCGGTCAAAGCCTGAGTCAGCTCCCACTCGCGCCGCGCGTATACCCACTTACAAACAAGCGCCCAGAGGGAATCGAACCCCCATGGGCTTGCGCCCAAAGGTTTTTGAGTTCTTGGTTAGGCTGGCACCATCGGTAATCATCGGTCACGTCTGGAGCATCTTCAGCAACTTGGATGCCTCGACGTCGTGGCTCATCTGGCACATGGTGCCATCTGGAAGCTCATGGTGCTGGCACAAAATTGACACAGTCTATCGTCCAGCATGGTCCCCCCCCCCCGCCGGGGGGTTAGGCTTCATCATCCTCATCAACAATCTCGTAGTTGCAGAGATCCTCGACCACCGAGTGCAGCTCGATCTCGAACCACGCTTTGAACATCGCGAGGTCCCGGCCTTGTGGCCACGCCGCCTCATCAGTGTGCCACCCATAGAGTTCGTTCTCGAATATCGCAGGATGCACTCTTTCGAGAATCTCCCACGCCTCCTCGTCGCCGCCGTAACTAGGGATCAGGTAGACAGTCTGCTCGTCGTTCGGATCGGGCACGATCCCCGAGTCGTCCAGTCCCGCCGCCCAATCCAGGTAGGGCCGCTTCGGCCGTACGATGACCACACCGCGGTTGAGCATCGCCTCGACTCCCAGAGATCGCGGAGGTAGGATCATGTCACGCGGAGGTTGCCCATGCTCCGCAAATTCATTGTCGCCCTCGCCATGGCGATTGCCGTCGCCCTATTGGCTGTCCCTTCCGATCCTGGCCAAGCCCAAGCTAAAGCCCGTTTCCAGCCACGGCGCTCCTGGTCCTCCTTCGCTCTCCCCAGCCGTGTCACCGCGCGCACTATTCCCGTGGCTTGACCTCGATCAGCATCGCTTCTGGGTCGGCGCCCCAGCGCCAGGGGAGCCCGACACTCCCCAACCCGCGCGACACCACGAGCAGGGAAGAACGGAATGAAAAGAGTCCCTCATCGAGACAGAAGCGGCTGTGGCGGATAAGTGGTGGTCCGTTGGGAAAGCGGATCTGGCCGCCATGAGTGTGGCCGGAAAGGGTGAGGGGCACTCCGTGGCCTTGGGCCTCATAAAAGTGATCGGGATTGTGCGCCAGGAGCAGATGGGGGACGCCGTCCTGGGAGAGTAGGCGCTGCCAGTCGGGCCTGCCGAAGATGAGATCGTCGATGGCGCCGAGGACACACCGTCCCTGGCCATGCATGAGTGCCACGGATTCGTTTTTTAACGTCGTGATGCCAATGGAGCCCAGGTCCTTGCGAAGTTCCTCCGGGTCTCCGCCAAAATAGTCATGGTTACCATAGGCATACCAGGCGCCGAGGGGCGCCCGCGACAGCGGCGCCAAGGCATCGAGAAACGGGCGCACCTCGCTCGAATGGCCTGTCACGATGTCCCCCGCGATGGTCACCAAGTCAGGCTTGAGCTCCATCAACGACCGAATGAGGTCGGCCAGCGTCTGTGGTTTGAGAAATACGCCGGTATGGATGTCTGAGATCAGCAGCACCCGCAGCGGATCGAGCTTTCGTGGCCAGCCGACCGGTGAGACCGACGTTTCGGTCAAGACGAAGCGCCTCTCGAGCAACCAGCTGTAGGGAGTCCACACTCGGCTCAGATGCGGATACAAGAAGCGCGACACGATCATGTCCAGGTTGCGCTCCAAGACCTTGACCACGCCTTTGTTTGGGTTGATCCAGCGCCGCTCCTTGCCAGTCATGAGACGCGCCTGACCGAGTCGTCGTGTTCGGCGAATCCTCGCCGCCATGTCTGCGTTCATGCCTCACCGGTCTGCGTTCCGGATGCTATCAGGAGAGAGCCTGGCTTCACCCGATACCATCGTGATCAGCGGAGCAACGCAGCGACTGGGGCAGCGCATGCCCTCGCGCGTTGAGACGATCGGGCCCGACACGCCGTTGTTCTGGTCGGCCTGGGGTCGGGGTGTGGTGGGCGAGATGGAGAAGAACGTCTGGCGGCTCTGCAAGGTGTACGGCAGTATGATTGGCTACCCGGAGCCGAAAGCCGCACGACCTACGCCACACTCGCTTGACCGGACAACGTGGTCACCACGCCCACGCCCTGCGAGGTCTGGGCGGGAGCCGAGACTGGGGACAAGACGATCCAGAACAGGAGTGATTACAGCCACCGGCACATAGACGTTCTCATGACAGCGCCTCCTCAGCGAGGCCCGTTCCTAAGGGTCCTGAGCTCCACCTCCTTCAGCCGCATCTCGTCGACCAAATGATCGTAGGAAGAGATCTGGATGATGCGGTTGAACTGGGCCCGGTAGGTGCTTACAAGGCTGACACCGTCGAGGGCGACATCGTATACCGTCCACTGCGCGCCGACCAGGTGGAGCCGGTAGTCAACGGAGAGCTCGTTCTTCCGGCCAATGGTGACCTTGGAGCGGACCGTGGCGTACTCACCATCTATCGTCTCACTGAGGTACTGCATTCCCTGCCCGGAGTAGTTCTCGATCTTGCCGAAGTACAAGTGTTCCAGGAGTCCCTTGAAGAGGCGAGTGAACTCCTCCCGCTCCTGGGCAGTCCGGTCGGTCCAGTGCCTCCCCAGGCTGCGTCGGGTCATCTCGGGGAGGTCAAAGAGGTTCTCGACAATCCGCTGGAGCTCCTGGCGACGCCGCTCGGCGGCCGCAGGCCCAGACAGCGCGGGATCCTGCACGACCTGCACCACCTGCTCAGCTGCAGCCTGAATCACTTCCGTCGGGCTGGTCGCCGATGCGGGGCTGATCACGGCGAGGAGAAGAAGCGATGCCACGAGAGTGAGAGCTGTCTTCATGATTCCATCCTCAGAACTGTGCACACCATGTGCCATGCCGCAGCCCGCTCCAATCCTTCGATTTTGCGAGGTTGACGTGCTGTCTCCAAGCCAAAGGGCTCGCCCAAAGCCAAAAAGTTGAGTCATAGAAGACATAAGCTGTCAGCCCCCGGCTGCCGGGCAGTCGGCCCCTTCTCGCGTCAAGTCTTCGTCCCAGTGGCTTGTCTTCCAACGACGGGCGCGTCCCCTTGGGGCCACCAGGCGGGGAACCTTCGAGAGGGAAAATCGCGAGATCGTCCACCCCTTCTCGAGCATGTTGCTAGGGCGGCATGAGTCTCAGCTGACGCGACACGCATATGCTCACCCGAGCTTCCCTGATTGAGCGCGGCAGAAAGGGCCGCGCTCTACGAGCAGGTTGAGAGACACGTAGGCCGCTGGATTATTGGTAGCCCCTCGACTACGATAAGCCCCGTCATGAAGCCGGCGAACGCGGGTGGATGACTTAGTCCGGTGATGGAGCGGCGCACCTTCATGGCGATGCTCACTGGCGGCATCGTCGTCGCACCGCTCGCCGCCGAGGCCCAGCAGGCGGCCAAGGTCGCTCGAATAGGCTACCTGCTGACCAACCTGGCCGCTAACCCCCACCTGCTAGAGGCCTTCCGTCAAGGACTGCGTGACCTCGGTTACGTCGAGGGCCGCAACGTCGTGATTGAAATCCGATCTGTCGAGGGGAAGTCCGAGCGGTTCCCTGCTCTTGCGGCCGAACTGGTTGCGCTCAAGGTTGATGTCATCGTGGCCCCAGGCACACTCGCCACCCTGGCCGCCAAGCAAGCGACCAGGACCATCCCCATTGTGTTCCCTGCTGCTTCCGATCCGGTCGCGAGCGGGCTCGTCACGAACCTTGCGCGGCCGGGCGGCAATGTCACGGGGTTGTCCAACCTCAACACGGACCTAGTCGGCAAGTGTCTGGAACAGCTCACGCAGGCCGTTCCGGGGGTCAGTCGGGTCGCTGTCCTCTGGCATCCAGGTGCCTCCGGCGAACGCACGGACAAGGACATACTGAAGGCAGCAGAAGTCGCTGCGCAGGCGCTGGGGGCGCGGCTTCAATTCGTTGAGGCGCGAGGGCCAGACGATTTCGACGGGGCCTTCTCGGACATGATCAGGGCGCGCGCGGGTGCTCTGACTGTGTTGCCAAGCGTCATGTTCATCAACGAGCGAAGACGCCTCGTGGGCCTGGCGGCCAAGAACCGGCTGCCGGCAGTGTACAACGCGAGGGAGTTTGTCGATGCCGGAGGCCTTATGGCCTATGGACCGAACTTTGCTGATATGTTTCGGCGCGCCGCTACCTACGTGGACAAGATTCTCAAAGGCGCCAAGCCCGGCGACCTGCCCGTCGAGCAGCCGACGAAGTTCGAGCTAGTCATCAACCTCAAGACCGCCAAGGCCCTCGGGCTGACGATCCCGCCGTCGGTGCTGGGGAGGGCGGCTGAGGTGATTCGGTAGTGAATTGACGAGCGTTCATGGCGATGCTCACATGTAGCATCGTCGCCGCGCCGCTTGCCGCCGTCAGCCTCGCGAGCTTCGGGCAGGGGACCTTCCCGAGCTCACTTGCATAACCTGCTTCGACCACCTCAAAGTCGTTCGGCTTAGGCGCTCCGACGGGACGGCTCTTGAGGATTACGCGGCAAGTCGTGGCAGTGGGCATGGCGTCCTCCTTGGGAGAGCGTAGGCGACAGAAAGCCTGTGCTCGGTCATAGGCCGCCCTTCCCACAGAAGCTGGGGGCTCTCGCGGGCGTCTCGGTCAGGTGGCAATAAAAGTCAGGCGACGACGCCTGTCACACAGGCGATGCGATGCCGAGCGCGATCAACAGAAGTCGCTTCCGTCGCCTCATCTCAGACCGCCCAACGTGTCGCTTCAGCAGCCGCCCCGCGGCAGCGGTAGCGGGTTCGGCTGGGCTGTCGGGGCCGCGCGATGCCTTGAAATGGTGCCGGGAGGGGGAATCGAACCCCCATGGGCTTGCGCCCAAAGGTTTTTGAGACCTTCGCGTCTGCCAGTTCCGCCATCCCGGCTCGATGAGACCGGAGGCCAGTGTAGCGAGCCGGTGGCGCTGGGCGCAAGCGCGGGGCCGTGGCATAATGGCGCTCCAGTCCATCCCTTACAGAGGAGCGGCCATGCCCACGTCCCGCAGCCCAAAGCTCGACCAACTCCTGTCCACCCGCGCCAAGATCGGCATGGGCGCGTCCGCTCCGCCAGCCAGGCCCGTGGAGCATGCCCTCTATGACTTCGGCGGCGGCTTCCCCGATCCCGGCTCCTTCCCCTACGACGGCGTCGTCGAGGCGACGGCGCGGATGATCAAGGCCGAGGGCGCCCAGGCGCTGACCTACGGCACGCCGCAGGGATACCAGGGGCTGCGCGAGCTCGTCTGTCACAAGTACGAGGTCTTCGAGGGCCTCAAGGTCACGCCCGAGAGCATCATCGTCTCGAACGGCTCGGGGCACGCGCTTTCGCTCGTCTTCAGCGCCTTCCTCGACGTGGGCGACGTCATGATCACCGAGGCGCCGACCTTCTCCGGCACCCTGCACACCATTCGGCGGCACGGCCCGGAGATCGTGGCCGTGCCGGTGGACGGCGAAGGCCTGGTGACGCCCGTCCTGCGCGAGCGGCTCGAAGGGCTGCGCCGGCAGGGGCGCCGCTGCAAGCTCATCTACACCATCCCGAATTTCCAGAACCCGGCCGGGCCGACGCTCTCGCGCACGCGCCGGCACGAGCTGGTGGCGCTGGCCCAGGAGTATGACACCGTCATTGTCGAGGACGACGCCTACGGCGAGCTCCGCTTCGAGGGCGAGCCGCAGCCCTCGCTCTATTCGCTCGATACGTCGGGGCGCGTCTTCCGGGCCGGCACCCTGTCCAAGATCCTGGGCGCCGGCGTGCGCCTGGGCTGGGTCCTGGCGCCGGCGCCGCTCATCCCGGTGCTCCAGAGCTTCCTCTTCGGCGGCGGCGTAAACCCCTTCATGTCGCGCGTCGCGACGTACTACATGCGCGACCACATGGAGGACCACGTCCAGCTCCTCATCAAGGTCTACCGCGACAAGCGGGACGCCATGCTGCGCGGGCTCTGGGAGGTCCTCGAGGGCACGGATGTCGAGATCAGCAAGCCCGAGGGCGGCTTCTTCATCTGGATCAAGCTGCCCACGGGGACCGACACCAAGCACCTGCTGGCACTCGCGGTCCAATCGCGCGTCCAGTACACGACGGGGCTGGCCTTCTTCCCGAATGGCGGCGGCGAGCAGCATATCCGCCTCGCCTTCTCCTACGAGACGGCGGAGAAGTGCTACGAGGGCGCGCGCCTCATGGCCCGCGCCATCCTCGCCGCGCGTCGCTCGTAGGGATCAGGCCTTGCAGTCAGACATTGCCGCGCCGCTCCGTCCCGGCAATCGCGGCTCAATGTTGGATTGCAAGACCTGATCCCCTGACTGACCCCCTCACCGACTCAGTCTCATGACCCGGATCCTCCCTTGAGATCGCGCCACTCGGCAGGCGGGGCGCGTCGCGAGAGCGCCTCGCGCACCGTGCCCACCACGCCTTTGGGGAAGAAGAACACCACCAGCACGAAGAGAATACCGAAGAGAAGGAGCCAGCGCTCGGTCAGGCGCTGGGCGATCTCCGAGCCGCCGAGGAGGGCGCCCACCGCGCGCAGGTCCGGCAGGAAGAGGCGCGCCGTCAGCAGCACCGCGGCGCCCACGAGCCCGCCCCAGAGCGTGCCGATGCCCCCGATGATGACCATCAGCAGCACGTCGAGCATGAGCGGGACGCCGAGCGCCGACTCGGGATTCACGTAGCGCACCCACATGAGATAGCAGCCGCCGAGGATCGTCGCCACCACGCTCGCGAACGAGGACGAGACGATCTGCAGGACGAAGACCGGCACGCCGAGCGCCTCGGTGCGGAGCTCGTTGTCGCGGATGGCCTGGAGCGTGCGGCCGAGCGGCGAGGCGACGAAGCGGCTCATGACCAGGAAGAGCGCCACGCACACGGCGAGGACGAGGTAGTACGTCACGAGCTTACCCGTGAGCGGCACGCCCAGGACGCGCCCCCCGTCCCAGGCGATGGCGAGGACCCCCGGCAGCTTCGGGCTCAAGCCATCCTCGCCGCCGGTGAGCGCTCTCCACTGGACGGCCAGGATCCCGGCGAACTCGGCGAAGGCCAGGGTGATCATGGCGAAGAAGATGGCCTTGACGCGGAGGGAGAAGGCGCCGACCAGGACGGCGATGAGGGCCGACACGCCGATGCCGATGAGAAAGCCGAGGGCGAGATGGCCGTACGTCGGCGCCCCGAAGCGCCCCACGGACAGCGCCACCGCATAGGCGCCGAGGCCGAAGAACATGGCATGCCCGAAGGACACGATGCCCGTATAGCCGATCACGATATCGTAGGAGGCCACCAGCGCCCCGAGGATCGCGACCTTGATCGCGAGATCCATGACCTGGAAGGACGGGACGACCAGCGGAACGGCCGCGATCGCGGCGAAGGCCCCGACGCGCAGCCAGAGCGTGGGCTCGCGCCAGCGCCGCTGGTGCTCCCTCCACCGGGCGTCCATCACCGGGCTCGTCACGCTCACCGTGACGCCCCGAAGAGGCCCGTCGGCCGGAGCAGCAGGATGATGACCATGAGTGCCATGTTGACGCCGAGCGCGGCCTTCGGCAGCAGGAAGGCGACGTAGTTGTAGGAGAGGCCGACCAGGAGCGCGCCCAGCAGCGAGCCCGTCACGCTGCCGAGCCCGCCGATGATGACGACGATGAAGGCGAAGATGAGCTGCTCGCCGCCCATCGCCGGGCTCACCGACTTCTGGAAGACCGCCCACATGAGCCCGCCCACGGCGGCCAGCGCCGAGCCCAGGGCAAAGATGCCCGTGAAGTAGCGATAGATATTGTGGCCGAGGGCCTGGACGATCTCGCCGCTCTCGACGCCGGCCCGGATGATCAGGCCCACGCGCGTCCGGTGGAGGAGCCACATCATGCCGGCGTAGACGGCCGAGCCGAGCGCGATCGCGACGACCGGCACGCGCAGCACGATGATGTCGAAGAGGTCCCAGGACCCGCGGAGCATCCGCGGCACCGCCACGACCTGGTCGTTCGGCCCCCAGAGGATCCGGATCATCTCCTCGAGCACGATGGTGGCGCCGAGCGTGATCAGGATCTGGAACATGTGCTTGCCGTAGACGGGCCTGATGATGACCCGCTCGAGGATGACACCGACCGCCAACCCCGCTACCACCGCGGCCGCGACGGCCGCCACGAGCGTCAGCGCATTGAGCCAGACCGAGGGCGAGTCGGCCCATCCCGCTCCGCGATTGAGCCAGACCACCGCGGTGAACCCCGCGTACGCGCCCCAGGAGAAGAGGGCGCCGTGGGCGAAGTTGAGCACGTCCATGAGGCCGAAGATCAGCGTGAGCCCCGAGGCCACGAGGAAGATCAGCATGCCCATGGCGAGCCCGGCCACGGTCAGCGTCAGGTACACGCGCGGCTCCATGCCGGCGAGCGGCAGGAGCGCGAGCGCGGCGACGATGGCGGCCGGGCCCCAGCGCTTCATATGCCCAGATACCGCTGCTTGAGCGCGGCGTCGGCCGCGAGAGTGGCCATGGGCCCCTCGTGGACCGTGCGCCCGTCGTCCACCAGATAGAACCGCTCCCCCAGGGCCTCGGCCATGGCGAAGTTCTGCTCCACGAGCAGCACGGTGGTCTCGGCCGTCACGGCCCGGAGCGCCGCGACCAGGTGCTCGACCACGATCGGCGCCAGCCCCTTGGAGGGCTCGTCGATGAGCAGCAGCCGCTGGGGATTGACGAACGCGCGCGCGATGGCGAGCATCTGCTTCTGCCCGCCGGAGAGCGTGCCGGCGCGGGAGTGGCGGAAGCGGGCGAGGTCGGGGAAGAGCTCGACCATGCGCCGCATCCGCTCCCGACGCTCGGCGTCCTCGCGCAGCATGGCCACGCGGAGGTTCTCCTCCACGGTCAGCGTGGCGAAGATGCCCTGCCCCTCGGGCACGAACCCCACGCCGAGCCGCGCCACCTCGTACGGCGGCAGCGCGTGGATGGGCCGGCCCTCGAGGCGCACGGCGCCCCGCGCCGGGTGGAGGAGCCCGGCGATGCTCCGCATCGTCGTCGTCTTGCCGGCGCCATTGCGCCCGAGCAGCACCGTGACGGACCCGCGGCGGGCCTGAAGCGAGACGCCCTGGAGGATGTGGTGCTGGCCGATGAAGGTGTGGATGTCCTCCACCTCGAGCACCGCCTCGACCATCAGCGGAGGCCGCCCCCGAAGTAGGCCGCCTGCACCTCCGCGTTCCGGCTGATGGCCTCGGGCGTGTCATCGGCGATGAGCGCGCCGTCCTTGAGAACCGCGATGGAGTCCGACAGCGCCATGATCATGTCGATCTTGTGCTCGACGAGCAGGATCGTCCGGTCGCGCCGCGCCCGGATCGCATCGATGAGCGCGATGATGGACGGGACCTCCTCGAGCGACATGCCGGCCGTGGGCTCGTCGAGCAGCAGGACCTCCGCGTCCAGCGCCAGCAGGATGCCCACCTCGAGCTTGCGCTTCTCACCATGCGCCAGGTCGCTGGCCGGCACCCGCCACTTCTCCCCGAGGCGCACCGTTTCCAGGATCTTCCAGGCGCGGTCTTCGAGCTCGGGGAAAGCGCGGTAGCTCCGCCACGCGTTGAGCGCAAGCCCGGCCCGGCTCTGCAGCGCGACGCGCACGTTCTCGAGCACGGGCAGCGTCGGGAAGATGTTGGTGAGCTGGAAGGACCGGCCGATGCCGGCGCGCGTGCGGCGCGCCGCGCTCCAGCCCGTGATGTCCTGCCCCTTGAAGGCGATGGTGCCGGAGCTGGCGCGGTACTGGCCCGAGAGCAGGTTGAAGAGCGTGGTCTTGCCCGCGCCGTTCGGCCCGATGATGCTCTTGAGCGCCCGGGCGGGGACATCGAGGCTCACGCGGTCCACCGCGACATGGCCGCCGAAGCGGATCGACAGGTCGCGCGTCGAGAAGATCGGGGCGTCGGCCGTCGCTACGTCCCCCCGAGGAAGGCGCGCATGGCGGACTTGACGCGGGGGTTCTTCCCGAGCAGCACGGTGTAGTGGTTGGTCTTCGGCACGACGACCAGCCTGGACCTGGGGATGGCCGCGGCCATCGCCTTCGCCTCCTCCTGGGTCATGAGACAGTCCGTGGCGGTGAGGAGGCCGTCGGGCGCCCGGAAGATGAGCGTGGGGCACTTGACCTGGCGGTGATAGACCCAGAGCCGCTCGCGCTGGAGATTGGCGAGCTCCTCGGCGATGGCCCCCTTGGCGGCCTTGGAGCGCACTGCGCCCGAGGGCAGGGTCTCGACGTCGTAGCGAAAGTAGCGCTCGAGGTACTCGTTCCAGCGTCCGGCGAACATCGGCAGCGCCCGGATCACTCCGAGAAAAGCCTCGACCGAAGGGTACTCGACGCCGAGCCGGTTGATGGCCGGCCCCAGCGAGTCGAGGATCTCGGCCCGCACGTCGATGCCGCCGTCCACGAGGACGAGCTTCGAGACGCGCCCCGGGTGCGCCACGGAGAACTTGAGCGCGATATGGGCTCCCAGGGAATGGCCCATGAGGATAGCCTTCGTGAGCCTGAAATGATCCAGCAGCCCCAGGAGGTCCCGCACGTGCTGGTCGAGGCTGTAGCCAGTGGCCGGCTTGTCGCTGTCCCCGCGGCCGCGGAGGTCGTAGGCGAGCAGCCGCCGCCGGGGCGAGAGGATGTCGGCCATGCTAGTCCAGCAGACGTGATTCGCCGTGAGGCCGTGGACGCAGACGACCGTCGGGCCCGTCCCGGGCCACTCGTGCACGGCCAGCGAGAGGCCGTTGATGGCGACGCGGGCCACGGCGCCTACCGCTTGGTCTGGACGGGGGGCGCCGTCTCCTGCGGCGATAGCTCGCGGACGAGCGTCGGGATCAACCAGGCCACGTCCGGCTTGGACACGAGCTTGAAGACGTACATGCTCTGCAGCGCCTGGTGGTCTTCCTTGCGGAAGATCATCTTGCCCTTGGGCGTCTGGAACTCCATGCCCTCCATGGCCGCGATGAGCTTCTCCGTGTCGGTCCCGCCGGCCTTCTGCACTGCCGCCAGCACGGCCATGGCGGCCGCGAAGCCGCCGCAGGTGAAGAAGTCCGGCGGCTCCTTGAAGCGCTTCTCGTGCTGGGCCACGAGCCAGGTGTTGATCGCGTTCTTCGGGATCTCGTAGTAGTAGTAGGCGCCGCCGATCATGCCCTCGAGGTTGTAGCTCTTGAAGGCCTTGAGCACGTCGAGCACATTGCCGCCGCTCGTGATGGTGATGCCGCTCTTGTCGAGACGGTTCTCCACGAGCTGCGCATACGGCCCGCCCTTGCCGGCCCAGATCACGGCCACGTACTTGGGGCCCTTCGCGTCCTTGAGCGCGCCCAGGATCTTCTGGATGGGCGCGGTGAAGTCCGTCGCGTCGCGCGGGGTGTACTCCTCGTGGACGACGTGGGCGCCAAACTTCTCGACCTGGGCCTTGTAGGCCGCGACGCCGTCCCTGCCGAAGGCGTAGTCCTGGGCGATCGTGGCGATCGACACGCCGGGCTTGGCCACGGCGAGCGCGTTGGCGATGGCGTCCTGGCTCGAGCTTCGCCCCGTGCGGAAGATGTAGCGGTTCAACGCCTCGCCGGTGATGCTGTCGGCGACGGCGGGCTCGACCAGGAGGAGCTTCTTGAACTCCGCCGCCACCGGCAAGATGGCCAGCGCCGCGGCGCTCGAGGTGGTGCCGACGACCAGGTCCACCTTGTCGTCGGCGTAGAGCTTGGTCACCTTCTGCTTGGAGACGTCAGGCTTGAGCTGGTCGTCCTCGATCAGCACCTCGATCTTGCGCCCGAGGACCTCCATCTTGCCGCCCGTGCCGTACTCGAGCCCGAGCTTGAAGCCCGTGACGGCCTGCTTGGCATAGACCTCGAACGGCCCTGTCAGTCCCTGGACCAGGCCGATCTTGATCGTCTGGGCCTGGCCTGCCGCCGGGCTCATCAAGAACATGCCGACCGCCGCCACCATCGCCGCCACGCGCCTCATCACCATGTACTCCCCCTCCGCTGGTTGTCCTGCCGTCTGGGCACTGCCGAGGGCACGCTATCAAGGTGACGGGGGCGCGTCAAGCGCGCAGAGCGGTCCGCAAGTAGCGGTCACGCTTGACAACTTTTGCCCTCGCCTGTATCCTTCCCTTCGCGGTGGGGCTGTAGCTCAGTTGGGAGAGCACAAGGCTGGCAGTCTTGGGGTCAGGGGTTCGAGCCCCCTCAGCTCCACCAATAATTCGACGGGGTTACGGAGCGATCCGTAGCCCCGTTTGTTTTCTCCGTCATCAAAATCCGTTGCCGCCGTTACCCTGCGGTCCTGCCGGCGACGTGGGAGCTGCATCCGCACCGCGGACAGCGGAGGATGTCCAGATCGAAGGCCCTGCGCATCAGCGTCGCTTGAATACGTCCCTACATCAGCGAGGGGAGCCAGGTGCTCAATCTGGGGAAGGCGATGATGATGGCGAGAGCTACACCCAGCATCAGGATGAACGGGACGGCGCCCGCGAAGATCTCCTCGACTTGCACTTCCTCTCCGATGGCCGATCTCATGGCGAAGACCACCATGCCGAACGGAGGAGTCAGGAGGCCGATCTCGATCGCTACGATGGACACGATTGCAAACCAGAGGGGATCATAGCCCAGCTTCAAGGCGATTGGATGCATGAGGGGAATGGTCAGGAGAATGATGGACGTGGAATCGATGATGCACCCCAGGAGAAGAAACACGACGATGAACCCGAAGATGATGAAGATCGGGGGGATCGGGAGCGCGCTGACCCACTGGGTGGCGTTTCCCGCCAGCCCGGACATGGTGAGCATCCGGCTGTACATCTGGGCACAGATGAGAAGAAGAAAGATGCTGGCCGTCGTCTGGCCCCCATCCAGCAGGACCTGCCACAGGCCCCGGAGGGTCAGCTTCGTTCGCTTGATGACGATGAGAAGGAACCCGCCCGCCGCCCCCACCGCTCCCGCTTCGGTCGGGGTGAAGAATCCTCCCCAGATTCCGCCCATGACCAGGATGACCAGGGCCATGACCGCCCATGGGGCTGCGGCGGCTCGGACCAGCGTCCGGACATCGAGCCGCCTGACCTCGTCCACGGTGCCACCCAGTCGCGGCGTCACGCGAACCATCGCCCAGATGCCCAGGGAAAGGACCGCCGTGACGACGAGCCCCGGAAGAATTCCCGCGATGAACAGCTTGCCGATGGCCTGCTCGGTGAGAACACCATAGACGATCATCAACACCGAGGGCGGAATCAGCATGCCCAGAATGGCGCTCCCGGCCACGATGCCCAGGCTGAACTTTCGATCGTAGTGAAGGCGCTCCATCTCCGGAAGGGCGATCTTCGAGAACACGGCGGCGGAGGCTACCGAAACGCCGGTGATGGCGGCAAAGACCGCGTTGGCAAAGACAGTCGCGATCCCTATCCCTCCCCGGACGCGTCCGAGAAAGACCTGGGCGGAGGTGAAGAGCTCGCGCGTCGCCCCGGAGACGGTGGAGAACAGCCCCATGAGCACGAAGAGCGGGACCACGGCGAACACGTAGTCCATCACCGCGCTGTAGGCGGTCGTCTGGAGCAAGCTGATCGCGACCGAGAACTTCCCGGTGATGCACCACAGCGTGAGCACGCTGACCGCCGCCAGGGCGACGCCGATGTGAATCCCGAGCAGTATGAGGACGAAGACAAGCCCCACGCTGAGGAGCGCCAGAGTCGCGGGGGGTATCAGCGACGCTCCTCGGCACTCCGGGTCACCATCCCCCGGATGACCTCCGCCGCCAGCAGGAGGAACTGAAGGCAGGTCAGTCCGGCTCCGAGGAGAACGATCGACCGGAGAGGATAGGTGGGAACGCGAACCGGCAGCTCCCCTTCGAATTCCCCCATCTCCCACGCCAGGATCATCGTGGGCCATCCGGAAAAGACGAGCAGCCCGAAGATGACGGCCCCCAGGGCATAGGCGATGAGATCCATGATGGCGCGGCCTTTCCGGGACAGCCGCCCGAGAATCACGTCAGAACGCAGATGGCCGCCGATCTTGAGGGTGTGGGCCATCTGCAACCACACGATGGCCACCACCGAAACCTTGACGATCTCCGGGACTCCGATGATGGGGGAACTGAAGAGCGCCCGGCCGAGGATATCGGAGCAGATGAGAACCGCGATCCCCGCCACCCAGACCGTACCGATGGCGTTCAGCGCCGCCATGACCCTGTAGTGGATCCGAAGCATCAGAGTTCCCCCGGCTTTCGGCACGAACGGCTCCTTGCGCTCGGCCCTGGGCCGGAGGTGAAGGAGGGCGCGGGTGCCCTCGGCCTTATTTGGTGGCGGCCCAGTCCCGAGGGAACTTGACCCCCAGATCTTTCAGGTTCTGGATATAGGCGTAGACGACCTCGCCGGGCATCCCTGTTTTCCTGATCTCCTCCGCCTTTTCCTTGGGAATGTTGGTGAGCGCATTGGCCCACTTCACCTTCTCATCCCATGACAGCTCGCGGACGGTGGTGCCGGCATCCTTCATGGCCTGGATGGCGTGCTCACCCTTGATCTGAGACGCCTCCGTCTGGACCTTGGTGTATTCCCTTCCCACCTCCAGAAAGATCTCCTGGATCTCCCTGGGGAGCTTCTTCCAGGTCGTCCTGTTCATCGTGATGAGCGTGTTGGGGATCGCGCCAAAGCTGGTGATCGTGTAATTGCGAGCCACCTCGTGGAGCTTGAAGGAATAGGTGGCGTCCGGGATCATGATCCACCCCTCATAGACCCCGGTCTGGAGGGAGGTGTAGGCTTCGTTCAAGTTGGACTGGACAGGCACCGCCTTCACCGCCTGCAGCCAGGGAATATTCGGTCCCGCTGCCGCGATCTTGCGGCCCCTCAACTGTTCGACCTTGGTCCAGGGGAAAGTCGTCACGAGGTTGTAGTTGGTGACCGCACCCGTCGCGATGTAGACCTGGTTGAACTTGTTCTCCAGGTTTGCCGGGAGTTGGGGAAAGGTATCGAAGACTTTACGGGCTGCCTTGCCCGCCAGCACCACGCTCTCGGTGCCAAAGGGAACGAAATATCCGAAGTTGTAGGCCAGCAGCTTCGATGGCTCGAAGGGCACGTGCACGTCGCCGATGTCCATGAGGCCGTTCTCCACCGCTTCCAGGACCTCGCCCAGCTTGGCGACTGAGCCACCGTAGGCTTCGACCCATTCGATCTTGTGCCCGGTCTTCTGCTCGACTCGCTTCTTGACCTCGACCTGGAGAAAGGTCTGCATCGGGGCAACCCAGGACGCCGCAGGGACCGGGTGTCCCGCGCCGATGATCAACCGAAACGTCTCCGCCCGAGTCATTCCCGGGATCATCCACACTGCTGCGGCCGCCGCCAGTACCGCAAGGATCTTCTTCATGGTCTCTCCCCCTGCCGTTGACTTCTTGTGGAGCGCAGCGCGTACACGATGACCCGTTGCCGGCGGTTCGGTCCCACCGCGCACGCCGCCCACTATACTCCGCCGCCGCTCGTCCTGACTACCCTCCGCCAACCGGCAACAGGACATGGGCGCCACCGCGCCTCAGCGCGTCGTGAGCCTTCTTCATGTCCACGCGGCGAGGCACCACGCCGTCCAGGGCATGGCCTACGGTTACGTCTTGGCGCTGGCGGCCTGGAAGAAGGACCGCGTCTCCTTGCTCGACTGGGGCGGCGGGCTCGGGCACTACAACCTCATCAGCCAGGCCCTCCTGCCGCTTGTGGAGATCAACATCGCGGACATCCGGGAGAGGGTCACGGTCGACGTGGTGGATGTGCGTGACGAGCAGCGCATGGGGCAGCTAATCCGGAGGCAGGACTATCTCTTCAATCTGGCCGGGCAAACCAGCCACATCGACTCCATGCGCTTCCCACAGGTGGACATGGAAATGAACTGCCGGGCGCAGCTGTCCGTGCTCGAGGCCTGCCGTCAGCACAATCCGGAGGTGAGGATTGTCTTCGCCAGCACCCGGCAGCTCTACGGTCGCCCCGACTACCTCCCCGTCGACGAAAAGCATCCGGTGCGCCCCGTCGATATCAACGGGGTCAACAAGATGGCTGGCGAGTCGTATCATCTCCTCTACCACCGTGTGTACGGCCTGCGCACGTGCGCCTTGCGGCTCACGAACGCCATCGGGCCGCGCATGCGAGTCAAGGACGCTCGTCAGACCTTCCTGGGGCTCTGGGTCCGCCGTCTCCTTCAGGGGGCACCCATCGACGTGTGGGACGGCGAACAGCGGCGCGACTTCACTTACGTGGGCGACGCGGTCGAGGCGTTCCTGCTGGCGGGGGCGAGCGATAAGGCGGTCGGCCGTATCTTCAACATTGGCGGCGATGCCCCAATCAGTCTGCGGTGCCTAGCTGACCTGCTGATCGAGCTCAACAAGGACGGCGAGTACGTCCTGTGTTGCTATCCGCCGGAGTACAAGCGCATCGACATCGGCGACTACCATTCGGACTTCAGCCTCATCCGGGCCACCCTGGGCTGGGAGCCCCGCATATCCCTACGGGAAGGGCTGGCCCGCACGCTGGAGTTCTACCGGGAACACCTCGAGCACTACCTCTGAGTCGGCGCCGCCTCAGGCGGCCCACGCACGAACCGCGGCAATCACCCGATCCGCGCTGCGACGTCGCTCCGTCGAGCCGTCCATCGCGTCAGCCGCGGCAGGAAGACGTCGCCGAGGACAGCCGCGTGCAGCTCGTCGAGACGGCTATTCAAGCCGGCCTCGTCGTGAACGGACGCTGCGCTCTGGCCGTAGTGCCTGAGGGCTCGGGCCCAGCGCGCGATGGAGCATAGATAACATTTCTGCACCGGAAAGTAGCTAAGCTAGAGGCCGAGCGCCGCCACGTGGGCGTCACTGGGCTATCATCCCCGTGGTGGGCTGGGACCACGAGCTCACCGCTCTCTCGCCCTGCCTGGCCGCCGGTGTGTCGATCAGCGGACGCGTCGGATCAGGACGCTCGTCAGCTCGTGGAGGTCCTTCACGTCTTCGATCCGTCCGACAGTCTCGACGAGACGCGCGACCTGGACCGCGCCGAGGACGTCGTCGGCCAGGCGGTGCACCTTGGCGTTCATCTCGTCACCCGTCATCGGATTCGCGATCGACCCCTTCGGATGATCGACCTGGGCGGTCAGAGACCTCCCGTCGACGGTCTCCACCGATATGCGACACGAGACGCCACGCGGCAGCGACGCGTCGGGGACGATACGCACCAGCTGCGCCAGCCGGCCGATCTCGGGGTCCGCGAGCTTCTCGTCGGTGTACTGCGGAAGCAACGCCGCGCCTTCCTTGAGCGCGACCGCCACCGAGTACGGCAGGCTCATCTGCGCCTCGTGGTAGGTCGTCGGACGCGGAATCGCGTGGTATCCCGCCCAGGCCGGGTGCCGCTGCACCACGATGCCGCGGATGGCGTCGAGCCGCGGGCTGTGCTCTCGCCGGATGATGAGCGCACAATCGATGGCGTTGTGGATGGGGCGTGCGCACGCGTACGGCTTGAACTCGATGAAGATCGGGAACTCGGTCCCGAGCCCGCGCGTGAGGGGCGCGAGGTCGACGGCATCGCTGTACGCGCGGCACACGCCGCGCTCGCCCTCGAATATCGTCGCCGCCCCCGTGAACCCCAGCTCGGCCATGATGGCGGCCGTGACCCCGTTGCGGGCGGAGGGTCCCGGGTTGAAGCGCTTCTGCATCGACGGCCCGTACATCTCCATGAGCCCCGCAGCCTGGGCGCCGGCCAGTCCGAGGGTCGAGACCAGGCCCGCGGCATCGAGGCGCAGGAGACGCGCCGCCGCGACCGCGGCCCCGAACACGCCGCACGTGGGCGTGGTGTGGAACCCGCGGTCGCGCAGTGACGGGTTCATGGCCTCGCTGAGCCGCGCCATCATCTCGCACCCGGCCACCACCGCGGCGATGAGCTCCCGGCCGCTCGCGTTGACGCGCTCGGCGGTCGCGAGCGCCGCCGACACGACCGGCGGGCTGAAGTGGAACAGCGCCATCAGATCCACATCGTCGAGCTCGACGCTGTGCGACGCGATCGCGTTGGCGAACGCGGCGTGGACCGCCGGGACGCGCCCCCCTGAGGGAATCAGCGTCGCCTCGGGGACGCCGCCGGTTTTCGTCGCGAACTCCCGGGCGATCCGTCCGCTCTCCGTCTGACTCCCCGCGATGGCGACCCCGAGATAGTCAAGCACGAGCAGCCGCGCGTCCGCCGTGTGCTTCGCCGGGATCCCGTCGTAGTCCAGCGAGGCGAAGTGCCGGGCGAGTTGTTCACCGATCGTCATGCTCATGTGGCGCTCACTCCCAGGACCACTCGATCTTCCGGGTGACCATCTCGCCGTGCACGCTGTTGAGCCAGATGGACTGGCTGGATGCCGATCCCCACCCGCCGGAGACCAGGATCTGGAGGCCGTTCGGCCCGACGACGGCGGGGACCATCGCGTCGTCGTCGTTCGGGTCCGCGACCTTCGTCCAGTGGGTCTTGTAGGTCGTCGACAGCCCCCCCGTGCGCTTGACGTCGCGCACCGGACGAACACAGCGCTCCACCAGGAGGTCGCGAAACTTCGTCTTGGTCCATCCCGTCTCGTTCAGGATCTTGGCCGCTTGCGGATTCAGCACCAGCATCTTCTGCGACGCCGCCCGGAAGTTCCCGAGGTGACAGATGGAGTCGACGATCACGTGGATGCTGTTGTCGAAGGTCTGCGTGCCGAAGGCGGGCGTGATCTGGTCATGTGTCACGACCGGGAACATGGACACGGCGCTGTCCTCGGGCCGGAGCCCGTTCGTGACGTGAAGCTCCTCCCAGGGATTGCCGTCGTCCGGAGGACGCTCCGCGATCAGGTAGGCGTACCGGCCCGGATGCCCCATGGTGGCCTGCGACATCTGGCCCGGGCGCCCGTAGCCGATGTTCCACAGGACGAGCCGGATCGCCCGGCCGATGGTGGCGTTGGGCCGGTGGCCGGTGCCCGTGAACGCCCCGGCGGCGTAGTTGAAGCCGAGCTTCTTCACGACGGGCCCGCTGATGACCGCGAGGGGCGCCGGCCCGGCGGTGGTCGCCTGCACGCGCAGGAGCTCGAACGCGGGATCGAGCATCGCCTCGAGCGCGGTGATGACGATCGGCAGATACTCCGGCCGGCAGCCCGCCATGACCGCGTTGATCGCGACCTTCTCGATCGTCGCAACCCCTTCTCCCGGCGGGACCACGCCGATGACCTCACCCGGGTCGCGGCCGACATAGCGGATCATGGCCGTGACCTGGTCGTCGGTCGGCGGGAACACCGGCAGCCCGTCGCTCCAGCCATGCTCGTACACGAGCTCCATGAACTTGCTCACGTCGTCGGCTTCGTACACCTTCGATGTCAGTTCCACACCGTGCCTCCCTGATCGTGGCGCACTCGACGCCATAGCTACGTCCCCGCCGACGCGAGCTCCCTCGCGAGCTGACGCACGTCCTCCAGGGTGTCCACCCCGTACACGAGCTCCCGCACCCGGCCCGCTCGCGCGTCGGGCAGCACCCTCCCCGCGAGCGTCGCGTACTTCGCCTCGATCTCCCCGCGGCTCATGGGGTGCGCCGCGCTTCCCTTGGCGCTGTCGCGAGCGTCCTTCAGCACGCGACCGTCCTTCAGCACGACCTCGATCCGGATGGCGTGTCGAAACGCGTCACCTCTCGTGTCGATGTCGGGGTCGACGGTCACGTCGACCCGGCCGGCCAGCGCCACGAGTCGCTCGTCCCGTATCCGCTCCTCGGTGAACTGATCGACGAAGGCCTCGCCGTCGGTGATGGTGACGGCCGCGATGTACGGTAGGTTCATCTGCGCCGTCGTCACGCTGCCCGGCCGGTAGGGCCAGCCCACGTGCTCCTTGGTCGCGCTCGAGGCGAAGACGCGGACCGTCTCGACGTCGTCACCGCCGAAGCTGTGCTGCCGCTTCATCTCGATGAGCGCGTCGATGCTCGTGTGACAGCTGCCGTTGGTCGAGTAAGGCTTGAAGCCGACCGCCAGGGTCTCCCACGTCTCGCCGAGTCCCGCGGTCAGCAGCGTCCGGTCGCTGCGCGGCGAGAACGTGGTCAAATAGCCCCCGTACTCGCTTTCGAAGAGCGGCAGGATCCCGGTGAACCCCCGCCTCGCCAGCAGGCCGGCGTAGACGCCGCTCTGCGCGGCACGCCCGGCGTGGAACCGCTTCACCATCGATCCGAACTGGGACGCCATCAGACCGCTCGCCTGGGTGCCCGCGATGCCGAGCGCATGCTGCGTCTGCTCGGGCGTCAGTCCCAGCAGAGAGCCACAGGCCGCCGCCGCGCCCAGGGTGCCGTGGGTCCCGGTGGGGTGCCAGCCGGCGAGCAGGTGCGCTGCGCCCACCGACATCCCGACCCGCGCCGCCACCTCGTATCCCGCGATCACCGCGGTCAGGAACCGCGGGCCCGAGCAGCCCCCCAAAAACTCGGCCACCGCGAGCGCCGCGGTGGTCACCACGGAGCCGGGGTGGACGATCGAGCGCTTGTGAAGGTCGTCTAGCTCGAATCCGTGCACCATCGT
>Ga0137373_10000549_pt1 | contig 37194 bp, 27 predicted proteins | sample SagtaG_5_FD_104912 | JGI IMG/M metagenome (GOLD analysis project Ga0137373, IMG submission 104912) | Vadose zone soil microbial communities from Sagehorn Ranch, Mendocino, California, USA - Sage1_R_80_16 metaG | ecosystem: Environmental > Terrestrial > Soil > Vadose zone | place: USA... | reverse complement strand
CTCGCACCTCGCCATCGCCGCGCAGGCCCGAGCCACCGCCGATCGCACCTTCCGCAAACATTTGCATCAGATTCAGGCCACCCTCCAGAAGATCACGCTTTCACAGACCTGACCCCATATCCCCTCAGAAGCGCACCATCATGCGCCACTCCCGCGAAGGCATGGCCGCACCGCGCAAGCCCAAGCGCCGCCTTAGCCGCCGCCGACGGCAGGCTCGTGTCTAAGACGGCCGAGGAGCGACATCAGAGCTCTGATCGCTAGTGTCCAGACGGCGACGTTCCCTAGTGCGAAGACGATGTAGAAGCCAACCGCCGATGGCACTCCGCCGGCCCCGGTGTGGATCCCCTCTGGCCAGAGTGGCCACGTGAAGAGAAGCCCCGGGTAGGTGACCACGAAAGAAAACGTCGAGTCGAGCAGGCTTGCAACCACGAAGATCGCGATCGCTGCCAAAAGCGCCACTAGCCAGGTTGATCCCGCTCTCCTGCGTCCCATGGTCATCTCTAGTTCTGCGGGGCTGGCGTGTTCTGAAGGCAGTTCGGCATATTCTGCTGGCAAGGCCCCTGAAGCGGCGGCGTGGTCGCCTGCTCCAGAGCCTGCGTGCCGAACGCCTCTGCAAAAGCCGCGCGCTCCATTTGGACAGCCGTGTTCATCTCGTTCGCGTTGATTGTCTCTTCGCCGGCAGGATGGACGATAGTCCCCTCGAGCGGGTGCCTCAGCGGAGACCACTCCTGGAAGCCGGCATGAGCCGGCGATGTCGCGTCGCTGACCGTGTGCAGGGCCTTGCCCAAAGATTCGAGGGCTTTAGGATCCAGGCTCGTCGAGCCACTCTTCTCCTGAGCGGCCTTCGCGGCGTCAACGTTCTCGCGATAAAAGGCGGACGCCTTCTGAGCAGCGTCCTCTACGGATTGTCCAGGCGCTCTCATCGCGTGCTGGTAGGACCGGCCCGAATTCTGTCCACCGAACGCCGGGTTGTCCATCCGAGCGCTGGCGTGCATCAGTATCTGCCGCTGCTGCGTTGTTAGGCCAGGGAAGGCTCTGTTGATGATCTCGTTGTGGATCTTCGTTGGCCAGAGCCCGTTCCGGTCTACCGTGCTCACCGGGTTGTTCGACGCGTAGACATATCGATTCCAGCTTTGAGGATTCCTCGGGTTACCGCCTACCTTATCTGGGCTTAGGAATCGGCCCAGCAGCGATCCATGGTGTCTGGCGTGGTCGTAGTATCGGTCGTTGCCCGTCCCGGCCTCCGGATCCCGTTCCATCGACGCGAAGCGCACCCGCTCAAGCACGCTCGTCGCCGTCACCTGCTCTCCGAACGGCCAGTACTTGCGCGTGTCGAACTGCGCACCCGAGGCGTCAGTGAGGAAGCGCGGCGTCCCTAAATGATCCGACACGTAGAACGCCCAGACGCGGTCGTTGCCAGCCACGGCCGCATTCGCGTACGAGGCCACGACTTGATGCCCCAGGAAGACGTTGTCGATCGATGGACTCGCACCTGAGTACTCGGCCGACACGCGGCTGGCCTCGTCGCGCAACGTGTAGGTCGGGTTTCCCTGGCCCGCCGGCGGGGTCCTGACCACCCGCTCGCTCGCCCCGTCATACGCGTAGGACCACCCGCTCGAGACCGTCGTCGTCCGGTCCAGAGCGTCGTACGTATAGTCCTCGGCGGGATAGGAGCTGTGCGTCAGGTCGCCGCGCCCGTTGTAGACCCAGGGCGCCGGCAGCCGGTTGTTCGCGCACACCGTCGTGCAGTACGTGACCCCCGCCTTCGTGAGCAGGTTGCCGAACCGGTCGTACGTATACGAGGCCGTTCCGGTCCCCGAAAGCGTCGCCGAAGTCAGCCGCGACCTGTTGTCGTAAGCGAACGTGTCCGACCCGATCGTCTTGATGTTGCCCACGCCGTCGTAAGTGTAGCTGCCGAGCGACTGCGAGATCGACCCGGAAGTCGCGATGCTCGCCGGACGAGGCATCAGCGTGGCATCCGGGTTGATTGTGGTCGTGACCGTCCTGCCTGAAAACAGGCCCGTCGTGTAGTGCTGCACCGCTCCGGACGGCGCGTAGTCGACGCCCGTCACCGCTGGAATTCCGTTGACGTACAAGGTGGTCGGCAGCCCTGCGTTATAGACCGTGGAGATGACGAGAGGAGGCAGCGAGCCCGAGCTTGGCCGGGCGTGAGCGTGCTGGGCGACGAGGCCGAGGTTGTTGTAGAACCAGCTTTGGTCAAGCTGGCCGATTCCGCCACTGACCGTCGTCGAGAGCTTCGAGAGCCGGCCATTAAGGCCCGAATACGTCGAGTCGTCCTGCACGGTCGGATAGGGCGAGACTGTCGGGTTCGAGCCGACTCGCCGAGTGAGCTTGCCTAGGGGATTACTTCCTCCCGCGAAGTTCGCTGTCCCGTCCGGACAGAGCGGTATGGCGGCAGAGCCGTCGTAGCAGTTCATGGTGTACCGGGCACTGTTGGCCGTCTCGGTTGAGAGCCGACCCGCGGCGTCGTAGGTGTAATCGTGGGTCTTCGCGTCCCCGGTTCCGTAGCCTTCGGTCCTTTCGCGAACGTTGCCAATCGAACCAATCTTGAGATTTCCGTTTGCCAGGGTGCCCGTCGAGTCGACCGTTCCCTTCTCCGGCGTCGTCTCGGAGCGCAGGAAACCGTATGCGTCATAGACGAACGTACGCGTCTGAGGTGTCTGGGTGACGCCGGTCAGCTTCCCATTGACGTCGTAGGTGTAGGTGGTCACGTCCCCGGGCGGTGGCTCCGTCACCTGCAGCAGCCGGCCGTAGATGTCGTAGGCGTAGGTCGTCGTGACGTTGGACGTCCCTCCCGTGCAAGTCCCGTTGCAGGAACCGTTGATGTTGTTCACCGTGACGGCCCTTCTCGTGTCGGAGAAGAGAATCGATCCATCGGGGTAGGAAGTCGTCGTGGTTGATCCATCCGCGCGCACAACAGTCTGCGCGCGCCCGAATGGGTCGAAGTTCGAGTACCGAGAGCCGCTTGGCCCCGCAGACAAGCAGTCGCCGGTAGGATTTGCGCAAGCGGCCCATTCCGAATCGAAGGTTCGATGACCGGCAGAATCGTAAGCATGAGTCCGCACCGCATAGGGGCCGGTCGGCGTGGGGATCAAGCGAATCTCCCGACTCAACCGGCCGAGGCCGTCATAGAGGTAACGTTGCCAGGTGGTCAGGCCCGTTCCGCCATTGCGGTTGACGGTGGTCTGGGTGGTCGTGTCGTAGGTGATCGTCGTCGCGACCTCAGGCGTTTGCGGCGCGATCGAGGTCAGCCGGGCAAGAGCATCGTAGCCGTACCCGGTCGAGACGCCCGAGCTGTCGTAGGAGGTCGAGATCAGGCCGCTGGCTGAGTCCCTCAGGACGTTGAAGGCGGACCAGGAGAACGTGGTCGGGTTATTGCTGCTGCCTCCATTGACCCACTTATCGCTGTTGAGCAGCCCGTGCGACCACGTGTAGACGTGGCCGAAGGAGTCGTTATTGGTGCCGACCGTCCCACCGGGATACGACCCGTAGTACGTCGTGCAGAGGTTATGAAACGGAGGCGTAGTCAACCCCAGGGCGTTCAATGTCGCGGTCGGGTAGGTCGCCGAAAACTGCCACTTGGGATTTCCAACCGTGTCCTGATAACGACAATCGAGCAGGAGGCTTCGGTTCGTCGAGGAGCTGGGCTGGTCGCTCGTCCACTGACCCCGCCCGAATCCCGTCGTGTCGAACTCGAAGCCGCGGTAGATCGTCTGACCGCTCTCGGTTTCATCGCGCTCGTCGTAGCGGTCAAGTAGCCAATGGGTCGAATCGATGAACGCAGCCCAAGTCGTGTAGGACGTGTGCGTCGGACTTGCTACTGCAAAGTTCGCCGCGGAGGTCGTGGTCGTTCTAAATTGCCGCGCCTGAATGTCGTAGTCAGTCGCAACAGGACCATGAACGGTCGCCTTGCATGGCATCGAGCCGGTTGGACAGGTGCCTCCATCCCCCGAAGGCACGGCACCGTACCAGGTAACCTCCGCCTTCTTGGGCGGGAGATCACCGTAATTGAATTGATTCAGCGTGCCAGCGCTGTCGTGATACCCGCATATGACTGCGGCACTCGGATTGACCGGCGGCACCCCCTGCCAGCAGCTGATCACTGACCGAACCGGCGTGGCAGTTGTCACCGAACCGGGGTACACCCGCCGCTCAAGCTCAATCCCACCGTCTGAGAACTCGCTGCCGTCGTCGTAGACGAAGCCGACGTGGAAGTAGTACCGCGTCGCATACTGGGTCGAACCCGTCAGATCGTTGCCAGGGGCGATCACGGTCGTCCGGCGCAGGACGCGGCCGGGGTCGCCGCCGTTGCAGGCGGCGCAATACGGCCAGTATTGCTGCCGATCGTAGGTTGTCGTCGTGGCCGGGTTAGGGCAAGGCGTTGTGCCGGTGGACTCGCAACGGCTCGTGACCGCGATGCTCTTGTCCAGAAAAGCCAGGAAGCGGCCAAAGTTGCCCGGCGCCGCCGTCTGCGATGTCGCGACGCCGACCTCTGGATCACCACAGCCGGGAATCTGGCATGCCCCCTGCGTGGTCAGGCCGTAGGCGTAATCAATCGTTCCCTGCGTCGGCAGGGTGATCGTCTTCAGAGCCCCCTGCTGCTGCACTGGAATCGGATCCCCAGACGCCGCCGCAAGATAGGCGAACGTAGAGCTGAACGCCGTAAACGACGGCGAGCCGGCAGGATCGCTAAAGGTCATCGTCTGAAGCTCGGGAACAAGGACGTTGCTGGGAGAATGTGGGGGGCAAGCTCCAAAGTTGCCGGAATTGTCGTAAATGTTTCGTTGCAGGTTAGCTCCCTGGTAGGCAAACGCCACCTTGAGCTGGGAAGTGCCGACTGCCGGAAAGAGGATGCCAGTGAGAACGGGCCAGGTCACTCCGCCGACCGACGGGCTCGTCCCCCAGATCAACGTAATCGTCTTGCCCGTGGGGTTGAGAGTGATCGAGTTGACCTTCCAGGCATTAACTGCATCGTAGTTGACCGTCAGAAGCGTCGTCCCAAAGCTGTCCTTGATGTTGGATAGCCCCAAACGAGGCGACGGCATCTCCCCCTGCGACCAATCAGTAAAGTCAGGAGAAGAGCCAGCGGGAACTGGCCCGGGAGGCGTATAGGAATGCGAAAAGGTCTCGATTATCCCGTCGGGAAACTCTACTGTGTAGGAGGTCGCAGGGCTACCAATCGCTTTCACCCGCAACAGCGTCCCGTCCGCCGTCCGATTCGTTGTCCCTATCAGGGAAACAAGGTGCCGGCCACCGTCGGGAGAACGGTAAATCGTGCCCAGGTAACTACTCACCACGTACCCAAGCTGAAGCGTCCACCCCAGCCCGAGAGTCGAGTCACCTCGAATGTACGCATACTGTTGTGTCGAGTCCACGCAGGCGACTGTGGACATGGTCCAGAGCTTGGCCGAGTAATACGCCTTCAACTGCCACTTGAAGGTCGGCCCCAGCGTGTACTCGGGACCCAGCGGTATAACCACCCCGGGATCCCCGTTGAAGAGGTTGACGTTGTCAATCCCGCGCGCTTCGAGGAGATTAGAAGGCCTAAACCCCGGTAGAGTCTCCGTCGGTTGCTGCGCCTCGAGGGGCGCCGCCAAGGCAAACAGGAAGATCACCGCCTGCAAGCGTCTGGTCATGCCCAGTCCCTTCGGGTGTTCGCTTGTGGCGACCGACGGGGCGAAAGCCCCTTCGCCAAAGGGGATTCGGATCTCGTGGTGAAAGTCTCTACGTTCACGCTATCGATCCCGCTTGACCAGAGTCAAAAAGAATCCCTTCCGGCAAGAAAAGCACGTCTTAATCCGCTCAGGCTCGGGTGTCACCTCTAGTCGCTTGACGGGGACAAAAAAACTAGGGAGAATTCGCGGCAATCTGGAAAGCCAAGGCTTGGGAGGGACGTCCATCGGCGTTCCCGGTTGCGAGGGTGGAGACAGGCTGCCGGCCGTTGACGCGGACGGGAAGATGCAGGAGGCGTCCGAACGGATCATCCGTGTCTGCAGCCTCTTGCAGTTGTCGGGCACCGAGGCGGCCGACGTGGCGCAGGAAGTCTTCCTGTGGCTGTTCCGAAGGGGAACGCCCGTTCAGGCCGTTTCCACGCCGTGGCTGAGTGGCGTCGCGAAGAACTTTGCGCTTCGGTATCGGCGAGAAATGGCGCGGCGGCGATTCGTGGAGGAGCATTCGGCTGAAATCGAGCCCGACGCTCCTGAAACCGCGCCGCTATCGGCTCTCGAGTCAAACGAGCTACTGCGTAGGATGGCGACGAAGCTACCCGAGCCGGAGCGATCGCTGCTCGCCCTCGTTCGGCAAGGGCACACGCCGGCCGCGGCCGCACGGATGCTCGACATTCCTTGCGGCAGCGCGGACTACCACTATCGACGAATCGTCGCACGGGGGCAGCAACTCGTCCACCCTACCAGCGCGGCCACTACGCCCTCGACGAATACACGCCCGGCAAGTCAATCAGGGTCGATCTGACCTAATCAACTAACCTAGCTTCGCTCCTTGCCGGCCGGGGCGGTCGGGTGGAGGGCCCGGACCTTCTGCGCGAGCGCCGCGAATGTCGGCAGGTCCAGGCTCTGCGCACCGTCGGAAAGCGCCTGGTCGGGCTCGGGATGGACTTCCACCAGGATTCCGTGGGCGCCGGCAGCGAGACCGGCCAGCGCCAGCGCCGGGACGATGGAGCGGATGCCCGCCGCGTGGCTCGGATCCACGATGACCGGCAGATGCGTGCGCTCGCGCGCCAGCGCCACGCCGTTCAAGTCGAGCGTGTGACGGGTCGCCCGCTCGAAGGTCCGGATTCCTCTCTCGCAGAGAATGAGCTGGTCGTTTCCGTCGGCCAGAATGTACTCGGCGGCGAGGAGCCACTCATCCAGAGTGGAGCCGCCTCCGCGCTTTAAGAGGATCGGCTTGCCGCTGCGGCCGGCGGCCCGCAGCAGGGCGAAGTTCTGCATGTTGCGCGCGCCGATCTGGAGGATGTCGGCGTACTTGGAGACGACGGGCACTTCCTCCCAGCTCATGACCTCCGTGACGACGGGCAGCCCGGTTCTCTCGCGGGCCTCCGCGAGAAACTTCAGGCCGCGCGCGCCGAGGCCCTGAAAATCGTACGGCGACGTGCGCGGCTTGAAAGCCCCTCCTCGGAGCATGTTGGCTCCGGCCGCGGCGACGGCCTCCGCGCACGCCAGGAGCATCTCCCGGCTTTCGACCGAGCACGGGCCTGCAATCAAAACCGGGTCCGGCCCGCCCACTTCGATTCCGCGCACCGTCACGACGGTTCCCTCCGGCCGCTGCCTGCGGTCGTGAAGGGGGATGTTCGGTTTGGGACGGCGATGAGCCGGCTCTCGGACGGGTGCGGGCAAGGGAGCCGTCCCGTCGTTCCACTCGCGGTAACTGCCGAGCACGACGAGGCGCGAGACGAGCGCCTCCAAGGCCTCGAGGGCCTCGGCCAGGCGCGCCTCTTTCGGGCTGCCTTCCACGTCCACGTAGAAGCGGTAGGTCCAGGGCACGGTTCTCTCCGGACGCGACTGCAAGGACGTCAGGTTGATGCCTCGCGACGCGAAGGCCTGGAGCGCGGACGCCAGCATGCCGGGCTGGTGGTCGAGCCAGAGAAGGAGGGAAGTCTTCCGGCGCGCCGGCGTTCGGTCGGACTCGGCAACGGGCTCGCGCGAGAAGGTCAGGAAGCGAGTCTGATTGCTCGGATCGTCCTCGATCCGTTCGGCCAGGGGGATGAGGCCGAATCGGCCGGCGGAGTGCAGGGGCACGACCGCGGCCTGGTCGGCTCGGCCGTCGCGAGCGACGATCTCGCCGCTGCCTGCCGTGTCCCATTCGTTGACGAGCTCGGCCTGCGGAAGATGGCTCGAGAGCCACATGCGGCACTGGCCGAGCGCGACCGGGTGCGACAGGACCCTTCGGATGCCCGCGAGCTCGGCGCCGGGAACCCCGAGCAGAACGTGATGAGCCGGGAGCAGGATCTCGTCGCAAAGCTGGAGAGAGCCGTCCCCGAACGCTTCGTGGAGAAGGTCGTACGTCGCGGTCACCGAGCCGAACAGCGAGTTCTCGATGGGGAGACATCCGGCTTCCGCGCGGCCCTCGCGCACGGCCGCGACGACCTGCGCGACTTCCCGGCAGGGGACGAGCGTCATCTCGGGCCAGCGCCATCGGGCGGCCGCCTCGCTGAAGGAACCTGAGCTTCCCTGGATCGCGACGCGCATGTGAATCTCCTTAGGAGCCCGTCCGAGTAACCGACCTACTGCGCGCGAAGATGCTCTCGCTGCGGGCGGAGTTCTCGAAAAGGCGCTTGTGCAGCGTAGCCCGGCTACGCCTCCGCGCGCCTTTTCTGCGCTTCCGCCCTCGCGTCGGCCTCTTCGCGCTCGTTACGGTCATTACTCGGACGGCCTCCTTTCCAAAAACGAAAAAGCCCCGTCGGATTCCGGCGGGGCCTGGGAACGATCCGTTTCGAGCCGGGCGCGCTAAGCCGCTCCCTCCGAACCGGACGCGCTCTGCGCCGCGCCGGAGCCGGTAAAGACGTCGTACGCCCGGTATCGCTTCATGGAGGCACGATACCGGGTAGGCCCCGCTTCGTCAAGGGCGCGGCCGGCCTGCCGTGAACAACGCCCGGGCGCGACCCGCACGCTCGAAGAAGGTGCGGACTGCCGCAGCGTCGCCGGCGCGCAGGGCGTCCGCCAGCTGCGTCAGCTCTTGAGCCACGTCTCCCAGCGCGTCGGCGAGCGCGCTCGGGTTACCCAGCGAGAGATCGAGAAGCAGATCGAGGGGCATTTCGGAGAGGCGCGTCGTGTCGAGCAGTCCCGGACCCGCCAGCCGCGCGAGCTCGGGGGAGCCGGCGCGGCCCGCCACCGACGCGAGAGCGGCCGACACCGCGTGGGGCAGATGCGAGACGCGTGTCATCGCCGCGTCGTGGCTTTCGGCGTCCAGAATGACCGGGATGGCGCCGAGAGACGAAACGAGATCGACAAGCGTCGAGACGGAGCTCTCGTCGCTGCGAGCGGTCGGCACCAGAATCCACGGCCGGCCGCGGAAGAGGCCGGGATCGGCCCCGTCGAGTCCACGCCTGGTCGAGCCCGCCATCGGGTGGCCCCCGACGAAACGCGCGGCGGCGGGCAGAGCGTTGGCCGCGCGCGCGACGGGCAGCTTGAGAGACGCGCAATCCGAGAAGAGCGCGCCGGGCCGGATGGCCACCGCGTCCGCGAGAACTTCCGGCGTCTGGTTCGTCGGGACGGCCAGCAACGCGACGTCGGCGTCCGCGAGGGCGTCGGCCAGAGACTCCATAACGTCGATGCCTTTCTCGCGCGCCCGCTGCCGGGCCCGCGGATCGCGGTCCCAGCCGCGTGCCGAAAGGCCGAGCGCGAGCGATCCGCCGATCAGGCCGAGGCCGGCGACGGCGGTCCGGTTCACGGCCGCCGGCCGGGCAGCCGGACCGGCTCCTCGCTCTCGTCGCCGTCCACGCGGCAGGCCCATTGAGGCCGCAGCTCGCGGGCGCCGCGCAGAAAGACATGGCGGACCTCTTCCGAGCGGACGTCGGAGTTCCAGTGAAGAAGAATCCGCACGCATCGGCCAAGTGAGCCGGGCACGGGGATCTCCCGCGAGCACAGGAGCGGCACGTCGCTCCAGCCTTCCAGCGAGCGCACGGCCACGGCTGGGAACTCGGCGTCGAGGTCGTCGGTCGCCGTGAAGAAAGCGCTCGTCACGTCCGCTGGTCGGATGCCGTTCTCCATGACCATTCGGGAGAGCAGCTCCTGCGTGCGAGAGACGATCTCGTCTGCCGCGTTCTTTCCGACTGTCGTGGCTCCGCGCACTCCGCGCATGGGCGAAACTCTAGCAGGCTGCTGAAAAAGGCGCGGGGCGGCGTTGCCGGCGTCGCGGGGCCGGAGGCCAGGCGCCGCGCCGAAAGCGATCTTGAGGGAAGCGAGTCGAATGTGTAGACTGCTGTGCGGAGGTTGACACATGGCCACGAATTTGTCGATCGAGCCCAGGCTCCTGGAGAGGGCCGTGGAAGTCAGCGGCGAAAAAACGAAGAAAGCCGCCGTCACTCTTGCTCTCACCGAGTTTATCGCGCGCCGCGAGCAGGTCCGCCTGCGCAAACTCTTCGGGAAGCTCCGCTGGAACGCCGATTTTGACTACAAGGCCGAGCGCTCTCGGTCGTGAATGTTCTCGTCGACACGAGCGTCTGGTCGCTGGCGTTGCGGCGCACGCCCCCGTCGTCCGCTCCGGAAGTCGGCGTGCTCGAAAGGTGCTTGGAGAGGAGAGACTTGATCGTGACCACGGGGCTGGTGATCCAGGAGCTGCTTCAGGGCTTCCAGGGCCCGAGGCAGCGCAACAGAATCCTGAAAGAGTTTTCGCTCCTGCCCGTCATCATGCCCGAGGTGGAGGATCACGTCGAAGCCGCGACTCTGCGGAACCAATGTCGCCGACGCGGCGTTCAGATCGGGACGATCGATGCGCTTCTGGCGCGACTGGCCATCCGGCATGGTCTTCAGCTTCTGACAGCGGATCGGGACTTCGAAGCGATGGCCCGCCATTGTCCTCTCTCCCTCGTGAGGCATTAGCCATGCGTTACGTCCTCGGCATCGATGCGGGCGGGACCAAGACGCGGGCCCTGCTCGCCGAGGAAACCGGACGCGTGCTGGGCCGCGGCCGCGGCGGCGGGGCAAACCTGAAGACCCACGGGGAGCTCGAGGTCGAGAAAGTCCTGCACCGGGTCATCGAGGAGGCGGAGAGCGAGGCGAACGCCAAGCCCGACGCCGTCGCGCTCGGCATCGCGGGAGCGGACCGTCCGGAGGACCACGCCGTGCTGCGCACGATCCTACGCCGCATGGGTTTCCGGCAGCGCGTCCTCGTGACCAACGACGCGCGCGTCGCTTTCGTCGCGGGCTCGCCTTCGCGGGTCGGTCTCGCGCTGATCTGCGGCACGGGCTCCATCGCGTGGGGCCAGAACGCCGCGGGGGAAATCGCGCGCGCCGGCGGCTGGGGCTGGCACCTCGCCGACGAAGGCTCGGGTTTCTGGATCGGCGCTCGCGCCGTGCGCGCCGCCCTGCGCGGGGCCGACGGTCGCGGGCCCGGCACGGCGCTGGCGGAAGCGGTCCGGGAGCACTTCGGCATCGGCAACGTGGAGGAGATGGTCCGCATCGTCTACGACGGGGAGTTCCCGAGACACCAGATCGCGATGCTGGCGCCCCGCTTGGCGGGCGCCGCGGCGGCCGGAGACGCCGTCGCGGGTGGCATCCTGGATGAGGCCGCGCAGGAGCTGGCGGCGGCCGCGCGAAGCGTCCGGGGACGGCTCCGGCTGGACGAGCGTCCATACGATATCGTCCTGTCGGGCGGCACGTTCGCGGCGGTTCCGGCGTTGGCGGAGGCGGCCACCGCGCTGCTCGCGGCACCGGGCGCGACCGTGAGGCGCCTGGAGGAAGAGCCGGCTATGGGCGCGGTGAAGCTCGCGATGGAGCAGCTCGAGAGCTGAGGGGACGCCGAGAGAGATGAGCGACTGGGGAGAGCCCGGCGAAGGTGCGGCCCGGAAATGTCTGATCGTCAACGCCGACGACTTCGGGCGCACACCGGGCGTCAACGCCGGCACGATCGAGGCTCACTTGAACGGCATCGTCACCTCGGCCACCGTGATGGTCCTCGAGAAGTCGGCCCGCGAGGGGATCCGCGAGGCGCTGGAACGCGCGCCCAAGCTCTCTCTCGGCCTGCACTTCGTGATCACCGGCGGCGGCTCGCCGGCCTCCGCCGCGGCATCCGTTCCCACTCTCGCACCGGGCGGCCGCTTCGTTCGCAACGCCGAGGCGATGGCGGAGACCATCCCCGAAGAAGAGATCCGGCGGGAGCTGCTGGCTCAGCTCGCCCTCTTCGAGCTCGCCGCGGGGCGTCCTCCTTCGCACATCGACTCACATCACCATGCCGCGCTGCACTCGTCCGTCCAGGCGACTTTTGCCGCAGTCGCTCAGGGCAGAGGTCTGCCGGTGCGCGCCTCGAGCCCGCGGGCCCGCGACGAGCTGCGCGCGGCGGGCCTCGAAGTTCCGGACTTCTTCTTGAAGTCGTTCTATCTCGACGGCGTGTCCTTCGAGAAGCTTGCCGCTCTCCTTTTCAACGTGCCGCACGGCACGACGGAGCTGATGTGCCACCCAGGCCATGCCGACGCGGCTCTACTCCAGGGCAGCTCCTACGCCAAGGAGCGGGAGAAGGAGCTCGAGATCCTCTGCGACGCGGCCGTGCGCGAGGTGGTCGAGAAGAACGGCATCGAGCTCATCGGGTTCGACCAGCTTTGAAGGTCTTCGTGGCCGGCAGCCGCGCGGAAACGGCGCGCCACGCGGCCGAGGCGATCGCCGCCGTGCTCCGCAGGCCGGCGCGTTGCAAGCTCGTGCTCTCGACCGGAGAGACGATGGTCGGAATCTATCGCGAGCTCGTTCGGCTCCACCGCGAAGGTCGGGCTCCTCTTTCGCGCGCCGAGACGTTCAATGTGGACGAGCTGCGGGTGCGCGCCCACGATCCACGCAGTTTTCGAGTGTTCATGGAGCGCCATCTCTTCCGGAGAGTTGCCCTGCCGACGGAGCGGATCCACTTCTTGGACGGCGATGCGCAGAACGCCGAGATCGAGTGCCGCCGTTACGAGCACGACCTCGCCCGAGCGGGAGGTGCCGATCTGGTCCTCCTCGGCATCGGAGCCAACGGCCACATCGCCTACCTCGAGCCCGGGCCTTCGCTGCCGCCGCTCACGACTTTGGTCCGCCTCTCGGCCTCTACTCGCCAGAGGCTGGCCGCCTCGGGGGTGCGGCCGGTTCCTCGTCAGGCGCTGACGATGGGCCTGGAGACGATCCTCTCGGCAGGGCAGATCCTCCTGGTGGCCACCGGGGCGTCGAAAGCGAGGATCGTGGCTCGCGCCTTGAGCGGCCGCATCACGCCGCAGTGCCCGGCGTCGTACCTTTCCATCCACCCTAAGTTGACCGTGATTCTCGATCCAGCCGCAGCCTCCCGACTTTGAGACCAAGGGCACGGCGCAGGTCGCCTCCGGCGGCCGCGAGCCGCCGGCGGGCCGTGGCCGCGGTGGCGTCGGTTCGTCCCATCAGAATTGCCGTCTTGACCTCGCCGCTCGCTCTTCGGAGCAGCATTCGGGCGCCGCGCGGCGAGGTTTCCGCAGCAGCGGCCACGATGCGCACGGCCCGGTCCTTCAACTTTGTCGAGCCGCGGCGCAGGTCCACCATCCACGGGCCGTAGACTTTGCCCGACGCGGCGAACGCGGAGGTCGTGATCTGGTTCAAGGCCAGTTTCGTCGCCGTGCCGGCCTTCAGTCGCGTCGAGCCCGCCACGACTTCGGGCCCGACGTCGAGCCGGACGACGATGTCCGCGGCCCGCGAAAGGTCCGCCGACGCGCTGGCGGTCACCAGAACTGTCCGGGCCCCGCGCCGCTTCGCGCGCTGGAGAGCGGCGCGAACGAAAGGCGTGACGGAGCTCGCCGACACGCCGAGGACCAGGTCGCCACGCCGCACGGAGGAAGCGAGGCGCTTTCCGTCGGCTGCCCGGTCCTCCGCGCCCTCCCGCGATCGGAAGACGGCGGAGCGCCCACCGGCGATGACAGCCCGCACGCGCCTCGGGTCGGTGCCGAAAGTGGGCGGCAGCTCGGCCGCCTCGAGCACGGCGAGACGACCGCTCGTTCCGGCTCCGAAGAGAAAGCAGGTCCTCCCCGAGCGAAAGCATTCGCGAAAGGCCTCCGCGGCCTCGACCAGGGCCGGGGCTGCCGCCCGAAGGGCCGCGAGCACGCGTCGGTCTTCCTTCTGCATCAAAGCGACCGTTCGCGCGATTCCCAGGCGGTCGAGGCGGCCGCTGCGCGGGTTCGTCCGTTCCGTTTGGAGCTTCCGCCAGAGTCCGCCGGCTCTGCTTCGTGGCACGCCGCGCAGTCTAGCCTGCGCTGCGGGAGGGCGACCGGAGCGCTTCTTTGAAGCCGAATCGCGGGCCTCGTTGCCGTTTTCTGGCACGTCGGTTCTCCAGGCCGGGCCGAGCCGCCCCGGGGAGAATTTTTGCAACTTCCTCATGAGAAGGGGCTTGCGCGGTTACGACGCGAGCTCGACGGAATCTCTGGGAGCTGGCGTGTTTCGTGAACGACAATCCTACGACGTGGAGAAGACCGATACATGAAAGTGCTGATTGCCGACGGCGACATCAGCCTTCTTCGGCAGAGTGAGAAGCTCCTTCCGAAGTGGGGCTACGAGGTCGTCGGAGCAAGCAGCGGCCATGAGGCCCTGGCCCTCCTCGAGTCGGAGAGTTCCCTGCGGATCGCGCTGCTCGACTGGCAGCTCAAGGGTGTCGACGGCGTCGAGATCTGCCGTCGCATTCGTGTGCGGCCCGAGAGCCCGTCGGTTCACATCGTGCTCCTGATCCCCGGCTCGAAGGAGAATCTGGCCGAAGGCCTGAATGCCGGAGCCGACGATTTCCTCAGGAAACCGGTGGACGCGCAGGAGCTCAAGGCGAGGCTGCGCACGGGCTCGCGCCTGCTCGAGCTCGAAGAGAGCGTGCGCGTCTCGCAGGCCGCGTTGCGCGTTCAGGTCACGCGCGACCCGCTCACGGGGGCGTGGAACCGCGCCGCGATCCTCGATTTCCTCTCGCGCGACTTCGCGCGCGCCGAGCGAGAGTCGGCGCCGCTCGCTGTCGTGCTCGCCGATCTGGACCGACTGCGCGACATCAACGACCGTTACGGCCAGTCGGCCGGAGACGAAGTCTTGAAAGAAGCGGTTCGCCGGATTCGCTCTTCGATTCGCGCCTACGACGCGATCGGGCGTTACGCGGGCGAGGAGTTTCTCGTCGTGCTTCCCGGCTCGGACGGGCTGACGGCCCTCTACGTCGCCGAGCGCATTCGGGAAAATGTGGCGAACGCCGCCGTCGACACGCTCGAAGGGCAGATCCCCGTGACGGTCAGCCTCGGCGCGGCGGCCTTCACTCCCGAACGCACCGATCCGATCGAGCTGCTGCGCTCCGCCAGCGTCGCGCTCGCCCACGCCAAGAGCAGCGGCTTCAACCGATGCGCCCTCGCCGCCGAGGGCAACATGACGATCGAGACCGGCCCCAGCGCGTAGCCCGGCTTCCCTTCCTCTCGCGGCGCCTCGTCGGCGCTTTGATACGCTTCGAGACAATCGATCTGCGCGACGGAAAGGTTGACTCCAGACGGCGTTGCGATTGCTTAGGAGCGTTTTTCCCGAGGTGACGGCATGAGGATGTTGGCGCTCTGGCTGATTCTCGCGCTCGCGGCCGCGATCGTCGAGGTCCTGGTGCCGGCGTTCGTGTTCCTGTTCGTGGCGCTGGCGGCGCTGCTGACGGCGGGCGTGGTCTGGCTCGGATACTCCGTGACGGTCCAGATCGTCTTCTTCGCCACGGTTTCGGTTCTCTTGCTGCTCGTGGTGCGGCCGATCTTCGCTTCGAGGCGGCTCGGCGGAAGAGGAGTGCCCTCGCGCACGGAGGCGCTCGCCGGAAAGCTCGGCCACGTCACCGAGGCGATCGACCCCGTGCGGGGCACGGGCCGCGTCAACGTGGCGGGGGAGGACTGGGCTGCCCGCGCCGCATCCGTGATCCCGATCGGCGAGGAAGTTCGCGTAGATGGGGCCGACGGGATCATCCTGCTCGTCTCGGCGACCGCGCCCAGGAATTAGGAGCAAAGGAGTCGATCATGCTGCAATTCTCGACCTTCATCCTCTTCCTGCTCGTCCTCCTCGCCCTGGTCATTCTCGCCAAGTCGATCAAGGTCGTGCCGCAGAAGCAGGTGAAGCTGATCGAGCGCGTCGGCAAGTTCCACAAGAAGGCGGAGGCGGGCTTGAACATCATCCTGCCCTTCGTCGACTCGGTGCGCGACACGATCGACCTGCGCGAGCAGATCACCCAGATCGAGCCGCAGCCCGTCATCACCCGCGACAACGTGACGATGGAGGTGGACGCTGTCATCTATTACGTCGTGGCGGATCCGGTGCGCGCGACCTACGAGGTCCAGAACTTGAAGTGGGGCATCGAGCAGCTGACCCTCTCGGGCCTGCGCAACGTCATCGGAGCGCTCGATCTCGATCACACCCTGACCTCGCGCGACACGATCAACACCCAGCTGCGGGCGGCGCTCGACGCGGCCACGCAGCAGTGGGGCGTGAAGGTCATGCGCGTGGAGCTGAAGAACATCGACCCGCCGCAGGAGATCAAGCTCACGATGGAGAAACAGATGACCGCCGAGCGGGCCCGCCGCGCGACGGTCACGGCGGCCGAGGGCGAAAAGGCGGCCGCGATCCTGCGGGCCGAGGGGCAGAAGCAGTCGTTGATCGTGAGCGCCGAGGGGGCGAAGCAGTCGGCGATTCTCGCGGCCGAGGGCCAGGCCGAGGCGCGCCTGCGCGTCGCGACGGCCGAGGCGCAGGCGATCGAGGTGGTCGCGACGGCCATCGGCGCCACCGGCAACCCCGCGCAATACCTGATCGCCCAGCGCTACCTCGAGTCGCTCATGCAGATCGCCGCGGGGGCTCAGAAGGTCGTCTTCCTGCCCTTCGAGGCCGCCGGAGTCATGGGCTCGATCGGGTCAATGAAGGAGCTCTTCGAGACGACGGGAGGCGGCGGCCGCCCGGCGCCCCCGCCGCCGGTTCCGCCCGCGTCGCGCTAGAAGGCCGGATACACCTCGTCTTGCGGAGGGCCAGTGTCTATGCTGTAATGGCATAGGAAGCAATGGTCCCGTACCGCGTGCGGTGGTCCCGGTTTCCCCTTGTCGCCGTTGCGATCAGCGTTTCGGCCGCAAATGCCCACGGCGCAGGCGTCTCGCAGTGGACCTTCATCGGTCCTCCGTCGCGTCCTTCGATCGTCGCCGTCGGCTCCGATCCCGCATCGCCGAACTCGATCTTCGTCGCCACCGAACGAGACGGTGTCCTTCGCACCGACGACGGCGGCACGAGCTGGACACAGATGAATGCCGGACTGCCCAGCTCGAGCTTACGTGCACTGCTGTCGATCCGGCTTCAACCCCCATCGCCCAGTGGCTGCCCGCCGCCTTGCTACGGGCCGCTCGTCCTTCTCGCGGGAACCTCCGATGCTGGCGTCTTTCGCTGGGACGGCTCAAGCTGGACGGCAGCCAACAATGGACTGATGGACATCCATGTCACGTCGTTCGCTGTGGGACCTTCCGGTCCGGTCTTTGTCGGGACGGGAGGTGGGGTCTTCAGAAGTGTCGATTTCGGTGCCACCTGGACCGAGACCAACAATGGCTTGACCGCGCCGTCGGTTGCGTCGCTGGCGCTTCTGGCTGGATCTTCGGCGCTCACCCTGTACGCCGCCACGTCGAACGGGGTCTTCAAGTCACCGGATGGAGGCGCGACCTGGCTGCCTTCTCTCGGCGCGTCCTTCGGCCCTCCCAGCACAATGGTGTTTCGCACGTCGGTCGTGGCCGCGGGGGTGGGAGCGGTGTGGGTCATCGGCGCTTCGGACTGCACGATCTGCGGCATTCCGCCATTTCCGCCCGGTCTGTTCAAGAGCGTGGACGACGGGCAGACCTGGTCGCGAGTCCAACCCAATGGCGATCCGCTGTCGATCGGCTTCGACGAAACGGCGCCGCCAACAATCTTGGTGAGTGTGTTCAATTCATTGGGAATCTCTCCACAGCAGTCCATCGACGGCGGCGTAACGTGGGTGCCGGCCACCTCCGGGATCGAGGGCCATAGAGTCGCAGCGTTCGGACTCGTCTGGGGTCGGCCTTCGACCGTCCTGGCCGGCACGGACGCCGGCGTCTACCGCAGCGGCTACTCGCCCGGATCCGTCAGCTGCGTTCCGGACGGGGCGACGTTGTGCTTTGGCGATGGGCGGTTTAGCGTGCGCGTGCTCTGGGGGGCGCTCGCCCGGCGGCAGTCCGGAACCGGGATCGCCAGAATGATTACGACCGTCACGGGTGCCTTTTGGTTTTTTGATCCGGCGAATTTGGAGCTGGCTGTGAAGGTCTTGGACGCGCGCTCCATCAACGGCAAGTTCTGGGTCTTCTACGGGTCGTTGACGAACGTCGAGTTCAAGCTGACTGTCACCGATACGCTGACAGGCGCGATGCGGACCTATTTCAACTCGCAGGGGCAGATGGCGGGCGTAGCGGACACCGAAGCCTTTTGAAACGCATGAAGAAACTCGCGTTGACATTTTGTCTCGGCAGCCTCTTCGCTGCCGCAGTCGAGGCCGGCCCACTCCACTGGGTCCCTGTCGGCCCTCCGGGCAATCCAGCGATCACGGCGGTGGCGTTGTCTCAGGTCAATCACGACCTGTTCCTGCCACCCCCGCCGATGGCACTTTACGTCGCTGCCTCGGGCGGCTCGGTCTGGAAGAGTTTCGACTCGGGTCGAACATGGACATCGATCGGCGCCGGTTTGCCGGGGCCTGACATTGCCGCTCTGGCCGCGCGCGACATACCCTTGCCCGTTTTCGGCGGCGTTGCGCTTTTCGGTACAACCATCTTTGCGGCCGTCGCCGGCGCCGGCGTCTATCGGTTTGGGGGCAGCTTCTGGGAGAAGGTCAACGGAGGACTGACGTCTCTGCAGCTGGCCGCTCTGGCTGTTGACGGAAACGGGTCCGTCTATGCGGGCACCGCAGCGGGAGTCTTCAAGAGCACGGACGACGGCAAGACGTGGGTTCCGAAGACTGTCGGCCTGCCCCAGGGATCCAACGCGGCGATCACGGCGCTGGCCGCGGGCCCCTCTGTGCCCGAGACTCTCTACGCGGGAACGACGGTCGGGCTCTTCAGGAGCACCGACGGCGGAGAGACCTGGTCGCAGCTCGACCCGTTCCCTGGCTTCGTCTTCTCCGTGACATCCGTTGCCGTGGATCCGCTGGTGCCTTCGCGGGTCTATGCGGACGGAGCGAAGCAGCCTCCGTGCTTTCCGCTCTGCCTGCCGATCGCCTTCCTGCCCGAGGTCGTGCGAAGCCTCGACGGGGGTGCGACCTGGTCCCCGACGAATGGCATCGCTTTCAACCTCGTGCGCGCCTTGGTCGCGACTTCGACGCTACCATCGCGGATCTTCGCGGGTACGGCGTCCCGCGGTGTCTTCGAGAGCGATGACGCGGGCGTGACGTGGACCGCGGCAAACGATGGCCTCGGCACTGCGTCGGTTTCCTCTCTCGTAATCGATCCAGTCCTGCCGTCTCTGATCTTCGCCGGAACGGCGCAGGGTGTCTTCTGCGCGCCGCTCGGCCAGGTGGCCGTCCAGTGTTCTTCCGACGGCCAGACCCTCTGCCTCAACGGACGTCGCTTCAGCGCGCGCGTTGCCTGGCGCGACCCAGGCGGCAATACCGGCTCCGGCCGGGCGCTACCAATCACCGACAACAGCGGCGCCTTCTGGTTTTTCGATCCGACGAACCTCGAGCTCGTCGTGAAGGTCTTAGACGGCCGCTCGGTCAACGGCAAGTTCTGGGTCTTCTACGGCGCGCTCTCGAACGTCGAGTACACGATCACGGTAACCGACACGCTGACGAGTGCCGTGAAGACGTACATCAACCCGCAGGGACAGCTCGCCAGTGTCGCGGATACGTCGGCTTTCTGAAGATGCTGTGAAAACGCGCGCGGCTCTCTCCCTGATCGCAACCTTGCTCGCCGCCGCGTTGGAGGCCGGCCCGATTCACTGGGTCCCTGTCGGCCCGCCCGGAAATCCGGGCATTACGGCCATGGCGACGGCAAAACCCAACCAGATGCTTCCGATTCCTGATCAGCCTTCGATTCTCTTCGCCGCAACGGCCGGGGGCGGCGTCTTTCAGAGCGCCAATTCGGGTGTGGCCTGGAGTCTCACGGGTCCCGGCCTCACGGGCGACGCGGTGACCCTGGCCGTTCGTCGGGTCAACGTCTCAGCGAGCCCGATCAACGAGATCTTCCAAACGACGGTTTTTGCGGGCACGTCGGGCGGCGGAATCTTTCGCTTTGGGCCGACCGCGACGAGCTGGGTCCCCGTAAACGCGGGCCTGACTTCGCTCGATGTTAGAGCGCTGCTCGTGGATGCCAATGGCGCCGTCTATGCGGGGACGGCCGGCGGACTCTTCGCCTCCATAGATGGAGGCGACTCGTGGTCGCCGAAGGGAACGGGATTGCCTTCCGGAGCAGACGGAGCAATTTCGGCGCTCGCGGCCGATCCGTCGGCGTCCTCGGCCCTCTACGCCGGGACGATGGGCGGCCTCTTCAAGTCGACCGACGGCGGAGCGAGCTGGTTCGCCCTGAACACCGGCTTCAACACGGGCTCGAGCTACAAGCTCGCGGTCCAGGCCATTGCCGTCGATCCTCTGGCGCCCGCGCGCGTCTTCGCGGCCGGAGTCGCCTCGCCGTCCTGCGCCCCGCTGTGCCTGGCGCCGTCCTTCCCGACCGCGTTGCGCAGCGTCGACGCAGGGACGACCTGGGCCACGATGGAGGGCCTCGTCGGCAACTTCGTACGAGCCTTCGCGGCGACATCGAATCTCCCCGCGGCGGTTTTCGCCGGATCGGCGGGCAACGGCGTCGCCCGAAGCCTCGACGGCGGAGTGACCTGGACGGCCGAGAATGACGGCCTCGGCAGCGCCTCGGTTTCGTCTCTGGTGATCGATCCGATCCTGCCGTCGCTCATCTTCGCCGGGACCCTACAGGGCGTCTTCTGCGCTCCGCTCGGGCAGGTGGCTGTCCAGTGTTTCTCCGACGGTCAGACGTTGTGTCTGAATGCTCATCGCTTCAGAGCGAGCGTCGTCTGGCGCGATGCCGGCGGCAACACCGGCGGTGGCCAGGCGCTGCCGATCACCGACAACACAAGCGCCTTTTGGTTCTTCGATCCGACGAACGTGGAGCTCGTCGTCAAGGTCCTCGACGGGCGTTCCGTCAACGGGAAGTTCTGGGTCTTCTACGGCGCTCTCACGAACGTCGAGTACACGATCACGGTGACGGACACGCTGACCGGAGCCGTGAAGATCTACTTCAACGCGCAGGGGCAGCTTGCGAGCGTTGCTGACACAGGCGTCTTCTGATGCATTTACCGGGGCGATACAGGGACTGTCTCCTCGGCCTGGCGACGTTTCTGTCGACGGTGGTATCACGCGCCGAGTCCAGCCACTGGACGCCCGTTGGACCGTTTGCCCCGGGTGGCGCCGTGAATGCGCTGGCTATTGACGCCTCGCCTCCAGCGACGCTCTACGCTGGCACCGATGCGGGACTTTTCAAGAGTGTCGACGGCGGCGCGAGTTGGCGGCTCTCGAGCGACGGCCTCGAGACGTACTCTGTCTATGCGCTAGCGGTCGACCAGAGCGCGCCGGGAATGCTCTACGCCGGGGCAGCGGGAGGGATTTACAAGAGTACGGACGGCGGTACCACCTGGCGACCGACGTATCGAAGCACCTACAGCGCTGTGACCCGTGTGGTGGTTGCGCAAGCCTCACCGAGCGTCGTTTACGCGCTGGAAGTGTACGTTGGACCAAGCCCTGGCGGTGTCAGTTTGCCGACCACGATTCTTCGGAGCACGAACCACGGCGAGAGTTGGTTGCCTCTGCCTTCCATCGGATTCGTCCAAGTTGGTGGAATTGCTGCTGACCCGGCCTCGGCGGGGACGGTCTACCTAGCGACGTCCATGGGAGTCCTCACGACGACCGATGACTTTTCAACCTGGTCCGTCATTCTCGATCAGCCGGCCGGAGCACTGGCGATCGACCCCAAGAATCCCTTGACGATCTACGCCGGCGGCGTGGGTGACCCGACCCACGTGTTCAGGTCAATCGATGGAGGTAAATCGTGGATGACCTCGGCCGACGTCCCGCGCGTTTTGACGCTTGTCGTAAAGCCCGGCGGCCTTCCGCTTGCGGGGACGGCCATCGGCATTTTCCAGAGCTCGGACGACGGCGCGACCTGGCTTCCCACCGACGGGGGGCCCCGTAGCGCCGTTGGAACCCTGGGACTTCAGCCGTCGACGCCATCGGTCATTTTTGCGGGGGCAACCAGTGGGCTTTTTCGCTCCGCCAACGGCGGCTCGAGTTGGAGCGGTCTGCCCACATCGTTCACGACAATCAATGTCGCTTCGGTGGCGAGTGTGCCTGTCGTCCCCGGCCTCCTTTTTGCCGGAACGGACCTCGGGGTGTTTCGCACCGATGACGGCGGCGTTTCCTGGGCCCAGGTCAACGCGGGTTTGACTTCACTGAATGTGCGAACACTCGCGGTCGAGCCGGGACTCTTGAGGCCATGTGCTCCGCCATGCCACTCCCTCGTCACCATCTGCGCAGGGACCGGCGGCGGCGTTTTCCGAAGCACGAACGGCGGTGAGACTTGGTCTCCCGCCAACGCCGGACTTGGTTCGCAGAACGTTGCCTCGCTTGCCTTCGGGCCGCCTCCTAACCCGCTCTTGTTCGCCGGGACCTCCGACTTTGGAATATGGAAGAGTGCCGATGGAGGGTCGAGCTGGCAGTACTCGAGCACGGGTCTGACTGATCTTCGCGTGCGGCATGTCGCCGTCGACCCGACGAATGGTTCCGTGGCTTACGCGGTCGCAATCAACGACGTTTTCAAGACGAAAGACGCCGGGGCATCCTGGTCGCGTGCAAACGCCGCCTGTTGCGCCTGGATGCTTGCCGTGGCCCCAACGAACTCGTCGACACTCTACTTGGCGACTCAGGGCCTATACAGGTCGCTCGACGGCGGCAGCACTTGGGCCCACGTAACTGAGGGGCTGGCCGGCAACTACGGCCTGGCGACTTTCTTGAGCGTTCGGGTCGATCTGTCGACACCCTCCGTCGTTTGGGCGGGCAGTGATTTCCAGGGTTCGTTTGCTTCTTTCGACGCAGGGGCTCACTGGCTGATGTCGAGCGAGGGCTTGCCTAGCTCGCCTTCGCTCGGCCGGCCGGCCATCTACGCCCTCGATGCGTCGTCGTCCAAAGTCCTCTACGCAGCGACGAGCAGAGGCGTATTCCGACGCATCATCGACCCGACGGCCGGCGCTTGTGCTCTCTTCGAGCAGTCGCTTCAGCTCGCCGACGGGCGCTATTGCGTCGGGGTGTCTTTCCGATCTCCCTCAATGAGCGAGGCGGATTTCGCTCATCCGGCGCCGTTAACGGCCAGCACCGGCGCCTTCTGGTTCTTCGACCCGACGAACCTGGAGCTGATCGTCAAGGTCTTGGACGGCCGCTCGGTCAACGGCAGGTTCTGGGTCTTCTACGGCTCCCTGACCAACGTCGAGTTCACGCTGACCGTGACGGACACGCTGACTGGCGCTGTCAAGACGTACTTCAACCCCCAGGGCCAGCTCGCGAGTGTGGCCGACACGTCGGCGTTCTGATGAGGGCGTATCAGGCGACGACTTCCTGCTGGGGATAGGTTTCACTTGATGAGAAGTTTGGCGCTTGTAGGGGCTTTGCTCGTACCCGTCATTTCGGACGCGAGCCTGGCGGCGAACCGCTGGACGAGCGTCGGGCCCTATGGAGGGGAATTCGCCAGAGCCCTAACGGTCGATCCGGTGAGGCCATCGACGTTGTACGCTGCGACATTTCAAAACGGTGTCGTGAAGAGTCTCGATGGCGGAACTTCTTGGTTTCGTGTCCCTGTGGGCACGACCCCAGGGTCTATCCGGGCGCTGGCGATCGATCCGAGCGCCCACGACACGGTCTACGCGACGGATATCCTCAAGGGAGTCTTCAAGACGACGAACGGCGGGGCTTCCTGGGCGCCCGCGAACGTGGGTTTGCCGAGCCTGGGCGTGGGCGCGGTGACGGCGGTGGCTCCTGGCACACCGTCCACAGTGTACGTCGCGATCTCTTTCGAGGGGGTCTTTCGAAGCACAGACGGAGGGTCCACTTGGAGCCGCACGACGGGACTGCCACAGACCAACATCCAGGCGCTCTCCGTCGACCCGTCGACCCCCGGCACCCTCTATGCGGGCACCGACCAGGGCATCTACAAGACGATGAACGGCGGCACCACGTGGTCAGCGGCGAACAGGGGACCGGCGAGATTCAGAACCTTATCGATCGTGGTTGACCCGTCCGCGCCCTCGACCCTGTACGCCGTCTGTTCCGAGGGCGTCATCAAGAGCACGGACGGCGGGCAGAGCTGGGCGACGGTCCTGGAGATCAGCAACAGTTCTCCGATCGCCATCGATCCAAGTCAACCTTCGACGATCTACGTGGGCGGCGGAGAAGGGCTCTTTCGTTCCGTGGATGGCGGAGCGAGCTGGAGCGGTGCCTTGCTCTTCCAGGAGTACATAGACAGCATCGCGGTCGCCCCGACTCTTTCGTCGACGATCTATGCGGGCACGTCGGGAGGAGGAGTCTTTCGAAGCTTCGACGGTGGCACGACCTGGGCGTCGGCCAACGTGGGCTTGACCCTCCTCGACGTCGGCGCTCTGGCCTTCGACGCGCGGTCCGCGCTCTATGCGGGAACGAGCATCAACATTTTTCGTAGCGCGAGCAGTGGGAACGAGTGGGCCCCAGCGACGCCTCGGGTGCCTTACGTGTCCGCTCTCGCCGTTCCCGCATCTCAGACGGCGACAGCCTACGGGGCCACTCCCACCGGTGCCGGGGTTTTCAAGACGGTAGACGGGGGGACGACCTGGTTTCCGATCAACACCGGCCTGCAGAATCCATATGTCAGGACCCTCGTAGTCGATCCCGCCTCCCCGACGACCCTCTACGCTGGAGCGGCGGGCCCGTTGTACTGCCCGGGAAGTTGCCTGCCCTTCGGGGCTCCGGGAGTCTACAAGAGCACCGACGGCGGCTTGAGTTGGAGCTTTGCAAGCAGGAGTATGAACTCGCCCGTCTATTCATTGGCCATCGATCCGACCTCACCCTCCATCCTCTATGCAGGGACTTTCCTCGGCGTGTACAAGACGACAAGCGGCGGCTCGAGCTGGACTTCGACGAGCGTGGGACTGCCGGACTCGCCTGGGATCAATTGCCTCGCGATCGATCCGCATTCCACCGGGACCGTTTACGCCGGGACGAACGTAGGAGTGTTCAAGAGTATCGATGGCGGTGCGACCTGGACGGCTGCCGGGGCCGGGCTGCCGGTCGCGATGGTTGCCGCGGTGCTGATCGATCCCGCTGTTCCATCGACGCTGTATGCCGCCACGCCCCCGCTCGGAGTCTTCCGTTCCACGGACGCCGCCGCGACCTGGTTGCCCGTCAACGAGGGATTAACCTCGCCGGAGGTTTGGGCCCTCGCCATCGATCCGGTGTCCCCTTCCGCCGTTTACGCGGGAACCTCGCGTGGGGGTGTCTTCCGGCTAGCGACTGCGGGTCCAAACATCTGCGGAGCCGGAGCGCTCTGTCTTCAAGCGGGGAGGTTTGAGGTGCGGGCGAGCTGGAAGACCGGTCCCTCCACAGTCAGCGTTCTTGCGCACCCGATGACGTTGACTGATAGCACCGGCGCTTTCTGGTTCTTCGACTCGGACAACATCGAGCTTGTCGTCAAAGTGCTCGACGGTCGGTCGGTCAACGGCAAGCTCTGGGTCCTCTACGGCGCTCTTTCGAACGTCGAGTACAACATCACCGTGATGGACACGGTGACTGGCGCGGTCAAGACCTACTTCAATCCCCAGGGCCAGCTCGCCTCGGTGGCGGACACCGGGGCGTTCTGAGGTGCTGTGAACAGGCGGGCGACGGTCTTCCTGGTCGGAGGCCTGCTGGCTGCAGAGCTCCGGGCCGGTCCCATCCACTGGGTCCCCGTCGGTCCGCCGGGCAATCCGAGGGTCACGGCGATGGCAGTCGGGAAGGCCGACTACGTCGTTGTTTTCCCTCCGCGGGCGTCGCTGCTTCTCGCCGGGACCGTGGGTGCAAAGGTCTTTCGGAGCGCCGATGCCGGTGTGACGTGGAGCTCCACCGGCCCCGGTCTCGGAGGCGACCCGGTCGCCCTGGCCGTCCGTCAGGTCTTCCATCTCGGCGTGGACACGGGGTCGTACGACACGACTATTTTCGCGGGCACTGCAGGCGGCGTTTATCGGTTGACGCCGGGCGCGGCTGCATGGACCGCGTCGAACGCCGGCCTGACCTCGCTCGATGTCCGGGCCCTCGCGGTGAGCGGCGACGGAGTTGTCTTCGGAGGAAGCTTTGGCGTCGTCTATGCCGGAACGGGCGGTGGCCTCTTCGCTTCCAGCGACGGCGGGAACACGTGGGTCCCGAAGACGACCGGCCTGCCTTCGGGATCCTCCGCGTTGATCACGGCGCTCGCCGCGGACCCTTCGGCGCCCGCGACCCTCTACGCGGGAACGACGGTGGGGCTTTTCAAGAGCACCGACGCGGGCGAGACCTGGTCGCGGCTCGATCCGTTTCCGGGCTTCGTCTTCTCCGTGACGTCTGTTGCCGTGGATCCGCTGGTGCCTTCGCGGGTCTATGCGGACGGGGCGAAGCAGCCTCCGTGCTTTCCGCTTTGCCTGCCGATCGCCTTCCTGCCCGAGGCTGTGCGAAGCCTCGATGGGGGTGCGACCTGGTCCCCGACGAATGGTCTCGGCTTCAACCTCGTGCGTGCCCTCGCCGCGACGTCCACGCTGCCGCCGCGGGTCTTCGCGGGAACGGCGTCCAGCGGCGTCTTCGAGAGCGATGACGCGGGCGTGACGTGGACCGCGGCGAACGACGGCCTCGGCCCTGCGTCGGTTTCGTCTCTGGTGATCGATCCGATCCTGCCGTCGCTCATCTTCGCCGGCACGGCGCAAGGCGTCTTCTGCGCGCCGCTTGGTCAGGTGGCTGTCCAGTGTTTCTCCGATGGCCAGACCCTCTGCCTGAACGGACATCGCTTCCGCGCGAGCGTCGTCTGGCGCGACCCGGGCGGGAACACCGGCTCCGGCCAGGTGCTGCCGATCACCGACAACACCGGCGCCTTCTGGTTCTTCGACCCGACGAACCTGGAGCTCGTCGTGAAGGTCTTGGACGGCCGCTCGGTCAACGGCAGGTTCTGGGTCTTCTACGGCGCGCTCTCGAACGTCGAGTACACGATCACGGTGACCGACACGCTGACGGGCGCTGTCCGGACATACTTCAATCCCCAGGGCCAGCTCGCCTCCGTCGCGGACACCGAGGCGTTCTGAGATACGAAGTGAAACGTATCGGCCCAGCCGCCCACGATGCTTTGAGATGAGACGCCCCGTTCTCGTTGTGGTCGAGCTCCTCCTGGCGGCGGTGGCCGCCGCCGGGCCGAATCGTTGGACGAGCATCGGGCCGTACGGCGGCGAGATCGTCACCGGTCTCGCGATTGACCCGGTGACGCCTTCGACGCTTTATGCGGCAACGTTTCACAAGGGCGTCTTGAAGAGCGTCGACCGCGGAGCGAGCTGGTACTCGGTTCGGTCGGGTCCGGCGCCACAGTTCGTCAATCGGGTGACGATCGATCCGGCAGCGACGGGAACGGTTTACGCGGTCGGAGATGGCGGCGTTTACAGGACTCTGGATGGTGGAAGCTCGTGGCTCTCGATCAACACCGGACTGCCGGCCTCACCGAGAACCCGAGTCGTCGTCGCGGGAGGCTCTCCGTCGAAGATCTACGTCACGGTCTTTTACGCCGGCGTCTTTCGGAGCGAGGACGGAGGGCTCAGCTGGAGCGCGCGGAACACGGGACTGCCGGGAGAAGGAGCCGCCCTGGGAACATGGCCTCTGGCCGTGGATCCTTCTTCGCCGGACACCCTCTATGTCGGGACGGCACAAGGCGTCTACAAGACGACGAACGGCGGCGAATCCTGGGCATTAGCGAGCGGCGATCTCTCCAATCTCGAGATCGGATCGCTCGCGGTCGCGCCTTCGCAGCCTTCGACTCTGTACGCGTGCGCGGTGTCTCCGTCCAGAGGCCTTTTCCGGAGCACCGACGCCGGGAAGAGTTGGGTCAAGAGCGATGCGGCGCCTGACGTCGGATTCGGTTCGCTCGTCTTCGTCGACCCGAGGGATTCGGCCACGGTCTACGTCTCGAACGGATCCCTCTTCCAGACGACCGATGGGGGATCCGCCTGGCATCCTTTCGGGCCAAATGTCTCGATCGAGGATCTCGCCTTCGATCCCTCTTCCTCGTCCTCTCTCTATGTGGCGACCTTCCTGGACGGCGTCTTTCGCAGCGGCGATCGGGGTGCGACCTGGTCGGCCGCCAACGTCGGGATCACTCAGCTGGACGTTTGGGCTCTCGTGTTCGACGGGAGCGCGCTTCGGAACCTCTTTGCGGCGACGGACAGGGGAGGTTTCCGCAGCCGAGATGGCGGCAACGGCTGGACTGGCTTCGGTGGAATCGCGGTCCTCGCCGTCTCGCCGGAGCTGGCAACGGCCTACGGCGTCGGCAGCAGCGGCATTTTCAAGACGACGGACGGAGGCCTCACGTGGATTCCGACGGGAGGAGCGCCGGCGAACCCGTTTGTAAACGTTCTCGTGGTGGACCCGATTTCGCCAAGAACTCTGTACGGCGGGACCGGCGCGAGCCCGCCGTGCCCGGCTCCGTGCTTCCCGCCCCTTCCCGCTCCTGGCGTCTACAAGAGCACGGACGGCGGAGCCACTTGGATGCCCGCGGGCCTGCAGAGCGTCTTCGTCCGTGCGCTCGTGATCGATCCGACGGCGCCTTCGCTGATCTACGCCGGCACGGGCTCCGGTGTCTTTCGGTCGACGGACGGCGCATCGAGCTGGCTCGACGCCAGCGCAGGGCTCTCCGGCGCAGCGGTTTATGCGCTGGCCTTGGATCCGAACGCTCCCCGGACGCTCTATGCCGGCACGAGTGCGGGCGTCTTCAAGAGCAACGATTTCGGCGCCTTCTGGACGCCGATGAACGCCGGTCTGACGGCGTCAAGGGTTTCGGCACTGGCGCTCGATCCCATCGCGACCGGAACCGTCTATGCCGGCACCGACGCGGGAGTCTTCCGCTCGACGGACGCGGGATCGAGCTGGCAGGCTCTCAACGATGGCTTGACAGATCTTCAAGTCTGGTCTCTCGCCGTCGATCCCGGCTCCTCCACGGTCTATGCGGGAACGGCTACCTCCGGCGTCTTCCGGCTCGCGTCCGGCGGCTCGAGCGTCTGCGGAGGAGGGGCGCTCTGCCTGCTCGATGGACGTTTCGAGGTCCGGGCGAGCTTTCGGGCGGACTCGTCGGCCTTGAATACGCTGGCCGGACCTCTGGTGCTGACGTCGAGCACCGGCGCCTTCTGGTTCTTCGACTCGGACAACATTGAGCTCGTCGTCAAGGTCCTCGACGGCCGCTCGGTGAACGGGAAGTTCTGGGTCTTCTACGGCGCGCTCTCGAACGTCGAGTACACGATCACCGTGACCGACACGCTGACCGGAGCGGTGAAGACGTACTTCAACCCCCAGGGCCAGCTCGCCTCGGTTGCGGACACAGCGGAGTTTTAAGGTGCCTCTCGTGAAACCGTCCCTTCCTGTTCTTGTCAGGCGTTGGATGGTGTCTGTTCTCCTCCTGATGGCGTGCCTCGTCGCGGACTCTGCTCGAGCCGCCGAAGACTTGTGGACCCAAACGGGTCCGGCCAGTCAGGACGTTCGCGCGATGGCTGTCTTCTCGAACACGCAGCTTTACTTCTATGCGGGCACATCTGCTAGAGGGGTGTTCCTCTCCAGCGATGGCTTGCACTGGGCAGCGCTCAATGCAGGCTTGACGAACTTGTCCATCACGTCGATCGTGGGCGGCAACTTGGTTCCTTGCGGCGCGACCTGCCCAATCCCACCGACGGTTTGGGTGGGCACGGATGGCGGCGGCGTGTTCCGGAGCATCGGTGGGGACTGGACGCCCGTCAACAACGGCCTCTCGAGCCTTTCGGTTTCCGCCCTAGCATTTGGCCGCGGCGTTCTTTACGTGGCAACGCCCACGGGGCTCTTCAAGAGCATTGATTTCGGGGCCTCGTGGACTGCCGTCGGCGACGGACTGCCGTCGGCGGGAGTCGTCGTCGTTGCCGTAGACCCGCACGACCCCGCGAACGTTTACGCCGGCACGATCTGGACGGGTACCTCCGAGCCGGTGGGCGGGGGGGTTTTCCGAAGCACCGATGGCGGAACGACTTGGACGGCCGCTAGTAACGGACTTCCAGTCGGCGGAGTCAACCTGACCGGCGGTGTTCGAGCGCTGACGATTGATCCAAGGTCGCCTTCGACCATGTACGCCAGCCTCTTGAACACCCACTGGTGCCCGGCGCCGTGCGCCGCGCCGCCGGCGAATTCAGCGAATGTCTACAAGACCACCAATGCAGGAGGTCACTGGACAACGAGTGATGTCGGCTTGTGGATTCCGGTTACCTCGCTTCTCGTCGACCCCTTTTTGCCGACCACGGTCTATGCGGCGGGGTACGCCGGAGGCGGTTTCGGCGGGGTTTTTCGAAGCGTGGACGGCGGGGCGAGCTGGGCCGGCGTGAACGCAGGCCTCGGTAACCTGGACGGTAGGGCGCTTGCCTTCGATCCGCAGAATTCGTCGATCCTGTATGCAGGCACAGCGGGGAGCGGAGTCTTCTGGAACCACTTCTCGCCGTCGGGCGGTTTATGTTCCACCGGCCAGGCACTGTGCCTCGTCGACGGTCGTTTTCAGGCCCACGTGGCGTGGCGGAGCGGTTCGCTGAGCGGGACGGCTGAGGCAGTCGCCATCACCCGAAGCAGCGGCGCGTTCTGGTTCTTCGACCCGACGAACTTGGAACTCGTCGTCAAGGTGCTCGACGGCCGGTCGGCAAACGGGAAATGGTGGGTCTTCTACGGCGCGCTCTCGAACGTCGAGTACACGATCACGGTGACTGACACGGTGACCGGCGCGGTCAAGACCTACTTCAACCCCCAAGGCCAGCTAGCCAGCTTCGCGGACACGGGAGCGTTCTAGAATATGGTGTCCGTAACAGGAGGCGGGTTGACCCCCTCGTTTCCTTCCAGGAGAGCCACCGGGCTGGCGGCCGCAATCTGGTGGACGCTCGGCTTCTGCGCCCTGTCTGCGGACGTCCAATTTCTGGGGCCGGTCGGTGACGGAGGCCTGGTTCATGGGCTCGCGTTCGATCCGTCGGCGGTGTCGACGGCTTATGCCGCGACGCAAATTGGAGTGTTCAGGACCACGGACGGCGGCCTGACCTGGACCGTCTCGCGCGTCGGCCTCCCGGACTGGAACGTAGGTCGCCTCGCCGTGGCGTCCCAGGGCTTCGTCTACGCGGCAACAGCGTCACAGGGCGTTTTTGTCAGCTCGGATGGCGGGATGACGTGGGCACCCGCGAGAAACGGCCTTCCCTACGTCGGCGCCAGTTTCAAGCCCGTCTGGGGGCTCGCGAGCGAGCCGCGATCGTCGACGACCCTCTATGCGGCAACGCAGGCCGGGGTCTTCAAGACTTCCGACGGCGGCTCGACATGGGCTTCTCTGCCTGGCAGTCCCGCTGGTGGCTACAGTGGCATCGTTGCGGTCGATCCAAACACCCCGGACACGGTTTTGGTGGGCAGCGGAGGGATCTTCCGGAGCACGGACGGAGGAGCCACATGGACCTCGGGTGGCCAGATCCCGACCCTCTACCCGGGTTTCTATTCGATCGCTTTCGACCCTTTCGCCGCCGGAACGCTTTACGTCGGAACGAACCTGGGTGTCTTCAAGAGCATCGACGAGGGAGCGAGCCTTGCGCAGGCGAGCACGGGTCTGACGGGGTCAGTGCTTTCCCTGTCGGCCGACCCGAGGCAGCCGGGGCACCTGGTGGCCGGCACCTCGGGAGCGGGCGTGTTCGAGACCCGGGATGGCGGCGGGTCCTGGGTGCCGTCGGGCGGACTGTCGAGCGTCGCCATGTATGCGTTGGCCTTTGACCCGAGCGCCGCGGGGAAGGTGCTGGGCGGAACGGCTGACGGCGCCTACACCAGCAACGACGGAGGCGGAAGCTGGACGCGGCGAGGCGGCGGCTTTGGCGCGCGGCCGACGAATTCTTTTGCCTTCGATCCGAGCGCGCCGTCCAGGATCTACGCCGGAACGGACGGCGGCCTGTATCGGAGCGACGATGCCGGGTCGACCTGGAACTTGCTTTCGGGCCTCGAGGCGACCCTGGGCCAGAAGCCGTATGTGAATCGTGTCGCTCTCGATCCCAGCTCGCCCTCCACCCTCTACGTGGGTTTGATGCACAAAGGGATTTACAAGAGCATCGACGGGGGCGCCCGGTGGAGCCCGGCGAGCGCCGGTCTGAACCCGAGAGGTTCAATCGCGGTCAGCGTTTTCGCGCTCGTTGTCGACCCCTCCGCTCCCCAGAGGTTGTATGCGGGCACCTGGGATGGGTTCTTCTTCAGCACCGACGGCGGAATTGCCTGGATCTACACTCCCGGTCCCTACGGCACCGCGGGAGCGATTGCGATCGCCGGCCCTTCATCGGTCTTCCTCGGCGTCTCGCCGCCCGATCAGATTTCCAGTATCTGCGGGTTCGGCTCCCTCTGGCACACCGGAAATGGGGGAGCGTCATGGCAGGAGCAGCACGCAGGCTGCGATGCCGTCCTAGACATCGCCGTCGATTCGGCTTCTCCCTCGATCGCCTATGCCGCGACCCTGCTCGAGGCAGGACCACTCTTCGGAACCGGCGTCCTCAAGACCGTTGACGGGGGCGCGCACTGGGATTCGGTCAACAGGGGTCTCCCGAATGATTTCGGCGACCCGATCGCCGTCTGGTCCCTGGGGATCGCTAGGTCGCCTTCGTCGACTCTCTACGCCTCGACGAATCGCGGCTTCTTCCGCACGACGAATGCCGGCAACACCTGGGCACCGATCACCTCCGACTCGCCGCTTGAGATCTACGCCAGGACGATCGCCGTCAGCCCGCTCTCGGCAGAGACGGTCTTCGTCGGAACGGGGAGCGGTGTTTTCCGGATCGCGCTCCCCCCTGTCGCCGCTTCCAGGCGCCACGCGCCCCCCGTCGTCGGACCCCGTCACTGAAGTCCTCCGTCTCGTCATCTACGGCAATAAGATCTCGCCCCTCACGATCGGGAGGTGGGCATGTGCACCGCGCAGAGCCGCTTGCCACGATCATAGTGACGGACATGGTGACCGGCGCGGTCAAGACGTACTTCAATCCCCAGGGCCAGCTCGCCGGCCGCTGCGGCCCTCTGGGCTGCGGTCGAGGCAGGCTCCGCAGAGGGCTTGCTTGCCGCTCATGAGGTGACGACGCTTTACTCCATCGCCCGCCGGCACCGGGACGTGAGGTTTGCAAAGCAGCTCGTGGGCGAGGTGTTGTCGGTCTTTGAGATCGTGCCGGTCGACCGTGACGTTCTCTTGAGAGCAGTGGCCCTGCCAGTCGGCGACCTGGAAGATGCCGTGACGGCTTCGTGCGCGATCGTTGCCGGCTGTGACGCCGTCGTAGGGCGCGACGCGATCGGATTTCGCCGAGCTGGCGTCACGGTGCTCGCTGCGGAGGAGGCGCTGGCGCTTCTCGAAGCCGGCGAAGGAGCCTGACAGAGTCTTCACCCAACTGCATCGATCGCTTCGAGGGCGCGGGCGACAGCCACATCCACTGTCGGCCTGCATCGAAGGTGTATTGTTCGGCAGGCAAGGAGGCAACTCATGCGGATCAAACCCATTCTGATGGGCGGTGTCCTGCTGGCGCTCGCGGGGGCAGCGGCGGCCCAAACCAAGTTTTCCGGCGCGCAGCAGTGCGCGAAGCCGGACCCGGAGTACACGGTGCCCGTGGGCGATCGGCCCGACCATGTCATGGCTCTCATGAAGCAAAAGTGCACGTGGACTTCGGGAGAGATGGCGGGTGTTCAGCTCAAGGAAGAGGACGACACCGTCGTTTCGGACATGAGCGGCAGCGTCGCCCTCGACAAGGGTTTTGGCGTGGGCGCCATGGCGAACGGCGACAAATACTTCGGGCATTTCGAAGGAAAGACGACGATGAAGGACAAGATGCCCGTGAGCACCGCGGGCACCTTCACCTTTACGGGCGGCACTGGAAAGCTGAAGGGAATCAAGGGCAAGTGCCCGTACAAGGGCACGTTCAGCCCCGACGGGTCGGCGACGTTTCAGATCGAGGGGGAGTACACGCTGCCCGCTGCCAAGAGCGGCAAGTAGGACCTGACGGCACGGCAGGCGATTGCCTAGCCGATCGCGTCGATGGCTTCGAGAATGCGAGTAACTTCGGCCTCGTCGTTGTAGGCGTGGGGGGAGAAGCGGACGGCACCCTCGCGCGGGGCGACGATGACGGCGCGTTTCTCGAGCTCTTTGGCCATGCGGCGGTCGTCGCCGTCGGGCGGCACGGCGGCGAGGATGCCGGAGGCTGAGGGCTCGGGCGAGGCGATGCGCCAGCCCCGGGCTTCAAGGCCGGTCTTCAGCGCCGCGGTCGTGGCGAGGATGCGATCCCTAATGGTCTCCTTGCCCATCGCGGACAGCAAGTCGAGCGCGGCCGCAAGACCCATTATCTGCGCGGTCGGCAGCGTGCCCGGCTCGTAAGCGCGGCCGCCGCCGTGGAAAACGAGCTCGTAGCCGAGGAAGCCCTCCGCCTCGTCTCCCTTGACGTTCCACCACCCGCCGAAGGGCGGCGCCAGCTTTTCTTTGGCGCTCTCCGCGACGTACAAGATCGAGCAGGCCTCCTGGCCCAGCAGCCACTTGTGCGCGTCGGCGACGAGAACGTCGATCGGGACGCGCGACACGTCGAGCGGCAGAGCGCCCAGGCCCTGGATCGCGTCCACGACGAAGAGGATGCCGCGCTCGCGGCAGAAAGCTCCGATCTCCCCGATCGGATAGACCCACCCGTTGTGGAAGGCCACCCAGGAGACCGCGACGACGCGCGTGCGCTCATCCACTCTTGCGGCGATGTCGTCCAGAGTGACGCGCCCCCCCCGGTTCTTCGCCAGGCGGCATGCGATGCCGCGTCTTTCCAGGAGCATCCAGGGATAGACGTTCGCCGGGAACTCCATGTCGTCGCCAACGACGTTGTCGCCCGCTTTCCAGTCGAATGCCTGGGCGACGAGGTTCAGTCCCCAGGACGTCGAGGGCGCGAAAGCGATCTCGGAGCCCTCCGCGCCCAGGAATGCCGCCGCCTTTTCGCGCGTCTTTGCGATGTCGCCGTACCAGCGGCGCCAGTCGGCCGCGCCGCGCAGCTTCGTGTTTTCCGTGTGGGCCTCGATCGCATTGGCGACGCGCAGCGGCAGCGGGGCCACGGCCGCGTGGTTGAAGTAGACGAGGTTCTTGCGAACGGGGAACTCGCGGTCCAGGCTCTCGGGCGAGAAGTCGAAGCTCACGCCAGAATCTTCCTATACAACGCCTCGTAATCGGAGACCATCCGCTCGGAGGAGAAGCGCTCCTCGGCGCGGCGACGGCATCGTTCGCGGTCGATCTCGCCGGCGCGCCGGACGAGTGCGGCAAGCTCTTCATCCGTGTCGCCGAGGAAGCCGGTGACTCCGTGCTCGACGAGCTCGGGCAGCGAGCCGCGCGGCGTGCCGATGACGGGGGTCCCGGCCGCCATGGCCTCGGCCACGACCAGACCGAAGGGCTCGTCCCAGGAGATTGGGAAGAGGAAGGCCGCCGCGCGGCTCATGAGGGCCAGGACATCGTCGTTTGGCAGGTGCGGGAAATGGCGGACGCGGACACCATCCACGTGCGGCCGGACGCTCTCCTTCCAGAACGGCTCGCTCTCCGCGAGATAGGGCGTCACCGCGCCGACGATCACGAGCGCCAATCCTGCGGCCGCGGCGATCGCGATCGCGCGATCGGCGCCCTTGTGCGGCACGAGCCGGCCGACGGTGATGAGGAAGGCTTCGGGTGTCTCGCCGAAGGGAACCCGCGACAGGTCGACGCCGTAGGGGATGACCCGCAGGCCGCCTCCCAGCATCCGAGCCTGCGCCTGGCTCACGCAGACGCAGCGGACGTTCGGGTAGCGGCTCCGGTAGTGGTCGAAGAGGGCTTTCTCGATGTAGGCGCAGGTCAAAACGGTGGGTCTCTCCGTGCGGTCGGAAAAGTAGGCCGCGGGTGTCGGCCAGTGGGCGTGGAGCAAATCGAAATCTGCCGCGCTCGCGTACGCCTCGGCGGTGTTGCGCACGTCCATTTCCCGCTCGAGGTAGGAGGTGCTGCAGGGATCGTCCTGAGTCGCGATCGAGACGACGGAGTGGAGCTTCGCCGTCGTTTTCGAGTCTCCGGAGGCGAAGAGCGTGACGTCGTGGCCGCGCGCGACAAGGCCGCGCGTGAGAAGGTCGATCGCGATCTCCGTTCCGCCGTGCGATTTCGGCGGAACGGAGAAGGCGACACTGGCGATCTGCGCGATTCTCAGGGGGCGAACTTGAAATCGGCCGTGGCGAACTCCTTGTCCCACCACAGGGCGAGCTTGCCGTCCTTGTCGGTCACGTCGACGAAATCGATCATGAACTCCTCGAGGGAGTGGGGCATCTTCTCGAGTTTCATCGGCGCCCGGGCGACGTCGTTCTTGGGATCGTAGTTGTAGGCACCCCAGGTGCCGCTCTTGTCGCCGGCGTCGTAGTTCTTCTGCCAGAGTTGCTTGGAGACGATGAGAGTCCAGGCGTTCTCTTTCAGATCCACGAACAGCGTGTACTCTCCCGGCTCGAGCCGCTTTCCGCCGATCTCGAGCGGCACTTCGGTCCTGAGGCGCGTCGTCACGTTGGCGCCCGCGCGCCACACCGGGGCGCCGGCATTCAGCTTCTTCCCGTAGTCGCCTCCGGAGCCGAACAGGTCGGTGCGGCCGCGCTTGATTGGCCGGTAATAGGTGATGTCGATCCACTTGCCGCCCTCGTACCGAGGCGGAAGGCCCGGCTTGTCGGCCGCGACGTACTTACCGCCGACCTCGACGGACGTGTGGCCGAGAGGGCTGGCGATGTGCTGGACCGGAGCGGGCGTGGGCTTTGCTGTGGGCGCCGGCGGCGGGACCTGGCCGAGAGCGGCGAAAGCGGCCGCGGCCGACAGGACAGCGACGGAGAGAGCGGTTCGGATTCGATGCATTCGCGGTTTCTCCTTTCAGCGTTCTTGGGGCTGGAAGGATAGCCCTTCCGGCCTCTCGCCCGAAAGTTTTTAATGCGCGGCTTCGCCCGACCCAGTCCGATACCGAATGGCGCGGGCCTTGACGAGCAGGTCCAGGTACTGGGCTACGTCGGCCAGCGGCACGGGCTCGTAGCGGCCCGACAGGATGTCTCGAATTTCCGAAACGGTGCGCTTGCCGTCGACGAGGTTGAAGGCTTCGTAGGCCAGCACGTCGCCGCCTTCGTGCCTGCCCAGAGCGAGGCCGGCTGAAGCCGCCGGATCGATGCCGGACGTGTCCAGGTAGCTGTAATAGTAGACGTCGAGCGGACCTCGGATCTCGG
>Ga0137373_10000546_pt1 | contig 37255 bp, 29 predicted proteins | sample SagtaG_5_FD_104912 | JGI IMG/M metagenome (GOLD analysis project Ga0137373, IMG submission 104912) | Vadose zone soil microbial communities from Sagehorn Ranch, Mendocino, California, USA - Sage1_R_80_16 metaG | ecosystem: Environmental > Terrestrial > Soil > Vadose zone | place: USA... | reverse complement strand
GGGAGACAAGGTGAGTCCCGACATGAAGACGCGCATCGACGCCGCGGTCGAGAGATCACGCAAGGCGCTGCGCGGGGACGACATGAACGAGATCCGCTCCGCGCAGGAAGAGCTGACGAAAGTATTCAGCGAAGCCGGTCAGGCGTTCTACCAGAAGCAGGGCCAGGAGGGAGCCGCAGGAACTGCCGGCGCGCCGGGCGCGGAGGCGGGAGCAACGTCGGAGCCGGGCGCACCAGCCCAGGAAGACGTCGTCGAAGCGGACTACGAGATCGTGGACGACGCGAAGAAGTGACAGCCCGCAATGAAAAACGCTCCGGAGAATTTCTCCGGAGCGTTTTTTTGTGCTCGAACGTTATTTCGCGGACAGCACTTTCCAATCCCCGAGGTTCGCCCACCAGGCATCGGGTCTCATCCCCGCCGGCTCGATACGCTTCGAGATCCCGAAAACGCTGCGCAGCTCGTAAAGCCACATCGCCGGTGCGTCGTTCGACAACACGCGATATGCGCGCCGGTAGAGCGCGGCGCTCCGCTCCGGATTCATTTCGCGCGACGCGCTGTCGGCGAGCGCGTCGAAAACAGGATTGCTGTAGGAAGAAACATTGAAGCCGCCCGGTTTTGTCTGGGAGGTTGACCATTCTTCACTGAACGACGCCGGGTCCGGGTCGATGTGCCACGCGTTGAGCATCGCGTCGAATTTCTTCCCTTCCATCTGCGCGCCGAAGGTGTTCACCTCGAGAGGATCCAGTTTCACCGCCGCGCCGGCGCGCTTCCATTGATCCTGGAGCAGTACGGCGAAGCGCATGCGAATCGCGCTCGAGCTGGGAAGCATGAGACTGAACGCCAGCGGTGTCGCGTTCCGGGCGCGCATCCCGTCGGCACCGCGGCGCCAGCCGAGTGAATCCAGTGTATGTGAAGCGGCCGCACTGTCGAATGCGATGTCCGTTGACGTGTCGGCCGTGAAGAGAGCGCGCGTAAACGGTCCGTGGCCGACGACGCCGAGCGTATCGAAGACGCTTTTTACCAGCGACGCCCGGTCGACTGCCATCACCAGTGCGCGTCTCGTCGCAGCGTCACCGAACACAGCGTGCGGTCCGCTGCCATCCGGCCGCCGCGTGTTGAAGCCGACGTACCCGTAATCCAGACCGGGCCCCGTTTTCACGACGTGCCCACCCGAACCGGCGACGCGGGACAGGAATTCCAGCTTCACGACGTCCAGAAAATCAGCCGCGCCGCTGACGAAGCGCAGTGCAGCGGCGTTGTAGTCGTTGGCCACCGTCCAGATGACGCGATCCGCCTGCGGGCGTCCGCGATAGTTCGCGCTGTCCGCGACGAGCACGATGCGTGAGCCGCGGTTCCATTCGCCGAAGCGAAAGCGGCCGCTCCCGATGGGCTTCGACGCGAACGGAGACGCCCGCAGATCCGCCGTCCTTGTTCCTTCTAGAACGTGCGACGGAAGAATCGGAACCGGACTGGCAACCTTGAAAAATTCATCCGGTGGGTGACGGCTCAGCCACACTCGTGCGGTGAGAGAGTCGGGCGTCGAAACCGAATCGACGTCGTCCAGATTCGAGGAAAGCGGCGATGCGAGCGACGCATCCTTGACCAACGCAAAGGTGAACGCAACGTCCTTCGCGCGCACCGGAGCTCCATCGTGCCACTTGGCACTATCCTGCAGATGAAAATCAATCCAGCTCGAGTCGGGCGCCCAGCTCCACGATTTCGCGAGCCGCGGCCGGAATCCGACGTCGCCGATCGTGTTCAAACTGTCGCCGATGTCGGCGAGATTGTCGAAGATCTGATCGGTGACCTGCTTGCCCTGCACCGAAAGCACCACCGGCGGGAAGAGAGCGTCGGCGTCGGCCGAAGCGGAGATGACGATCGTTCCACCCGATGCCCCCCGGCCGGACTCGCCTGCGCAGGCCAGGCCGGACAGCAGTGCACCGCCGACACCGGCAACCGCAAGAACTTTTCGAGCTCCGATCACCTGGTTCCCATCCGTAGTCCATTCGTTTCGCCGTTACCGTGCGCTCGTTTCTGCGTGCCTCGGTCATCGGACGACTGCGTCGCCGCCCACTCCAGGAAAATCTCCAGCAGCTGCGGATCGAACTGTCCCTCGGACCGCATCAGCTCGACCGCCCGCTCGTGCTACAGCGCCTTCCGGTATCCACGCGTCGTTGTGAGCGCGTCATAAACGTCGGCGATGCGGAGGATGCGCGCCGGCAGAGGTGTCTCTTCCCCGACGAGCCCCTGCGGATAGCCGCTTCCGTCCCACCGCTCGTGATGGCTGCGAATCATCGCCCTCACGTCGCCCGGAAATTCGACATCCGCGACGAGCTCGACTCCCGCGTCCGGATGGCGCTTCATAAGCTCCCATTCGTCCGGCGACAGTGGGCCCGGCTTGTTGAGGACCTCGACCGGAACGATGATTTTCCCGACGTCGTGCAGCAGAGCACCGAGCCGGAACCAGAACATCTCCCGGGCGTCGATACCCGCCCGCACGGCAAGAATGCACGCAAGTTCGGCGACACGCTCGCAATGACCCTGCGTATAGTGGTCCTTCCCCTCAATCGAATCTCCCCACTTCCGCGCGATCTCGAAGAAACGCGCTTCCAGCGCCGCGTTTCTTCGCTCCACCTGTGCCGCACGGTGGGTCGCGTTCAGCTGGTCGTATATCGCTCTCGATCGGTTCAGATACGCCAGCATTTCCCGATGCCGCCGCTCCACCCAGGTGAGCTCCGCGAACTGCTCGGCGACGTCGGCGGTCAGTAGGAGGTCTCCGCAATTCGCGGCGTGGTCGGCGGCGAGCATCAGAAACTCGCTCGCCTTGTCGCGATCGCCCTTTTCGCGGGCGATAACTCCCAAATGCCGGTACACTTCTCCGATCCACGCCTGCGGCGCATCACTCGCAATCGCGAGAAGCCGGTTGCTCGCGTCCACTGCCGCGTCGAATCGCTTCATCGCGATCCAGAGCTGGATCTGGTTGACCGCTACCGTCAATTCGTTTGCATGGTCGCCGGTTTCCGAAAACGCCCTCGCCGCATCAGCGTACGCGGACTCCGCCGCATCGAATTCACCGAGATCGAGGTATGCGAGGCCGATGTTGTTCAGAACCTGACCTTCGTAGCTCCGAAGTCCGAGCAGCTGATACCCGGTCAGGCTGAGGCGAAAGGCGCTCAACGCCCCGGAAAGATCCCCGCGGATGTTCGCGACCGTGCCGAGGTTCTGATCGATCATCGCTAACAGGGCGCGATCTTCCGTCAGCATCGCGCGCGAGCGGGCGGCAGCATACATCTCCGCTGCCTGATCCAGGTTTCCTGCCATCTGCTCGGCAATGCCGACCACGTTCAGAGCCTGGGCGACGGCTCTCGGTCTCTTCGCTTCTTCGGCAGCAGCGACCGCCGCGCGAAGGACTTCCATCGCGAGTGCGCGGTTGCCGTTTTCGAGATGAGCTCGGCCAAGCCAGCGCAAGGCAGACAGACGGGTCTCCATCGTCGTTCCGGACTGATTGACGATCGCTTCGTACTCGGCGCAGGCGTCGGCCCACCGCCCGTCCAACTCGGCGCTTTTGGCCGCATCGAGTCTGGCGATAATCTCGGGCGACTCGCCAAAGCCGACGTCCGAATCGGCGTTCGAGATCATGAGGATGCCAGGATGGTGCGCCTCACCTGTCCCTGCTCGCGAAGCTTGCGTGCGAGCGTGGGGCGCGAAATACCGAGAATGCGCGCAGCCGCGCTGAGATTTCCGCTCGTCAACCCGAGGGTGATCTTGATCGCTTCGTGCTCGATCGCCTCGAGCGATTTCCCTTCCGTCGGAATGTTGATCGCGGTCCCGGACGCGGCTCCCACCAACGGAACGAGTGAGCGCCGGCTGAGCGACAGATGCCGCGGCTCGATCACATCCCCTGAGCAGATCACGACCGCTCGCTCGATCACGTTTTTCAGCTCGCGAATGTTTCCCGGCCAGTGGTGCCTCTCGAGCGCCTCGATGGATTCATCGGCCAGCCGCAGGCCGGACCGTTTTTCCACGAGGGCATGATGCTGAACAAAATGCCTTGCCAGCAGCGCAACGTCACCCGCTCTCTCGCGCAACGGCGGCAGCTCGAGACGGGCGACATTCAGACGGTAGTAAAGGTCTTCGCGAAACAAGCCGTCGGACACGGCCTTCTCGATGCGCGCGTTCGTCGCCGCGATGACCCGGGCGCCCATCGTCAGCTCCTTTGCCCCGCCAAGCCGGCGATACTGCCTTTCCTCGAGCACGCGAAGGAGCTTCGCCTGGAGATTGAGAGGCAGATCCACGATTTCGTCGAGGAAAATCGTACCCGCGCCGGCGAGCTCTAAGAGTCCGTGCTTGAGGGCGCGGGCATCGGTGAATGCGCCCGCTTCGTGACCGAACAGTTCACTTTCGAGGAGCGTCCCGGGAATCGCTGCGCAGTTTATGGCGACGAAAGGGTGTGACTCGCGGACGCTGCCGGAATGAATTCCGCGCGCGAAGAGCTCCTTACCGGTGCCTGTTTCGCCGGCAAGCAATACCGTTACACTTCGGCTGGCAGCGATCTGGATCGCATGGCCGATGACTTCGGTGATTGCCGCGCTCGTACCAACGATATGCGACGGCCATCGCACGTGCGACGATGGCTTCGAGTCCCGCGAATTGATTGGGAATCCTTTTGGGAGACAGGCAGAAGCTATGAGCGGGGCGCCGCCGGAACAATAGCGCGCTGCCCCGAAGGGTGAGCTTCCCGGTTCGCTTCGCGGCGCGGTGGCGCGCCGCGAACGCTATGTCAGGCCGGCAATGCCTGCAGCCGCGATTTCAAATCCGCTGCGTCGAACGCCGCGCCGATTCCCTCAAACGAATCCACCGCCTGCTTCCAGGCACTTCGCGCGCCGCTACCGTCTCCGGACGCGCGAGATACCTCACCGAGCTCACGGAGAACCTCGGCAAGCAGAAGCTGGTCCTGCGCGCCCTCCGCCTCATAGCGCGCTATACGAAGGGTCGCCATTCCGTCGTCGTACGCGCCCTTCTTGCACTCGATTCTCGCGCGGCACTTCAACGCCTCGGCGGCACTCAGATGGTCGCCGCGCCGCTGCGCGTCGTCCAGCGACTTGGCGCACAATTCCTCCGCGATGTCGAGCTCGCCCATCCCGATCCAGACTTCCGCGAGATTCAGGGTGATGACGCACTCGACGAGAGCGTCCTGCCGGGCCTTTGCTATATCGAGCCCGCGCTGCAGCGCTTTTCTGGCCTCGCTGTAATTGCCGCGCTTCGTGTACAGCATGCCGAGGTTGTTGAGCACCCACGACATCGCCTGCTGATCTTTCGCCTGCTCGAATGCCGTGAGACTCGTTTCGTAACGCGCCTCGGCGGACGCAAAGTCGCCGCGCATGTTGGCAAGCACGCCGCGATTCTGCTCGATCATTCCGAGGAGTCGATTGTCCTCGGCGCGCGTGGCGAGCTCGGCGGCGTTTCCATATAGCCGTTCAGCTTCGCGCAAATCACCACGCCGCTGCGCAATGATGGCGAGACAGTTCACCGCGTGTGCCTGCGAGCCGACCGATGGAATCTTCTCGGCAATCGAGAAGCTCCTCAGGTAATTCCGGTATGCACCCTCGGTGTCCCCGTTTTCCCGAAGCAGCGTTCCCTTCCAGCGCAGGACGTCGGCAAAAAGCTGGTCAGGCTTCGATTTCTCGAGCTGCTCCAGAGCGTCGTCATACAGCGCTAGAGCGCGAGACATCTCACCGCTCTGCTCGGCAAGCCGCGCATTGTCGATCACCTGCTTTACCGAAGTCATCTCGGAAGAAGTGGTTCCGGGCCCGCGTGTGTCAGTTGAATCGTCTCTTCAGGCATTTGTGAGCTAGTCAGTGAGTTCAAGGTGGTTGCAGGACCCAAGTCGTTTTCCTCCTGCGACTGCGAAGCTCTACAAACCGGCGTCGCTTGCATCCCCTACCTCCGTGACTCCGGATGCGAGGATGTACCTCGAGAAGTGATTCAAATACCAGAATTGACTGACAGGGACGCCGGCGACGCTGAAGGTGGTCGTCGTTACTTCGATTTCGGCGGCGAATGCCACGCCCGCGCGCGAGATCGATTCGTGTCCGTCAGCCAAATAGGCTGCATACAGCGCCTGCGAAAATCCCGGAACGGCAGCGCTCGTGTTGAGCAGTCCCTGGCTCACCACAGCGGGCCTGCTGAACCGGAGGCCGTGCGGCAGCAGATCGTACGCGACCGATTGGCCGGGCAGCGCCACGACCGTGATCGTGTTGTCCGATGAAAGCGCGCCCGGTGGGAACGTGATCGAAAAATCTGCGGCTGGCAGTGAGATCGTTCCGCCCGCTGCGGCGCTGATGAAAGCCGAGGCGCTGTACTGACCCTTCGCGTGGCTACCCCCCCAGGTAACCGCGTGTGTGGCCAATCCTCTGCCTGACGGAGCAGCCGTAAATTGAACGGCTCGCGTCGAAGAAGGTGAAAGGACGGGACTCACGATGCCGCTCGTGTCCGAGCATGCGGCGGCAAGGACTGCCGTCGCTGCCAACACGTAGCGGTGTGTAAATAGGATCTCTTTCATTTGGCACACCTTGGGAGTGTTTGGGAAGGGCCCTGCTCTCGTCTCTTGCTGCGCAAAAGCTTGCTGCGTCCTGTCAGGGACTCGCTGTTAGTAGAGGCCGTCGCCGTCACTGACGACAGCATAGACGCCGGAAGCGAGGATGTATCGCGAGAAGTGATTCAAGTACCACGTCGACCGTACAGGAAGTCCCGTGTCGTCGAAATGGGTGCGCGACGATATGATCTCGGCAGCCGTCGCCTGTCCCTGACTCGAAATTGCCTCACGGCCGTCGCGCAAATACGCAGCATACAGAAGCCGTGAACCGGCTGCTCCCCTGCCCGGGGCAGTCTTGGAGAGACCCTGGGTTACCACGACCGTCTTCCCGAACTGCAGCCCGTGCGGGAGGAAATCATAAGCGACCGACGCTTCGGAAAGCGCGACGATCGTGATCGTGACATCCTGCTTCAACGCTCCGGCGGGAAAAGTGATCGTGACGTCTGCATCAGGAATCGAGAGCGATCCGCCGGCGGAGCCGATGACGCCCGAGGTGCTGTACTGAGCGTTTGCGTGCGTGCCGGACCAACGTACAGCCTGCACGGCAAACGCCTGTCCCGGCACCGCAGACACAGCCCCAATCGAGTGCGACGGCGCGGAAAAAATCGGGCCGACAGGAGACCCGATGTCTGAACACGCCGCGGCGAGCACGGCAATAGCCAGCAAGCCAAGGCGCTGCTTCATGCTGAGTTGATGACAGATTCGGTGTTGTTTCACGCAGGCGCGTATAAGCATCAAGAGTGCCATACATTAAGTCATTGCATAACAAGGACTTACTTACTTCCGAAGGGCTGTTTGCATATAACAATCTGTTACAGGTGTAACATAACATTATAGGATATTGTTGTCCGAGCCGCCGCACATTTCAGCGCTCGCCTTGTTCCTGTGGACGCCGGGAAAAAACCCCCTTTGCTGCTCTTTACGTTCTCCCTCTAAAACTTTCGGAGGCGATAGCGGCCGCCGGGGTTGACCGCTTCGACGCGATTGGAGTGTATTCTGAGATGAAACCCCGTGCACTCTTTTGGGTCTAATAGAACTGAACCTCTTTCAAGCAGAAGCCATATGTCCATCGGAACGCAACGCGCGCGGCTCATCGTAGCTGCCGTCACCGCCTTCGTCGGCGGCCTCATCATCGCTTCCGGACTGAATCTCACTCATCTCGGTTTTGCGCAGAGCACGCCGAGTGCCGCGCAGGTCCAGCCGATCACGGAAGCCAGCAATGCATTCGTGGCGATCGCAAACCAGGTCACTCCAGCGGTCGTTGCGATAGAGGTGTCCACCGCGAATCGCGCGACCGGCTCCCGTGCGCATCCCCAGATCCCCGAGGGAATGCCGCCCGACATGCAGGAATTCTTCCGGCAGTTCGACGTCCCGCAGCAACGTCTCAGACGCGGGAGCGGATCCGGCTTCATCGTCACGCGCGACGGCTACATCCTGACCAACAACCACGTCGTCACGAATCCCGATCACGAGACGGTTGCCGACCAGGTGATCGTGCGGCTGATGGATCATCGTGTATTCACCGCGAGAGTCGTCGGCCACGACAAGACGACCGACGTCGCCGTTATCAAAATCGACGGCAATAACCTCCCGACGATGGCGCTAGGCGATGATGCCAAATCGAGGACCGGCGAGTGGGTTCTGGCCATTGGGAACCCGCTCGGCCTCGAGTTCACGGTCACGGCGGGCATCATCAGCGCCAAAGGACGGAGTCTTTCGGAGCTGATGAACGAGAACGGCAACAACCGTTACGCCATTAGCGATCTCATTCAGACCGATGCGGCCATCAATCCGGGCAACTCGGGCGGACCGCTGGTGAATTCGCGCGGTGAGGTGATCGGTATCAATAGTGCGCTCGCCAGCGCGACAGGCTACTACGCCGGATACGGCTTCGCGATTCCGATCACGCTCGCGAAGCGCGTGATGGACGAGATAGTCGCTCACGGACGCGTGCGCATCCCGGCGCTTGGAGTGCAGATCAATGAAGTGAAGCCCGAGGACGCCGCCGTCGCCGGCATGAAGGAGATTCGCGGCGCGCTGGTGCAGAACTTCCCGAGCGACAACACGCCGGCGAAGAAAGCCGGCATTCAGCCCGGTGACATCATCATCACAGCGGATGGTCAGGCGATCGACCGCGTGAGCACGCTGCAACGAATCATTCGCAATCATTCGCCGGGCGAGACCGTCACGATCGAAGTGATGCGCTACGGTCAGAAGAAATCGTTCAATGTTCCGCTGATGGAAGCCGACACGGAACCTCAGGTCGCTACAACGACGAATCCTGTCGCGCCCGCATCAGGCGGAACGCTCAACAAGACGCTCGGCATTTCAGTCGCGCCCCTCACCACGCAGCTGGCACAGAGCGCGAACATCACGCCCGGGCGAGGCATTGTCGTCACAGACGTTGTTGCCCTAGGACCGGCGCAGGATCGTCTCACAGAGCGCGACGTGATAACGGAAATCATTTATCCGGCGCCGCGACGCGTAATCACCTCGCCGGCGCAGCTCCAACAGGCGCTGTCCGGCGTAAGGGCGGGACAGTACATCAGTCTGAGCGTCTTCAATCTGGATGATCCGTCGCACACGCCGCGGATCGTGAACCTGAGAATCGGACAGTAGGCTAGGCACGTTCACCAAAAAAAAAGCCCCCGCGAATTGCGGGGGCTTTTTTCATTCGGCGATCATGACGCGATCGTCATGCGATCGACTGAAGAACGCGATTTATCTGCGCTCGAAGCGCGCTCGCATCGGCCGCGCTCAGCCTGCCGGATCTCGCCATCGCGTCAAGCTCGTTGAGCAGACTGCGAAGTTGGCCCGAAGCGGCATTGGTGTTGCCGGCAGTGAGCTGATTCGCTGCGGCGCCAAGCTTGCTCTGCAGCGAGTTGGCGCGACCGGAGCTACGCAGCGCAAAATTTAGGACTGCAGGCAACTTTGCGATAGAAAAATTCCCGAAGCGGCGTATTGATTAATTTTTGATGGGCCTCGCGAAAGTGGCGGAACTGGTAGACGCGCTAGCCTTAGGAGCTAGTGGGGCAACCCGTCCGGGTTCGAGTCCCGGCTTTCGCATGGAACGACGGCGATAAACGAGTAGCGAGTATATGGTGGGCTAGTTTGACTCGTTACTCGTCGGTCGTTACTCGTCGTAGTTCAGGCATCCGACCGCATCCAAGGCGTGCGTTTTCGTACCAATCAGCCTGTTATATTGCGCGCATGAACATCGACTTCGATCCTGCGAGCACGCAGGGCGTTGAGCGCCATATAAAGGTTTCCGTTCCGGTGGAATCCGTGCGCGAAGCCGAGGAGAAAGCGGCGCGCCGGTACGCTTCGACCGTGAGGCTGCCGGGCTTCCGTCCGGGCAAGGCGCCGGCGGCGATGGTGCGGAAGAAATTCGGCGACGCGATCAGGCAGGAAGCGCTCGAAGCCTTGGTCCGAGAAGCATACCAGGAGGTCCTCTCCAAGCAGGACCTCAAGATCGCGTCGCAGCCGCACGTGCACGATCTCAAGTTCAAGGAAGGCGAGCCGCTTACTTTCGAGCTTCATCTCGAGGTCCGGCCGACAATCGAGCTCGCCAGGGTCAGCGGCTTCCGAATCGACCGTCCCGCCGTCGTTCTGACGGACGACCAGGTCGATGCTCAGATCGAGCAGCTTCGCGACGACAAGGCAACGCTGACTCCGGTCAGCGAAAAACCGATGCCGGGCGATCTGGTCAATGTGCAGATGTCTACCGGAACGGAAGGCGAGGCCGCCGAGCCCAAGAGCTATCCGATCGAGCTGGGTGCAAAACAGGCGATTCCCGGCATCGAGGAGCTCATCATGGAAGCCGCGCCGGGTGAAACCGTCGAGCGCCCTGTGAAATGGCCGGACGACTTTCCCGATGAAAAGCAGCGCGGACAGACGAAGCTCGTTCGCGTGACCGTCAGCGACGTAAAGCGTAAATCGTTGCCGGCACTCGACGACGCATTCGCCCGCGAAGTCGGTGATTTCGATTCAATCGACGCCCTGAGAAAAGCCGTTCGCGACGATCTCAGGCACCACGCCGAGCACGAGGCGGAGGCCACCCTACGCCAGAAGTTGATCGAAGAGATCATCTCGGCGAACCGTTTCGACGTTCCGCGCACCTGGATTCAGGAGCTTGTCGGCAACTACGCGGCTGGGTACGGAGTTCCGGACGACCAGAAGGAAAAGTTCTTCGAGGAGTTCCGGCCGATCGCCGAGCGGCAGATCAGACGGGATCTGGTAATCGAGACGCTGGCGGAGCGCGAAGGACTGGCGGCGACGGAAAAAGAAATTGACGACCGTATCAGCGAGCAGGCGGAAAAACGGAAGATGAATCCGGGACAACTTTACGCTTCGCTGGAGAAAGCGGGACGGATCAAGGAGATCGAGCGCAGCATCACCGAGGACAAGGTGTTCCGGTGGCTACTGGAGCGAAACGAAGTACAAACCAATGCCTAAACGCACGGAAGACGACGAGCCAATGCCAACCATCTATACGCCTTACGTCATCGAGCGCTCGAGTCGCGGAGAGCGCACCTACGACGTCTTTTCGAGACTCCTCATGGATCGCATCATCTTCCTCGGGACTCCGATCAACGACGACGTCGCGAACATCGTCATCGCGCAGCTTCTCTTTCTGGAGTCGGACAATCCGGAGCGCGACATCCACATGTACATCAACTCGCCGGGGGGAAGTGTATCGGCGGGATTGGCGATCTACGACACGATGCAATATCTGAAATCTCCGGTGAACACGAGCTGCATGGGACTCGCCGCGAGCATGGGCGCGTTTCTGCTGGCCGCTGGCCGTCCGGGAAAGCGTTCGGCGCTTCCGCACTCACGAATCATGATCCACCAGCCCTCGCAGGGCGGCGGGGGCGGCACCGCTTCCGATATCGAGATTCAGGCGAAGGAGATCCTTTGGCTCCGGTCGAAGATGAACGAGCTGATGGCCCGGCACACAGGCCAGCCGGTGGAGCGGATCGAGCGGGACACCGATCGGGACCGTTTCATGTCGGCGGAGGAAGCCAAGGAATACGGGCTGATCGACAACGTCATCACTTCCCGCGGAGAATTGGAAGAAGCGCTGGCGAAACGATGACGCTGGCTGCTGCGGCAGGGTTCGGCGACTATTTTTTCATTGTTGCCAGAGCCGACCGGAGCCCTTGCACAACACGCTTTACATCTGCTGAGCTCGGCTCATACCTGGCGATCTGACTCTGCCTTGACAGCTCCGCCATTCGCCTGAGACCGCGAACGTAGGGTCCGCAATAGCGACAAATTCTGAAATGCAGCTTCGCCATGAGCTGCACCACGAATGGTTTTTGGGCGAGTTGATCGCTCGCTGCGAGTCCGACGAGATCCTTACAGCTGAACATCCGCCGCCCCGTGAATGCCTTTCGCCTCCATGCACTCGCGGAGGGAGTTCCGCGCGCGAAACAGAAGCACTGCGAGGTTATTCGCCGAAACCGTGAGAATCTTACAGATCTCTACAGTTTCCAGTTGCTCGATTTCACGTAGCACGAAGGCGGTCCGCCGATTGTCGGCCATATTTTCCATGCAGTCGTTCAGCCACGCCAGCGCCTGCTGCCCCGCCGTGTATGCCTCCGGCGATCGCGGCGGCCGCACCCACCGCCCACGTTCGTCAAATCGGGATTTGAAGACAGCGTCAACGTCGTCGTGCAGCTCTTCCCGGCGGGAGACTCTTCGCCGCTCAGCTACCTTGTTGAGGAAAATTCCATAGAGCCACGTCCGGACATTCGCTCGCCCATCGAAGATCTCCGCCTTTTGAACGAAGACGAGCATCGTTTCCTGAAGCGCGTCGAGAGCATCGTCATGACTCAGGCCGGCCGCCCGGCCCGCCCGAAGAAGGGGACCGAGGTTTTCGCGGGCGATGGCCTCCATCGTTGCCTCGTCCCGTTCACGAATTAGAGCGACCCGCTCGTCTGGCTCGCGCAACTCAGGCCCGGTGATGTTGGATCACTCTGTAATCCTACGAGCGCTGGCGTCAAATACCAGAGATTGGGGGACCTGAAGGTTCGCCTTCGCCAACTCGAAATAGGAGGGATTATGGGACGGCTGGTAAAGAACGGCGCCCTGGCTGGAATCGCCGGCGGAATCGTGTTCGGAGCTCTGATGGCAATGATGGGAATGCTGCCGATGATCGCGAGGCTCGCCGGATCTTCGAGCTCCGCCGTGGGAATGCTGCTGCATCTGGTCATCAGTGCGGTGATCGGCGCCGGTTTTGCGCTGTTACTCGGGCGTTTCCTGACGGGCATGGGCCAGTCGCTGGTTGCGGGAATCATTTACGGAATGTTTTGGTGGTTTCTGGGCCCACTCACGCTGATGCCTCTGATGATGGAAATGGGCACGCAATGGAACACGGCCGCAATGGCGAAACAGATGCCGAGTCTAATGGGGCACATGATCTATGGAGCGGTTCTTGGTCTGACCTTCGTGTGGCTTTCGAGGCGCGGGCAAGCGCCGGTCGAGCCGCGGCACGCTTGAGGTGACTTCGAATTCGCCCTGATACCCTCGGATGGTGTTAATGGACAAAAACAATCAACCGGCATCCGAGGCGCGAAAAACGACGAGCAAAGAATTCGATCTCATCGTGATCGGTACGGGCGCCGGTGGGAGTGCGCCCGCGATGAAGTGCCGTCGGGCCGGATGGAAAGTCGCGGTGGTGGATGACGAGCCATACGGCGGAACCTGCTCGCTTCGCGGGTGCGACCCGAAAAAGGTTTTGGTCGGCGCGGCGGATGCGTGGGACTGGAGCCGCAGAATGTCGGGCGCGGGCCTCGGCGGCAACGGGTACGTGGACTGGCAGGCGCTAATGCGCTTCAAACGCAGCTTCACCGATCCAGTCGCCCCGGCGCGCGAGAAGCTGTTCGGTGACGCCGGAATCGCAATGTACCACGGCTCGGCGAAGTTCCTCGCTGAAGACCGGATCGAAGTGCGCGGCGAGGTACTTACGGCGAGGCATTTCCACATTGCGACGGGCGCAAGTCCGGCGAAACTTGGAATCCCCGGCGAGGAGCACTTGCTAACCAGCACTGATTTTCTCGAGCTGGAATCGTTGCCGCCCAGAATCGCGTTCATCGGCGCGGGCTACATCTCGTTTGAATTCGCGCACGTTGCCCAGCGAGCGGGTTCGCAGGCGATAATTTTTGGACGAGGCGCCGCTCTCAAGGGGTTCGATGCCGACATTGTTGGTCGCCTTGTCGCGCACTCCAGGACGACCGGAATCGATCTCCGGCTTTATGCCGAAGTCCTCGGTGTCGAGAAGGCCGACAGCGGTTATGTCATCGTCTCGCAGGGCACGAGCGGCGCCGAGCGAATCTCCGCCGACCTGGTGGTGCACGGTGCCGGCCGGGCCCCGAACACCGGTGGGCTGAATGCGTCAGCCGCCGGGATCGCGCTCGATGAAAAAGGCGGCATTGCGGTAAATGGATTTCTACAGAGCGTTTCCAACCCGATTGTTTACGCGGCCGGGGACGTCGCGCTCCCGGAAGGATCCGCTCCGCTTACTCCCGTCGCCGCTCACGAAGGCCACATCGTCGCCTCGAACCTCCTGCGCGGAAACAATGCTCGCCCGGACTATCGGGGGATACCGAGCGTCGTTTTCACAATTCCTCCACTGGCGGCTGTCGGCATCACCGAGACAGTGGCAAGGGAACGCGGACTTGAGGTGAGAGTAAAGGCCGAGGACACGGCAAGCTGGTTCTCGAGCAGGCGCGTACGGGAGCCCGCCGCGGCATACAAGACCATCGCCGACGCCGCAACCGACCGCGTGCTCGGGGCGCACATACTCGGGCCAAACGCCGAAGAGGTAGTGAATCTCTTCGCCCTGGCGATGCGTCACGATATCACCGCAGGGGAATTACGGCGCGGAATTTACTCTTACCCCACGAGCTCGTCCGACGTCGCGTACATGATCTGATCGAGTCGGACGTTCGAGCCGGCGGCATTTCACCGCTTTTACCACGGAAGAAACGCGAAGCGCTTCCCATTCGTCCATTCGAGGAGATTTCGGCTGTAGACAGCACTTTTGGCTTGACCGCTTTCCGCGCCTCCATTAACTCTCAGATAGCCTGAGGGTGTTCGAGATTTATCCGTCATTAACCCCACGACACCGCGCCTAACTCATGTCTCAAGAGAAACATCTGCGTTGCTCGTTCTGCGGGAAGTCCAAGGACTCCGTCCGGAAGTTCATTTCCGGACCGTCCGTGTACATCTGCAACGAGTGCATCGCGCTGTGCAATGAGATCCTGGCGGAGGATGAAGAGCGGGAGGTTGCGGAGGCGATCACACAGGTGCCTTCGCCGCAGGAGATCAAGGACGTTCTCGATCAGTACGTGATCGGTCAGGAGCAGGCGAAGAAGGCGCTGTCGGTATCGGTTTACAATCATTACAAGCGTATCAACTCGACGACGATCAAGGACGATGACGTCGAGCTCGACAAGTCGAACATTCTGCTCATCGGACCGACGGGTGTCGGCAAGACTCTGCTGGCGAGAACACTCGCGCGCATTCTCGACGTGCCGTTCACGATCGCGGACGCGACGACGCTCACCGAAGCGGGCTATGTCGGCGAGGATGTAGAAAACATTCTGGTTCGCCTGCTGCAGGCCGGGGACTTCAACGTCGCCGAGTGCGAGCGCGGAATCGTCTACATCGACGAGATCGACAAGATCGCGCGCAAGTCCGAGAACCCGAGCATCACCCGTGACGTGTCGGGCGAAGGGGTGCAGCAGGCACTGCTCAAGATCATCGAGGGAACGGTAGCATCGGTTCCGCCTCAGGGCGGACGGAAGCACCCGCAGCAGGAATACATCCAGCTCAACACGAAGGACATTCTCTTCATCTGCGGCGGCGCATTCGACGGTCTCGAGAAGATCATCGAAGCGCGCACCGGACGCCGCCAGATCGGGTTCAACAACATGGCGAAGAAGAACGGTGTCAACCCGCAGAATATTTTCGGAGAGGTAGAGCCGGACGATTTGCTCCGCTACGGACTCATACCGGAGCTCGTCGGCCGTCTGCCCGTCACCGTCGCCCTGGAAGGACTCGACGAGTCCTCGCTGATCAGAATCCTCAAAGAGCCGAAGAACGCGCTCACGAAGCAGTACGTCAAGCTGTTCGGCCTCGAGGAAGTGAAGATCACGTTCGAGGAAGGCGCTCTCGCCGCAATTGCGCAGAGGGCGCTGAAGCGAGGCACGGGCGCACGCGGACTGCGCGCGATTCTCGAAGAGGTCTTGATGGAAGTGATGTTCGACTTGCCGAGCCGCGACGACGTCGTGGAAGTGCGCGTGACGGAGTCGTGCATCAACAACGGCACGCAACCGCTTCTCGAGATCTCTCCGATGCGGAGAAAGAAAGAGGCCTAAAGGGATGGCTCCATAGGGCTCAGCCGGCCACTACCGAGGCCCTCCGCAACCAGGCATCTTCGCTACCACCTTGCCGCTTCTCCGCTCTCTCGTTTCTAACACATGACCCAAGTATTCGAGCGGGACAACGAAAGCATTCCGACGTCCGATCGCATCCCGGTGCTGCCTCTCCGGGATGTTGTCATTTTCCCGTATGTCGTCATCCCGCTTCTCGTCGGGAGGGCAGCGTCCCTTGCAGCGATAGAAGCGGCAGTCGCGGAGGACAAGCTCCTTCTGCTTGTCGCACAGCGGGACGGGGAAAAGCAGGAGCCGGCGGCGGCTGATCTCCACCGCACCGGCGTCCTCGCCCGCATTCTTCAAGTCACGCGAATGCCGACGGGCACGACGCGCGTTCTCGTCGAAGGCCTCGCCCGCGCGCAGATCACACGCTACATAGCGGGCGGCGATTTTCTGCGCGCTGTCGCGTCACCGGCGCCCTTCCCCGACGCTGCGGCCAATCCCGAGGCGACAGCGCTCGCCCGGCGGATGATGACGGCGTTCGAGGAATACGTGGGACTTCATCGCCGCATTCCGGCTGAGATCGTTTCCATCATTCAGGGAACCGAGTCGGAAGAGCGCCAGGCGTATGGCGTGGCGGCCCACATGGCGATCCGCTTCGAGATCCGGCAGAAGCTGCTCGAAGCGGACACGCTGAAGGGATTCCTGGAGATGCTCGCCGAGCTTCTGAACGGCGAGATAGAGCTTCTCCGGCTCGAGCGAAAGATCGACGACGACGTTCGCGGGGCGATGTTCCAGAACCAGCGCGAGTTCTATCTCCAGGAGCAGCTGCGCGTAATCCACCGCGAGCTCGGCGAAGAGGACGGCGACGATTTCAGCGACCTCGAGGCGGCCATCAAGAAGAAGGCTCTGCCTGACCCGGTCGAGGCGAGGGCGATGCGCGAGCTCCGGAAGCTGCGCCGGATGCCACCGATGTCACCGGAGTTCACCGTCGCACGGAATTTCATCGACTGGATCGTCGCCATTCCATGGACCGAGCGCACCGACGAGGTTCTCGACCTCGCGTACGCGAGGACGATCCTCGACACCGATCACTACGGTCTCGAAGAGGTGAAGGACCGCATCCTCGACTTCATCGCGGTCATGTCGCTCGTCGGCCGTCTCGACGGCCAGATTCTCTGCCTCGTCGGTCCGCCCGGCGTGGGGAAGACATCGCTCGGGCGCTCCATCGCGCGCGCGCTCGGGCGGCGATTCGTGCGCATGGCACTCGGCGGAGTGCGCGACGAAGCGGAAATCCGCGGTCACCGCAGAACGTACATCGGCTCGATGCCCGGACGAATCGTCCAGGCGATGCGCCGGGCCGAAGTGATCAATCCGGTCATTCTTCTCGACGAAGTGGACAAGCTCGGCCAGGATTTCCGCGGCGATCCGGCGGCTGCGCTTCTCGAGGTGCTCGATCCCGAGCAGAACACCTCGTTCAACGACAACTACCTCGAGCTCGATTACGATCTGTCGCAGGTGCTGTTCATCACTACGGCGAACTCGCTCGGCGGAATTCCCGAAGCGCTGCGGGACCGGATGGAGATCCTGCGCATCAGCGGCTATCTCGACCACGAGAAGCTGGCAATCGCGCGGCAGTTTCTGCTGCCGCGGCAGATCGAAGCGAACGGACTTTCGAAGACTGAAGTGAGCGTCGAGCCTGACGTCATTCCGGCGATCATGCGCGGCTACACGCGCGAAGCCGGCGTTCGCGAGCTCGAGCGGAAGATCGCGCGCGTGGCGCGGAAGATGGCTCGCGCAACCGCAGAGGCCGGCAATGTCGCGCCGCAGGCCGATGTGCCTCCGCAGGCGCGCCCAACGCGGACAATTCGCGTCTCCGATCTGAAGGAGCTACTCGGGAATCCTCCATTCGATCCGGATGACACGTCGCTCGAGGACAAGATCGGCGTCGCATCGGGGCTCGCATACACCCAGGTAGGCGGCGAGGTGCTGGAGATCGAGGTCAGCGTCGTCAAAGGTCACGGACGCGTGCAGCTGACGGGCACACTGGGCGACGTAATGAAGGAGTCGGCAAAGGCGGCGCTCAGCTACGCGCGGTCACGCGCACGCGCGCTCGGAATCGAATCGGAATTTCATCGCAACCGCGACATCCACATTCACATGCCCGCCGGCGCCACGCCAAAGGACGGTCCGTCCGCAGGAATCGCGATCGCCACCGCCGTGATCAGCGCGCTCACCGGCGCGCCCGTGCGAGGCGACGTCGCGATGACAGGAGAGATAACACTTCGCGGTCGCGTTCTCCCCATTGGCGGCCTGAAGGAGAAAGCGGTCGCGGCACACCGGAGCAAGGTCAGCCATGTGATCATCCCGGCGCAGAACGCGCGAGAGATCGAGGAATTACCGGCGGAGGTTCAAGCGGGAATCAGGTTCCATGCGGTGAAGACGATGGATGAGGTTCTGGCTCTCGCCCTGCGGCCATTGAAGCCGGTTTCCGCGGGCGAGCCGTTGTACGACTCGCCGACGACGCACTGATGGCTGGCGCCGGATCCGACCCACTGGTGATCCGGAGTCTCGAATTCATCGGCGGGACGGCCGAGCGCGGCGGATGGCGCCCACAGACAGAGCTGCCGGAGATCGCATTCGCCGGCCGCTCGAACGTCGGCAAATCGTCGCTGCTGAACGCTCTGGTTCAGCGGAAATCCATCGCCCGCGTGAGCAAGACTCCCGGCAGAACGCGAGAGATAAATTTCTTCCGGGTGAACGATGCGTTCGTGCTCGTGGATCTGCCGGGCTACGGTTACGCGAAGATCTCGAAGGAGAAGCGCGCCGACTGGCGGCCGCTGATCGAATCATACCTCAAGCTAACGCCGCAGCTCCGCGGCATCGTCGTGCTGCTGGACATCAGGCGCGACCCGAGCGATGATGATCGCGCAATGCTCGATTTTCTTTCGGAGCTCGAGATCCCGACCATCGTCGCCGCGACCAAGGCGGACAAACTCAGCAGGAACGCCGTCGACCAGCGTGTTAGCGAGATCGCACAGCAGGTCGGATTGAGCCGCGACCAGGTCATTCCTTTCAGCTCCCGCACGGGCGAAGGGCGATCGGAGCTGGCTGAGGCACTCATGATGGCCGTGAACGCACCGGTGGAAAAGTGAGAAGGGCGGCGTCGGCGCTGGTCGCGTGCGTTGTTCTCGCCTGTGCGACGGCGCCGGGCCTGACGAGCGCACAGGGCCCGGTGGCGGACGATACGTCGGGTCGGACGAACGTCCCTCCGGGTTTTGGGACGCTTCGGCAGGAAGAGGTCGCGATCAAGCTGTCGCCGCCCGGAATGATCGTGAGAGCCATCCCGCTGGATGAAAACGTGATCCGGCTGCTCACGCCCGATTCGTATAGGACACTGCGCGAGCTGCAGGAGAGCAACAAGGCGGCGATTTCCACCGTCACGCGGCGGACGGGTGGCCAGAAACCAGATCTCTGGTACGTGTCCTTCTATGGAGTCGAACCGGACGTCCATTTCAGTCCGCGGGAGCTGGTGATCACGAGCGGCGGACGCGATTTCAGGGCGCTCGACGTAATCCCGCTGAGCTCGGGATTCGGAGAGGAACGACTCAAGCAGCGAGAAACGCAGAGCGCGCTTTACCTCTTCGAAGAAGCGATCGATCTCGATCAGCCGCTGACTGTGACCTTCCAAACCGAGCGCAGCGACGATTGGGAGCTTACACTTCGCGAGATCGAGCGGGAGCGCGCGCTGGTGCGCGCTCGCGCGGCAAAGTCCGCGTCGCGCGATTGATGCGCGTATGCCTGGCGTGGTAAAACCCTAGACGAACGATGGCGAATCTACCGCTCAGAAGACTTCCCTCTCGCTCGTGCGAAGGGCTTGCGACCGAATGGCTGCAGGAGCTGGAAACGCAGCTCAAGCCGGCGAGTGCCGATCGCAATTTGATCTGCCGCCGCACGCTCTGTGAGCTGGCTTGTCCAGAGTACGCCGATTCGTGGGAGACAGCGGTCGAAGACAGGAAGATCCCCGCCGCGACGCGCCTCGTGCTATCGAGCCTGGATCCGCGCAATGTGACGCTCGAGCCCGAATACTACGCGGAGTGCGAGGACGAGCGTTTTCAGCGGGTGAAGGCGCTGCTCTGGCTCTGGTATTCCTTCGATCGCACTCCGATCGGCGGACAGAACGTCGAGCTCGGCGTGAGACTGCGCCGCTTGCTCGCCGGCCACATCTTCAAGCGGTGCGGCGAGAACTTCAAGGCGTTTCAGAACGTCGAGTTCTCATTCGGCTACAACATGGAAGTCGGTGACAATGTCGTTGTCCACCGCAATGTGCTTCTCGACGATCGCGGCGGAATCATTCTGGGAAATGGGGTTTCGATCAGCGACTACGCCAACATCTACAGCCACACCCACAGCATCGTCGATCAAAGAGACGTGACCGATGCCGTGACGCGACTGGATGACGGTGTCCGGATCACATATCACGCGACAGTTCTGGCGGGCGTCCATGTCGCCGAGGAAGGAATGGTCGGCGCGATGGCCGTTGCGACGAAGGACGTTCGGCCGTATCACGTTTACGTCGGCATTCCGGCGAAGAGCGTGAGAGTGAAGCCGAACGCGCCGGTGGAAGCGGACAATCTCACGACCGTAAAGCGGCGCTAGTCAGCGCACGCGCAGCACGTCCTCGACCGGCCCCGCGTCTCCTCGCCTGAAGAGGTGACGGATGTCGCGCAGGGCATCGGCGGATCGCGGCCACGTGAACCGCTCGGCGGCGCGATCGAATGGGAGCCATTCGAAGCGCGTATGTTCGGAGGAAAGCCGGACCGTCGCGTCCCTGCCGACGAAGGCGCAGAAGATTATTGCCATCTGAACCGTTCCCGTACTGTGCAGATAGAACGACTGCACGGTGACATTGTAGAGCCGCTCCGGCTGTAAACCCGTTTCCTCCGTCAGCTCGCGGACCGCGGAAGCTTCAGCGGTCTCTCCAGCGTCGATCCTTCCGAAGACAGTTTCCCAGCTGAGGGGTCGGATCGTGTCGGGGGAGCGCTGCAAAGTAAGAACGCGCCAGCCGTCCTCGCCGGGCTGAACGACATAAATCTCGACGACACCGGCGACGACGCGAGTCAGCGGCGCATCCGGGGATTCACCGGAGCTCTTCGATTCGGGTTTCGCTTTGTTCAAGCGCTTGTCTCCATTCGATCCGTTGAAACGGTTCGGGTTCGGCGCCTCTCTCGCGCCCTCCGGCTCGAGAACCCTGATCAGCTCGTCGGCGCTCGTTCGCCCGGCGAGAAGATGCGACACAGCGCACCCCCAAAGCGAGCGGGTTCCCGCTTCGCGCGCCACTCTTGTCAAGCGATCCGGGGGTTGACCGGCCGCGATTGAGCGCTCGATCTCGGGAGTCGAGACGAGAACTTCGGTGACGGCGATCCGCCCGCGGTAACCCGTGAGCCCGCAATCGGGACAACCCGTGGGAACGTAAATCATCGAATCCTCGGCGACACTCCCAAGGAGGCGATCCGGAACACCGGCATTGGCGACGGTCTTGCACGCCGCACACAATTTCCTGATCAGGCGCTGCGCGACGACACCCTTCAGCGCGCCGGCGAGCTTGACAGGATCGACACCAAGATCCGTGAGCCGGATGATCGAGCTGCACGCGTCGTTGGTATGCAGTGTCGCGAAGACCAGGTGTCCGGTGAGGGACGCCTGGAGCGCGATGGCTGCCGTCTCACGATCACGGATCTCGCCGATCAAGACAACGTCTGGATCCTGACGGAGCACCGACCGCAGCGCGGAAGCGAACGTGAGGCCCGCCTTCTCATGAATCTGAACTTGGACGATACCCGGTATCCGGTATTCCACCGGATCTTCGACCGTGATGATGTTGAGCCCGCGCGGCTGCAGCAGTCGCAGCCCCGCATAGAGCGTTGTTGTTTTTCCCGACCCCGTTGGTCCGGTGACGAGCATCAATCCTTCGCGAACGTCGAGCAGCTTATACATGCGCGGACCGTCGACCGGATCAATGCCAAGCGATTCGATCGAGCGGAACGCCGACCGCGAATCGAGAATCCTGATGACGACTTTCTCGCCATTCGACGCCGGCAGCGTGGACACGCGAAGATCGACGAGCGCACCGTTGATGGCGACGCGGGCTCTTCCACCCTGCGGGCGGAGACGGTCCGCGATGTCCATCCCAGACATGATCTTTATACGTGAGATCAGTGCACCTTCCACGGCCTTGGGAAGCTTCATCACTTCCTTCAGGACTCCATCCACGCGATAGCGGGCCGACACGCCGCCTTCCTCGGTCTCGATATGAATGTCGCTGGCTCCCGCAGCGATACCTTCGGCAACGATGTGATCAACGAGTCGAATGATGGGCCTGTCGACATCCAGCTCTGCCGCAGCCGGACGAGTCCCCTCCGACGGCTCGGACACCCGTTGTATTTCTCCAGGCGTGGCGTGCGGAAGCAGCCGCTTCAGCCTGTCGACCGGAGCGTAAACTTCTTCGAGTCGCTCGGCTATTCTGATCGGTGACGCCAGCGTCATCCGAATCGCGCGTCCGGAAGCGAATGCGAGCGTGCGCTCACAGTCGAGATCGAACGGATTGGCGGTCGCTATCTCGAGGGCAGAATCCGAAACCGAGAGCGGCAGAACGCGGAAGCGGCGAGCGAGCCGCTCGGGCACCTGCTCGCGCGCCTGCGACGTGACGAGCAATCCGTTCGCGACACGCAGATTCGTCCGCCTGGCAATGGCAGCGAGCAGCTGCTCATCTGTGACTTCGCCGGTGCCGACCGCCGCTTCCCAGTAGCTCGCCGTCGCCTTTGCCTCGAGCGAATCCAGGGTTTTCTGAGGGAAGAGCTCGCGGAGAACGGGCAGGAGCCAATGGTCGGGTAGCGTTTGAGTCGTCATCAGTCACCGGAACGAAGACTACGGTCTTCACGTCCGGCGCTGTCGTCAAAACACTTCGCGCGAAAGCTGACCGTGAGCTACAGAATGCTCCAGAAGTCGCGGCCGAAGTCCGCTGAGAAAGTCCAGCGGCCGCTCTGGAGCCCGTGCGCCACGTCGAATCTCACGATGTCGAAAAGCGACAGCACACCGAGTCCCACGGATGGAAAGTGGTAGAATTTGGCCGGAGTGTACGATCCTCGAGTAGCGACCCAGTAGCCCGGAGGGATCCACATGTGGTTGAAGAACGGCGCGAGCGTGATCTCGCCGGGCACCCTTCCGTACCTGCCAAGTGGGACAGAGAAGAAGGGAGCCTTGAAGCGCCATTCGACTCGCTGGCTCACTGCTGAAGTTGAAACAAACCGGTGGAACTCATACCCGGGCCCGGTCGTCGGGCCGCCCATATACACGAGATACTGCGGGGGCAGGAGACCATTGCTCACGCTCGCGGCAAGGGTGTGGAGCACCAGCCGGGATGCGCCGAACGGCCGCTCCAGATTCAGAACCAGCGAAGGGCGAAAGATCTTCGGGTAAGGAGCGCCGGGGATATACCGGGTGTGTAATGGTGAGCTGTACCTGACCGCCGTGAGCGTCAGCCGCCCGGATGTTTCGAACCCCAACGCCGAGAGAGTCGTGGGCCGGGACAACTCCAGCGTGATCCGGGTCGCGCTGAGAGATTCCGCGGCTATCACCGGCTCGAACCGGCCGGTGACCGGACGCGCGTTCACCGCCAACGGCCGATGCCTCTCGTACGCTGCCTCGAACGTGAGCCAATTCCCGCCGATCGGCAACTTCGACATAACACCCGCGGACCGCACCTCGTAGGGCTCGGTGTAATCACTGCCGAATTCCTGCGCGGCGATGGAATTCCGCGCGCGTGACGTTTCGGGCTCATCGGAAGCGTCGGCGTAAGCTCGCTGGGCGAAGATCGACAGGGTCGTCCCTGTACCCGAGCGAACTCCAGCAGACAGTCGACCTTTCCACGCGTGATCGCTCAATCCATAGCGCACCGTCGCGCCGGCGACCGCTCCGCCGCCGAATCGCTGCTCGAGCCCGGTTCCCAGCGCGAGGCCCTCGACCCTGTCGAAGCGCACGAAATCGGATGCACTCGCTGCCGCGAGAACCGCTTTGCTTGGCCGCGCCAGCGCCTGGGAGCGCACGAGAGCACGTGCGTCATTCTGCACCTGACGAACATCGGCGTCGGTCACGGCGCGGACATCCGGCGGAAGTGAGTCGAGAATTTTTCCCGGAAACTTGTACGCGGCCTGCTCGCCGGGCGGAGCGACGACAATTTCGGGTCCGGCGAAGTAGGCAACCGGAACACCGGCATTTACCCGGTAACAGCAGATCTCCCAACGCCCGCGAATTATTCCGCGCGCCGGATAATCCATCCACGACGCCGTTCGCCGGATTTCAACTTCCTGGCGCCTCGGAAGCCAGAAACGTCCTTCGATCAATCCGTTCTCGAGAACGATGGATACATCCTCGAGATCCTTGTCGAGAAGCGCGGCCCGCGTGAAGCCAAGCGCCATGCGGACGACGTTGGCGCCGTCGCGATCTATGTAGAGCGCGCCCACCGTCCGCGCCTCGCGATCGTTCTTCGGACGAAACCTGACCTCGTAAACCTGAAGAGCCGACGGACCGAGACGTATCTCGAGCGAATCGCGAATCGAAAAGTCATACTGCGTAAGCCCGGCCGGCGACAAGGGATGCGGAACATCGCGCACTTCATCCCCTTCCCCGATGCGAATTATGCTCGGGAAATTGTTCTGTACGATGCCGAGGTGATCGCGGTGGTAGTGGATGTCCGTCGGGAGGAGGAGAGTGTCGCGGCGGCCGACGATTCGCTGTTTGCTCATGCCCGGAGCGTGCCAATAGATCTCGAGAGCGAGCTCGTCGGCCTTAACAATTTTTGGCGGCTCGGTGAATCCCTCGCCAAATTGTGCGAGGAATGTCAGATATCCGTGAGCCGTTGCCAGATAGTCCAAGAGGGCGGTATCCGCGATCTGCGTCGCTCGACGCTCCGTCGCTCGCTCGACGAGCGTCCGCGTGCGATCGTCATTCCATCGCTGCTGCGCGCTCACCGCTAGCGGAAGGATCAGTGACGCTGAGAACGCAAGGACGCAGCGGCGGCTCATTGCGGAAACATATCAGCGGCGCAGAGTCGCGAAAACCTGCACCGGCCGCCGGCGAATGAGCTTCGCCGAATTCAAGAAGCTCGCCCGCCCGGGGGGCGTCGCACCGGTGTGGCGGGATTTTCTTCTCGACACCGACACACCCGTATCCGCCTTCGCAAAGATCCGCCGCGGTCCGTTCGCGTTTCTGCTGGAATCCGCGCCGGCAGGCGGTGAAACGTGGTCGCGATACACCTTCATGGGAACGGAGCCGAGATCCGCGTGGAGGCTGAAAAGCGGCACCGTCGAGGATTGGACCGCGGCGCGCGGGTGGCACAACGCGCGGCAGCCACAAGATCCGCTCGCGGACCTGGAAAGTCTGCTGCTGGAATCCGAGGGCGACGCCCTCCCGAACATCGGTGAGTTCTGGACAGGCGCGATCGGCTATTTCGGCTACGACGTCGTGCGTCTCATCGAGCGACTTCCCGACCCGGGCAGGCCCGGACCGGACGTTCCCGACGCGCTTTTCATTTTCACACGCTCATTGGTGATTCTCGACAACCTGAAAAGCTCGGCGCGACTGGTGATCAGTGTGCCGATCCCCAACCGTGCCGGCGATGCGCAGCTGGAGAAACTTTACCGCGAAGCGACCGACGAGCTCGACGATCTCGAGTCCCGGCTCGGTTCGCACTCGGTTTTGACGCCGCTCAACGCAAATTTCAAAGCTGCACCCGTCGTCGGGAAATCGACGTACGCGCGAGCGGATTTCATGCGCGACGTCGAGCGCATCCGTGAATACATCCGTGCCGGTGATTGCTTTCAAGCGCTCCTCGCGCGCCGAATCGACGTGCCATACGACTTCGATTCGACCGCACTGTATCGAGCACTGCGCGCGATAAATCCGTCGCCCTACATGTTTCATCTCATACTCGACGGAATGGAGCTCGTCGGCAGCTCGCCGGAGCTTCTGATCAGGCTCGCCGCATCCAAGGTCACAGTCCGGCCGATCGCGGGGACGCGCCCCCGCGGCGTGACGAGCGAAGACGACGCGCGGCTCTCCGCCGAGCTTCTCGCCGACGAAAAAGAGCGCGCTGAACACGTCATGCTTGTCGACCTCGGCAGAAACGACGTCGGCCGAATAGCCGAATACGGAAGCGTTGAAGTGACCGAGCTCATGCAGGTGGAGAAATATTCCCACGTGCTGCACATCGTTAGTCAGGTCGAGGGGAAAACCCGCGGCGACGGAAGCGCCATCGACGTTTTCCGCGCGACCTTCCCCGCTGGGACGATGACCGGCGCGCCGAAGGTGCGCGCGATGCAGATCATCGACGAGCTCGAGCCGACGCGTCGTGGTCCTTACGCCGGCGCGGTCGGTTACATCGCCGGCGGCGCGAAGCGGATGGATCTCGCGATCACGATCCGAACGTGCGTGATAAGCAACGGCGTCGCGTCGGTTGAGGCGGGCGCTGGAATCGTCGCCGATTCAGTAGCCGAGCGAGAGTGGGAAGAAACGGAGAGCAAAGCGAAAGCGATGCTCTCGGCGATCGGCGCGGTGAGAAACGCCGGGCGGAAGGCGTGAGCCCGATCGAGTTTCGGATTCCGGCGTACGAGAGCTTCCGCCTGCCGGGAGCGTATGTGATCGCGAAGTCGGCGTGCGCGCCGACGCTGCGGTCGGTGATCGTCGCCGAGCCATTGTACGAATTCGCGTCGCGGCAGCCGGACGCGCGCAAATTCACCGGCCGCGCGCCGGTGTTCGGCATTTCGCTGCCCGATGGCTGCGGTCGCGTCGTCGTTCGTCACGCGACGCGCGGCGGATTCATGTCGAGAATCTCGAAAGACGTTTTCTTGCGCCCCACTCGCGGACTGCGCGAGCTGTTGAATTCGCTGCGCCTGCGGGCGCTCGGCGTCAGCACGCCGGAAGTCATCGCCTGCGTCACCTACTACGCCGGCTGGATGCTGCGCCGATCCGACGTCGCGACGGCGGAGATCGTCGGCGGCCAGGATCTCTCCGTCGTGCTGTCGACGTTCAAGGAGAGCGGTCACCGGGACATGGCGATCGCAGCGGCGATCAAGCTTCTGCGGGCGCTGTCGGGAGCGGGCGCATATCACAAGGATCTCAATCTGAAGAACATACTGCTGACGTCCGACGAGGAAGGGACGATGCTCGAGGCACACGTGCTCGACGTCGACAGGGTGCGCTTCAGCACGCCCGGGTCGCCGCTCGTCGCCAAGGCGAACCTCGGCCGTCTGCTTCGAAGTCTGAGAAAGTGGCGAGACCTCAACGCGCTTCCGTTCACCGAAGAGGAAGCACAGCGGCTGACGAGAGAAGCCCTCGAGGGAATCGGCTGATGGCACGAGTGCCCGACCGGATCTGCATCGTCATGATGAGCGCAGTCGGGGACACGGTTCACGTGCTTCCGGTGATCAACGCGTTGAAGCGGGTGAATCCTGAGGCGCGGATCTCGTGGGTACTGCAGCCCGGCCCCGGATCCCTCGTAAAGGGCCACCGCTCGGTGGATGACATCATCCTCTTCGACAGATCTCTCGGCTGGCGCGCGTTCGCCGAGACGAGAGCGGAGCTTTCGAAGCGACGCTTCGACCTCGTGATCAATCTTCAGGTTTACTTCAAGGCGGGAATCGTCACCGCATTTGCGCACGCGCCGGTGAAGCTCGGATTCGATCGGGCGAGAGCGCGCGATTTCAACTGGCTCTTCACGAACCGGAAAATCCCCGGGCGCCCGGTGCAGCACGTCCAGGATCAGTATCTGGAATTTCTGAGGGCACTCGGAGTCCCGGCAGAGCCGGTCGAATGGGACCTCGGCCCGTGGCGCGAAGAGACGATTTGGCGGGACACATTCAGGGATTCATTGGAGCGTCCGGCGGCAGCGATCGTCGTCGCGACGAGCAAGCCGGAAAAGGATTGGCTTCCAGAGCGATGGGCAGAAGTTTGCGACGCACTCCATGAACGTGGAATGCAGTCCGTGCTCATCGGCGGAAGATCGGAGCGCGAGCTCGCGGCGGAGCGGGTAATCATGCAGCGCGCGTGTCATAAGCCGATGTCGAAGCTCGGGAGCGGACTGCGGCCGCTCGTGTCAATTATCGATGCGTCGAGTCTCGTGTTATCGCCGGATACCGGGCCGCTTCACATCGCGGTCGCGCTCAACACGCCCGTCATAAGCCTGATGGGGTACACAAACCCGAAGAGAACAGGACCGTATCGCAGATTCCACGATCTCATCATCGATCGATACGGAGACCCGGGAGAGAATTACCCGCCGGCTATGGAGAAACGCCCGGGGCGAATGCCCCTGATCACAGTCGAAGACGTAATGGAAAAGGTCGACGTCGCCCGAACCAGATACCTGGCGCACGAAGAGAAGACTCCCGCGGTGGCGCGTGCGAAATAGGAGCGTCGCCGGAGCTAAAAGCACGGTGAAGCTTCCGGTTGTGCATCAGACATCAGCCGGCGGTGTGGGATACAAGAAAGGCAAAACGAGCATCCTGGTCGCTATCGTATCGGTCGGCGACAAAAGGCGCTGGCAGCTGCCAAAAGGACTCGTCGAAAAGAATGAGACGCCGGAATCAGCGGCCATACGGGAAACGCGCGAAGAAGCGGGCATAACAGGGGAGGTAGAATCTCCGCTCGAGAGGATCGAGTACTGGTACGTGGGAGATCACGACGGCAAGCAGGTCCGTTTCCACAAGATCGTCCATTTTTTTCTGCTTCGATATGTCAGCGGTGACGTCGCGGATCACGACTTCGAGGTCAACGATTCGCGCTGGGTGACGTTGGACGAAGCAAGATCGATGCTCTCCTTCGCCACCGAGAGGAAGGTTCTCCGGATAGCGGCGAAGCTTCTGGAGGCGTGAGGAGGAGCTAGCCCAGCGGGCTCCCGAAGCGGTAGCGAACACCGGCTTCACGCAACAGCGCGATCACGCGGACAATCGCCAGACCCATGACGGCGAAATAATCGCCGTCGATTCGCTCGACGATCGTCGCCCCGTAACCCTGGATGCCGTAGGCACCTGCCTTGTCGGTCGGCTCTCCGGTGGCGATGTAGGCGTCGATCTCGTCCGCATCGAGGGCGCGAAAAGTCACGTCCACCTCCTCGACGCTGGAGCGAGTCTTCCCATTTCGGCGGACAGCGACCGCGGTGATAACGGTGTGCTTCCGGCCGCTCAGTGACCGGAGCATCTGCGCCGCTTGATCCTTGTCAGCCGGCTTGCCCAGGACCGTATTGTCGATCACGACGATCGTGTCGGCGCCAATGACCACGTCGCCGGGCGCCCCGGTCAGCGCTACCGCTTCCGCCTTCGAGCGCGCGAGTCGCTCGGCGTGCGCGTGAGGGTTCTCTCCGGGGAGCATCGTCTCGTCAGCGTGGGCGGGTCGAACTTCATGCGGGATGCCGATGAGATTCAACAGCTCTGTTCGCCGCGGGGATGCGGAAGCGAGGATTACGCGAGGACCGGTCATTTCTCGAGGAGCAGCGTAACGGGCCCGTCGTTGACGAGCTCGACATCCATGATCGCGCCGAACTCGCCGGTCGCGACACGATGTCCGCGGGCACGAAGCGCCCCGATGAAACTTTCGTATAGCGGAATTGCAGTCTCCGGGCGCGCGGCGTCGATGAAGCTGGGACGCTTCCCTTTCGCGCTGTCGCCATAGAGAGTGAACTGCGAGACGACGAGAATCTCCCCGCCGACGTCGGCGAGAGAGAGATTCATTTTGTCTTCGGCGTCGGCGAAAAGTCGGATGCCGCTGACTTTGTCCGCCATCCACGACACCTGATCCGCGGTATCCGCGTGGGTGAAGCCGACCAGCAGAAGGAATCCGCAGCCGATCGCTCCAATGCACTTCCCGTCGACGCGTACTTCGGCGCGCGATACCCTCTGGAGCAGAACTCTCAGCCGCTACTCCACCGTCACTGACTTGGCCAGGTTCCGCGGCTGATCGACGTTGTTGCCGCGCTTCACCGCGATGTAATACGCCAGAAGCTGAAGCGGAACCGACGCGAGAATCGGCGTCAGCAAATCGATCGTCTCGGGAATGCGGAACTCATAGTCCGTCTTCCCCTTGAGCTGCGGCTCCTCGCGCGTCGTGATCGCGAGCACGCGTCCGCCGCGCGCCTTCACCTCCTGCACGTTCGACATCAGCTTGTCGAACACGGAATCGTGCGGCGCGATGAACACCACCGGCATGTGCGCGTCGATCAGCGCGATCGGACCGTGCTTCATCTCGGCCGCCGGATATCCCTCGGCGTGAATGTAGCTGATCTCCTTCAGCTTCAGCGCGCCCTCGAGGGCGGTAGGGAAATTGTAGCCTCTTCCGAGGTAGAGAAAATTGTGGTCGTCCTTGAAATCGTCGGCGAGCTTCTCGATTTCGCCGGCGCGGTCGAGCACCTGCTGGACCTGGGCCGGAAGCGCCTGCATGTGCTCGATGATCTCGCGACCGCGAACCATGCCCAATGATCTCAGGCGCGCGAGCTTCATCGTGAAGAGGAGGAGGGCCATCACCTGGCTGGTGAACGCCTTCGTCGATGCGACTCCGATCTCGGGCCCCGCGTGAACGTAGATACCGCCGTCGGTCTCTCGCGCGATCGTCGACCCGACGACGTTGACGATTCCGTAAGTGCGCGCACCGCGCTGCTTCGCCTCGCGCATCGCGGCCAGCGTGTCAGCAGTCTCTCCCGATTGGGAGATGACGATGCACAGCGTCTTGTCGGTAATGATAGGGTTGCGGTAGCGGAATTCCGAGGCGTACTCGACTTCCACCGGAATGCGCGCCAGGTCCTCGAGCATGTGCTCGCCGATCAGCGCCGAATGCCAGCTCGTTCCGCAGGCAGTGATGACGATGTTGTCGTAGGAGAGAAGCTGCTCGTCGGTCATGTTGAGTCCGCCGAGCTTGGACGTCCCTTCCTCCGGAAGGAGACGGCCGCGCATGCAGTTCTCGATCGTCGCTGGCTGCTCGAAAATCTCCTTCAGCATGAAGTGATCGAAGCCGCCGCGCTCGATCTGATGTAGATCCCAGTCGATTTTGCTTACGTGACGCTCGAGCTCCTGGGCGCGCTGATCGAGAATCGTGTAACCGTCCCGCGTCAGCACGGCAACGTCGCCGTCGTCGAGGTAAACGACTTCGCGCGTCTGGGCGAGAATCGCGGAGACGTCACTGGCGACGTAGTACTCGCCGTCGCCGAGGCCGATCAGTAGCGGACTTCCCTTCCTTGCCGCTACGATCTTGTCGGGATCGAGGCTCGACACGACGGCGATGCCGTACGTCCCCTCGATCTGCCAAAGCGCTTCGATCACCGCGTCCTCGAGACTGCCGTCGAACGCTTCCTCGATCAGGTGCGCGATGACCTCGGTGTCCGTCTCGGAAACGAAGGTGTGGCCGTGCTTCTCGAGCTCGCTGCGGAGAACTCCGGCGTTCTCGATGATGCCGTTGTGAACGATGGCGACATTCCCCTTGCAGTCGATATGGGGATGCGCGTTGCACTCGTTCGGAATCCCGTGCGTCGCCCAGCGCGTGTGCGCGATTCCCATGTCGCCGTGGACAGGCGACGCCGCGAGGGCTTCCTCCAGTCGGTCGATCTTGCCGGCAGCCTTTCGCGTCTCGACGCCGTTCCCGTTCATGACCGCGACGCCGGCCGAGTCGTAGCCGCGGTACTCGAGACGGTGGAGGCCCTCGAGCAGGAGCTCCGTTGCTCCCCTATTTCCGATGTATCCGACGATTCCGCACATTTGTGAAATCTAGCAAGCGGAGCTGCGAGCCGGACCCAGCGAAAGGCGAGTGCGGGGACGGCGAAGCGCACGCGAATTCTGCTCCGGTTATCCGTCAACCCCGGGTGTTGAGCCAAACGACGGAAGCTAATCGATTCAACGTCAAATCATGGGCGAATCTTCCCAGCGGCGACGAGACGTCTTCGGTATTCGTCTCGCCTTTCTTGCCACGATGCCTGTTCCTTTGCGGTCAGGGGTCGACCATGCGCCTGCTCTGAACGATACCGCTCCACCTTCTCGTTTGTCGCAGGAGAAACGAGCGAAAGAAGCAACAAGAAGTCGTCGTTGAGACCTTGAACGGCAACGGGCTGTCCGCGCTCGCCTTGAACGGTACTATCTTTGGGATCGGTCGAGTGAGTGAGCAGCGTCGAGAGTCGCTTCGCTTCTACTGAACTCATGCCCCAGCTCAGCGCTTGAAAAAACTCAGATTCCGTGAAGTCGGCGCTAGGCGACTGCCCTTGCGTTGGCTTGTTCACAAGTAACAGGAGAGAGAGAAGAATTAAACCCTTCATGATTGATTAACGCGCTGCCCGTTCTTGCACTTTTGCTCCCCATCCACCCAAATGTCCCAATACATTGAACAATTTCCCGTCGTCAAATAGTAGCTCATTGCCGCGGCCCAGCCGTTGGAGTTGCCGCTTTCACAGCCGTTCGCATACCATGCCCATCCCGCAGTACTGGAGGTGCCGGGCCGAGCACTTCTGTAAATAGCGCCCTGATGATTTCTAACAATTAACGCCACAACTTCTACCCGCCAGAAGACATACCAAGCATCGAGCTGGTAGTGCGCGTGTACACAAACGACATCTACGGTTCCTCCAAACGTCTTGTAATTCCCATCTTCAGAATAGATCCACTGCTCGGGCAGTTGATACCGTGCCTGTGGCTGGTCGAGGATTGGGTCCAAGTCGCTGATCTTGACTGCAATGCCTACAGACTGGAACTTTTGGAGCGTCCCGTCCGGCATAATTCGGCGAAAGTAAAGGTTCCCCTGTTCCGGGTAGCAAGATGTGCCGTCGCCAGTCAGCTCGTTGGCCGCATACACCTCCCCATGCCAGGTCGGTAAACCGAACGTACTTGTACTTCCTGAGTCGGGGGACATTACGTTCATCTGTTCACTAGCCGTGTCACCAGTGATTACAATGCAATCGTCAGGTTCCGGATCAGACTGGTCGCTAAAGCGCAAAGCGGTCTGGTCTGCAGTTAGGAGGCTCTGCTTCGAATTGATTGCGCTTGTTCGACCTTCGGGTACCAGTAGGTTACTTTCCGCGCACTGAATGACGTGCCGGCTCCGTTGAGGACCTAGAACCGTGTCCTGCGCGCACGCCGCGAGGAGGAAAATACCAGCAAGACGTGCACTGCACTGCAAGCGCTTGGAAAGCATAACGGTCGCTTCTCCCAACCCCCCAATGTGGCGCACGTCCAACTGCCAGATGCAGTGGACGTAAAGGGCTGAAAGAATCTTCTGCATTTTGCGAACCAGGCTAGAAGATAAAAGGGGACTGGAGGTATACCCCCCAGGTCGCAGCCAAAAAAAGTGCGTGCTCGCAATCGCGCTCCTGAACTCTCTGTGGGGACGCGATCCTGCTAACCGCTTAACCCCACTCGGAGTCAATCAAGCGCAGCGTTTCGATTCCGCCATTCGCCGACCTTAGGTAAGCGGCGCACGGTCAGTTCGGGCAGGTTCTTCCGGAACTCGGACGTGATGTTCACACTGACGGACCAACAAAAGTGCACCAGCGGCAGTCGGCGCCTCGGCTATTACACGCACAATCGGTTCCGTTCCGGAAGGCCGAACGTGAACCCAGCGATCCGGCCACGTCAGGCGCAATCCATCCTGCGTATCCCGCTCGGCGGAAGGAAACGCAGCCGAAAGCGCAGCGTAGACGCTGTCGAGGCTCGCCTTGGGGCGATCCAGCTTGTCCTTGACGATGGTGTAGCGGGGATACGAGGCGACGATTTCCGAGAGCCGCCGATTCTCATCGGTGAGCAGCTGCAGAATGAGCGCCGCGCCAACCGGTGCGTCCCGCCCCAGGTGAAGCTCGGAGAGGATGACGCCGCCATTGCCTTCGCCGCCGATGGGCGCCTTCTCGGCGCGCATCCGCGTTGCAACGTTCACCTCCCCGACCGGCGTCCGGATGACGTGGCTCCCCGCTTCGGCGGCGATGTCCTCGACGATTCGGCTCGTCGACAGGTTCGTGACGACGACGCCCTTCTTCCTCCGCAGCACGGTCTTGGCGGCGAGCGCGAGCGTGTAATCCTCTCCGATCGCCTTCGCTTCGTTCGACACGAGAGCGAGGCGATCCACGTCCGGATCCACCGCCATGCCGATCTCGGCGCCCGTCCGTTTCACGAGACGCTCCAGATCGCCGAGGTTCTCCGCAACCGGCTCCGGAGGCCGCGGAAAGCGGCCGTCAGTCTCGAGATTGATAGAGGTGACGACACAGCCGAGCCGGTCGAGGAGAGCCGGCATGAACGCACCGCCCGCCCCGCGAACGCAGTCGAGCGCGACGCGGAAGCGGCGCGCGCGAATTTTATCGAGATCGAGATACGGCAGCGCGAGAATCGCGTCGATGTGGCGCTCGGTTGCGAGCGGGTCCGACTGAATTTTGCCGAGTTGATCCCACGTCGCGCGCGGGATCTTTCCCTCGACGACTGCCCGCATCGCGGTCCCCTCGGCGGCATCGAGAAACAAACCCGACGGCGCGATGAACTTTAGCGCGTTCCATTCGATCGGGTTGTGGCTCGCCGTAATGGCGAGGCCACCCGCCGCATGGTGGTGCTCGACGGCGAGCTGGATGGTCGGAGTCGGCGCCAGTCCGACGTCGATCACGTCGCAGCCGACGGACTGGAGCGACGACAGCACGACCGCGTGGAACATGGGCCCGGAAACACGGCTGTCGCGCCCAACGACGATTTTAGCGGTGCCGCCGTTGCGCGCACGCGACCACGCCCCGAAACCGGCGGCGAATCTCGCGATCACTTCCGGGGTGAGCGCCTCTCCAACGCGGCCGCGCACTCCGGAGACGCCGACCATCAACCCTTCATAGTCCATTCGGAGCCGATTCCCGTGTACGAGATGAGTGTGGCCACAAATCTACCCTGCCGCCCTTATCTTTTTCAGTCTCCGCCTTCACTCAGCCAGAGACATGACCCGCATCTTCGACGAAGACCTGAACGCAGCGTTCGGAACCCGCGCAATTCACGCCGGCCAGCGGCCCGATCCTCTTTCCGGCGCGATCATGACGCCGATCTACACGACGTCCACGTACGTGCAGGAGGCGCTCGGAAAGAACAAGGGCTACGAGTACGCGCGCGGGAAGAATCCGACCCGCGAGGCGCTGGAGAGGAACGTCGCCGCGCTGGAGGGCGGGGTGCACGGTTTTGCGTTCAGCAGCGGCATGGGCTGCCTCGACTCGCTGATGAAACTGTTCAAGGCCGGCGATCACATCGTTTGCGGCCAGAACGTGTACGGCGGCACATACCGGCTGTTCGACAAGATCCTTCAGAACTTCGGGCTGGAGTTCAGTTACGTCGACAGCCGCGATCCGCAGCGTGTCGCCGACGCGTGTCGAAAAAACACCGCCGCGATACTAATGGAGACACCCACCAACCCGCTGATGAGACTGACGGACCTGAGCGCGGTCGGCTCCATCGCGAAGAAGGCGAAGGCGGTATTCATCGTCGACAACACGTTCGCGACTCCCTTCTTCCAACGCCCGTTCGAGCATGGCGCTGACATCGTCTATCACTCGGCGACCAAATACCTGAACGGCCACAGCGACATGGTCGGCGGGATCGCCGTCGTTCGCGACGACGGCCTCGCGGAGCGAATCCAGTTCATTGCAAACGCGTCGGGCGCCGTGCCGGGTCCGTTCGATGCCTGGCTGGTGCTCCGGGGAACGAAGACGCTGCACCTTCGAATGCCGCGCCACGACGAGAACGGGCGGCGCATATCGAAATGGCTCGCCGAGAAGATCGGGGCGGAGAATGTGATTTACCCGGGTCTCGAATCGCATCCGCAGCATGAGCTCGCGAAGAGGCAGATGAAGGGATTCGGCGGGATGATCTCCGTGCTCGCCGGCACACGCGAGCGCGCCGCGAAGATCCTCGGCCGGGTGCGGGTGTTCTCGCTCGCGGAATCGCTCGGCGGCGTGGAGAGTCTCATCAGTCATCCGGCATCGATGACGCACGCCTCCGTCGAGCCGGCGAGACGCGCCGAGCTGGGAATCAGGGAAGACCTCATCCGTCTCTCGTGCGGTGTCGAGGACGCGGAGGATCTGCTGGCCGATCTCGAGCAAGCGTTTGCATGAAGGTGCTGATTGTCGGCGGAGGCGCGCGTGAGCACGCCATCGCCGCGAAGCTGAAGGCAGACGATGCATCGCTCGAGCTGATCGCGACGCCGGGAAATCCCGGGATTGCCGAAATCGCGCGGTGTGAGGACGTGCCGACGTCCGACACGTCTTCGCTGGTTACGCTCGCCGACAACGAGCGTTTCGATTTCACGATCGTCGGGCCCGAGGCCCCGCTCGAAGCGGGGATCGCCGACCATTTTCGGTCTCGCGGGCTGCCTATTTTCGGTCCGACGGCATCCGCCGCACAGATCGAAACGTCGAAGCGGTTCGCGAAGGAGCTGATGCGGGGCGCCGGCGTGCCGACTGCGCGTGCGTCGTCGCATGTCAATGCGGCGGAGGCGAAGCGCGCGCTCGCACAATACGGACTGCCGGTCGTCGTGAAGGCGTCTGGTCTCGCCGCAGGCAAAGGCGTAATAATCGCGCAATCGAGAGAGGCAGCGGAGCGCGCGATCGACTCGATGATGACGGGAAAGGCTTTCGGCAGCGCGGGGGCGGAGATTCTGCTCGAGGAATTCATGAATGGCGAGGAGCTTTCCGTATTCGGGATCACGGACGCGACGAATGTCGTGACGCTGCTCCCCGCGCAGGATCACAAGCGCCTGCTCGACGGCGATGCCGGCCCGAACACTGGCGGCATGGGCGCATACGCGCCAACGCGGCTCGCGACGCCGGACCTTCTCTCGCGGATTCACGAGCAAATCTTCGGTCCGACGCTGCGTGCGCTGCGCGCCATTTCCTGCGAGTTCCGCGGACTCCTTTACGCCGGGTTGATGCTGACTGACGAAGGTCCGAAGGTCGTCGAGTTCAACTGCCGTTTCGGAGATCCGGAGACCGAGGCGATTCTCCCTCTCATGAGTTCTTCCCTGCTCGACGTCATTCATGCCGTCGCGCGCGGCGACTCGCTTCGGGCAGCCGCGCGGCCAAAGTGGTCCACTGACACCGCGGTCACCACCGTCGTCGCGGCCGCCGGATATCCCGACGCTGTTCGTAAGGGCGACGAGATCCAGCTGCCTCCTGTGCCGTCGAATGTTCACGTTTATCACGCGGGCACGGCGATGCGCGACGGAGCGCTGGTGTCGAACGGTG